>Ga0214474_1000604_pt1 | contig 17331 bp, 16 predicted proteins | sample RVTome_2_FD_187335 | JGI IMG/M metagenome (GOLD analysis project Ga0214474, IMG submission 187335) | Soil microbial communities from uranium-contaminated site in the Upper Colorado River Basin, Wyoming, United States - RVT95D214 HiSeq ...
TGGCTGTCGGTTGATAAGCCTGTCGCCCAGATACTACAGATAGGCGAGGTCAAGGTGACTGTCGGCATACCTGAGAGCGATGTGTCGGCCGTAACAGATCTTAAGGAGGCGGATATAATAATCGAGGCCTTAGATAAATTAAGACTCAAAGGCAAAAAACTATTCCTTTCCCGTCAGCCAAGCGATCTGGCGCGTCTCTATAACATGGAACTGGTTGTAGATAATCCTGATGGTCGCATACTCCCAGGGATGTTCGCGAGGGTTGAGATTGTTAAAAAGAGATTTGAAGATGCCTTTGCTGTACCGCTCTATGCGGTCATATCACAGAATGATGAAAATTTTGTATATCTGGAAAAAAATGATAAGGCTGAAAAGCGTCCGGTTGAACTTGGCATACTGGAGGGCTGGATGATCCAGGTAAAGGCCGGATTGAATGTTGGAGACAATGTGATAATAGTGGGACATCGCCAGGTGGACGAGGGACAGACAGTAAAGGTCATCAAGAACGTAACCGATCCGGCGGAGATTCTTAAGTCATGATTTTCTCTATCACAGATACTGCTGTAAAGAAAAGAATCAGCATTGTGGTATTGTGTATACTAATCCTTGTTTTCGGATTCATCTCCTATTATTCAATGCCTCGTGAACTGGTTCCTGACATTAATATACCCTATATCTTTGTTTCTACAAGCTATCCGGGGGTCGCCTCTATTGATATAGAACAATCCATAACCATACCCATAGAAAACAAGCTCAGAGGTCTCAAAGGAGTGAAAGAGATCAGTTCAAGCAGTATCGAGGGGATGAGTTCCATAGTCATAGAGTACGTAGCAGGAACGGATATAGATGATGTCTTGCCGAAGACCAAGGATAAGGTGGATATGGCAAGACAGGAACTCCCATCAGATCTGGAAAACGATCCTGTTGTAAGCGAGATAAACATCTCCGATATGCCTATTATTACCCTTGCCCTGTCCGGACCTGCAGGTTTGGTAAGATTAAAGGAGATAGCGGAAGACCTTGAGGAGGAGATTGAAGCTGTCTCCGGCGTGTTGGCAGCCACTATAACAGGAGGTCTTGAACGTGAGATTAGGGTAGAGCCTTATCCTGATAAGCTTGCCTATTACGGTATATCCATTGTCGGTCTTCAGGCCGTTATCGCCAATGAGAACCTGAATGTATCAGGCGGAAGTATCCGAATGGGAGACGGCAGGTTCCAGCTCAGGGTGCCGGGGGAATTTCAGACACCGGACGAAATATACGGGCTGGTTGTGGGAACCCATAACAGCAATCCTGTATATCTCAAGGACGTAGCCCGCGTTGTGGACGGTTTCAAGGATGAGACCGGCCGAGCGCGGATTAACGGCGAGGAGGCAATCAGCATTCAGATCCAGAAACGCAGCGGTGAAAACATCATTGAGATTGCAGAACAGGTGGACGAAATAATAGAGCAATCAAGACCCACCTGGCCGGCAGGCACCAATATCACCAAGCTGCTGGATTACTCGGAAGAGATAAATGACATGGTGATCGAATTGGAGAATCACATGATCACCGGTTTTATCCTTGTTGTCGCGGTCCTCTTTTTTGCAATGGGCATAAGGAATGCCATCCTCGTCAGCATGGCGATTCCCTTCTCAATGTTTATCACTTTTATAATACTCAATTCCATGGGCATTACGCTCAACATGATAGTGCTCTTCTCTCTCACCCTTGTCATCGGCCTTGTAGTAGATGATGCCATTGTTATAGTGGAAAACATATATCGTTTTATGGAACAGGGCGTCCCAAAAATGCAGGCGACAGTCAGGGCAACCGTTGAGGTCGGACCGGCTGTCGTGTCTTCAACCCTTACAACACTGGCAGCGTTTTTTCCACTCCTGTTCTGGACAGGTATTATGGGCGAGTTTATGAAATACCTGCCCATTACAGTGATTATAGCCCTTTCATCCTCGCTTTTTGTGGCGATCGTGATAAATCCTGCACTCGGGGCTATATTCATGAAACTGCCGTCGACAAGACATATTGATATGAAAGTTGAAACCGAAGAGGAGACCAGAAAGGCGGCCGAAGCCCCCGCCACCGTCAGGAGCCCCATGCTGAAGGCGTATCAGAGATTATTAAAGGGCGCGCTAAACCACCGCCTGGCAGTAGTGTTAATTGCCCTCTTTGTCATGACCTTAACAATCATGCTCTGGTACTACAGGATTGGCATGACGAAATCCGTAGAGTTTTTTCCTTACACAGAACCTGAAAAGTTTTATGTCAACATGGATATGCCTGAAGGCGCTGATATAGAATACTCGGACCGGATAGCGCGGCAGCTTGAGATCGCCCTGAGCAAGGGGAATGCCTACGGGCTTGCATCCCCTGATGAAAGGCCTATTGATTACTACTATCAGGATAAAAATATACATATAAACAGCGATGGACAAAAGACAGTCACCCCCATAGATATTACTGATGTTGAATATATCATCTCCAATACTGTGACTACGGAGTCAGGCGGCGAATCGCTTTTCAGTACCGGCAGCCCTAATTATATAGGCATTGAGTTGTATAATATGGCGGAAAGGGCAAGACCTTCCTATGAGTCAGTTGAAGAGACAAGAAAAAGGATCAAGGATATACCGGGCGCGCAGATCACCATCGAGGAAGAGGAGATGGGCCCCCCTACCGGAGACGCCATAAACATAGAGATATCCGGTGATGATTTCGATGTCCTCGGCAGTATTGCCAAGGAGGTCCGGAAGGCCCTGGAACAGATACCTTTTGTTCAGGACATAAAAGATGACTATATATCAGGCTCACCGACCGTAAAGCTGGAGATTGATCGACAGAAGGCAGCTATATTGGGGCTTTCAACGAATGATATCGGATTTGCCCTGAAGGTTGCCTTTAACGGACTGAAGGTGTCCACCTACCGTGAGGGTGATGAAGATTATGATATAACCGTGCAGCTCTCGGAGGAGGATAGGAAGAAGACGGACATGCTCCGTGAGCTTCTGATAACCACACCCAGGGGTCTTGTCCCATTAAGCACCATCGCCAAATTCTCTATTACAGGAGGCCTGGGTCAGGTTACCCGCATCGACCATGACCGAGTGGTGACGGTGAATGCCAATGTAGATGAGTCAAAGGTTTCGGCCTCTGTTGTGCGGAAGCACGCTCAAAAGCTGCTTGAGGGCTATTCATTGCCTTCAGGGTACAAGATCAGTTTTACCGGTGAAGAGGATATGCAGCAAGAGGCTGAGGAATTCCTATCCAGAGCATTCCTGGTAGGCATTTTACTTATTATTATAATACTTGTTGCCGAGTTTAACTCCGTATCTCAACCGCTTCTTGTAATGACCTCCGTGATACTGTCATGGGGCGGCGTATTCTTCGGTCTTACCCTAATGGGATATTCATTTTGCGTCATCATGACCGGAGTAGGTGTCATATCGCTGGCAGGCGTTGTAGTCAAAAACGCCATAGTCCTCATTGATTATATCAATCGCCTTATTCAAAGGGGTATGCCCGTAAGAGACGCCATAATTGCGGGCGGATGCACAAGGCTTAGGCCGGTTCTCTTTACAGCCGTAACGGCAATCCTCGGCCTTATACCTATGGTGACAGGCATATCCTATGATTTTCATGAAATGAAGCTCGTGTTGGTGAGTGAGTCGTCTCAATTCTGGAGCAATATGGCTATCTCTGTCATATTCGGGCTTGCATTATCCACGACCCTTACCCTTATCGTGGTACCTACGCTGTATTCCCTTCTCCATAGTGCAAGCGATGCATCCGACAAGGTGATAAAGAGGATAAAGGATGCATACTGGGCGCCTTTTTACAGGCTCACCGGGACAGCCCCTGAAGAAGAGGACTAATTAAAGGGCTATGGGAAACGACAGAATAAACAGGGATAATATTGCCATTATACTTGTTGAACCCAAACTTCCTGAGAATATCGGGGCGGTTGCTAGGGCCATGAAGAATATGGACTTAGGACGTCTCATCCTTGTCAATCCAATGAATGTAGATGAGGATCGTATTGCCAAGATGGCCACTTCCCACTGCATGGAGATAGTGCGAAAAATGAAGGTGTATAATGAACTGGAAAGTGCAGTAGCACCATTTCAATATATCGCGGGAACCACTGCAAGGTCAGGATCTATGCGACCGGCACTTACTACGCCACGTAATTTTGCCATGGAAATTATCCCCATAACCAGGGATAATGATGTCGCAATACTTTTCGGCCCGGAAGACCGTGGTTTGTCAAACGATCATCTGCGTTTCTGTCATACTATCGCCACTATTCCCACATCCGAGTTTTCCTCATTAAACCTTGCCCAGGCGGTAATGATCATATGTTACGAGATTTTTCAGGCGAATAGGGATACTTCAGATGTAAATATACCACGCCTTGCAAACAGTTTTGAATTAGAGGGCATGTATGATCATCTTAACGATGTACTCACCGAGATAGGATTCTTGAATCCACAAAATCCTGAACGTTGGATGTTGAATATCAGGAGATTTTTTTCAAGGATTCCTTTACAGGCTATGGAAGTCAGGGTAATAAGGGGGATATGCCGGCAAATAGACTGGTATGTAAATCAAGTGTTAGAAAAGGCGAAAGACGGTGAAACGCCTCATTCCAGATAATGGGAATATTCCTTGACCATATAGTCCGAAGGTATCGCAAATCCAAGACCCTTCACGGGTATCCCATTTTGTGAGACTATCTTCCAACTCACTACTCCTATGAGATCTCCTTGTTCATCCACAAGGGGCCCTCCGCTATTACCGGGATTAGTAGGGCATGAGAATTGAATCACATTGTCCTTTGTTGAGACATTTTCCCTAAGTCCTGTAAACACGCCCTCTGTTATATTAGCCTGGAGTTCAAGGGAACTCCCGATTGCATAAACCCTTTCTCCAGGGGTCACGGTAAAGTAGTCTCTTATTGATAGATAGGGAGTTTTATTATAAACAATAACCATGATCAACGCCAGGTCATATTTTTCACTTATTGATATTATGCCGATCGGATACCTGCTTCCGTCATTCAGAATCGCTATATGATTTTGATCATTTTCCAATACGTGTTTGCATGTAATTGCATAACCATTTGAGGATATGAAAAAAGCTGTTCCGAGATTCTGATCTCCCTTAATGCTGAAGGTAGCATCCAGGCTTTTCCTAATAGAATTTTCAGATTGAGATATGTGACTGTATAATTCTGTGCCGGATATATTGCCGTAGGATATGATCAACAGAAGGATTAACAATAAAATAAGTTTTCTTATGAGGCGTATCATTAATTTTTTGAATATAACATCAAGGCGATTAACTTTCCTGAGGTTCGGGCTGATCTTCGGTCAGTTCAACCTCTTCCATTTCCGTGAATGATACTTGCTCTGTATCGGGTTTAATAAGGAAACCCTCATCATCAAGATCCTCATTGCTGTTAGGTTCAAATTCCTTTTTCCACTGCGAAGTATTATTGGGCGATTTGGCCATGCTCATTCTTAACTCTACTTTTTCCAGTTCTCGCTGACATGGGACACAATATATAGCCTCCGGCATAATAAGAAGACGTTTCTCGGGAATCTGCCTGCCGCATTCTTCGCATAGGGCAAAATCCTGCTCCTTTTGAATCCTGCGTATCAGGAAATTTATCCTTTCCAGTTCCTTGTTTTTTCTGTCAAGCAATTTGTAGTAGGTCTGCGCGGAAATCTCGCGATCAGCACGATCCACATCATCAATAAAACTGTCGATTGATATCTTGCCCATATCCTCTTTTTGGCTGCTTACCAGGTGTTTAATCGTTTCTTCAAGCTCTTGCTTTTTCCCCGTTAATTTGGTTAAAAATCTTGATTTAAAATCTTGGCTTTTATCCTGCTTGGTCAGATCCTTTTTTGTTCTTATTTTTATTGCAGCGGGCCTCACCTTATGATTCTTTTTTTTATTACCTCTTGCTTTTTCCAACATCAATCCCTCCATAAAATGATTTTATAAACGATCATTGAAGGCGTTCGGATATCTAATTGCTCAAGCAATATTTGTATCAATGATCATACTATACTTCTACTTCTCATGTCATCTTTTTAATATTCACTAATTTAAATATCTCACTGATCAGTTTTAATCTATTAATAATTGATTATCCACCCCGTATTCAGGGTGAGAAAGTCGGTTGGCGTTCTTCCTGTCTGAAGGTCAGGCTATTTGTGGAATTCCGGGTTCTGGTCCTTCTCCTTTTTTCGTGGTGTGTTTATCAACTCTTATTTTTTTGATACCGTCTTTGTATCTTATTGTGCCCTTGATTTCAACCTCTTCCCTTATAAAGGGCATCAATTGACTGCCCCTGTCATCATTCTCTATATGATAAACATCCTCATCAAAAGTAGAAACTGCAATGGCAATGATATTACCCTTTTCATCCCAACCAGCGGGAATTATGATCCCTCGGATAATTATCTCTTCATATTCCGAAATGGGGCTGCCCATTTTTTTATTGTATTTTTTTATTCCCATAGAGATATCCATCTTTAGAAAAACAAATAGCCTTTTTTGTCATCAGGAGGAGTATATAAAACAATCGTCTATAATTAATAGCAAGGCATATGCCAAAAATATAAGTTATTGATATTTATGGATATAATAGAGAGGATTTATAAATATAAGGGCTTTATCATTAAAATAGTAAGAATTAACCACAATAATGAGTATCGAATTCACGATTTATCAATGGCTTAACCCTTTGGAAATTATATAAAATTTAAAAATAGGAATTTAAGATTCTGATAATTAGAATAACGGAATTTAAGATTCTGATATATGGAAGCGATGCTGGGGTAATTTGAATTCTTCCTTTCGTATGCCATACTTGGTTAATAATTTATGCAGCTGGCGCGTGGTAATACCGGCATCTTCTGCTGATTCCTTTATTCTGCCTCTATTTTTTTCCATAAGTCGTTTGAGGTAATGTCTCTCAACATTCTCTATAGCTTTATGTCGGACATCGGCCAGTGTATTGGAATCAGAAAAAGGTATGCTCGATAAAGGAACCTGTGATTCGAAAAGCTCACTTGGAAAACTTTCGGGCCGGAGTACCGAGGATGTTTCAAGTATGTATGCCCTTTCCAGGAGGTTTTCCAGCTCACGGATATTCCCTGGCCATGAATAGTTCTGAAACGCTTCCATTACTCGTGGACTCACATCCTTGATATCCTTCATATTAATCCTATTCATCTTTTTTAGAAATGTCTCAGTGAGATGAGGGATATCTTCAAGTCTCTCTCTCAGCGGAGGGATTTCAATGGGAAATACATTTAACCTGTAGTACAGATCTTTCCTGAAATGTCCGTCATCACACATCCTTTTGAGGTCCATATTTGTTGCACCGATAACCCTGACATCGGCCTTAATAGTAACCTCTCCACCTACTCGTTGAAAAGTCCCATCCTGAAGGACCTGTAAGAGCTTAATCTGCGCTGCAGGAGTAATTGTGCCTATTTCATCCAGAAAAATAGTCCCCTCACTGGCAATCTCAAACTTGCCGAGTTTTCTCCTAACGGCCCCGGTGAAGGCCCCTTTTTCATGCCCGAAAAGTTCACTTTCCAATAGGGTATCCGGAATGGCGCCGCAATGTACGCTTATAAACTGGGCTTCCCTGCGATTGCTATGGCTGTGAATGAGATTTGCGAGTACTCCTTTGCCTGTGCCCGTCTCGCCTGTCAGCATTACTGTGCTTATGGTCGGAGCGACAGACCGTAATTTATCAAAAACAATCTTCATCTTCAGATTATTTGTCTTAATAATCTCTTGAGAATCCTTTTCCCAGAACTGGCCTCTCAGATAATCGAGCTCGGATTGAACAATAATCGATTCGTGGATGCTTTCTATTACATATTTAACTTCATCATGTTTGATAGGGTAAATCAGATAATCACTTGCGCCTTCTTTTACCGCACTTACAGCTTCCCTGGTTTTATCCTGTGATGACATGACTATAATTTCAAGGGCTGGATATAGATGCCATAATGGCTGCATGGCAGGCTTATAGGCATTTTCTTCAACAGATTCTTTAAGTTTTTCTAAATCAATAAAAAAGAAGTCATAACGTCTTCTTTGAAGTTTATCGAGCGCATCTTCTTTATTGGAAGCCTCATCAACGTTGGATTCCGACGGATAGCATGAACGGATTACCCGGAAGGCTTCGCTATTATCCGATACAACAAGGATAGACCACATACTTACCTCAAAAGATCTTTTATGCTTTAACCTCGCAGCAGTTTTTTAAAAATAAAAACGTTTGAAAAGGCATAATATATTATCAAATCTCTTTGGCTCAGAAGCTGATATTTTTTAACATAAAAGCATGGGAATTGGAAAACTATTTCCGCAGTTTCGCGCCTGTTCGGTAACAATTAGGTTAGCTATGCTACCTATAATGACAGAGACCTGTAATAAACCTTTAATATAAGGTTGGATCTTTTTTATCTTTTTTCCATAATCGATCTGTATAGGCCAATATAAGCCTTTGCTGAGATATCCCAGGAAAAATCCGCGCTCATCCCGTTAACCATTAGTTGTTTCCAGACCTTTTTATCCCTGAAAATACGGATGGCCAGTTCTATTTTGTCCAATAGTGCCTTTGCATCATAGGGGACGAATTTGAATCCATTACCTTTTATCGTTTTTTCATCAAAAGGCACTACAGTGTCATTCAAACCCCCTGTCGCCCTAACTAACGGGACCGTCCCGTACCTTAAGGCATACATCTGTGTGAGTCCGCAGGGTTCATATCTGGAAGGGATAAGGATAAGATCTATACCGGCCATGATACGATGGGCAAGGGATTCATTAAATCCTATGTATATTGCAATGCGCCCCTTATGACGTTCCGCAGCCTTCCTGAAGGCATTCTGGATGCCCTCATCACCTGAACCGAGTAAGACCATCCCAATGTCCAGATTAAGGACATTGTCCAAGATTTTCACCAGTATATCGAGGCCCTTCTGGCTATCCAAACGGGAGACAAGACCAAGCAGCGGCAGATTTATTACGGAAGGATCGAGACCCATTTCCTTTATCAGCGCTTCTTTGCACATGACCTTACCTGAGATTGACTTTCTTGAATAGTAAGAGGCAAGGTGATGGTCCCTTGATGGGTCCCATTCATTGTAGTCTACCCCGTTAAGTATCCCGTATAGAGACCCGCTGCGCCTCCTAAGGATGCCCTCCATGCCCATGCCGTATTCAGGAGTCTGAATTTCCATGGCATAGGTAGGGCTCACTGTTGTGATAGCATCTGAATATACAATGCCTGCCTTAAGAAGGTTGATCTTACCCCAGTACTCCAATCCTTCAGGATGGAAAAATCCCGCTTCAGGAAGCCCTGTTATTGGGAGCTTTTCTCTGGGAAATATCCCTTGATATCCCATGTTATGGATCGTAAAAAGTGATGAGGAGTTGGAAAGGGTTCTTGATGTCCTGTAAGGACCCTTTAAAAGGGCTGGGACAATACCCGTCTGCCAGTCATTGCAATGAATAATATCAGGAGTGAAACCAAGATCTTCAGAGAGTCTTAGCGCGGCATGGGAAAAAAAAGAGAAGCGTTCAATGTTATCATAAAAATCCCCCCTTTTATTCCCGTATAGATAAGGCCTGTCATACATGTCGTCCCGTTCAATCAGATATACGGGGATATCTTCTAAAAGAGTTTCAAAGATATTAGCATTGAGCTTCTCTGCTCCAAGAGGGACAACCAGATCTTTAATGATGCTCCTTTTTTTAAAATTTCCTTCCATTACAACACGATAAAAAGGCATGGCTATACGTACGTCAACCTTTAATCGTTTCAATGAAAGAGGGAGAGAGCCTGCTACATCACCGAGTCCTCCGCTTTTTGCAAATGGCACAACCTCGGGCGATAAAAACAGGACCTTCATTCTATTACCCATCTCTGCTCCATGTTAATTAGAAATTTATATATATTTTTCTACAAGGATATCATCCTTTATTCATAGAGTAAATTAAAACCTGCTATTTACAATAATCTTCGGAAGGAGCAATCCTGCTTTTTAAAAATCGATAAAAGCTATTGAAATCCGGGATTTAATATAATAATGTATGGATGAGACTGAAGGAATAATAGTGATATTTTTGATCCTGATGAATTCGGTTCAAATTGCATATTTTGAAGCAGAAGAGCGATGTAGTGTTATGAAAATGCTATTTTTGAAAATATTTCCATATTTAAAACGAGGGGGTGTGAAGTAATGACCTATTCCATCATAAATAAAGATGAAGGACACCTTCCGAAAATTCAGATAATTTCTATTCAGATTGTCGAAAGTATTTTCGCCTGTTTATTATTAGTACTGATGCTGGTAGTTCATTTTCCCTGTCTCGCTATTTCTCAGGATAAAGACAGCCTTTCTGTCTCCGTTGAGAACAGAAATTTGAGGCTTAAACAGGCTGTGATGTGTGAAGAGATCAAGGATCTTGTACCATACAATGCAGGAGTTGTTTTTCCCTCTAATCTGGGAAGGATCCTGTGCTTCACTGAATTTGACCCGGTATTGGAAAAGACCGTTATCTATCATAACTACTATTTTATGGATAAGCTCAGCGCAAAAAAAAAGCTGACCTTGAATCCTCCGCGATGGGCTACCTTCAGCTATATCGAACCTCGAGAAACGGATAAAGGCCCATGGCGTGTAGAGATTGTTGATAATGAAGACAATATTCTTCTTATTCTCAGGTTTAATATTACGGATTAATAATGGGTAACTCAATTTTATCATTCATTAGATGGCAGGATATCGTTGATATTATTCTTATCAGCTATATACTTTTTCGACTATATATCCTTTTTAGGGGGACAAATGTCTTTACGGTCCTTATTGGAATTCTTTTTTTATGGTTTTTGCAGAAAATCGCATTTTCAATGGGGCTTATTGTCACAAGCTGGTCTATTCAGGGATTTACAGCGGTTGCTGCTATTATCATCATAGTAATCTTCAGAAATGAAATACGTTCAGTGCTCCAGACTAAAAACCTGCGATCACTGCTATGGGGTTTCAGCATCAAGCCCATCAAAACACCGAGTGATATCATTGCCGATGCCATTTTTAAGCTTGCACGGAACCGTCACGGCGCACTTATTGTATTGCTGGGGAAAGAGGATATATATGAAACAGTACACAGCGGGATAAACTGGGATGCCCTGGTATCAAGCGAGATGATTACGAGTATATTCTGGCCTGATAATCCTGTGCATGACGGGGCTGCCATCATCAGCAGTGACAGGGTCATCCAGGTGGGGGCTATTCTTCCCCTTTCCAGAAGAACGGACCTCCCTTCTCATTACGGGACACGTCACAGGGCGGCTGCCGGTCTGGCGGAGATAACCGATGCCCTGGTTATCGTTGTCTCGGAGGAGAGGGGTAAAGTAGCTGTTGCTAAGGGATCCGGGATCTTTTCAATAGAAAATAAGGAGCAACTTGCCGATATAATAAACAGGCATCTGGGTATTTACTCTGAAGTTAGCGGATTATTAAAAAGACGGAAGGCGGAGCTGGTACTGGCGGCAATAGCCTCCCTCATTTTTACAACAGGTATATGGTTAAGCTTTACAAGGGGTATTGACACACTTATTACCCTTGAGGTGCCTGTTGAATATACCAACCTGAAATCGAACCTGGAAATATATGATACATCCGTAAATACCATACGCCTTGATCTCAGCGGATCAGGGACACTCCTTAAAACGGTAAAACCTGAAAATGTTAAGCTGACGGTAGATCTGAGCGATAGGATGTCTGGTGTCAATACATGTTTGATATCAGAGAAGGATATCTCTCTGCCTCCGGGTGTCTTTTTAAAGAACATTAAGCCCTCCTATGTTGAGGTGACTCTTGATAAATCCGTAGAGAAGAGGGTTCCCATACAGGTGGACTGGACAGGAAAACTTCAGGAAAATATTGCTATCTCAGACTTGTTCATAGAACCACCTGATGTGGAAATTGTCGGAAGGAGTATTGTGCTCCAGGATGTGTCAACTATCTATACCGAAAAGGTTTCTCTTGACGAGATTAACAGATCAGGAGAATTGACTGTAGGCCTTGTCCTGGGTGATCCATCGATAAAATTAAAAAACAGCTCGCGATATAGCGTCACAGTCAGATATGTGATCAAAGAAAAAGATTTCAACAAAAAAGATAACAAATAAAAATGTCCACGAACGTTTCCAGGCACACCAAAATTATATGCACTATAGGGCCGGCTAGTTCGTCTCATGAATCTATGAGGGAACTTATTATGGCAGGGATGGACTCGGCACGGCTTAATTTTTCACATGGGGCTCCCTCCGAACACGCTGAAAAAATTCACGCTATAAGAGATATATCCGAGGAATTGGGCAAACCTGTCGCAATATTGCAGGATCTTGCAGGCCCAAAGATAAGGATTGGTCATATCCCCGATCCTGGTATAAGGCTCGATGTCGGCGAAATATTCATCCTCACCACTGAAACCTTGGAAGGCGACGATGAAAGAGTATCAGTCTCTGATCCATGCCTGCACGAAGAGGTAAAGCCCGGAGACACCATATTACTGGCCGATGGCCTGATGGAGTTAAAGGTTATACAAATCAAAGATCGTGAGATACGTTGCGAGGTCATCACCGGTGGAGTATTGACATCAAACAAGGGGATAAACCTCCCAACCGGGACAATTCGCTTGCCTTCTATAACAGATAAGGATCGTGAAGATCTTTATTTTGGGCTGGAAAACGGGGTTGATTATATAGCCCTCTCTTTCGTCAGGACGGCCCAGGATATCCTGGAAGTCAAAGAGATAATAAAGCGAAGAGGAAAAGACACGCCTGTCATTGCCAAGATAGAGAAACATGAAGCCATTAGTAATATTGAGGATATAATAGGCATATCCGACGGCATAATGGTAGCCAGGGGCGATCTTGGGGTTGAGATCCCGCTTGAAAGGGTCCCTGTGATTCAGAAGCAGCTTATACAGATTGCGAATAGGAACGGGAAACCGGTAATCATAGCCACGCAGATGCTGAGATCTATGGTGAATTCGCCTCGGCCTACGAGGGCTGAGGCGACGGATATAGCAAACGCTGTCCTGGACGGCGCGGATGCAATTATGCTATCCGAGGAGACGGCAATTGGCGATTATCCCGTTAAAGCCGTTCAGTTTATGGCACGAATCGCCATAAACGCGGAAACTATCTACCCCCATGACAAGTATCTCCATATCATCCCGGAAAACAAGACCTCTGAGTCAGTGGCCTATGCCTCATGCGTATTGGCTGATCACCTGAAAGCATCGGCCATTATTGCGCCCACAAGATCTGGCCGCACTGCCGCTCATCTCTCAAGGTTCAGGCCCAAGTGCAACATTATAGCCCTTTCTCCCAATATCAACACCGTGCAAAGGCTCTCTCTTTTTAGGGGATGCGTCCCAAGGTTTCTTCCTGAGGCAGGCGAAAATGATATCATTGAAAAGGCATCCACTGCAGCCTTGAAAACTGGTTTGGTAGCGAAAGGAGATCTTGTTGTGATCACGGCTGGACAACCAGGCACATCTGTTGATACCACCAATATGATTCGCGTAGTAAGACTTTGAAATTTTATTAATAAGATGCCCTGATTAGTTATTCTTATTCTCTGTTATTTCCTTTGATAAAGACCAATAAGCTCTGCCTTAAAAATTACATGACTTTCCATAGCCTTTTCTAACTTGGCCTTTGTCGGGCGACCAAGATCCGGAAGAGCGATATCCAGGGCATAGAGTTTATGAAAATAACGGTGCTTGCCGATAGGAGGACATGGACCGCCGTATCCTGTCCTTTTCCAGTCATTTAATCCCTCCAATACACCTTTGGGAAGATCCTCTTTTTTTACGCTCTCGGGCAATATATTGACGCTTGTTGGAATATTATAAAGCACCCAATGTACCCAGGTTGTCCTTGGATTAGCAGGGTCAGGAGCGTCAGGATCATCAACAATCAATACAAGGCTCTTTGTACCGGATGGGATGTTAGACCATGAAAGGGCAGGGGAGATATCCTCGCCGTCACACGTGAACTTTTTTGGTATTTCTCCATGATTTTTAAAATCCTGTGATATTAGTATCATGTCTTGTTTCACCCCCTCTTCTGAATAAAACATGGTCCTTTTCTGATTTTCATAAAACACCATTCCAAATCTCATAGATAGATGAAGATTTAATTAAAATAAAATATAGTTCATATTATAAATAAAAACGTATATTTTTTCAATCGATACAAAATCAAGACGGATTTTTTCCCATTTTTGTAGCCAATTTATAAATTCCTAATAAAAAAGTGGATCTTGTATGAGGCTATGACTATTCTTGCAATGAGTTATCGTATGATGTTAAAATAATGTCAATTGTACTATTGAAACCATTAACAGGAGGATTATAAAATGCCAAAAAAAGCGGATATAAAGCGCAAGCTTACATTTACATTGGATGCCCCAAGCGCAAAAGAAGTCATACTCGTTGGTGACTTTAATAAATGGGACAGGAAAAGACATCCCATGGAACAAAATGCTAAGGGACTATGGAACAAGACTGTGATGCTTTCTATTGGGAGATATGAATATAAATTTCTTGTGGATGGCGAATGGTGGCATGATCCGAAAAATGATCAGGTATGTTATAATCAATATGGCACATTAAATAGTATAATCAACGTGGTTTGATTTTTATATAAATTTTTTTGATGATATTTCATAGCACTTTTTGTGAACTATATTAGTTTGAAAGACGGAGGGGCAAATGAATTTCAAATTGATATCCGGACTGATAATAGTATGTCTAATACTGATCTTTATTATACAAAACATCGCAATAGTTGAGATACAACTTGTTTTCTGGACGATTGAGATATCTCTGGCTCTGCTTATCCTCATTCTTTTGAGCCTTGGTATGGTAGCGGGGTGGTTGCTCAATGATTATTTCAAATACAGGAAAAAGATCAAAAGTCAGATGAAACTTCAACAATAGGGTGGCGGAGGCTAATCATGAGCAATTGTGAAAAATGTGGATTTAGGGCTATATATGATAAAAATCCACGATCGATCTTAGGTCGTATCTGGAAATGGCACACCGGGTGGTGCCCCGGATGGAAGTCATATATTAAGTCACTACCGGATGAACAAAGGAAAATAGTCCAGGAAAAGCACAGCAGGTGATATCATTATACTCCCTTATTTTCCTGACATATAAATGAAAAAGATGGACAAAAAAATTACTGAAAAGAACTTTGGTGAAGTGGCATTAAAAAAAGGTTATGTCACAAAAGAACAACTTTATGAGGCATTAAAAATACAGGCTGATGAAGATCTCTCTAAAGCGGGTCATAGGCCTATCGGCAGAATTCTATTGAATAAGGGTTTCATAACGCTTCAACAGGTAGGTGACATACTCAAGTCCATGGATATGTTATATGAAGAAAAAATCGATAGAGGTTTTGGTGATATAGCAATTGAAAAAGGTTTTATTACAAAGGATCAGCTTGACCGGGCTTTAAGGATGCAGATGGACGAATTCATCTCAACGGGAATTCGAAGGGCTATAGGCAGAATATTATTGAATGAGGGCTTAATTACCCTTCAACAGATCGGCGAAGTACTCAAATCTAAGGATAAAGGCATTTAAGATATCACGACTAGATTTATATTAATTGGTAAAGTTTATTAATATTGGCATTATCAGATCTGATAATGCCAATATTAATGAATGATGCCGAAAGATTAGGCTTGAACCGAAGAATCTAATGGATTATCTTTTCGAGACTTGCAAAACGTTACAAAAGTTGTAATGTCGTCATCCCTCGGCGCGAACGGGGGATCCAGTGGTTTCAAGGACTTTCTGGATTCCCCGCCTACGCGGGGAATGACGGAAAAAGGAATTATTCAAAGGTCTCCTTTTCAGCCTAAATCGAAAACAAGGAGCTTTCAATGACACAGATAAGTGATGGCGTATATTTTATTCCAGGCAGGGATGAAATGATCCCTGATTCCCATGTATATATTATAGGGAGATCCGAATCAAAAGATCTGTCCATGATAGATGCCGGACTGGTAGGGAAGGGGGGCTATAAGATCTCTTACATAAAGAGACTTGGAATAGATATCGAGGATATAAAAAGGATCATCATGACCCATACCCACCTGGATCATATCGGGTGTTTTTCGGAGATCCTCAAACAGATGCCATGGGCAGAGCTTTGGGTCCATACAAATGAGGCTGTTCAACTGGAAAATGGTGACGAGAGGACGGTGCATGGGATGGAGATGTTCAAAGACATGTGCCAGGCTCAGTATAATCTTAAGGATGGCGATTTCAGATTTCAGGTACAAAAGAAGCTCAACGGTGGTGAACGGCTGGAAATAGGGGACATGATATGGGATGTCCTCCATATACCTGGACACTCTGCAGGGAGCATAGCCCTATATAATAAAACAGATAAGATCCTTATATCGGGCGATGTGGTATATGCCGATTATGCCATCGGACGATTTGACCTTTTCGGCGCTGATCCTTTGAAACATCGCGAATCCCTTTTTCGGCTGTCAGAGTTGGATGTAGATGTCCTCCTGCCAGGTCATAACAGGATTATGAATCAGGTTCCTGAAGGGTATATAAGGGCAACAGCCAAGCAATGGGGACCGTACCTGGCCTGATTTTTCACGCGCCCACTTTATGCGCTCTTTGTAAGGAAAAAGCTAGTCTCCAAGACAGACGCTGAGATCCCGCGCGGTCTGAGATGTCATTTCTTCCTCTCTTTAAAAGGTAATTTCGAAGATCTCGCTGTCATTTCAGACCTCGCTGTCTTTTAGCGGGTCTTTTAAGCGGTCGAAGGTCCGCGTCGGACCAAGCCAGCATGTTTTTCTGTCTTCTGGCTCCCTTGGCTCGCCGAAGCCTTGGGCGAAGGCGGCTGGCTTCTGACTCCTTCCTTTATGCTTTCAGCCTTTAGCTTTTAGCTGCACTTGAATCCTTGACCCCTTCATAAATATTGTTTTTCCGCGATAGTATTTTTCTGCTGATTCTCATTTTATTTTGTGATATAAACATATCTATGGCAAAAAGAAGCTTACAACAGACAAATCCATATCTTAAAGATACAAAAAAGCGGAAAAGATGCCTTATTCAAACGGTTGTTACTTCCACGCTTATAGAGGGCGTCTGTGCGATCGATGCGAGGACTGCATGCTCAGGAATAAAGATCACCCCAAATCCCTCTCGTAATTCCGCAAGGTCCGGGAAATCACCCCG
>Ga0214474_1000605_pt1 | contig 17329 bp, 12 predicted proteins | sample RVTome_2_FD_187335 | JGI IMG/M metagenome (GOLD analysis project Ga0214474, IMG submission 187335) | Soil microbial communities from uranium-contaminated site in the Upper Colorado River Basin, Wyoming, United States - RVT95D214 HiSeq ...
GCCGCACCCGGCTCTCGTCGCGGGTCCGATGCATATGATCCCCTGGTCCAGGAGGCACTTCTTCGGGTCGGGCTTGATCTCATAGGCCTGGTAGATCCTCTCGATCCTCCTGCCCTTCTCGACCCTCTCGCGCTTGCACTCGTCGCACAGGGTCTTGTCCGACGCGATGACCGTCCCCTTGGGCGGGAGCGGCGTGCCCTTTGTGACATGCTGCGCGACTGCGTCCACTGCCATCGCGATCAGGTTGGTCGTCGGCGGGCAACCGGGCATGAAGTAGTCTACATCGACGACTTCTTCGAGAGTCTTGACGGAGTCGTAGAACTCAGGCAGCTCGAGCTCGCCCTCCTTGACCTTCAGGTGCGTCTGGGGCGTCACGAAGTTGGGATTGTCGGTCGACTCAGTGTTCTTGTAGACGGTCTCGAAGACCTCCTTCTTGTTGGTCACGTTCGCCAGGCCAGGCGTCCCGCCGAAGCAGGCGCAGGACCCGAAGGAGATCATAATGACCGACTTCTGCCTCAGGACCTTCGCGACATGCTCGTTCTCCGAGTTCCTGATGGCCCCGTTGTAGAAACTGACCGTGATTGACTTGTCGGGCATGTTCTCTATGTCGTGCAGCTTCCCGTCGAAGCCTATGGGCCAGAAGACGACTTCAGCAATCGCGTGGATGTCCAATATCTTGGCGTCTATGTCCAGGAGCGCGACGTCGCAGCCTCCGCAACCCGCTCCCCAGTACTGTGCTATCTTGATCTTGTCAGCCATGTTCAGCTCACCTCTCTCTTCTTCGGTACGGCCATGTACTGCGGCGACTGGCCCTTCGTGCCCACCTGCTCGACCAGCCTCCACCTCTTGAGCGCTATCACGTGCCTCACGATATCGGGCTTCGCCAAGCCCGTCGCGTCGTGGAGCTCGTGGACGGTCCTGGGTCCCTCCTCCATCTCCTGCAGGAGCAGGTTCCTCTCAAGCTCGACCGCCGCGGCCTTCTGGACGATGAAATCGTATCTCGGCTCGGTTATCGCCTCGCCGAACACGTTCCCGCTCGTCGTCAGGGTGCCCTTCTTGCCGAGGAGCCACCTGACCCGCTCGCCCTCGAGGGTCCTCAATGCCGCTCGTATCCTGGCCTCCCTCAAAGACATCTCACGCACCACCTCTGTAGGGTGATGGCCCGAGTTCCTTGATGGTGTTTGTGAACTCGACAATCGTCTTCTGGAACTTCTCTCCCTCGCCCGCGGAGACCCACTCGAGCTTCAGCCTGTCGGGGTCGTAGCCGAACTGCTGGATCAGCATCTTCAGGAGGGCTATCCTCCTGCGGGTCCTGTAGTTCCCGCCTATGTAGTGGCAGTCCGCAGGGTGGCAGCCCGCTACGAGCACCCCGTCCGCGCCCTTCTGGAACGCCCTCAGGACGAACTCCGGGTCGACTCTCGCGGAGCACATGACCCTGATCACCCTGAAGTGCGGGGGCATCTGCAGCCTGCTGACGCCCGCCAGGTCCGCGCCTGCGTACGAGCACCAGTTGCAGCAGAAGACCAGCAGCTTAGGGTCGAACTTTCCGCCGTCGTCTTGGCCTGCGCTTGTTGCGTGTACGGCCTCAGTGCTCATTCTGCTTCACCTCCAGCTTGGGTTTCTCCTCTTCGAACATCGCATCGATCATCGCATAGATCTGCTCGTCACTGTAGCCCATCTGCGTCAGTGCCCCGGCCGGACATGCGCCAACGCACGCCCCGCAGCCCTTGCACAGGCCGACGTTGACCTCGACGAGCTTCTTCTTGGGGTCCTTCTTGTCAGGCACGACCTCGAGCGCCTTGTACTCGCAGATGGGGACGCATATGCCGCACCCGTCGCACAGGTCGTTGTCTATCCTGGCGACGATGCCCTCCGCCTCGAGCTCGGTCTTTGACAGGACGGTCCCAGCTCTCGCGACTGCCGCAAGGGCCTGCGAGATGCTCTCGTCCAGGAACTTGGGGCCGTGCGCGAGTCCGGCGAGGTATATGCCCTCAGTCGCGAAGTCCACCGGCCTGAGCTTCATGTGTGCCTCCAGGAAGAACCCTTCCTTCGTCTGGGGCACCTTGCACATCGGGGCCAGCGTGCCTGCGTCCGGCTGGGCTCTCGTGCCCGCCGCCAGGACCAGGTAGTCGGGCCTGATGACGATCTCCTTGCCCGTGTCCTCGTCCTTCACCTTGACTTCGAGCTTCCCGCCCTTGTCCTCGACCTTCGGCTTCTGGTCGTCTTCGAACCTGATGAAGGTCACGCCCAGCCTGGCGGCCTCCTTGTAGTACTTCTCCCTGAAGCCGTAGGTCCTGATGTCCCTGTACAGGACGAAGACCTTCGCGTTCGGGTCGCGCTTCTTGATCTCGATCGCAGCGGTCATCGTGCCCGTGCAGCAGACCCTGGAGCAGTTCGGGTGTCCCTGCTCCCTGGAGCCGACGCACTGGATGAACGCGTACTCGTTCCCCTTCGCGCCGCCCTTGTGGAGCTGCTCCTTCAACTCGAGCAGGGTCATGACGTTCTTGTTCTTGCCATAGAAGTACTCGCCCTCGGGTTTGTACTCCTGCCCGCCGATCGCGAGGATGACGATCCCGTGCTCCATCTCCTCGCCGCTCTCGAGCTTCGTCTTGAAGTTGCCAACGAACCCGTCTATGTTGGTGATCTTCGCGCCTGTGTGGACGGTTATGTTTGGGTCCGACATGACCTTCTTCTCGAGGTCCTTGACGAAAGCCGTCGGGTCGTCCCCGGACGGCAGGTAGTGCAGCTTGAGCGCGTTGCCCCCGAGCTGCTTCTCCCTCTCGACCAGGTGGACCTTGTAGCCCTGCTTGGCTATCTCGAGCGCCGAGGTCATGCCCGCCACACCGCCCCCGACCACCATGGCCGACTGGTTGACCTTCAGGGTCAGGTTCTGCAGGGGCTCCAGGAGCCTCGACTTCGCGACGGCCATCCGGACGAGGTCTTTCGACTTCTTCGTGGCCGCCTTGGGCTCGTGCATGTGAATCCAAGAGCATTGGTCTCTGATGTTCGCCATCTCGAAGAGGTAGGCGTTCAGCCCAGCCTCCCGGATGGTGTTCTGGAACAGAGGCTCGTGGGTCCTCGGCGTGCAGCTCGCGACCACGACCCTGTTGAGCTTGTTCTCCACGATCTTCTGCTTTATCCGCTCCTGCGTGTCCTGGGAGCAAGTGTAGAGATTTTCCTCGGCCACGATGACGTTGGGAAGCGTCTTAGCGTATTCCATGACCTCTTTGACCTTCACCACGCCGCCGATGTTGACCCCGCAGTGGCAGACGAACACCCCGATTCTGGGCTCCTGCCCTTCGACGCTTAGTTCGGCGGGGTACTCCTTCTTGGTGACGAGTGTCCCTCTGGCAGATGATATCACGGTCGACGCCTTCGCCGCCGCTCCGGACGCCTCAGCGACCGTCATCGGTATGTCCTTGGGCGCGGAGAACGCGCCTGCGACGTAGATGCCGGCCCTCGAAGTGTCCACAGGCGTGAACGCTCCCGTCTGCGCGAACCCGTCGTCGTTGAGTCTGAACTTCATGATCCTGGAGAGGTGCTCGGCGTCCGCCGGGGGCCTGAGGCCGACCGACAGCACGACCATGTTGAACTCCTCCTCCTTGGGCTCGCCGTTCGCGACGTACTTGAGCGTCAGGTTCTTGGTCTTCGGGTCCTCCGTGATGGCTGCGACTCTGGACCTCACGAACTGGACGCCGTACTCCTTCTCCGCGCGGACGTAATACTCGTCGAACTCCTTGCCGAAGGCCCTCATGTCCATGAAGAATATCGTGGGCTTCACCAGCGATGTGTGCTCCTTCGTGATGACCGCCTCCTTCATGGCATACATGCAGCACACGCTGGAGCAGTATTCGTTCCCGCAGTGCTCGTCCCTCGAGCCCACGCACTGTATGAACGCGAGCTTCTCGGGTATGTCTCCGTCCGAGGGCCTCAGGATCGTGCCCATGTACGGGCCCGTAGCTGACATGATCCTCTCGAACTCGATGCTCGTGACGACGTTCTGGTACACGCCGTAGCCGTATTCCGTCTTCAGGCGCGCGTTGAACTCGTCGAAACCCGGGGTGAGCACGATTGACCCGACCTTGATCTCGAGGACCTTGTCCTTCTGGTCGTATTCGACCGCCTTCGCCTTGCACTCCTCGGCGCATATGCCGCACCCGATGCACCTCTCGGGGTCGATCGAGTATATCAGCGGCACCGCCTGCGGATACCGGACGTAGATGGCCTTCCTGACCTTCGTGTTCTCGTCATACTCGTTGTACGCCTCGATCGGGCACTTCTGGGCGCAGCTGCCGCAGCCCGTGCACTTCTTCGGGTCGACCCTGAATGACTTCTGCTTCACGGTGACCGTGAAGTTGCCCGCCTCGCCGTCTACAATGGCGATCTCGGCGTTCGTAATCAGGTCGATGTTGTGGTGCCTGCCCGTCGCGACGAGCTTGGGCGCCATGATGCACATGGCGCAGTCGTTCGTCGGGAAGGTCTTGTCGAGCTGGGCCATCGTGCCGCCTATGCTCGGCTGCTTCTCGACCAGGTATACCTTGTATCCAGAATCGGCCAGGTCCAGAGCGGACTGCATCCCTGCGATGCCTCCGCCGACCACCATGACTGCGCCGATCTTGTCGCTCGCTGCCATCACTGCTCACCTCCGATCTCTATGGTCCTGTAAGTTGGCGTGAACCCCTCCGGGTGGTCCATGGCGATCATGTTCTTCTGTCTGAGGACGACGATATGCCTCAGGACCTTGTCCGTGGGTACGTTCATCATCTGTCCGAGTTCCTTGACCGACCGCGCCTTCTGCTTCGACAGTTCGATTATGAGCGCGCGCTCGAACTCGTCCTTCGTCGCAGTGTCTATGAGCTTCTCGAGCTCCGTCTGCTCGAGCTTCTGGCCGTAGACGTTGCCCTGCTTCTCCAGGTTCAGCTCCTTGCCGACCAGGGCCTTGAGCCTGAACGACTCGGACGCTTCGTCCGCGGCCGACACGCGAGTCTTGAAGCCAGCATCCTTCTTCACCTTGCTGGGGCCGAGCTTCTTGACCTGCTCGGTGAACTCCGTAACGATCTTCGAAAACTTCTCTCCCTCGGACGCGGAGACCCACTCCAGCCTCAGCCTTCCAGCCTCGACGCCCGCGTCCTCAAGGAGCTTCTTCATGAGCCTGACCCTCTTCTCTGTGTAGAAGTTCCCGGTTATGTAGTGGCAGTCGTTCAGGTGGCAACCTCCGATGAGGATGCCGTCCGCGCCGGCCTCGAACAGGTCAAGGACGATGTGCGGGCTGATCCTTGTCGAGCACATGACTCTGACCGCCCTGACATTCGTGGGATACTGGTATCTGCTGACCCCGCACAGGTCCGCGCCCGCGTACGAGCACCAGTTGCAGAGGAAGCCGATGATCTTCGGCTCCCACTCTCCCTTGGGCTTGTCCTCCTTCATCTCCTGTATCTTGTGCTGGGGGTGTTCGGTCATCGCCTACACCTCCTCCTGGAGGGCCGCCTTGGCCTCCGCGAGCAACTGCGCGTCCGTGTAGTTCGTCATCGATATGGCGCCTTCAGGGCAGGTCGCGCCGCAGCAGCCGCAGCCCTTGCAGGCCGCGACTATCACCTCCGCGAAGCCCCTGTCGTTCTTCCTCATGGCGCCGTATGGGCACACCTGTATGCAGGTCCCGCAACCGGTGCACTTGTTCTCGTCGACGACGCTCGTGAGCGCCTCGGCCTGGACGTAGCCCTTCGCCATCGGGGTCGCCGCCCTCGAGGCCGCCGCTGAGGCCTGGGTCGCGCATTCAGTGATGTCCGCAGGTCCCCTCGCGGTCCCGCAGACGAATATCCCGTCGGTCGCGAAGTCGACCGGCCTCAATTTGACGTGCGCCTCGAGGAAGAAGCCTTCCTGTCCGAGGGGCACCTTGAGCAGCTGAGACAGCTCACTCGCGTCGGGCTGGGCAACGAGCGGGGTCGAGAGTATGACCATGTCGACGGGCATCGTCCTGTCGAGCTTCAGGGTCTCGTGGAAGTACTTCACCATCAGCTGGCTGCCCTCCATGTAGACCTCTGGCCTGTGCTCGGTCGTATACCTCATGAACTTGACCCTCTTCTCCCTGGCCTTGTTATACGTCAGCTCGTGCTCGACGCCGTACGCCATGACGTCCCTGTTGAACACGGTGACCTCGATCTTCTCGGAAGGCCCGAGCTTGACCTCATCGGCCTCGCCCTCCTCTCCTTTCTCCCTGCCGCGTCTCCTGCGCCTGCGCTCGATGATCTCGTCCGTGGCCTTCTGCTCCACCGGTATCTTCTCGACCACGGTGCCCTGCTTCTCCGCGAGCCCGAGCATGTTGTCGTAGTTGTCCACGATGTTGATTGCGTTCTTGATCGCGACGTTGCAGCATATCCTGGAGCAGTACGACTTGTCCTGCCCTCTCGAGCCCGCGCACTGGATGAATGCCACGTTCTTCATCTTCGGCAGGGTCTTCTTCTTGCACAGTATCTCGAACTCCGTCAGGGTGACGACGTTCGGGTACTGGTTGTAGCCGTAGATCCCCTCAGGCACGTATTCGAGCGCGCCCGTGGCGACGATGATCGTGCCGATCTTCGTCTTCAGGTCCTCCGCGCCCTTCTGGCCTATGACGACATCGTAGTTGCCTATGAACCCCTCGACGCTCTTGACCGCGGAACTCAGGTGCAGCTTGATGTTCTTGTGCGCCTTGACCTTGTCCACGAGCGGCTTGATGGTGTCGGCCGCGCTCTTCTCAGTGACGTAGAGGTTGTTCAGGTTCCTCACGAAGCCTCCGAGCTCGGCCTCCTTCTCGACCAGGTGCACAGGGAAGCCCATTTCCGCGAGGGACAGCGCCGCCGTCATTCCGGATACTCCACCGCCGATGACGAGGCCCGTGGGTTCCACGTTGACCTTCTCCTCAGTCTGTGGCTCGAGCAGTCTCGCCCTGGCCACACCCATCCTGATCAGGTCCCTGGCCTTCTCCGTCGCCCGGTTCTTCTCCTTCATGTGCACCCAGGAGCAGTGCTCCCGGATGTTCACGAATGTGAACAAGTACTTGTTGAGACCAGCGCTCTCGCAGGTCGCCTGGAAGAGTGGCGCGTGGGTCCTGGGGGTGCAACTCGCGACTATCACGCGGTTCAGGTTGTGCTTCCTGATGCCCTCCCTGATGGCCCCCAAGCCATCCTCGGCGCACGTGTACAGGTTGTCCGTCGCGTAGATGACATCGGGGAGCGTCTTGGCGTACTCCGCAACCGATGGAACATCGACGAACCCGCCGATGTTGGACCCGCAGTGGCAGACGAACACGCCTATCCTGGGCTTTTCCTTCGCCTCGGTCTTTTCAGCCATTTGTAATCACCCTCCCACCTGGGCTATCGCCTCGACCGCTTTCGCAGCGGCGCTGGAGCCCTGGGCGACCGACTCCGGTATGTCCGCCGGACCGGCCGCGTACCCGGCCAGCAATATACCAGGAATGCCCGTCGTGCCGAACCCTAGTATCCTGTCCGCCGACTCCAGGAAGCCGAACTCATCCGTCTTCAGCCCCAGGATCTTCGCGAGCTCCTGGGTCTCCTTCCTGGGGACGAGCGTGGTCGCGAGCACGACCAAGTCGAACTCCTCCGACTGCTGTCTGCCGCCGACGTCGTAGACTACGATCGGGTTGTGGTTCTCAGGGTTCTCCTGGACCGTCGCATCGGAGTTGATGTACCTCACGCCGTAGTCGCGCTTGGCCCTCTCGATGTACTCGAAGAAACCTTTCCCGCATGCGCGCATGTCCTTGTAGAAGATCGTTGACTCCATGTCGTCATGGTGCTCGCGGGCCAGTATCGACTCCTTCGTGGAATGCATGCAGCAGACCGCGCAGCAGTAGGGATGCCCCACCTGCGGGTTCCTCGAGCCCACGCACTGTATGAACGCCATCTTCTGCGGCCGCTTCTTGTCGCTCCGGCGCTCTATGTGCCCGTGTGTCGGTCCGGCCGCGTTGATCATCCTCTCGTATTCCATGGCCGTGAAGACGTTGGGATACCTGCCGTAGCCATACTCGGTCGACGAGGTAGGGTCCCAGACGTCGAAGCCCGTGGCCACGATGATCGAGCCGACCTCGAGCTCGAGCAGCTGGTCCTTCATCTCGTAGTTGATGGCCTCCCTCTTGCAGGCCTTCTTGCAGTTCCCGCACTTGCCCTTCGTGATCATGATGCAGTTCTCCTTGTCGATGGTCATCACCCTCGGCACGGCCTGCATGAAGGGCATGTAGATCGCCTTCCTGTTGGCTAGGCCCATCTCGAACTCGCTCGGCACCTTGCTCGGGCACTTCTCGAGGCACTCCCCGCAACCCGTGCACTTCGACTCGTCGACGAACCTCGCCTTCTTCAGCACCTTGACCTTGAAGTTGCCTGCCTTCCCCTCGACCCCAACTACTTCAGCATACGTTATCACGTTCGTGTTCGGGTGGCTGAAGCAATCGGCCATCTTCGGCGCCAATATGCATATAGAGCAATCGTTCGTCGGGAATGTCTTGTCCAGCTGTGCCATCCTCCCGCCTATGCTGGGAGTCTTCTCCACCAGGTGCACGATCATTCCCTTGTCTGCCAGGTCCAAGGCCGCCTGAATGCCCGCGACCCCTCCCCCAATCACCATGACGTCCTTAGCCATTCACACACCGTCCCGATATGTCAGATCAATGTCCATCCGTTACCGTCAGTCTGGAAGTGGTTTTGATTCCCCACGCGCGCCTTCCGTAGCGGTTCCCCTGTCTTATCTGTTTCGTTGGACCGATGACGGATTCTTTCATCATTTCTTCACGCTCCGCCGATTTCAGCGCACGTTGGCCGCGTCACTTTGACAGCAGGCTCTTGACCTCCTTGCCTTTCTCTATCTCCGTGACCTTGACGCTGAACGGTGCCTTGCCCTTTCCCGACTCCCTCGCGAACCTCTGGCAGTTCGGGTAGGTGCACGGCGAACACTTCTTGTCCTTGCACGACAGCTCGATCAGGACGAGCCTCTCCCTCGTGTCCTGGGGCCCCACGACCGGTTTCTTGATCTCGAACATCTTGGCCATGCGGGTCTCGAAAGGCGCCTTCTTCTGGGCCGTCCTCACGAACCTCTGGCAGTTCGGGTATGTGCAGGGAGAACACTTCAGGTCCTTGCAGGACAGCTCGACCAGCAGGTACCTCTCCTCTCCCTTCGGCGGTGCCGCAGCCTCGTCCTTCTTCTGTGGCGCTTTCGTTTGCGTGCTCATCCTATCTCCGTTCCTCACTCCAATGACTCTGCTATGACCACGCTCAGGTCCTTGATCGGTATGTCGATCTGCTCCTTGGGCACCTGCGTCTTGTTCTCCACAGTGCAGCTCAGGTGTATCAGGCACTTGTAGCACCCGGTCACGAGGCAGTCCGCCCCGGTCTTCTTGGCCTCCTTGAGCCTGTCAACCTGGAGCTTCCTGGAGGTCTCGTCGCAGGTCGCCCAAGCGCTGACTCCGCAGCAGAGGGCCTTGTCCCGGATGTTGTCCATCTCGACTATCTGCGCGTCCGCTCCCTTCAGGGCGTTCCTGGGCGGGTCGTATATCCCCAGGTGCCTTCCGAGCCTGCACGAATCCTGGAACGTGACCTTCTTGCCCCCCTTCTTGAACTTCAGCTTCCCCTCTTTTGTCAGGTCGTCGACGAACTCCGAGATGTGAACCAGCTCGAAATCGAAGTCCCCCAGGAAGTCCTGGTAGTCCATGTTGAAGGTCCGCAGACATTCCGGGCACGAGAACACGACCTTCTTGGCTCCCGAGGCCTTGATCACGTCGACGTTCTTCTTCATGAGCTTCTTGAGGCTCTCCTCGTCGCCAGTCCAGTTGAGGTCGTGTCCGCAGCAGACCTCCTCGTTGCTGACGACTGGCGTAATGCCCCCCCTGTTCATTATCTTTACGACCGCCTGGGGTATGCCAGATAGCTTGAGATCCCGCTCCTTGAAGACGGAGTCGAAGTATGAAACGCAGCCGGTGAAGTAGAACACGTCCCCCTTGTCCGCGACCTTCAGATCAGGGGTGACCCAGCCGAGCCTGTTCTGCTTGAAGTCCCCGTTGGCCTGGACTCGCATGACACCGTGCATCAGGCCGCCCTGGGAGCACGCTGGCACATTGTCGTAGAGAACCGCCTCCGCCCTCATGCCCCTGATGAACCCGGAGTAGTCCACCTTGTACGGGCACATCGAGTTGCACTGTTCGCACGTGACGCAGGTCCATACGTCCTTGTTCGTCGCGACGTTGTCGACGATACCCTCGGAGGCCTTCAGGACGACCGTCCTGGGGGCGAACTGCGGGTTGTACTTGGCCACCGGGCAGACCGTGGTGCACTTACCACATTCCACGCAGTCGAACGCCCCGGTGTCCTCGATGATCCGGTTCATAGCCTCCTTGATGTTCGCCGGATTGGGCCTCTTCTTGCCCTTGATCTTCGGCAGCTTGTTCGGCCCCAGCGCTCGGATTTGCTCCGTGAACTCCTTCATAGTGTGGGCGAACTTCTGGCCCTCGGAGGCCGATATCCACTCCAGGCGCATCCTGTCTCTGCCGATGCCCAGCTTGTCGAGGATCTCTTGCGTCATCTGCATCCTCTTCTCGGCCTCGACGTTGCCCGATATGTAGTGGCAGTCGCCGATGTGGCAGCCCGCGATGAGCACGCCGTCCGCCCCGAGCTCCAGCGCCCTGAGTATGAAGTAGGGCTCGATCCTGCCTGAGCACATGACCCTGATGACCCTCGCGTTCGGGGGGTACTGCATCCTCGACACGCCCGCCAGGTCCGCGCCTGCGTACGAGCACCAGTTGCAGCAGAAGGCGACTATGTTCGGCTCGAACTTGCCGTCGGTCAAGTCTTCGCCTCCTCCTCGAGGTCCTTCTTCAGGCACGCCTCAATCATCGTGAGTATCTGCTCAGTCTTGAAGTGCTTCGGCCTGATCGCCCTGGAGCAGCACGCGACCGCGCACGAGCCGCAGCCCTTGCACAGCGCCTCGTTGATCTTGGACTTCATGACGCCAGGTCTGACCTCTTGCAGGCTCGGGGCCCCGTACTCGCAGATCTCCTCGCACCTGCCGCAGGCGATGCACTTGTCCTCGTCGACGACGCTGACCGCGCCGTCCGCCTCGATGAACGGCTTCGAAAGGACAGTGTTGACCCTTGCTGCGGCCGCGAGCGCCTGGGACACACTCTCCCCTATCAGTCTCGGGGAGTGCGCAAGACCGCACAGGAATATCCCGTCCGTGGCGAAGTCCACCGGCCGGAGCTTCATGTGCGCCTCCAGGAAGAACCCCTCCTTGTTCAGGGGAACCTTCAGCAGCTTGGCCAGCTCCCCGTTGTCCGGATTCGGATGCACGGCGGCGTTCAGCGCCAGATAATCGGCCTTGATCTTGACTGCCTGCTCTATGAATGCCTCGTCGACCTCGACCCAGAGGTCGTTCCCCTTCGAAGTGACCTTCGGGGGCGAGGCCGAGTCGAATCTGAGGAAAATCACTCCCAGCTTCGCAGCCTCGTTGTAGTGTTCCTCCGCGAAGCCGTATGTTCTGATGTCCCGGTACAGGACGAACACGTTCGTGCTCGGGTGTTCCTTCTTGATCTTGACGGCGTTGGCCATGGCCGTCGAGCAGCATATGCGGGAGCAATTGGGGTGCTCCTCGTTCCTCGAGCCAACGCACTGGATGATCACGATGTTCTCGGCCTTGAGTTTCTTGCTGTGCAGGAGCTCTCCGAGCTCTGTCTGCTTGATGACCTGCTTGTGCTTCCCGTGCTCGTACTCGACGGGGTTGTACTCGATCCCGCCCGTCGCGACAACTATCGCGCCGTGCTTCACGGTCTCGCCGCTCTTGAGGGTGGACTCGAAGTTGCCGATGTACCCCTTGAGCTCCTTCACCTCGTCGTTGAGGTGGACCTTGATGTTCTTGTGCTCGCCTATCTGTTTCTTGAGGTTCGCGAAGGTCTCCTGCGGGTCCACGCCTGAGAGGGTATGGTATATCCTCTTGAGGTGGCCTCCGAGGTCCTTGTCCTTCTCGACTATGTGCACTTCGTAACCCGCTTTCGCGATCTCGAGGGCGGCCATCATGCCACTGAGGCCTCCTCCCATCACGAGCGCAGCCGGAGTCACGGGTATCTTGGGCTGGGGTAGCGGCTCGAGCGTGGCGGCCTTCGCAACGGACATCCGCACGAGGTCCTTGGCCTTCTCAGTCGCCTTCTCAGGCTCCAGCCTATGCACCCAGGAGCACTGGTCCCGGATGTTGGCCATCTCGAACAGGTACTTGTTGAGGCCAGCCTCCCTGATGGTGTTCTGGAAGAGGGGCTCGTGGGTCCTCGGAGTGCAGCTCGCGACCACGACCCTGTTCAGGTCGTTCTTCTCGATGACCTCCTTGATCTTCTTCTGCGTGTCCCCGGAGCAGGTGTACAGGTTCCTGTCGACATAGACGACGTTCGGCAGGGTCCTTGCGTACTCCATCACCTCGGGGACGTTGACCACTGACCCTATGTTGATCCCACAGTGACAGACAAACACTCCTATCCTGGGGGCCTTGCCCGCCACAGCCTTCTCCGCAGGGTATTCCTTCTTCTGGACGAGCTTCCCCCGCTCCTTCGACAGCAACGCTGCGACCTTACCCGCGGCCCCGCTCGCCTGCGCTATCGAGTCCGGGATGTCCTTCGGGCCAGAGAACGCCCCGCAAACGAAGATCCCTGGCACCGAAGTCTCCACGGGAGACAGGTCGTCTGCCTCGCAGAAGCCGAACTTGTTGAGTTGTATGCCCATGATCTTGGCGGCCGCCTGCGCAGACGCTGGAGGTCTCGCGCCTGCCGAGAGGACCACCATGTCGAAGACCTCTTCCTTGATCTCGGGGCCCTCGTGATAGAACAGTATGAGGCTGTTGGTCTTGGGGTCCTCCTGGACCTTGGGCACCCTCGTATTCCTGAGCACCTGCACCCCGTACTCGTTCTCCGCCCTGAAGAGGTACTCCTCGAACTCCTTGCCGAATGCACGTGTGTCCATGAAGAATATCTTCGTCTGAAGCCCGGGCACGTGCTCCTGCCCGATCACGGCCTGCTTGAGCGCGGCCATGCAACAGTAGGACGAACAATACGTGTTGCCTGTCTGCGCGTCCCTGGAGCCCACGCATTGGATGAACGCGATCTTCTTAGGGACGTCGCCGTCCGATGGCCTGATCACATGGCCTTCCGTGGGCCCCGATGCGCTCAGCATCCGCTCGAACTCGATGTTCGTCATCACGTTGGGGAAGACGCCGTGGCCGTACTCGACCTTCTTCGAGGCTTCGAAGACGTCGTACCCAGGGCTGAGAACTACCGCTCCGACCTCCAAGACTTCCTCCTTGTCAGGCTGCTGGGAGTACTGGATTGCCTTCGCCTCGCAGAACCGCTCGCACACGCCACACCCGATGCACAGCCCTCTGTCAATGGTGTACACTAAGGGGACAGCCTGCGGGAACGGCACGTAGATGGCCTTGGCGGGCGCCATGTCCCTGTCGAAGGCGTTCAAGCCCTCGATGGGGCAGTGCTCGGCGCACACGCCGCAGCCTGTGCACTTCTCCTCGATGATGTATCTCGAATGCCTCGAGATGGTGACCTTGAAATCTCCCGCCTGGCCTTCGACCTTCTTCAGCTCGCCGTGCGTGAGCATGGTGATGTTCTCGTGCCTGCCCGTCGCGACCAGCTTCGGCGACAGTATGCACATCGAGCAGTCGTTGGTCGGGAAGGTCTTGTCGAGCTGCGCCATCGTGCCGCCTATGCTCGCAGTGGCCTCCAGGATGTACACCTTGTACCCGGAGTCTGCGAGGTCGAGGGCCGCCTGCATGCCTGCCGGGCCCCCTCCCACAACGAGGACGGCGCCGACGATCTTGCGCTCAGTCATCCGAGACCGCCTCCTGTCCGATCGGCCCCAGCTTCTCGAGTTCGGCGACCATCTTCTTGACAGTGTCCGCGAACTTGCGCCCCTCGGAGCCGGCTATCCACTCCACCTTGAATCTCTGCGGCTCTATTCCAGCGTCCTCGAGGAACGACTTCAGGAAGTCCCCGCGCATGGCGGCCTTGTCATTGCCGCTGATGTAGTGGCAGTCCGCTGGATGGCATCCAGCTACGATGACCCCGTCGGCGCCCAGGGCGAAAGCCTTGAGGACGAACGTGGGGTCTACCCTGCCGGAGCACATGACCCTGATGATCATGACGTTCGCGGGATACTGTATCCTTGTCGTCCCTGCCAGGTCGGCGCCTGCATAAGAGCACCAGTTGCAGCAGAAGGCGACGATCTTTGGCTCGTACGCCGTCCCGCCGTCGGCCAAGTCCATAGCCGATTCCATCCTCATCAGGACCCCCTGAGCTTTCTGAGCAGTGAATGAGCCGATACATGGTGCGTGTCGAAGCCCAGGGAGATCGGGTCTATCCCCATCGCGAGCGCCTGCAACTGGGAGACGTGCATCACGGGGATGCCGTCCTTCGAGAATGATCTCTGGGCATTGTCGAACTGCAGTAGACAGAACGGACAACCAGTCACTATGCAGTCCGCTCCGGTGGCGGCGATGTTGACGCATTTGTCTTGCGTGAGCGCGTTCGCCAGCTCGACCACGTGCGACCGGACGCCCCCGCCCGCGCCGCAGCAGTCGAGCTTGTCCTCGTAGTCCACGCTCACCGCCCCGCACGCCTCCACTATCTTGTCCAGCAGCACGGGGTCGTTGGGGTCGTCGAACTGTGCGTGCTCAGTCGGCCTCAGGTAGTGGCAGCCGTAGTGCACCGCCACCTTCAGGTTCTTGAGCGGATGGTTTGCGGCCTTCTGGATCGCATCAACGCCGATGTCGGTGGCCATGACCTCGATGTAGTGCCTGACCTTGACGGGCTCGAACACCTTGCGCTTACCCTCCGACCTGACGGGAATGCCGGTGTACTTCTTGCCTATCTGCGAGAGCACCCGGTTTACCTTGCCCATGTTTTTCGGCTCCTGGAGGTACTCCGTGGCCTTCAACAGCGAGGCGAGGCAACCGTTGCAGACGGTCAGCAACTGTCTCTTCTGCTCCTGGGCCAGAACCAGGTTCCGGGCAGCGAGGAGGAGCCACGTGTCCTTGTCGGATGAGTAGAAGATGCCCGGCACCGGGCAGCATGAGAAGCCCTTGTTGTCCACGACATCGAGGTCGAAACCCTGCTTGCCAGTGACCCACCTGACGGCGTACTCGACGCCCGGGTACCTGTTGGGTATGACGCACCCGAAGAAGTAGGTGTACGCGTTCACACCTTCACCTCCTCCTGGATGCCGATGAGCTTGTCGTACTTCGTCGCGTGGACTAGGAGCTGGATCTCCCGAATCACGGCCTTGTACTCCGCGTCGTGGGAATGCACCGGTTCAAGGCCCAGCTCGGTCCTGATCTTGTCGATCTCCGGGTCGGGCTTGACGCTCTGGCCGTACTTGACGAGGTTAGTCGCCGCCGTCTTGATAAACGGCGGGATGATGCCCTCTCTGATGGCGATGTGCCTCAGAGCGACCATGATCTCCGCTGGGTTAAGGTCTGCAGGGCAGTGCTCGTAACACCTGTAGCAGGTCGCGCACACCCACTGGGTCCCCAGGGTGTAGTGTCTCAGCCCGAACTGGCAGCACTTGATGATGTTCCTCGTCTTGTAGTCAATCTTGAGGCTGATGGGACATACACCGGTGCAGTTGCCGCACTGTAGGCAGGTCATCACGTCCTTGCCAGCGTACTTCTTGATCAAGTTGGCGAAGTCTGGGTCGAGCTGCTTCTCGTTGATGACCTTGTCCTCGGTCAGCTGCTCGTGGAGGCCGCCGATGAAGACCTTCTCCACTTCTGCCATCAGCTCGCCTCCGCCTCGGCCTTCTTCCTGCCGTAGGACTTCTTGTCAGGCGCGCACAACGCGGCCTGGATCTCGGAGAATATCTGCTCGTCCGTGAACTGCTTGGGCGTGATGGCCTTCTGCGGACACGACGCCGCGCACGTGCCGCATCCGTGGCACAGGGCCTCGATTATCCTCGCCTTCGTGCCCCCCTTCTCCCCGGGCACCAGTTCGGGTGCGCCGTAAGGGCACAGCTCCGCGCACAGGCCGCAGCCGACGCAGAGTTCCTCGTCGATGAGTGCCGTGAGAGGCTCGATGGTGACCTTCCTGGCGAACATTGGCGCGGCCGCAGACGACGCTGCGGCCTTCGCCTGGGCGACACTGTCGGGGATGTCCTTCGGTCCCTGGGCGCATCCTGCGATGTAGACGCCGTCAAGGGCCGTGTCGACCGGCCTCAGCTTCGGATGCGCCTCCTGGAAGAACCCGTCCGGGCTCGTAGTCAGGCTGAGGACCTTTCCGATTTGCTTGCTCCCCTCGGACGGGATAAGCCCGACCGACAGGACGACGAGGTCGAAATCCCTCTCGGTGATCTTGTTGAGCAGGGTCTCTTCTGCCCTGATGGTTATCATCTTCGTCTTCGGGTCCTGCGTGAGCTTGGCCGGCCTGCCCCTGATGAACTCGACCCCGTACTCCTCCCTGACCCTGTGGTAGAGCTCCTCGAAGCCCTTGCCGAACGCCCGGATGTCGTTGTAGTACACAGCTATGTCCGTCTCGGGCTCGTGCTCCATGATGATCTGTGCGTTCTTGATCGCGTACATGCAGCAGACGCGCGAGCAGTAGTTCCTGTCGATCTTCCTGTTCCTCGAGCCGACGCACTGGATGAAGGCGATCTTCTTGGGAGTCCTGCCGTCGGAAGGCCTTACGAGATGGCCCCCGGTCGGCCCGGAGGCGTTCAGGAGCCTCTCGAGTTCGAGAGCGGTAATCACGTTGTCGTACTCCCAGTACTTGTACACCCCCTTCTTCATGGGCATGTAGGTCTCGAAGCCCGTGGCGACGATGATCGTGCCGACTTTGAGGCTGACCGTCTGGTCCTGCATCTTGTGGTCGATTGCCTTGTTGGTGCAGGCCTTGGTGCAGAGCAGGCACTTGCCGGACTTGAAGTGCAGGCAGTGCTCCTTGTCTATAGTGTACTTCAGCGGCACGGCCTGCGGGAAGGGCACATATATGGCCTTTCTCTGGCCGAAACCCAGGTCGAACTCGTTGTCCACCTTGACCGGACAGGCGTCCGCGCAGACCCCGCAGCCGACGCATTTGTCCTCATGGACGAACCTCGCCTTGCGCCTGACCTTGACATCGTAGTTCCCGATGTACCCTTTGACCTCCTCGACCTCGGAGTAGGACAGCAGCGTGATGTTGGGGTGCCTGGAGAGCTCCACCATCTTGGGCGCGAGTATGCAGATCGCGCAGTCGCCCGTCGGGAATGTCTTGTCGAGCATGGCCATCTTGCCGCCGATGCTCGGCTGGGACTCCACCAGGTACACCTTGAAGCCC
>Ga0214474_1000606_pt1 | contig 17320 bp, 21 predicted proteins | sample RVTome_2_FD_187335 | JGI IMG/M metagenome (GOLD analysis project Ga0214474, IMG submission 187335) | Soil microbial communities from uranium-contaminated site in the Upper Colorado River Basin, Wyoming, United States - RVT95D214 HiSeq ...
GAGAGTGAATAACACCTTCATATGTTCCTTAACCTGGGACATGTCGCCCCTACCACGACAAAAGGCAAGTAGAAAAGCCGCTGTACTTACCGTTTCGAACTCTTGGCAGAAACCTTCAGACCACGGAACCCACTTGGCAGAATATTCACCCGTTTTACCTGATGTTCTTACCCACCGCCCCGTTTTTACTGGCAAAACTTCATCCCTCTTCTCCAGAAGGTCAGGACAATAATCCATGTAAGTAGTTAGCGGCACCTGCTCTCTAAATTCCTCCACTGTCTCGGGCATTGCCCCCCGCATCACTTTCCTGCCCAGTTCACAATTTTTTAAGAGTTCAATTTGTTCCAAAAGCAGCCGCTTTTGGATCGTCATAAATTGCTCGAGGCTGAGATCAAGGAAGCCACAACATAGCTGCCATAGCTCTTCGCGTCTATTTTGCCGAATAAGTTCCAGTACTTTGGACATGTTTCACCTCCCAAAAGTAATGTGGTTCGAAACAATATGGCACGGTTTTATAGTGTTGGGAAGTGATTGTGTTCTAGAAGATAGTTCTATCTTATGGGAATGTAGAGTTACTGAAAAACGAACTAAAAATTATCGTTTTTAAATTCGAGAACATCGAGTAAGGTATCTATACTTTGCAGTAGATTGGAACCCTTCTCGGTCACCCTATAAGTGATTACGGGGTTGCCCACCTGTAGCCTATCGATAAAGCCCTGGTTGATGAGCAAGCTCAGGTATTTTTGTAGCTGGCTGTAGCTCATATTAGCGTTATACATTATCTCCGTTTTACCCGCCCCGCCATTAGCTCCAATTCTCAACATATCGCCAATGATTTCAATGTTGGATCTCCTCCGTTGCATAGCGCTCCCCCAAAAAGGAAAAACGGTTCTCTTTTCCCGAGATGTTAGTACTATACCACTGGCTCAAGAATCGCTGTCAATAGGTTTTTATGTACTTTTGACAAAAAATTTTGTTTACGGCACCGGAAAGACCGTAAAACTGACTTTCAGGCACTTTAGGTCACTATTTCTTTTTAAACAGGCTTAGGAACCTGTCCTGATATTCCTGAAACACTCCCCACCGTTTTAGTTCGGACAACAATTGTGGCCCGTAGGAGGAATCCCTTTTGGTTTGTTTAAATAGCTCTTCGATGTGACCCCTGGCATCTTGAGGCACACCAGTGGAATCAACGCGCAAAAGGCCATGTTGTTCCATTTCAGCCACGTTGCTCTGCACAGAGCTAGTGGTCAACTCAAAGGTAAACTTGAGCAGCGAAACATCCCATAAATCCTCCACTCCCTTGATAATAGCGGTCAACGGGTCCGCCCTCTCGTCAATTATTTTGTTAATATTATTTATTACAGCATCCGTTCTTTCGGAAACAATGTTCATCTCGCCCGGTTCATTTCTGTACGCATAAAATATGCCCGGCTCATACGGATGTCTTTCCGCCATTATCTCAATAAACTTCCTGGCCTGTGAACTGAAGCCTTCCAAATTTATTAAATAAGACGGCGTAACTATTTTAGGTCTGGCTGCAATGACCCGACCTTCCCTGACCACATTAATCCATTCGGCTAGCTCAGTTACCAGATAGTAATATATATTGGTAGTGCCGAACGTCGCCAGACTTTGGGCAGGCGCTCTCAACACCTGAGTGTGTTCTACTGCATATTGAATTTTGTCGTCAGCTTCCATGAAATGACCCGCTAAATAAACAGTTTGACGGCTTGAAAATTACGCTGCACATTCTTTTTGTCTTTAACAACACCTCCATACTCGGTACGGTGTCCGGGAACCAGGTAATCTACATCCAGCTGCGACAATCTCTCAATGCTGTTTTTTAGCACAGAAAGGCTGCCTCCCGGGAAATCTGTCCGGCCTATACTTCCGTAAAAAACGACGTCCCCTGTAATTAATATCTTAGCTTCCGGCCAGTAAAGGCAGACCGAGCCCGGGGAATGGCCGGGGGTTAGAAATACTTGCAGGTTTACTTTATTCTTGGCTCCCAGACGCAATTCTCCCTCCTTAAGATAGAAGAGAGGAGTGAATTCCGGAGCTTTAGCTCCCAGCATGGCATTTAGCCGTTCTCCTAACGTACGTCGAAATTCATCTTCCTCTTCGGATAACGTAATCCAGGCGCCGCTTTTTTGAACCACGAGCTGGTTCGCCTGGCAGTGGTCCAGATGGCTATGTGTGTTTATTATCAACCCGATATCATCGACTTTAAAACCATTGCCCTCGATTGCTTTGGTCAATTCATCGAAACAGTTCTCACCGAACTCGTTCGTTATGTGTCCCGGGTCAACAATTACGTGCTGCCGGTCACCTCTTAGTACATCTGTAAGCAGGCAGGTATTGCAGTTATTGCCGTTTCCCTGCCAGACATAGCAATAGAACCCTTCGGCTAATTGTACCGATTCATATGTTTTTAAAGACCTGTAAACCATTATTCACCAATCACTTGGACTGCATTAGAATTATAAGGTAAAATTCTACTGAAAACCAACTAAATTTATTGGTTCCCTGGTGATGTCGGTGGTGCACCACTACCAGATATTGCTGAAGCTTCTGTTTGTAATAATAAAGGATATTAAGTGTCAGACATCAAGAGCGCCTGGGAAATAGCTCAGGAAAAGGCCAACAAACTAGGTAAATTGTCCTCCCGGGAACGTGAAGAACAGAGGCAGGAAAAATGCTGCCTGCTCGGAGAGGCACTGGCCGACAAATACCTGAGCCAAAATGATATCAGAATCATACAGGGCGAGCTAAATGAATATGAGGTGTCTGATCGAGACTTGGTCGGCAAAGCTATGGTCCGGCGGCTGAGCCAATCTTTAGACTTCAAGTACCTTGATAGACTAGCTGGTATATCCAAGGCAATTCTAGCACTGCAAAATACAGCCCCAACGAAGAAAGCACTGGAAGAAGTAGAAGTCTTGTTTCAGGAATATCAGCAGGCTGAGAAGAAACAGAGGCAGGAAATAGAGGAGGCAGGCGGCCAAATATTACACCAGATGAGAATCTCGGGATCGGCTATCGGCCGCCTGAACCTACGCGCCAAAGAAGAATGGCAAACGAAACTCGACCAGACTGCCATCCCTTTTGAGGAAAGACTGAAGTCCTTAAAGCAAGAATTATTACGTTAAGACTCAAGGGGATTCAGGCCAGGTTCATTACCTGGCACATGGCCAGGTCAACGTTCTTGTGGGTATCTTCGGTGGCTTCACCGGCTATAGCGCTGGTCACTTGCAGTAATCTATTTTGCTCTGTGGTACCAAGAGGTTCGAGAATTTCCTCTACTCTTCTTGCCAGTTGCACCTGATTTTCTAAGGAGATGTCGTTCGACTTGGGCAGCGCCAGTAAAGGATGAACAAACAACATTGGCCTCAGCAAAGCCGTGAGATAGATAAACTTAGCCGGCCGGTTTGATTGTACAGTTTTCCAGGTTGCCTTATCCTCCTCGGAAGGCTTTAACCACTCTAGTGCATAGCTAAACTGGCAATCGATAAAGCCACTTTTTACCAGCAATCTGGTCGCCTCAAAATCTTTTACTGCCGCAGACACATAATACAAAGCCTGGTCCAGCACTGGTGGCTCAAGCGCCTTGATTGCCGCCGTATGCCGGCATTCATCCGGAATTCTAAATATATAAAACTCCATTGTACCGTGGAGCACGCTGTGGGCTGCTTCATGCCTTATAGCTCCAAGCCTGGCCAGTTTATTCATCTTGGTCAGTTTATCGAAACTGCAGATAACACGCGGATATCCTCGCCAGGCGTCATGTGCACAGACAAACTCATCTTCACCCCCGGCAGACATACCCAGACGAAGCCTGTCTTCTTTCAATAAGGCGCGCATATTGGACTCTCTATCAACTACGCGGATCTCAACTTTGTAAGGAATCTTGGATGACGTGAATCTTCGGTAGCAGTCGCGGAATAAATTCTGAACGTCCCTTTTGAAGCTCCAGGGGATATTACCGCTGGTAATGATACTTATCTCAACGGTAGCCATTCTTTATAACAAAGATAACAATGTTGGTCTGCAAAGTCAATACCGTTGCATTTAGCTGCCTGGCAATGTAAGATAAGCTCTTCAGGAACAATATAAAATGGAGCATCTGTGGGCGCCATGGCGCGCCGAATATATACTCAGCAGTGATAAGGGCGGCTGCTTTTTATGCGAGAAACCAAAGGAGGATCATGACGCCGCCAACTTCATTCTCCACCGCGGCATAAGCAACTTTATTATTTTGAACTCGTTCCCCTATAATCCGGGGCACCTCCTGATCTCGCCATACCGTCACGTTGGTAGCCTGGATGCTCTTACAGATGACGAAGCCAGGGAACATTTCCAGTTGATCAAATTGGGCCTCAAGGTACTTACAAATGTGACCAAACCGGCAGGTTTCAACATGGGTATGAACCTGGGCAAGGTGTCAGGCGCCGGATTGGATGACCACATTCACACTCACATGGTACCCCGGTGGCAGGGGGATACAAATTTCATGGCCGTGACATCGGATACTAAGGTGGTTTCAGAAGGCCTGGCTGCAACCTATCAAAAACTGAAAGCCGGGCTGCAGAATCTACTTTGAATTAGAATTAGTCACCCGGGGATAAGACCCCAGTATCTTAAGGAAACTAGTCGGCTGTTCAAGCTCTTTCAGAGCTTGCTGGGAAACCGTATCGTCTATATGACCCTCAAAATCCACGTAGAAAATGTATTCCCAGGGTTTGTCACGGCTGGGCCTGGATTCCAGCTTGGTCAGGTTAATATTCCTGGTAGCAAAAGCCCCCAAACAACTGTATAACGAGCCTGGAATATTTCGAGTACTGAAAACCAGAGACGTTTTGCTCCGCGGTGTAGGTTCAGCCTTTTTCTTAGAAATAACAAAAAATCTGGTGTAGTTATTAGGATTGGTCTCTATGCCTTCGGCCAGTATTTCCAGTCCGTAAATCGCGGCGGCTCTTTTGCTGGCCACTGCAGCGCTGCCCTTGAGGCCTCCCTCTTTAATTTTCTTGGCGCTTCCGGCGGTGTCATAGGTCGGCACAATTTCGGCCTTAAGCTTTCGTAAAAACTCCTCACATTGTGCCAGTGCTTGAGGATGAGAATATATTACTTTAACTCCTTCAAGTGTTTCTCCGGGCAAGGCCATCAAACAGTGGCTAATTCTTAGCTGGATTTCGCCGTAAATATTTAATGGGTAGCGCAATAACAGGTCGTAGGTATCATTAATACTGCCCGCTTGAGAGTTCTCCACCGGAACCACCCCATATTCGACTTCATCTCTAAGCACAGCTTCAAAAACATCGGCTATGTATCTGTTGGGGAAAAGCTCCGCATCACCAAAGAAGGTGGTTACGGCATCTTCACTGAATGCACCACGCTCCCCTTGAAAAGCAACCCTGGCCATTTTCAACCCTGCAGGTGCTAGCTGCCGGCCAGTTTCCCTTTCAAGGTTTCTTCACTTTCCGTGGTAGTCAGGGCGATAATACGGTCGTTAGCTTCCAGCACGGTTTCGGCAGTAGGTACCTGTGGCTTGTGCCCGTTGCGTATTAACAGGGCCAAAATGGAATCTGCCGGCAATGATAGTTCTTTAATGGATTTGCCAACAGATTTGGAACTATCCAGTATCTTAACCTCAACTATTTCCATCTTCTCTTCACCCATGGTAAGAAGGTGAATCAGTGGATGGCTGGGTATTTTCTCTTCTATATGTTCCAGAATGAGATTGGTAACGCTTATGGGGCTATCGATACCTAGCTTTCTGAAGATTTCCTCATTCTTGGGATCATTGACTCTAGCGATGGTTCTGGGTACCCCAAATTTATATTTGGCTATCTGGCAGGCCACCAGATTATCTTCATCGCCATCCGTAGCGGCTATGAAAACTTCAGCCCTGGAAGCTCCGGCCTCAGCCAGAGTAGCTACTTCGCAACCGTCACCCCGCACACAGACGCTCCCCAATTCATCCTCGAAGTTGTCGCACTTTGTGGCGTCTTTATCCAGTACCAGTACTTCGTGCCCCTCCTTGAGCAATGCCTTACATAGATGGTAGCCGACACTACCACCGCCGATAATAATTATGTACATATTGCTAAATCACCTGTTTATTCATTCAACAGCTTGTCTCGCAGCAACTGGGCAAACACCGTTGTAGGGCTGACAGCCTCCAGCCCCAGTGCCTCATACACATCTTTGCGTAAAGGATCATATATGCGGCAGATTACCCTGGGAACATTGAATATGTTTCTGGCAATTTGAGCTGCCATGACATTGCGATTGTCACCCTGTGTCACAGCCACAAAAGCATCGGCTTCGGTAATACCGGCCTTCTTCAGCATTTCTTCGTCCGTACCATCGCCAACGAGAGCCGTGCCTCCAAAACTGGGAGGTAGCCGTCTAAAGCTATGCGCATCTATATCAATGACGGTTACTTGATGACCGTCGGCATCGAGCAAGTTCGCCAGTTGAGCGCCGACCCGTCCGCAGCCCATTATAATTATTTTCACAGTTACCTTCTCATTTCATCGGTTCGCGGAAAAGAAGAACCCGACAGGGCGCTTCTTCCAAAACGTAGGGTATAACACGGCCAAGATTGAATACGCCAAACCGTTTCTTATGAGTAAATCCCATTAGTATTAAATCTACCTCTTTGTCCATGGCCTCATCGACGATAGCTGGTCCTGCGTCTCTCCCCTGTATCAGGTCTGTTTCGATTTCATAGTCCATATCCGAAGCCACATCTTCCGCATGTGCCAGCGCCTCTTCCGCCACACGTATTTCGGCGTCGATCACCGCGTCCAGAGGAAGGCTACGTTTGACCTCAATGACATAGACTACGTAAATCTTCGCTTTCGGCTTCTTTGCCAGGTCGCAGGCTAACCTCACCGCCTCCGTATCTGCATCTTTACCGCTAACCGTAACCAGTATTCTTTCGAGTTTCATGGATATATTATGAGTCAGCTAACATTATAGTTTCGTCGGATGAGATGTGCAATTATTTCTGACCGCCGCTCATTTCACCTCCGGCAGTGCCCGACTTTTCAGAAAATGGGGGCTTCAACTTTCTGAAGAGGAAAAAGGTACCGAGGCCGATAATTAACCAGCCGAACCCTACCCATCGACTGTAGGGCTGCAAAATTACCACCACTATCCAGATTACGGTCGTCCCTAACAGGCCGAGTATGGCGGTTAAAGGTAATTCCCGATTAGCCACCTTCACATTCAGACGAAGCTTGAACGGCCGTGGAAGGTCGGGTTTTCTTATGCGCAGCACCAGTATCGACAAGTGCGCCAGAGCAAAGGACAGCATCGAGCCAAAGGCGTACAGGCCGCCAAGGTTGGCAAATACATCCGGCCCAAAAAAGCCAGGAATCTGCAATACCAGTGATATTAATCCGAACAGGAGTATAGCGATGTAAGGAGTCTTAAAGCGACTGTGCACGTGTCCCAGTTCCGCCGGTATAAGCTGAAACCTTCCAAGGGAAAAAGCCAGGCGCGAAATACCCAGAAGCCCGGCATTGGTAGCTATAAACAAGATAGTCCCCGCGAGTAAGGCTACCAGTATAGGAAGTACATTGCGAACTACATCCAAAATATAAGCCGCAACAATCTGATAGGCCGCCTCAGAAAAACCCTTTACCATCTCGCCAGGAACAATTGCTGCAGAGAGTTTGTGGGCAATGCCGGCTACGGGATCCGTCGCCCACTGAGATCCCAGTTCAGCAGGTGTCATTGCTGAAAAAGCAGATACCGAAATACCCGCAAAGATAACAAGTACAACAACGGTCATTAAAATTAATGCTCTGGGAGCTTTAATTTGAGGGCGCTTGGTTTCTTCCGCCATTTGTGACACAGTCTCCAAACCTGTAAAAGCGATGGCGGCTATAGCCACCCCAAAAATCAAATTTGAAGTGGATGGCCAGTATCCGGTAACTCGTTCCCAAAAGACTAACGGATTAAACAATATCAGCAAAGCCAATATGATGATTACTAACTGAGTACCGATGTCCAGAACAGCCAATGAGAGATTGATCCGTGACGACTCCCTGACACCAACGATGTTAATCATCATAAGTATCAACACGATGCACATAGCTGCTCCAGTATGAAATATCGGCGATGTTTTTAATGGTTCCCAAAAGTAACCGAGATATGAAGGTATAGTGTAGGCCGAAATAGAGATGGTAACTATGTAGCCAAACATGAGCGACCATCCGGAAACAAATCCCATTAAATCACTCAGTCCATGGCGAGCAAAGCTGGCTGAGCCGCCAGCTTCAGGATACATTGCTGTACCCTCGGCGTAGGTCATAGCGGTGAAAACGAATAGTATTCCGGCTATACCTAAGGCAACAGGCGTTGCCCCCAGCGCTATAAGAGCTACTAGGCCGAGAGCATAATATATCGAGGAGCCAACATCACCATAGGCTGTGCTGAATAATCCGGGAATACCGAGAACTCGTCGTAGTGGGTGTATCTTAACTCGAGGTGCGCGTACGAACTTATCCCCGAGCTTAGGGCGCCAATCATTAGCCACAGATGTTTATTTTCGCTCCCGCTAGCGGCGAATTGTAGTCCTGTTTTTATCGCTTGTCAACGGGTTTTTGTACAGCCTTTCGCGATTTTTCCCCTTAAATTGAAACGCCTCTTGGGCTCAGCTATAATAACTATCTGTGACTCATGGTGAGCGTAGCCGAGTGGTTTAAGGCGCCAGGTTGTGGCCCTGGAGAACGAGGGTTCGAATCCCTCCGCTCACCCCACGGCCACAAACAACCGAAATCCTTGCGCCTATAGCTCAGCGGACAAGAGCACCGGTCTTCGGAACCGGGGGTCGTGGGTTCGAATCCCTCTAGGCGCGCTTCTTGTATCTTATTATTGCTTTCCATCGATATTGCTACACGCCAGCTAGAGCTCCCGCCAAGTTTCGATTTTCAAAGACCACGAGCTGTGTGATAAACTGACTAGGGAAGTATTAAAATGACACCGGAATTGGGCAAACTAAATAAACCGGAAGCGAGCAACTTTAAACATAGCAGAAAACTTTTCCTTGTCCCGTTGATATATTCGTCGAAAGATGCACCTAAAGAATATGTAGAAAAATACGAGCTTTACTGGCGACAGGTAAGCGAACACATTGAAAACCTGGAAACAAAACTAGGTAAAGTCAGCCGCGTATATCATGAATCGATAACCGGCAACGACGAAACCAGCCTTAAAATAATGGACACGCTCAATCCCCAAAGCAGCCAGATCGCTAAAAAGAAAGCCGATAAAGGCGCTAAAATTGAACTGATTGAGGACAGACAACTGGCCGAGGAGTGCATGGACTGGGAAAGATGCTTATTAATCGGATTACTGAGCGAGACAGCCATTAAAAAGGTATCCGAACTCTACATTGAGGCCGCCAGAAAAAGATATGAACATATTAGTAAAAGAATAGACAGCACGCTGAAAGCCGATGAAATAGCGGTGCTCTTTATTAGAGAAGGTTCCGTTATACAATTTCCTAAAGATATTGAGGTATTCAGTGTCTCGCCACCCGCACTGGATGAGATTCATCGCTGGCTCAGAAGCCGGCCTGCCGAGGCAGAAACTGAAAAAAAGGGCACCTCATCATCGGAATCCGCCACCGAATGAATCCAGTAGATTGCTGAGCCAGTTCATGCACGGAGAAGCAGAAAGGAACGAAAAATGATTTCAGCCATACTTTTACGTCGTGGTATAATGTCTGGCACTTAGACAGAAGCGTTCAGGAGGAAATGATGGACGATGTCGAAAAATTGGTGAAAACAACTCTCGGAGAGATAGAAAAGGTTCTTGATTCTAAAACAGTTGTGGGTGAGCCTATCGTAATCGAGGGCACCACACTGATTCCATTGATGAGCGTCGGCTTTGGTTTTGCCGCGGGCGGTGGGACAGGCAAGGGTGAAACGAAGGAGGCCAGCGAGGGCGGCGGCAGCGGTAGCGGTGGCGGTGCCGGAGTCAGGCCTATTGCTATCATTGTAATTGACAAAGAAGGTGTCAGGATAGAACCAATAAAGGGCGGCATGGCGGCAGCCATAGAGAAATTCAGCGAAACCATACCCGACATTGCGGCTAAAATCACCGAAAAATGGGGCGAACGGAAAAAAGAAGGCGGGAAATAATTGTGGTTCGTCATCGTTCTGGTTAGCCTAGCAGTACTCATCACCTTCATTCTCTGCATACCGATCGAACTTGTCTTGCGCGCCAACACGGAAGGCCGACCTAAGTTCAGCGTAAGACTAATATGGCTTTTTGGATTAATCAAAAGAGAGTTAGCGCGAGCCCCACAGAAATCCGGGGGAAAGCTTGTACTCAAAGCAGAACGTAAGCTCGAAATTGATTGGCCGCAGAGAGTAAAAAGCGCCTTCGAAATATTGCAAACCAAGGGACTTCTCAAACAGCTCAGGATCTTCCTGCGCAGAACCTTCAAGAGCGTTTACATCAAGGAACTAGGCGCAAACTTAAAGGTGGACCTGGAAAATCCCGCGGATACCGGGCTACTTTTCGCATTTATCGCCCCAGCTAATCTGGCCCTAAATTATTTTTTACCGTATCCGATAAAGATAGAGCCGGCGTTTACCGGTGATTCCTTCTTGTCAGGTTATGTTAACTGCGGTGTCAGGCTATTGCCTATTCAAATAGCCGGGTCTGTGCTTGCATTAGCCTTCTCGTTGCCCGCTTTTCGAGTAACGAAAAAAATGGTTATAAACAGATGGAAAAGAAAAAGGTGATAATCGCCGGACCTGTGGCGATCGCGGAGATTAGTCTCCTACTGGTGATTAAACAATCGGTTAACTGCCGGCCCGCGGGCGGTACTCTCTTTTTCTCAGGCTTGAAGCAGCCCGTTAGCCTGGTAGTGAATTCAGAATCCGGCAGGAAAGCTTTTGATATCGGTGGTAACGAGGTCCCCATTGGAAAGCTAGTGGAGGAAGCACCCGACCTGGCCGATGCTCTGCCTTAGCAATACTTTTTATACGATGACTTGAAGTGCTGCCGGAAGCACACTGAAGCGTGCTGGTGCTTCCCCTAGGAGTTCTCCATCGGCTTGCACCGCCGAAGCCAGTGTCGGCGTTATTTCCACCTCGCGGGCTCTCATTAGGGTAACCTTCGGATGGGTCAGATGTGTGCCCCTGTAAATTCTGGGAATTGACATTATTAAATCCGGTTTGGTTATATCATCGATGATTACCATGTCAAAGAAGCCGTCTCCCGGGTCTGCGTTAGGAGCCGGCATCATGCCGCCGCCGGCATAGCGGCCGTGGTTTAGCATTATGGTGCAGATTCTTCTCACGCCGGATTTACCGTCTATTATGATGGACACATCCCTGTTTTCATAGGACATAAGTGTTGAGAACAGGCCCATTAAATACGATGGCATATCCCCCATGGCTTTGAATTTCTCGGTGGTCGCCTTAACGACTTCGGCATCAAAACCGATGCCGGCAAAGTTCACAAACAGCCGCTTCTCCCTTTTGCCGTTCTTCATATATTCGACGACACCAAGGTCTACCGTGCGCCGGTTCGGGCTCAAAAGGCATTTACAGGCGTCCTTGTAGCGACGAGGTACACCCAGAGTGCGAATATAGTCCGCCCCCGTTCCAGTATTGACTATACCCACGGTCACATCGCTACTGGCACCAGCTTCATATAGCCCGTTCACAATTTCGTGTATGGTGCCGTCACCGCCAACGGATACCACGAATTTATATCCTTTTTTAACCGCTGCTTTCGCCAGTTCGATGGCATGCCCGGGAGCCTCGGTCAAATCGTGTTTGAAATCCAGACCCAGACTTCTTAATAACTCCATTATCTGGGGCCATTTCTTTGCTGTCTTGCCGGCTCCCGCAGCCGGGTTTACTATAATTTGCATGCGTGGCACGTTCGTACTCCTCTTTTGAATCTCGGGGCTATATTCCAGTCCCAACTTCGCCGACAAAGAAGTATACCACACCAGTCAATGCCTCGTGTTACGAGAGCGCTGGACAATTTTTGTTACCCGTATTGATTATGCTAGACTGAGGAGAATCGATAATGAAAAATAATCTGCCGTTTCCCAGGTTGCCCGAACTCCATCAGCCCGATATGTTAGTAGCACTGGCCGGCTGGTCAGACGCGGCCAAGGTGGCGACCGGTTCGGTTCTATATCTGGCCAGGGCGCTGGACGCAATCGGATTCGCCCAGATTGAAGGTGACCAATTCTACGATTTCTCTTCAATCCGTCCCGAAGTTACTATAGAGTCCGGGCTGATTAACTTGATTCAGCTGCCGACCAACAGCCTTCTATACTGGAAGAACAGTGATGCAGACCATGATCTAGTTTTATTTCACGGAATTGAGCCCCATTTCCACTGGCAGAAATTCGTCGACGCCATACTTGATTTAGCAATCAGCCTCAAAGTCAGGCGAATATACGCGCTGGGTGGGCTATATGACAACATACCGCACACTATGGAGCCAATTATCTCCGGAGTCGTTAGTAGTCATGAGTTATTGCCGCTGTTGAAAAATCACAATATCGAACCGATAAATTATCGTGGCCCAAGCAGCCTGCATTCGTTTTTGCTCAATAGCTGTGCTCAAAGAGGCATCGAAGCTATCAGCCTTTGGGGACACGCCCCGTTTTACGTCAAGGTCGAGACCAATCCCCTGGCGTGTCTTGGTATGGTAAGGAAATTGATCGAACTACTTGATATCGATGTCGACCTGACCGAACTTATCAAAGCCGGTGAATATCTGGAGGATATGCTGAGCCGGCTGCTGGCCGACAGCGAAGAGCTAAAGCAATATATCAAGAAGCTTGAAGAGCAGTACCAAATCGAGGGTATTTCTCCCAGAGAACCATCACCAGGCTCCGATAGGATCGTGAAAGAAGTGGAGGACTTCCTCCGCAATCAACGACGCCAGGAAGAAGCTGACTAATCGAATGCTACATCTGTGTCCACTACAATATTTCTATGTTTTTATTCCGGCTGCTGTAACCGCCTATTATCGATACCTGTCCCGGGGAAACCTTAAAATAGCCGGCAAGCAACTTTATGACCGCCCTGTTGGCCTTGCCTTCTTTAGGTGGCTCCTTGACCCGTACAAAAAAAATATCGCCGTCCTTGGTTACACCTTCGGTTTTTGAATTTGGAGTTACCTTAATACTTATTTTCATCTTTAATCTCCACCCATAGTCCTTCCTTATCCAAGCTAGTCGGCGATACAGAAAATAGCTGATTGTTTAAAGGCCTGTCACTTCTGGTAAAAGTACGAATATAGTTATGGCTGAGACCGGAATAAACATCTGAACCGGGTTTAACCTCATTTTCCCACAACACACTGAGGACCCTGCCAAGGAATCGTTTCTGGAATCTCTCAGCGCTATCTTTCGCCAACTGCAGCATCTTCAGGCTACGCTCTTTCTTAATTCTGTCTTCGATTTGTGCGGGCATCCTGGCGGCCGGAGTCCCCGGTCTGGCCGAATAAGTGAAAACGTGAATAGCCGCAAAATCCATTTCTTTACAAAAGCAGTATCCTTCATCGAATTCCTCGGCGGTCTCCCCGGGAAAACCCACCATAATATCCGTCGTAATTGCTACATCCTTCACCATCTTCCGAATTAAGGAGACTGCGCTGCTAAAATTATCGACAGAATAACGTCGCCCCATCTTCCTGAGTACGCTGCTACTGCCGCTCTGCAGGGCTATATGGAAGTGACGGCATAAACGAGCGTCCTGCCACAGCTCGAGCAACGTGGGTGAAATATCCTGCGGCTGCACAGATGAAATATGCAGCCGTTCCAATTCCTTAATTGATAAAACTTCTTTAATCAGCTGACTCAGATTCACGCCGTTACGGCTGTAATCTCCTATCTTAGTCCCGGTGAAGACTATCTCCTTATATCCGTCGTGGACCCGTGCTCTCACCTCATCTATGATTTCTTCTGCCGGTACACTTCGTTCATGTCCACGCACCTGCGGTACGATGCAATATGCACAGGCGTCATTACAGCCATCCTGAATCTTTATGAAACTGCGAACGCGGCTAATATTGGCGGTAAATACCGGTACACCAAGTTCCTGCTCATCCATTCTGCCCTTAATAAGGGCCAGGAGCTGCATCTTTTCTTTATTGCCCACAACCAGTCCGGCGCCGACCTGCTCGAGTTCCTCGGGTGCTCTTTGTGCATAGCAGCCGGTAGCCACTATTAACGCCCGCGGGCTCTTTTTCTTCAACATTCGCACCAGGTGCCGCGACTTACGGTCGGCTATGTGGGTGACGGTGCAGGTATTTATCACGTGGATGTCAGCCGCGTCACCAGTGACGATACTGTAACCGGCATCGGCAAACTGTCTGGCGAAAAGTTCGCTTTCCGCCTGATTAAGTTTGCAGCCCAAAGTGTGAATAGCTACGTTCATTTTGGATTACTTTATGGAAGAACAATTATATTTACCTTTGTAGTGCCGGGTCAATAAAATACCCTAAATGCAGTTTGCAGGCAATGAATACTTGTGGTATAAATCAGTCAATCGGATGTCCGAGGTACACGCTTGAGCCGCACCCACTGGCGACTGCTAACCCCACCTGAATTACCTGATATACCCGGGATTAGCCCGCTGATAGCCCGGTTGCTTGGTAATAGAGGCATTTCAGAGTCCTCCCAGATCGAAGCATTCCTGGCCGCTGACAAACGCCTGGAATCAGACCCCTTCCTGCTCCCGGATATTCAACCGGCGATAAACAGGACATACAGGGCACTTCTCACCGGCGAGGAAATAGCCATCTACGGTGACTTCGATGCCGACGGTATAACCGCCACCGCTTTGCTGGTCCAGGGGCTTTCCGCACTCGGCGGCAAAGTCACTCCATATATTCCCCACCGGCAGCACGAAGGTTATGGTTTGCAGGTAGCCGCCCTGGAAAAACTAAAGAAACACGGTATCAGCCTGATAATTACCGTCGATACCGGCATCACAGCCATCGCCGAAATTCAAAAAGCCAGAAAGATGGGGATAGATATAATAGTGACCGACCATCATCTACCATTAGCCTCCTTGCCTCCAGCCCTGGCCGTGGTCGATCCAAAAAGAAGCGACTCCGACTGTCAATCCGCAGAACTGGCGGGCGTGGGAGTCGCTTTCAAGTTCATGCAGGCGCTGCTCAAGGGCAGCGGCCGGGAAGACTTAATAAACAGCTTGCTGGACCTGGTAGCCCTGGGCACTGTAACCGATATGGTGCCGTTAACCCGGGATAACCGATACTGGGTTAAACGTGGACTGGAACTACTCAACAACACCACGCGCCCCGGACTTCAAGAGATGATGCACGTAGCGGGTCTCAAACAGGGCAATCTCGATGCGGACAGTATTTCCTGGATACTAGGTCCTCGCCTCAATGCCGCGGGCAGACTCGACGATGCCGGTACCAGCTATAAACTGCTTGTCACTCAGGACCCCAAAGAAGCCGCGTCACTCGTCGCCGACCTGGAAGAAAAGAATGCCAAACGCCAGCGGATGACAGTTGAGTTGCTGGAAAAAGCCAAGGAAAAAATAGTCGCTGCCGGACCTGACCTTCCGTTACTGATGACAGGTGATGAAGAATATCCTGCTGGCGTCATGGGCCTGGTCGCCGGCAAGCTTTCCGAAGAGTTCTATCGACCCGTAATACTCTTCAGATTCGGCTCCGACCAGTGCCGCGGCAGCGGACGCAGTATACCCGAATTTGACCTGATGGACGCCCTGGCCAGTTGCCGTAGTCTTTTATCCAACTTCGGCGGGCACACTAAGGCTGCTGGCTTTACCGTGCCTACCAGTAATCTATCGAAATTACAGGAGCAGCTTTCCAGCCTGGCTGGAGCCAAATTGGCTGGTCTGGACCTTCGACCTCACATCGACATTGATGCCGAAGTGGCTTTCTCTAGTTTGAGTGGCGATACAATCAAACAAGTACAGCAGTTGGCTCCTTTCGGGGCAGGCAATCCGATACCCTCCTTCGTCAGCCGGGGCGTTGAGGTAGTCGACCTGCGCTATATAGGCAGTCGCAATGAGCACGTGAGTTTGAAATTAAAACAGGAAGGGATTATCTGGGATGCAATCGGTTTCCGCATGGGCAACCGCAGTCAAGAGATGGCCGGTCCTGTAGATATTGCTTACAATCTGGATATTGACCGCTGGAACGGTGCCGAAAGGCTGCGATTTAAGCTACTGGATTTCGCTGCTGCGGCTTAATTCGGTAAGCTTAAGCAGAAGCCGTTCGATTGGTTCGGTAACGCCACATCCTGAAAATAAGCCATGGTACTGTTATCAGTAATACTATTATGCCGATAATTTGGGCTTCCTGCAGATTGAAAAACATACCCGAGCGGAAAGGTTCGCCCACACGCACGAATCGTATGCCTAGATCCCCGGCGGCATAAATTGCCAAATAAAGTAGGAATATCGAGCCTTTAGGTTCCAGCCTGCGGCGTAGCGACCACAGCACTCCGAAACCTATCAGGTTCCAGAGTATATGATAAATCTGTGTCGGCTGAAACGCTTCACCCAATGGACAATAACTACCCGGATTTGTGTGAACTAAGCCAAAAGGCAAGGAAGTAGGTAATCCATAGCAACAGCCGTTCAAGAGGCAGCCGACCCTGCCGATAGCCTGCCCTACGATAGCACCGGGAGCGATAATATCTCCCATTTGCCAGAATGAGATCTTCTTCACCAAGCAATATATCAACACCGCTATTAAGGCGCCCAATACAGCTCCATATACGGTCAGACCTTCAAAACCGATAATTTGCCCGGGATTAGCCATGTAGTAGTCCCACTTATCAATGACGTGAAGCAGTCTGGACACTAGAATGCCACCGATGATAGCCCACAGAGATACATTGTAGACATGTTCGTCAGGCACACGGACACGCCTCGCTTCAAGTACAGATAGTGCAATGACGGCAACGACCGCCAGCACCACCATGATACCGTACCATCTGATCTGGAAAACTCCTATGCTTAAAGCAACCGGATCTATATTTATATGAATCATTTCATTTTTTCCTAACTGCTGAAAACTGCTTCGACGAAGGCACCAGCATTGAACGGAGCCAGGTCGGCTGGCTGTTCACCGGTGCCGATGTAGGTTATAGGAATCTTCAACTCATCGCAAATCGACAGCACTATGCCGCCCTTTGCGGTGCCGTCCAGTTTAGCCAGAAAAATTTCATTAACTGCCACTGCTTCGGTGAAATGGCGGGCTTGTGCCAGACCATTCTGACCCGTCGTGGCATCGATCACCAGCATCACTTTTTCAGGCA
>Ga0214474_1000607_pt1 | contig 17319 bp, 16 predicted proteins | sample RVTome_2_FD_187335 | JGI IMG/M metagenome (GOLD analysis project Ga0214474, IMG submission 187335) | Soil microbial communities from uranium-contaminated site in the Upper Colorado River Basin, Wyoming, United States - RVT95D214 HiSeq ...
CCTTCAAACTAAAAACAGATATAATTTAAACTTAACAAACGAATACCCCAAAATCAACCTGAATCAATAGGGAGGCAGATAAAAATCGCTTGTTTAATGATAGAAATTTTGGTATCTATAATACATTCTGCTTTCCGCTTTCAAAATTGAAGGAGGTGGTTGATTGTGATTACTGTTCCAGCCCACAAGGTTAGACAATTTGGAGTGGAGTTTTATCAAACCTCTTTTACATCTGGGGATATTCAGAAGTTGGTTAGATTTGAAGTATTAAATTATCCAGCAGTTGGGGAGGAGGAGAAGCGACAAAAAGCTGTGAAAACCTCAGCCATCAACTGGGAGTTACTGGAAAAACGGATTGGGAGGAGCGAGGCCGCTTTTCAGAGACCGATGATCCGGAAGAAAATTCGAGAATTGGTCCAATATTATTTGGATTGCCAGGAAGCCCAAAATCTGCCTGCCATTCCAGGTGCCGTCATCATGATTACAGAGAAGCGGCTCAAATTTTCACCCATCGGGAAGAATCCCAATCTTGGGATGCTTCAAATTCCTGAAGAGACTGGAATTCTGAGGTGTCTCGACGGGCAGCACCGATTGTTAGCCCTCAGTGCTCAGACAGAAAAAAATGTAGATATAGATGTCCCCGCCGTTCTCTTCGACACTTTGGACCCTCGTCAAACAGTCGAGCTTTTTGTCACGATTAACGCCAAGCATACGAGACTTAATCCCTCCCATCTGATTTCGTTGGCAGGTCGTAGGCTTTATGCTGACCGGTATCAGGCATTGTCTCACGATATCATTCGTCAGCTCAACGAAGAGGAAAGTTCTCCCTTACGAGGAGATATTAAGATATTGGGCGTAGGGAAAGGCAGGGTTTCCCAGGCTTCGCTTGCCGATGAGATGGTAGACCTTTTTAGCTCCATTGAGAAGTTAGGAGGAAAGGAACGATTTAATAATTTCGAACAGAACGGAAGGCGATTTTTTCTAAACTACTTTAAGGCAATTTTAGCACTCTTCCCAAAGGCTTGGGCAGGCCGAAAATATAGCATCAAAACCGGAGCAGCCCTTCGAGCCTTCATTCGTATGAGCCCTGATGTCATGGTACGATCGAAAGAGTTGAAAAATGACCCCTTCGACTATTTTGGCATTCGGGAAGCGATTAAATCCTGGGGCGAGAGAATAGGAGAAAGCCGATTCGAAACAGAGGGGGAGTGGCGAAACAAGTTGGCAGGAGGAACACGAGGTACTGTAGATATTCTCACCCGGGAACTTCGAGATGCTTTAAAGGTCTCTTGAGGAGCGTCAGTAAGGAAAGGTGGAGAGGAGAATATGAATGAAGCGATATCTCATCATCGGGAATGGAGTGGCGGGCGCAAGAGCAGCGGTCAAGATTAGAGAGGCAGATCAAAAAGGGGAAGTCCACATCTTTACGGATGAGGCTTATCCTTTTTATTACCGGGTACGATTCCCAGAGTACGTTGCTGGGGAAGTGACTATTCAAAACCTCACCATCCATACCAAGGAGTGGTATCAAAGCAAGGAGATTTCTATTCATTTAGAGGAACCGATCGGAGAAGTCAATATCCCCAAAAAGGAAGTCATCAGTAAAAAAGGTAAGACCTATGCTTATGACCTTTTGCTCATGGCAACCGGAGGCAATGCCTTTATACCACTCATTAAAGGGACGGAAAAGAAAGGCGTATTCACCCTTCGAACCATGAATGACGCCATTCAAATGAAAGAATTTTCAGAAGGGATAAAGCAAGCGATCCTCATTGGGGGAGGGCTTGTTGGGCTGGAGACAGGAGGGGCGCTGCTAAGGCGGGGGATAAAAGTTGCAGTGATTGAGTATAATCCAAGGATCCTTCCCAGACAGATGGATCAAGAAGGAGCTCAAATCCTGCAGGGGAAAATGGAGTCAATGGGATTTTCCTTTTTCCTCAATGGCCAATCTGAGGAGATCCTCGGAAAAGAAACCGTGGAGGGATTACGTCTAAAGGATGGGAGGACGGTTGAAGGCCAGATGGTAATCATCTCAGCGGGTGTGAAACCAAATATTAAACTGGCCCAGGCTATGGGTCTGGAAATAAAGAATGGGATTTTGGCGAATGATCGATTGGAGACAAAGACCGAGAGCATTTTTGCGGCAGGTGATGTTGCAGAACATAAGGGTCGTTGCTATGGAATCTGGCCAGCCGCCCAAAGACAAGGCGAGATAGCTGGTATTAATATGGCAAATGGGAATGTTCTATATGAAGGGACAGTTGTATCGAATACCCTGAAGGTAGTGGGCATTGATCTCACCGCTACGGGGGAGATCGATGAAGAAGGGAAGTTAGAGTGCGTAGTTAAAAGTGACCGTGAGAAATGTCTCTATTGTAAAGTAGCTTTTAAGGAAGACAAGATCGTTGGCTGCATCCTTCTTGGGGATGTAAAGGGAAAGTCAGAGATACTCAGTGCGGTTGAAAAGAATATCGACATCAAACAAATAAAAAGCTCCCTTCTTAAGGAGGGCTTTGATTTTAAAATCTGAAATTGGGAAAGGTTTTTAGTAAAATAGAATAAAAAGAATCCATCGAACTCAATGAGATCGATGGATTCTTTTGGGGAAAAAGGGTTAATGAGGAGGGAAGAGTTTTTCTATCTTCTAAAATTATTATAAACTATCAACATTAAAAGAAGATTAAAATAAGATTAGAACTTTCTAATTTTTTGACCCCCTCTTTTCCAAAAAAAGGGGAAGAGGATGCGGAGGTGGCCTATGGAAGAAGAGAGGAAGCTGACTGAAGAAGAATTTGTCCTACAGGCAATCAAAAAATTGAGGAAAGAACCATTCCGGGGGATCCACAGTGTCTACAGTGGTTTTAACGAGGCTTTCAGGAGATATTTCGGGACCAATCCAGTCGAGGTTACCTCCAGATTGGCTGCTGAGGGGAAGATTGAGACAAGGCCCTTTAAGGGAGGGGCGATGCTCTTTCTTCCAGGTGAAGCTCCGAAAAGACCTTCAGCAGATGAGATCGTAGAGTTGATATTGGAGAAAGGAAACCGAAACCTTTCTGAAGAGGAGTTTATCACCGAGGCGATAAAAAAATTGAGAAAAGAGCCTTACAGAGGGATTCACAGTGTCTTCAGCGGGTTCAATGATGCCTTCCGAAAGCATTTCAACAAAGACCCAATTGAATTCACAACCAAGATGGCCTCAACGGGGAAAATTGAAATCATTCCAATAAAGAGTGGTAAAGGGGTGATGCTCTACCTACCGGGTGAGGGGCCCAGGGGACGAAAAACCGAAGAAGCCCTGAAGAAGATTTTGGAGTAGGGATCATTCGTTCCAAACTCCAACCCTATTTCTTTTAGCTGACCTGATGCCGGGACATCACCTCCAAAAAGTGGATGCCGGACTGACCTCTTTTTTACATTGCCAACTCTCCGTTCACAAGCCTCCCGTCTAAGAGACGGATGAGCCTTCGGGCACAGTGGGCGTACTCATTGCTGTGCGTCACTATGATAACGGTGATTCCCTCGTGATTCAACGTGGTGAGTAGTTTCATAACCTCGGCACCCGTGCGCCTGTCAAGGTTACCTGTTGGCTCGTCGGCGAGGATGATCGGTGGGCGGTTTACAATAGCCCGCGCAATGGCCACCCGTTCCTGCTCGCCGCCGGAGATCTGGTTGGGTAGGCGGTTTACCTTACCCGGGAGGCCCACACGTGCTAACGCATCGGTGGCTGCAGCGAGCTTCTTTTTCTTGCTTATGTCTATGATGGCCAGTGGCAACATAACGTTTTCTGCGAGCGTCAGGTAGGGTAGAAGATGGAAGCTCTGGAAGACAAAACCGATAGACTTTTTACGAAAATCAGCGCGTTCGTCGGATGAAAGAGCATAGACATCCACTCCGTCTACGAGGAACCTGCCCGATGTCGGTGAATTGAGACCTCCCATCATAGAGAGAAGGGTCGACTTGCCAGAGCCTGATTCGCCCATAATGGCCACAAATTCCCCTGGATCAATTCTAAGGCTGATGTCGTTGACAGCCGTAACGGTTGCCTCGCCTGTGCCGTACTGCTTGACCAAATTTTTGGCATCGATGTAATTCATGATTTTCCTCCTTATAGGGCCCTTAGGGCCTCATTGGGGTCGAGCCGTGACGCCATCAGAGCGGGATAAAGACTTGCGCCGATCCCGAGTATGATCGAGGCGATGAAAACGGCTCCCGCCATTACCGGGTCAAGAGAAATAGCTCCGAGGCCGTGCCCTTCGGTAAACAGAGGAAGGAGCAACCTGGTGGCACCTAAGCCTGCGAAATAGCCTGCGATCCCCGCCACAGCTGCCACAATGCCCGCTTCGAGCAGTATGATCCGGATGACGTGAGACTTCCTGAATCCCATGGCGCGGAATATTCCGATCTCCACAGTCCGCTCACGGACACTTCCTATCATGGTGACCAGAACCATGAGGCATCCGACGAACAACACCAGCGCTGAAACAACATAGGAGAACTTTTGGAAGTGACTGATTGTCTCCATCCGCCCTTTCACCACCTGCTGAATGGCCATGACGTTGGCATTGGGCAGCACATCGGAGATCTGTTTCACCATCTCGGGGATGGGACAACCGGAGCAGAGGGCGGCCACCTCTGCCATGGAGATTCTGTTCCGTTGGCCAAGAATGATCTGGGCGGTCGAAAGCGGTGCGAAGACGAGCCCATCGTCTTGTGAGCCCGCTGTTTCGAGTATGCCTGTGACGGACAACTCTTTATCCTTGATTTTGACCTTGTCGCCGAGTTTAAGGCCGCTTACACGAGAGACCTCCGCACCGAGAATGATACTCTCTCCATTAACCGGGATTTTCCCCTTAACATTCCACCATGGCCTGAGAATCTGTGTGGCCGTGAAATCGACCCCTGCCATCAGGACGCGGTGCCCTCCTATCGTGACTTGACCGAGCACCATGGGTCCCAGGGCAGCTACATTAGTGGCGTTCTTGATGGTCTTAATCTTTTCGAGTTCTTCCTGACGGATTTCCTTCATATCAAAAGAAACGCCGCCCAACGACATGCCCCCATAGGTGAAAGAGAGGTTTTCAGTCTTGGGGACGATAAGGATATTAGCACCGTACATTTCCAGTTTGTGGTTGATATCATTCTTCATTTCCTGGACAAGGCTGATGAGTCCGACGACCGTGGATACTCCAATGAGCAACCCTGCAAGCACGAAGATCGCACGGGCTTTACGGCGTCTCAGGTTGCTGAACGCAATGGTTTTAAGTGTCATCGCTTCACCTCCTTGAAATTAAAATATTTTTTGCCGTCGAGAATATCAGCCACCTTGATGATAACATTCCCGTTCTCAACCCCTCGCCTGAGGGGGACAGGATTGCAGCCGCCACGGATTTCATTGATTCGGGTGGAAGGGAACCGTTTGCCACAGTTGTTGCAGACCATGAAGTCGCCTTTCTGGGAGTAGCCTTTGTTTTCCAGCCAGCAGACGTCGCAGGCATCAAAGGCGGCACGGATCACCCCGTCTGAACTCTTGAGGATGAAGTAACGGATGACTATCCCGTCACCCGTCTTATAGGTGAAGTGGCGCGTCTTCCCATCAGCAAATGTTTTTTCTGAATAGATAACCTGGTTCGGCAAGTCAGCATTTGCCGCTGGGCATAGAGTGGAGATCACAAACATCAAGAGTAATGTTGATAGGATAGACGTTGAAATTATTCGGGGAAACATATCTCCTCCTTTCTTATAGATGTGGTATAGTTTTATGATACAGTAAGAGGAATCATTGCTTCAGGGCGCATATGACCTGAGGTTTTATTATCGGCAATGTTTGGATTTCTGGTTATCAGCAGCGGAAGGTTAGGTTGACAAGATAGGGAGAGGTGAGGGGTGGACCAGTCCCGGTCCATCTCCCAGCCAATCGAAGATACTGGGATAGTGAAAGAATCGGCAAACTCGCGTCTGAAAACCCACAGCGCGGAGGTGCATCATAACCACCAACCGATACTGCGGGAAGCCCCATATCAGGCCACGTCGCCGTGGATTCTTGCCTTACATCGCAGCAGCAAGATCCTGTTTCTTCGCAGCAGCACCGATGGATCTGTGGTGATGACACGGATGGTAATGAAGATTTAGGACTGGGGGAACAGAATGCCTGGGGGCTCGTTTGGAAAGCAGAAACCTGGGTCAAACAGAAGACTATTGTTAAAAATAACGGAAACATTTTACAAAACATGACGAATGGTTTGTTAAGTCGGTATAAATATTTTTCTTAATTATAAATATAAACAATCCTCTACCTATTGTCAATAAAGGTACTCATCTATATCCTTTATGACTATGCCCTGATGGCAGTGACCATGGGTTTGTACGAAAGGCAAAATTCTTATTGGGTGGATGATGTAATGTGGAAAATAAGGATTAACCTGCCCGTTGCATCAATTTCGCGGATCTGTAGGCTTCCAAAGCTTTAATCTGCAACGTTAGGATTATATTCCAAACCTGAATAAGGAACCGAGAAGTTTCGGTGCCATGGTTAGGTCAATTCTTTAAGTGCTCCTTCATAAACACGGTAGGTATTTGAATCGAAGAGAACGAATCGGACCAATTTAATTTCGGGGTGGTTCTTCAAATAGTCCATCACGGTTTTTAAGGCAATTCGTGAAGCTTCCTCCACTGGGTATCCATAGATTCCTGTGCTGATGGAAGGAAAAGCAATCGAGGAAATCTTGTTCTGGGTGCACAGTTCCAGACTCTTTCGATAAGCGCTCGACAAGAGTTCTGGATCTTTGGGTGATCCTGAATATCTCGGGCCGACGGCGTGGATCACATATTTGGCCTTGAGATTCCCTCCGCTGGTTATGACTGCTGAACCCGTCGGGCAACCTTTATACTTCGCTCTCAATTCCGACATAACAGAAGGACCACCTGCCCTGTGGATGGCACCGTCCACCCCACCCCCTCCTGCAAGCGCAGAATTGGCAGCATTCCCGATGGCCTCTGCTTCCTCCTGCGTAATATCTCCTTGGGTAATTTCTAAAGTTGATTGAAAGACGGTTATTTTCATAATGTTCCTCATATCAAGAATGGCTGACTTCGTCAATAGAAAAAAGTGAAGGTGAAAAAACCTTGCCAAAGATGTAAGGAGATGTTAAATTATCATCAAGGTGAAAAATGATTGCTTTTGATCTGTTCTGTTCAAATGGTCATAAATTTGAATGCTGGTTTACGGACGGTGCCTCTTTTGAAGAACAGAAATCTTCTCATATGATTAACTGCCCTATTTGTAACGATACTGAAGTAGAGAAAGCATTTTCTCCATTTGCGATAAAGAAGAATGGAGGCAAGCCAAGAGGGGAGATGGATCCCCAACAAGCCTATCAGGTACTCCAGGTAATGAGCGACTATATTGATAAACATTTTGAAGATGTAGGGGCTGATTTTTATGATGAGGCCCTCAAGATTCATTATGGGGAGACAGAAAAGAGGAATATTAAAGGGACTGCCACGACAGAAGAAGAGGTCATTTTAAAAGAAGAAGGGGTCCAATTCTTCAAGGTCCCCATCATCAAACGCCTACTGAACTGAAACCAATCCTTCGACTCCCCGACCTGAACGCCGACGGTCGTCATCAAAAGTATTAATATTCGGGTCACTTACATTTGTTTGAAAAGATAAAGGTAGTTGCGGCTTACGGCGAGAAGCTCTGGTCTCTCTTTCAGTTTTAATATTCCCCGCCCTGTGAGTGAACGACTCACTTTGTCTATCCTGGATACATTCACTATTATTCCCCGGTGTATCTGCCAGAATTGACCGGGATCGAGTTCCTGGGCCAATTCTTTAATGCTCTTTTTAATAAGAGACTCCCCTTCTTTTGTTATCACCAGAGTATATTTATCTTCGGCCTTGAAGTAATCTGCCTCCTCCACAGGTATGAGACGGATACTATCTTTATGTTGGGTTTTAATCCAACGCAGGAAGTTAGCTTCTCCTCTACCTGATAACTTGGAAAGGACCTGCTCTATCACCTGAGCTAGTCTTGCGGGTGGTTCACTGGAAAAATTCAATTGGTTCTTGAGGCGTTGAACGGTCTGCATGAGTCTGTCTTTTGATACAGGTTTGAGAAGATAATCAACAGCCTCCTTTTCAAATGCCTCCACTGCGTACTGATCATAGGCGGTTACAAAGACGGTGCGAGTTAGGTCTGCAATCCTTTTGGCCACCTCCATGCCTGAAAAACCAGGCATCCTGATATCGAGGAATGCAACGTCCGGGTGCAGCGACTCGACCATCTGAAGTGCTTCCCTGCCATTCTTCGCCTCGCCGCAGATGGTGAGTTCCGGCCACACCTCCGACAGCAACGACCTGAGGTATGTGCGCAGTTCCTTTTCGTCATCGGCAATGATGGCTTTATACACCATGCTTCGGCACCTCGATGATGGCCTTTACTCCATGAGGATCATTCGCTTCCAGAATGAGCTGCCCTTTATTCCCGTAAAGCAACGAGATGCGCTCCCGCACGTTTGCAATGCCGACTCCAGCCGTATCGTAAGCGCTGAAACCATTGCCTGTGTCCTGAACCTCGATCCTTATGAAGTCGTCTTCTTCCATGACCTTTATAATGATCTCTCCGCCCTCAATTGCAGGCTCGAGCCCATGTTTTACCGCATTCTCTATAAGAGGCTGAAGCAACATGGGTGGCAATGGATATTCTCGGAGTGCATCAGGAAGCTCGATGCTGAAGCGGAGCCTTTCACCCATCCTGACATTCTGAATATTGAGATAGGCTTTGATGATGTTCATTTCCTGGTCGAGGGTGGTGGTGGCAGGGAGCGTTCTCGATAAGGAGGTGCGTAGATAGTGAATCAGGTCGCCCAGCATGGATTTGCCTCGGGCCGGATCTGTATCAATTAGACTCAGAACATTGGAGAGGGTGTTGAATAGAAAATGGGGCTCGATCTGAGCCTGAAGGAGTCTCAGATTGGCTTCAAGGGCTTGCTTTTCACTGGAAAGACGGTTGATCCTCTCCTGCTGGATGATCTCTTTGCTGATCTTTATTCGTGCCTTAGAGTAAAAAAAGTAACCGATGGCAATACTCAAGGCTAGCCAGAATCCAATGGTCTTGAGAAATCCCTTCTCCCATCCCCACATGAAGGTTGGAAAACTCTGCTGGAGGATGAAAGCGGCCATCAATTGGCCGATCAACATTCCACAGGCCATACCTATCAGAATGATGAAAAAGGCAGATGCCCGTTTTTTTGGTTTGAAGGCCCGAAGGAGAAACATTATGCTCAAGCAAATAGGGATCCCATAGCATTGAGATATAACGAGCATAATAACAAAGGTCTTTAAAGTGATGGAGGTTGTGTAGATGCCGGTGAGGGTAAGGAATACGGCGATGAAGGTGGCTATGGCAATCGTGTAGAGGAGATTGACAAGAGTGGCCCTACCATCAGGATAGTAGCCTCGCTGCTCCGCGTATAGATTATCCATTATTTTTGCCCTAGAATGTATATTTTAAACCGGCCATCCATTGATAATCGAGAATATTTCTAAACTCCGTATCCTTGCCGCCAGCCATTACAGTACCGACGGAAAACAATTCCAGATGCTGACCCAGAGAGTATGTCACAAGTCCTGTAAATTGACCAGATCCATCATTCAAATTCTGGGTCCAACGTAAGACAAGATCAATACTGTTCTTGATGTTGTTCTGAGTATATTGGAGCAGTGCATAATTCTTTCGTAAGAATCTTAATCCTGTATTGGCCGTTTGGCCGAGGGTCATTTGCCCTAATGTCGAGACCAAACCACCGAAGCTGATTGCTCCTGCTGCCTTTCGCCTTAAAGAATAGAATCTATCTGCCTCAGCATTGCTGTAACCCGGGCTATAATAGGAGTATTCCAATGTCAAGGTTCCATTCGTTCCGAAAGTATAGGAGCCTCCAGCTAAGAGAACTGGTTTAATAGTATGGTCGTCTTTATAAAGTTTTTGCATTGAGGCCCCGAAGGGGGAACTATCCTCCTTGGGGTATAATGCCTTGCTCCCTTGAGCAATCACTCCTTCTCCATAGAGCAAGATCGCATCTGAAATAGTCCATCCTCCAAAAAACCCTAATAAAGTCTGGGAATCCTCCTTGTAGGAAAGAATCATTGAACCATAATTTTCTCGGCCCGTATAATCTACCTTCAAGGCATAAGCCTTTTCAAATGGCTCAGGGCCGATGGATTTGTTCCATCCTTCATCTGTATTGGCGATGAAAGATATGGTCCAGGCACTTCCCGGGATCCAGACCAATCGGCCGAAATCCATACCCGGTACTTCCAGGTAGGGGTTACGACGACCATTATCCTGGAAAAAGGGATTGGAAGGAGAAAATAGATAAGAAGGTCCCCATTGCAGGTTTTCGCGGCCATAGGAGATGAATAGGTTTTGGAGCACTTTTAATCTTGCCAACCACTCATTAATGTACCAATCATCATTCCACTCTGATTTCCCCTTGAGATCTCCTTCTCGCCAGATGCTATATTCAAGTCTCATTCTGGGTTTAGCACTCAGCTCTATAGGGTCAATGTTAAAACGCAGATCTGGCCGCATTTCTAGATCTGCTAAATAATGTGGAATTTGCAGAAAATTGATTCCAGCATATTGACTTGAATGGGCAGGCTCCTGAATGATACCATAAGTCAAAATTCGGAAATCCAACGAAAAGTACTCCTTTAATCTCTCTTGGATTGAGGTAAGGCTTGTAGGACTATCCTCACCTGCTATACCTGTTTCTGGCCACCATCCTGAGGCAGCCATTAATAAAACAACAATTGTTAAGAGGTACTTCTTTTTTCTATGGCTCATATTCACTTTGAGAGGTACTATTTCAACAACAGGTTCAGGTTGAACATGGCATCAGGAATTTTCTTGAAAGATACCTTGCGAAAAATCATTGTCGTCACGTCTTCTTTCACAATGGCGCTCCTGATGACCATCTTAGAAATGAACGGCCTCGGCTCACCGCCTACACTGATGCTGTTCTCGTATTCGAACGTGGCTGTCTTGAACATCTTTCCCGAGACCGTGTAGAATTCCGCCTTGACCCCCAGGAGCCGCTCCTTTGATATCCAGTATTTGATCCGGTCATAGGTGGCCTTCTTATCCACTGCGCCCAAGTCGAAGAGATGGCAGGCCTCCTCATTGATTGTATCGTCAGTTGCGTGAACGACCTTGTAGTCGCCAGCATAGTTCGTCGATGCGATGTCGCCGTTGGCTGCGCCGCCTAACAGTTTCTGCCTGGGTGAAATGGGGACCGCCTTGGAAAGACCTGGTTTCACGAACCACATGTTCCGGTCTATCATCAGCATCTTCTGACCTTTCACGTTTGCGGGCGCCAAAAACTCTGCGAGGGAGTTGAAACTCCTGGCGCTCACCCTGAGCGTTCTATTCTGCTCCTTGCCGCCTTCGACTGATGTCATCTCTATCTCCCACTCGACTCCTTCCGTATTGCCCCGAGCCCCATCTGCCTTCCTGAGGATCTCCTCGGGGCTCATGGCAGCATGGGCAAGAGAGGGAAGGCGGAGACCGATGGAATAAAGAACGGCAAAGATCAGAATGGGTATATGCCGCGCATAATGTGATTTTTTCATGATTCATCTCCTCTCAGTGTCGTTATGTATGCCCCAGGGCATTGACGATGTTCTGTCTGGCCGCACGCCTCGCAGGGATAATGGCGGCTATTAGAGAAAGCGCTGTCAAACAGCACATCAACCCAATTAGCGTCAAAGGCACGATGTCGATAATCAGCGGCACCGGCGAAGAGCTGCCGGGGTACGTGTATGTCGGCGCCACGACTTTAATGATAGCCCAGGCGCATATATGTAGGACTATCCCTATGAAACTGCCAAAGACGCCGAGGAGGCTGCCTTCCATTGCAAAGAGCATGGATACGCCCCTTCGCTTCAGTCCCAGGGCCCGCAAGGTTCCGATCTCTCTCGTCCTCTCCAGCACCGCCATGCCCATAGTATTGACAGTGCTCATCACTACAATGACAAGGACGATGCAGAATACGAACAGAAAGAATATATCGAACATCTGTCTCACCTTCGCATAGAACATGGAGAGCTCCTTCCAGGTCTTTATCTCGCATGGAATGCCTGCCTTGGCGAGCATACTCAGCAGTCGGCTGTGCATGAGCTCGGTCTTTGCCGTGTCGTCCAGGAGGACTACGATCTTCTCCGCCTTCTCCGTGTCGAGGAGAGACTGGGCAAAGGCAAAGGGGAACCGCATGTATTTGTCGTTGGTGGCGTCGGTACCGGTATCAAATACGCCTGAGACCTGTATGTCCATGGCATTCATCTGGCCACTCATGGTAGGGGCCATTACTACGCTGTCCTTGCCCGGCGCAAGGTTGAGAAATTTGGCCAGGTCTTGGGCCATTTCCACGCCGTAGGTCTTCTTTTCATTCAATCCCTCACCTTGAATAGGTCTGAAGGCATTCCAACCCCCTTTGATGGTTCTGTCATCCTGGGGAACAACTCCCTGGGCTATAAAGATAGTGGAGATGGATCCATTTGTGACGATGCCGGAAAGGGTGATCTGGGGCGTGGCGAGAATGACCTCATTCTCCCGGGTGATGAGTTTCATAATCTTCTCGATCTCTGCTTTTGAAAACATATAGCGGTCAGGGTCAAGCTTCCCCTTCTCGAGCCAACCGGCCTTAAAAAGGGTGAGATGGCCGAGGCCCTCACCGCGAATGGCCATTGTCTGCAATCCCCGATAGACGTAGCTTACATATCCACGAAACACAGTGATCGCTGCAAAACCCACGCCTATGGCCAGGAGCGTCACCAAAGACCGCCGCTTGTTTCTCAAGATATTGCGCGCTGCCAGTTTCATCCATTTTTTCATCGCTTTATACCTCCTTCGACAATCCTCCCATCCTCCAGGCGCACGAGCCGTTTGACCTCACCTAAAAGCCGCTGATCGTGGGTGGAAAAGATGAAGGTGATCTCGTCTTTCTCATTCAATTCGCGCATAATAGCGATGATCATGCGGGCAGTTTCTGAATCGAGATTGGCCGTGGGCTCATCGGCGATCACGAGCGATGGATTGTTCACCAGAGCCCTCGCAATCGACACCCTTTGTTGTTGCCCCCCCGACATTTTGGCGGGGCGATTATGGATAAGTTCACTTAAGCCCACTTCCTCTAAACGGCTCAAGGCCTTGGTTTTAGCTTCTGAAAAAGATGCGCCCTTTATCTGAAGGGGCAGCATCACATTTTCCAGGGCTGAGAGAACCGGGACCAGGTTAAAACCTTGAAAGATAAAACCGATCGTTTCGTTGCGATGTTCGCTTCTTTGATTATCCGACAAAGAGTGAACGTCCTTGCCGGCAATCGCCAGTTCCCCGGTTGTTGGTTCATCAATGGCGCCGATGAGATTAAGAAGGGTCGTCTTGCCGGAACCGGAGGGTCCCCATATGGCCACAAACTCTCCTTTATCTATTTGTAAGTCGATCCCTCGAAGGGCGTGCACGACTGTTTCACCCAGATGATAGTCTTTTGTTATGTTTTTCATTTCAATGAGAGCCATATCCATCATCCCTCCTTGTTAAGGGTTTCAGTTTTGAGATTATCTTATATGCCCCGTCATGCTTTGTAAACATTCTGGTGGCGAAAATATCTACAAGGCGATGAAAGGGTAATAACGGGAGTGAAAGGGTGGGGGTTTACTCATTTCAAATCAACCTCCCCAATCCTCCATCATCATACTAAAGGTCATTTCCCCACCCCGCAATACCCCTCCATAGCCACCACCGGGATAGCCCCAAGCGCTGGCCAAATAGAGTCCTTTAATGGGAGTCCGATTCTCGATCCGATTCATAAAGGCATTATTCATTGCTTGCTCAAACCCGTAGATAGCCCCTTCAGGATTACGGGTGAAATACCAGTTGGTTAAAGGAGTCGCTGATTCTTTCACTTCGATCATGGAAGGGAGTCCAGGTATGACTTCCTTCTCAGTCCGGCGGATAAGGATATCTGTCCATCTCTTTTTTTCTTCATTATAAGCCTTTTTTCGCCCGGCCTTATAATCGGCCTCAAATTTACGCCAGGGTTCATAACCGCAGAGGAACAGGAGCATCAACGTCGATTTACCTGGTCTGGAGTAGCCTTCAAAGATATTGTCGTAGATGTTGACACAGAGAGGTCCCTTATCGACCTCGCCCCTCAGGCAGGACTGATAATCTGCCTCTGGTCCCCGGCCTGAGGAGACATTAATGCTGTAGCCCTTTGTCCTGCCTCTCAATTCACGATTTAACCCCAACCACACAATAAATGTGGAGATGCTTGGCCGGTACTCCCCCAGCTTCTTTAAGTAATCGGCTGGCACAACCTCCCGAGACAGCATCTCTCCAAACGTAGTAAGAGGGCTTGCATTACTTACCACAGCCCGAGCAGGCAATATTTTCTCCCCCGATATTACAACTCCATTTACTGCCCCGTCCTTAACCAAGATCTTTTGTGCCAAGGTTCCATAAAGAATCTTTCCACCTGAAGTCTCGATTGTTTTAGCTAAGACATTACTCAGTTCCTGGGAGCGTGGTTTTATATAATAGGAACCATTCTTAAGGTAATCCCCCAGGCCAACTGCATACCAGAAACCAGAAAGTTTGGATGGGGGCAGATCATAATAGCCCCACTGACCAGCCAAGATTCCTTGGAGAGCAGGGTCTTTGACATAATCATTTAATAGATCGGCTAAAGTCTTATTTCTTACCTTCCACATCTTGCGATATTGAATGGGGAAAAGGAGTTTAAAAACCTTCCTTTTTTTCTGGAGGAATTTGTCAGCCTCCTCAGCAATACCGACCATTTCTTGGATAATCCCTCTGATACCTTCCTTTTCAGCAGGAAAATGTTGGGACAAAAGGCGAATTAATGCTTCCGGATCACGCTGAGGGAAAATGATGTCCAACTTAGGTTCTCTAATGTAATAGGCTTCTGGAAGTTCGACCATTTGTAACTTTTCCAGGATACCTAAATTTTTAAGTATGCGCGCTGGCTCATTATTGTTAATGGAAGTTCCGTGTAAAGAGACCTCAAATGTAAAGTTCCCTCTTTCAAAAGAAGTTGCATAACCACCTGGGATATCGTGTTGTTCCACCACTGTTACTGGTATACCGAATCGAGAAAGATAGGCTCCACAACATAACCCTCCTAATCCTGAGCCGATGATCACAGTTGGATAATTGCCTTTTGGTCCCATTCTGGCGGCATAAGCTTTATTTTTTTTCCAGTCTAAGACAAAGGAAGCCGCAGTCACGGCGGAGAGGGTTAAAAATGAACGTCTGGATATTTTCCTGTGAAGCATAGCCTTACCTCCTTTTCAGCAAAATAGTTACACTTCATTTATTGCGTCTGAATTAGTCACCAATTAAAGAGAATAGGGAGAACACTACTTAAGTTCAAGTTCGATATCGATAATATCTTTTTCAACATTGAAGGCGATTTCTTCGAACGTGGGTGCCCTGAAAGCTGGTCTGCTAAATTGATACATTCCCCATGGTTCTTCTGGGATGGAGACGATGGCGATTTTCCAAAATACAATCTTTCCCTCCCCTTAAAGATTTTGTGATCATCTTATATAACCCATTATGCTTTGTAAATAGTCCGGTGACGAAAAGGCCCATCAGGCGATAAAAAGGTAATCATAGAAGCAAAATGGAGATTTGCTAATCTATGAAGATAATACCTCTGCAGGTTACCATATTGGTTAGCTCGACTGGATGGCAAGCCCATTTCCGAGAGCAAATGGGAACTTTTTAAGAGGGTATTGCGTGATAGAACCAATTCAGTATAACATAAGATGAATGGAATCAGAACTTCCTTATTCTTAATTTGGACAGCGGTGTGATTGATTATGGGGATTGAATACCGGGAGGACGAATAAATCCAGCACCTTCCTGCGGTGTATTAAACCCAGCAGGAAAATTATTCTATGACATCCATCCCCTCACCAGATCTGTGGGGTATTCTGGGAAGTACTGAATAAAGATGGAAAGCGATTATCGCAAACATTCAGATCTTCAAAACGAGGAGGGTGCCATGACCGCTTTGTATACAGAAAGGATTGATTACAAACACAGGGACACCGTCTTGCAAGGTTATCTGGCATATAACGATGCTATTCAAGGAATACGTCCAGGTTTGCTCGTCGTCCACTGCTTTAGGGGACTGAGGGACTTTGTGAAGGAACGTACAGAGCTACTTGCAGGCCTTGGCTACATTGCTTTTGCCCTTGATATGTACGGTGTCATACCTAAGGATGACCAAGAGGCATTTGCGCTGGCTAAAACCTATGGGGATAACCGTCCACTGATGCGCAGCCGCGCCAATGCAGGGCTGGCGATTCTGAAGAAGCATAAGCTGACGGATGTTAAACGCACCGGTGCTATGGGTTATTGCTTTGGCGGCGGTGTGGTGCTGGAGTTAGCGCGTAGTGGAGCTGAAATAGCAGGTGTCGTTGGGTTTCACGCCAATCTCGATACTCCAAACCGAGATGATGCTAAAAATATCAAAGGCAAGGTGTTAATCCTTCATGGCGCTGATGATCCCCTTGTGCCAACTGACCACGTGCTCGCCTTTCAAGAAGAAATGCGAAAGGCTAAGGTTGACTGGCAAATGGTCTTTTATGGCGGTGCGGTTCACGCTTTTACTATGCCGGAGTCCGGTGCGGATCCTACGAAACCCGTGGCCTATAATGAAAATGCTGATAAAAGATCCTGGGAGGCGATGAAAGCTTTTTTCATAGAGGTATTTAAATGATCGATTCTTCAACTCCCACCCAACGCCTTTAAAACATTTTTGTACAATCCTTCATAACGGCCTTGTCATCCTCAATTGATGGGGATTTATCGGGTTTTTAGGTTAGGGCTACGGTTACGAAACCCGTTTGGTTTAGGGTTAAAGGGTTACGTAAACTTCTTAGGACAAAAGACGTAGCCGATTGACGAAACAGGCATCTTTACCCTTGCCGAAGGACGTAAATTTTTTATAGGCAATTGTAAGATTATATGGGTTAGGGTTTTAAGAATAGATTTATTTCTTTAAATTGGTCATTTCTGAAAAGTAAGATTTTGATTGAGTTGGCCGCCTTAACAACATCCAAAGTTTCCTCAAATTCTTGAATAGTCCCTACCTCTTTAAGATTGACTTTGGTAATGATATCTCCTGCCTTAATTTCAGAAATCTCTGCGGGGCTTTTAGGAATGACCTCAGAGACCAATACCCCTTTTGGGCCTTTAAAGTTAAAATAGGAGGCTAAGGCAGGGGTGAG
>Ga0214474_1000610_pt1 | contig 17277 bp, 19 predicted proteins | sample RVTome_2_FD_187335 | JGI IMG/M metagenome (GOLD analysis project Ga0214474, IMG submission 187335) | Soil microbial communities from uranium-contaminated site in the Upper Colorado River Basin, Wyoming, United States - RVT95D214 HiSeq ...
TCTTCCCGTAAAAGTTTCTTACGAAGAAGTGAAAAGCCGATTTGATATTGATCCTATTGTTTCGATATCCGCCTTAAGAAACGAAGGGATTGATAATCTGAAGAAGACAGTTTATGCCTCACTGGTTCACCGAGAGGTAAGGGCAACTCCAGAATATCTTATCGTAGCAAATATCCGCCACAAGACCGCTCTTAGTCAGATAAGGGAGAGTCTTTCCAACGCCATGAAGGGACTGGAAGAGGGAACATCGCTTGAGTTCATTGCCTTCGAAATTCGTTCTGCACTGGAAGCCCTTGGCGAGTTGGTTGGAGAAACAACCACCGAAGAAGTTTTGAGTCGAATTTTCGAGCAATTCTGCATCGGTAAGTAATGTTTCACGTGAAACATATAGGTTTTTTCATCGGGATATTTTGTTATAAGCAAAGAAATGGTTAAGGTTTGAAGGATTTACAGGATGATTGCGATTCAACCCGAAAGGGAGGAGGATTATACTGCCATTCGTGAGATCAACGTTCTTGCTTTCGGCCGGGAGAACGAAGCGAGGCTGGTGAAGAAAGTTCGCGAGAGACCTGATTTTATTCCGAAACTGTCGCTTGTGGCTATTAAGAAAGAAGAGGTCGTTGGCCATATTCTTTTCAGTCCCATAACCATTCAATCAAAGACCGGTTCATTTCCCGCACTCACCCTTGCACCCATGGCCGTTCATCCGAAATTCCAAAACCAGGGCATTGGCTCTAAACTTGTGCGGCAGGGGTTGGAACGCTGCCGAAATCAAGGTCATAAAATTGTCGTTGTCGTGGGCCACCCCCAATACTATCCCCGTTTTGGATTCTCCCCTGCGAGAGCGAAAGGGCTTGAAGCTCCTTTTCTCGTTCCAGATGATGTCTTTATGGTTCTCGAGTTTGGCCCCGGTGCTTTGCATGGCCCTACAGGAATGGTCACCTATCCTCAAGAATTCTTAGATGTTTAGGAAAAAGTGAAGGTGGAAATTCTTAATTATGTTTCACGTGAAACATACTCCCCATATCCTTCTCATCAATCCCTGGATCACGGATTTTGTAGCATATGATCTCTGGATAAAACCCCTTGGCCTCCTCAATATTGCCAGTTTTTTAAGAGAAAATGGATTTCGGGTTACTCTGATCGACTGCCTCGATTTGTCAATAAAAACAAAAAGATATGGGCAAGGGAAGTTTCTTAAAACGACGATTGAGAAACCCTTTCCACTTAAATCTATCCCACGACATTATAGCCGATATGGAATTCCTGAAGAAATCGTGTTGAAAAGACTCTCATTCCTTGAAGAACCAGATCTCATTTGTCTTACTTCGGGGATGACCTTCTGGTACCCAGGAGTATTTAAAATAGTTGAAATAACAAGGGAATGTTTTAAAAAAGTCCCCATAATTCTGGGAGGGATCTATGCCACACTCTGTTATGAGCATGCAATAAAGTATTCGGGTGTGGATATCGTCTTCAACGGAACAGGGGAGGTAGAAGTTCTGAAGCTAATCTCATATTTGACTAATTTTGAACTCCGAACTCCGAACTCTGAACTCCGAACTAATTTTTACCCCGCCTTCGACCTTTATCCGCAACTCAATTATGTCTGTATTGCTACCTCCAAAGGATGTCCGTTTAGATGTATCTATTGCGCCTCACCTTTTTTATCGAAGGGTTTTGTGAGAAGAAATCCTTTAAAAGTGGTTGAAGAGATTGAACACTGGACAACTCGATACAGAGTCAATAATATCGCCTTCTATGATGATGCCCTTCTCGTCGAGCCGTCTAAGCATTTTGTTCCGACCATGAAAGAGGTCATGGAAAGAGGAATTCACTGCAATTTCCACACCCCCAATGCTATTCATATTAAGGAGATCGATGAAGAAGTTGCAGAACTTTTATTTCGAGGCGGGTTTAAGACCATTCGCCTTGGTTTTGAAACATCGATTGAGACGACACAGATCGAGACCGGAGGAAAGGTCAATAATCAGGAATTTCAGCGGGCCATTAAAAATTTAAAGAGGGCAGGGTACTCAAGAGAAGAAATCGGTGTTTATATTATGGCTGGATTGCCAGGCCAAAGGGCAGGGGAGGTGGAAGAGAGCATTGCCTTTGTAAGAGAAACCGGAGCAAGACCCATGCTGGTTGAATATTCGCCCATCCCCCATACGCCTTTGTTTGAAAAGGCGAAAAGAATGTCACAATTCGATCTTGAAAATGAACCCTTGTTTCATAATAATTCTATTTTGCCCTGCCGGTGGGATGGGTTTACAATGGCAGATTATAGAAGGTTGAAGGAGGAGTTGGGGAGGGGGTAACCGAATGAAAGCATCAGAGATTGTAAGAGATATTTTTATTGTGGGTGGCCCAGACATTACGGATGGTCGAGATGCTTGTATCTATTTGATTAATTTAGGGGAATTGGTACTAATCGATACTGGGGCAGGGTGGAGTGTTGATAAGATTATTAGCAATGTTCGAAGTTTTGGGTTGAACTGTAAGAACCTGAGTAAAATTCTTCTAACCCACTGTCACATCGATCATATTGGAGGCGTCCCAGAAATTAAAAGGAGGTTTGGGTCAAAAATATATATTCACAAATTGGATGCTCCGCCTCTGGAAAATGGGGATCCAGTCTTAACAGCTGCCAAATGGTATCAGACAAGTTTCCCACCAACTCCAGTGGATGTGAAATTCAATCTTCCAGAAGAAATATTGACGATTGGCCAACAGAAGATTATTTGCCTTCATACTCCAGGTCATACTCCGGGGTCTATTTGTATTTATTTAGACCGGGATGGAAAACGAATTCTCTTTGCTCAGGACCTTCATGGTCCGATTCTTCCGGAGTTTGGTTCCAATCTCAAGGATTGGGATCGCTCGACCCAGAAGTTACTCGGCCTCGATGCAGATATTCTTTGCGAAGGACACTTCGGAATTTATAAGACAAAGAAAGAGGTGAAAAATTATATTCTCTCCTACCGCGAGCAGTATGGCGTGGAGTAAGGGGTTGACAGAGGCGTCTTGCTGTTTATTTAGGCTGAGATGAAAAAAGAAGAGGCAGGAATCCTAAAGAACCCTGCCTCTTTAAATTATTGTCAGATTAAAAATGAATGATTTTGGCAAAAGAGATCAAGATGCTGTGGCTTTGGCCCTTTCCTCTTGGGATATTTTTGCCAATCTTTCAATCTCTTTTATGTCCAAACCCAATCCTTCTGCGACACGGCGGCCATAGTCCTTGTCAGCTTTATAGAAAATAGCCGTTTGACGCAGCTGAATTCTTCGTTGTGCCTTACCTAAATGGTCCACAATATTTCCGACCAGGTTTTTGCGGTCTTGTTCCTTCATGACATCGCGATATAGATTACCTGGCTGTACAAAATCATCATTAGGATGTTTATAAGGAAAGCGGGCAGCGTTCCCGGAAACCTCAAATGGAGGTTCGCCGGCTTTTGGATCCGGTTCAGGACCGCCGAAGCTATTCGGGTAGTAATTTGGTCCACCACCACCGTTATGATCGACCCGCATAAATCCGTCCCTTTGATAGCTGTTTTCAGGGGCGTATTTGGGCGCGTTAATCGGGATCAGGTGGTAATTGGGACCCAATCGGTGAATGTGGGTATCGTGATAGGAAAAAACCCTGGCTTGGAGCATTTTGTCCGGTGAAATAGCGATTCCGGGTACCAAGTTGCCGGGAGAAAAAGCCGCCTGCTCCACTTCTGCAAAATAGTTAACCGGGTTGCGGTTCAGTACCAACTTACCAATTTTGATAGGTGGAACCTCCTTGTGCGGCCAGACCTTGGTAATATCAAAGATGTCCCACGGGAAATTCTTCGCCTTTTCCGGTGTTAGGATTTGCATCTCAAGTGTCCAGGAAGGGAAATTGCTACGCTCAATAGCATCATACAGATCACGAGTGGCGTGATTTGAGTCTTCACCTGAGATACGCGTTGCTTCCTCCCGGGTAAGGTTCTTAATGCCCTGGTCGGTCTTGAAGTGATACTGCACCCAGAAATACTCGCCCCTGTCGTTATACCATTTATAGGTGTGGCTGCTGTACCCATTCATGTTACGGAAGGTAGCCGGGGTCCCCCGATCAGAAAAAAGGATGGTGACCTGATGAATGGACTCTGGGGTCAGTGATAGGAAATCCCAAAACATATCAGGGTCCGGGAGGTTTGTGGCCGGATGACGTTTCTGAGTGTGTATGAAATCAGGAAATTTGAGAGGGTCCCGGATAAAAAAAACGGGAGTGTTGTTTCCGGTTAAGTCATAATTACCCTCTTCTGTATAGAATTTAATAGCAAACCCTCTTGGATCTCTTGCAGCGTCGGGAGATCCCTTCTCACCACCAACGGTGGAAAAGCGGGCGAAGACATCTGTTTTCTTACCCACTTTAGAAAGAAACTTTGCCTTCGTGTATTTTGTCACGTCAGCCGTAACCTCAAAATAACCATGTGCGCCCGCACCCTTGGCGTGCACCACCCGTTCGGGAATTCGCTCTCTGTCGAAGTGACCCAACTTTTCCAAAAGGTGAACATCTTGCATGAGGATAGGTCCACGTTCTCCAGCGGTCAGACTATTCTGGTCCTCAGCAACCGGGATTCCAAAAGCCGTCGTATACTTTTTTTTGTTTTCTACCATCTGTCCTCTCCTTTCTTTTTCGCCCATCCCCTCAACGGTCTAAGTGGGCATTGAAATTTTTATTTTTCTTCTGATTTTATCTGGTGATCAAAATATAAGATATGGTCCTTAATCCTAAATTCATATGGGGTAAGTACACCATTTTCATTTAAAAAATACCTTATTTTTAATGGGGATATTAGATTTTTACTATGACACATCACCTCCTCCTTTATCATTGGAATCATTCTTGTTTGGCAACCTCGCTCTATCATCGGATATACCCCCAGTCGTTACTATACTAAGAACCATCCCCAGTCTCTCTCAATCATTCTTTTTTTATACCACCTCCTTCGAAAGTAGATTTATGATGTTTAATTACTAAATAATAACAATTACTAATTAAAGATTAAAAAAAAGTTATTTGTTATGGCTTCGTTTTCCTTGACATACTTTGCAAATGCCTCTCAATTCTACATGAACGGAATCTACTTTTCCCATTTCCATGACGTCATTCGGGACTCGAAAGTCACCCCATGTTTCATTATAAAAATCTCCCATGAATCCACATTCTGTACAAACAAAATGGTGATGGCGATCGGTGTTTGCATCAAACCGCGTTTTCTCTCCGTGAGATCCTACACGCAAGATAAGTCCCTTCTTTTCGAGTAGCCGGAGTGTTCTGTAAACGGTATCAAGTGAAATAGCGGGGATCCGCTTACGTACTCGGGCATAAATCGTCTCTGCGTCAGGATGCCCATTCGTGCCCGCAAGCTCACGATAGATGATTGTCCGTTGGTGCGTTGCCTTGACACCGTAACGCCGGCAGACTTCAGAGAAACCGTTGACTCGCTTTTCAACCTCTTTGGCTTCAATCTTCATCATCGAACCATATAGTTATGATTACTAAGTAATAATTATATTACAATTAAACCAAAAGGCAAGCCTTTTTTAAAATTATTTTCTGCCACCGATTTACCCTCTTTAATAGCCTCCAGAAGGACTAATGTTCCTCCCCGTCGGAGAAGGAAGAAATGTTAGAATCGAAATCCTTTTTAGGTCACATATCCATCCCCGCAGGCAGATGGACTCGCTTGTCCAGAATGTCAGTGTTATCATATAGGAAGTTTTAAATTTTAAATGACTGATCTCCAAGGAGGGCACATGAAGAATCCATCCCGATTAAAAAGGCTGTTAAAAGATTTATTCTTTTCCCAGCCGTTGGCTGTCTTAGCCACTCAATCCAATGGACAACCCTACGGTAACCTGGTGGCCTTTGTCGCGACTGAAGATCTCCGAAGTTTGTTATTCGCGACGGCTCGGGGTACACGAAAGTTTGCAAATATTACAACAGATCCGAAGGTGGCGATGGTGATGGATAGTCGTACAAATCAAAGGGTCGATTTTCAAAGAGCTGTCGCCGTCACAGCCACCGGCATGGTGGAAGAAGTCGAAAGTTCGGAGCGAGATCATCTGCTAAAATTATATCTATCTAAACATCCCCATTTGAAGAAGTTCGTGAAATCACCCACCTCCGCTCTTCTTAGAGTCAAAGTCGATACTTATTATGTGGTGAAAGGGTTTCAAAATGTTACGGTGCTTTCCATGCAACAATGAGTTAGGAACAGACCCTTTTCCTTCCAGAACCGGCAGACTAGGCCTCAAATAAAAAATAAGTAAAAAATAATTTGACATTAAAATTCTAATAATATATTAATATCTACTAAAATTATTGGTCTAATATAAGGTCAGTAATACCCCTGTTTTGTGATTCTTACGAAAGTAGGAGTCCAGTTATTTCAAATAGTTATGGATTATGGTTTTTGCCGGAGTGATCGTTTTTGAACTTTTTATGAATTCATCAAAATTTATTTACCAAAACTTAATAACTGGTTATTAAAAATTGAGTATCATTAAAATGGCTGGCAAAATTTCTTCAGGAATCGGATATTTAGACCATATTCTGGGTTTTCTAAAAACCGGGGATAATGTAATCTGGGAGGTTGAGGCTGGGACTTATGTTGAAATTTTCCTCCAGCGCTTTATTGAGCACAATTTGAAGAGCGGATACAATTTGGTCTATGTCAGCTTCAATGTCTCTCCCTCCACCCTTACTAAGCGTTTAGCCCATCTCCCTCATTTAGAATGTCTGACCATCCTGGATTGCTTTACCTCCGGGAAAGGAAACAGTGATTCCCTCTTTGGTAATTTTTATGAGAGAGGGAAGGAGGGATTTAAAGGAAGTGTGAGCAAAGTTGAAAATCCCAAGGACCTTTCCCAGTTCCGTGTCGCCATGGATCGGATCGAGATCGAGAAGGGGGCAGGTGTCCGATATATCTTCGACAGCCTGACCGGAATGCAGGACATATGGGGCGATGAGAATGTAACCTATAAGTTTTTTACATATTCGTGTCCCCGGCTCTACGATCTTCAAACCGTGGCCTACTGGGTTTTGGAGAAGGATGCCCATACGCCCTCCTTTAAAGCCAATCTCAGACATATCACACAGGTTGCGATTGAGTTGGAAAAGCAGAACGGGGAGCTCTTTTTTAAGGTAATCAAGATCGAGGGGAGATTTTCAAGAAGTGCCTTTCTTCCGAAACATTATGAAGTCTGGGACGAGGAAATCATTTTTCCCTCCATCGGAGGCCGAAGGCCCAGCAACTTGGGCGAGAAAATCAGGACATTAAGGAAAAAGATAGGAATGACCCAGAAGGAGTTGGCCGAACAGGTGGGCCTGACTCCAAGTTTTATCTCTCAATTAGAGAAGAATTTGATCAGTCCTTCCCTCGATTCCCTTCTTAAATTGAGCGAGAAATTGAATACTCAACCGATTTATTTTTTAACGGATGGGGAGAGCGGGCCGCTCCAAAAGATGGTGATCAAACCAGGTGAAAGGAAGGATATTCAACTCCCGGCACTGAAGGGCTCGGACATCAAACTTGAGCTTTTGGTTTCAGACGTACTCAATCGGAGAATGGAACCGTACCTATTAACCATGAAAGAGGGAGGAGCGATCGATGGCCATTTTCATGGCCATAAAGGTGATGAATTTGCTTATGTGATGGAGGGAGAGTTGGAGGTTGAAATGCAAGATGAAAAACAGTTGCTAAGACAGGGAGATAGCCTCTATATTGAATCGACATTCCCCTCAAAATGGGCCAATACGGGGAAAGGAAATGCCGTTATTTTATGGGTCTTAAGCCCACCCCAAGGAGGATTGTAAAATTAAGTAAAAATTAAGCATATTTTTTTTGTAATAAAAATTAAGTGAAAATGTATTTATATGAAGAAACTTAATCAAATATTAATTTGGAGGTGGAAATGAACCCAAACCCAGTTGATTTGATCGTTGACAAATACCAGGAGAAGAGAACAGCCATCATCAGCATCCTTCACGATGTTCAGGACCGGTATAAATACCTCCCCGATGAGGCCCTCAAAATGGTGGCATCCAGGCTCCGGATGGACATCAATGAGATCTACGGTGTTGCAACCTTCTATAAATCCTTCACCCTGACTCCTCAAGGGAAACACTCCATTACCCTTTGCCTTGGGACGGCATGCCATGTTCGGGGAGGGCCAAAGATATTAAGGGAACTCAAGGGTCTCCTCTATATTGAACCGGGGCAGACCACTGCGGACAGACAATTTTCTTTGAATGTGGTGAACTGTCTGGGAGTGTGCGCCATCGGTCCGGTGATGATGGTGGATCGAAAGTTTTATGGAGAAATGAATCCCATCAGGGCGAAAAAAATTATTGAGAAATTAAATAACAACCGAAGGGGGGTGAAATCATGAGAACAGTCAAGTCGGTCAAGGATCTAGAGAAATGGAAAAATGATATCCTCTCAAAACAGAAGCGCCATGAAATCATCGTCTCGGTGTGTGGTGGCACTGGATGTCAAGCCCTTGGATGTCAAAAAGTAAAGGCCACCTTCCAAAAGGAGCTGAGAAAGAATGGGATGAGAGAAAAGGTGGCCTTGAAAGTAACGGGATGCCCAGGTTTTTGTGAAAGAGGACCTCTCGTTACAATCTTTCCCCAAAACATCTTCTATCAAAGGGTTAAGGCAGAGGATGTTCCTGAGATCATCTCTGAGACGATTCAAAATGGGAAAAAGGTGGATCGCCTCCTCTTTGAAGACCCAGAGGCACATCGTAAAATCACTTCTTCTCAAGACATTCCATTCTACAAAGCCCAGATGAGACTTCTCCTCAGCAACAATGATCTTGTAGATCCAACACGAATCGAAGACTATATTGCGATAGGTGGCTATCAATCATTAGCAAAGACTTTATTTCAAATGAGACCTGATGAGGTGATCGAAGAAATAAAAGATTCCGGCTTGAGAGGAAGGGGAGGGGCAGGGTACCCGACAGGGAAAAAATGGGAAGACTGTAAGAAGGAGTCTAACGAGACGAAATATGTCATCTGCAACTGTGACGAGGGAGATCCCGGGGCTTTTATGGATAGGGCTCTTATGGAAGGGAATCCTCACTCCGTCCTCGAAGGAATGCTGATCGGAGCCTATGCGATCGGAGCCAATCAGGGGTTCATCTATGTGAGACACGAATACCCCATGGCGCACAAGAATGCAGAGACTGCCATTCAGCAGGCCAGAAGGGTGGGATTGCTGGGGAAGAATATTTTGGGTTCCGGTTTCGATTTCGATGTGGAGATTGCCAAGGGAGGCGGTGCCTTTGTCTGCGGCGAATCGACCGCATTGATCGCCTCGATTGAGGGTCGAGTCGGAGAACCCAGGAGCAAACAGATTCGGACTGTGAGGCAGGGGCTCTGGGGAAAACCTACAAACCTTAATAATGTGGAGACCTGGGCCAATGTTCCCCTGATCATTGAGAAGGGAAGCAAATGGTTTTCTTCGATTGGAACTGAAAAGAGCAAAGGTACAAAGATCTTCTCTCTCGTTGGACAGGTAAAAAACACCGGTCTGGTCGAGGTACCCATGGGCATCACCCTAAAAGAGATCATCTTCGATATTGGAGGGGGGCAACAAAATGGAAAACGAATCAAGGCGGTGCAGACAGGAGGTCCTTCGGGTGGCTGTATTCCTGCCTCACTCTTCGATCTACCCGTCGATTTCGACAGCCTCACACAGGTCGGGTCCATGATGGGTTCGGGCGGAATGATTGTCATGGATGAAAGAACCTGTATGGTTGATGTGGCAAAATATTTTGTTCATTTCTTACAAGAAGAATCCTGCGGTAAATGTCTCCCCTGCCGTGAAGGACTAAAAAGGATGGGGCAAATTTTGGATGGGATTACAGAAGGGAAAGGGAATGAAGAAAGTTTATCACTTCTTGAGGAACTGGCTGAGGTGGTGGCAGACACCTCCCTCTGTGGGTTGGGGAAAACAGCTCCTAATCCCGTTCTATCAGCATTAAGATATTTTCGGCCTGAATTTGAGGCTCATATTTATCAAAAGAAATGCCCTGCCGCTGTCTGTACACCTCTCATTCAATATTCGATATCAGAAGTGGATTGTACAGGATGTGGTGTGTGTGTAAAGGTTTGTCCGACCCAGGCGATTAAAGGTGAGAAAAAACAGAGCCACATTATCCTTGCGGAAATATGTTCAAAATGCGGATCCTGCAAAGATGTCTGCAAATCGAATGCAGTCATGGTTCAGTGATGGAGGGTAAAGATGGAAAGAAAAACTGTCAATGTTACGATAGATGGAAGATCGTTGGATGTGGAAGAGGGAAACACCATCCTTCAGGCAGCCCGCGAATTTGGTATCCACATCCCAACAGTATGTTATATGGAGCATCTCTCCCCATATGGCGGATGTCGGATCTGTGTGGTCGAGATCAGCAACAATGGAGGGAAACCTTTTATCGATACCTCCTGCACCCACGAAGTCAGGGAGGGGATGGACATTCAGACCCAATCCCCACGGATCATCCGTGCAAGAAAAATGCTGGCCGAGCTTTTGGTAGCCAGCGCCCCCAACGTGAAATTGGCCCAGGATATTGCCGCTCGTATGGGGCTTCTTAAGGTTCGATTCCCCATGGAGGATAATCGATGTATCCTCTGCGGTCTCTGCATCCGGATGTGTTACGAACAGATGGACGGAAAAGCCCTCGGATTTGTTGGACGAGGAATGGGCAGAAAAGTGAGTATGCCTTTTGCGGTAAGACCTGAGACTTGCTGTCTGTGTCGGGGATGTGATTATGTCTGCCCAGGGATGATTGTTCCTTGTCAGGGAATAAAAGAACCACCAGAGCTCTGTGGAAGGTGTGTCCGAATAGAAGAATTGCCTTTGTGTTGTCCAACAGGGACCTTTGGCTGTTTTTGTGAGCAGAACCCGCTTTAGACTATTTTCCAACCCATCTTCCCTCCCCTCGAATAGCGGAAGGTTTGGGACTTGGTTATTGGGATTTGGTTCACTACTGTTTTATCTTCTGGGCGACCTGGAGGATAGTTTCGATATACGGTTCACTATGGTTGTAGTACCATAGGATCTCCTTCTTCTTTTTTATCGGAAGGTTCCTTTTCCAGCCATGGGATTTTAAGTAATTCCCGATGCTATAGATTGCCTCCTCCTTGTTGAGAAGCCACTTTTCGAAACTTTTTCTACTCACAGCAAAGGTGAGATAACTTGAAGGAATGAATTGAGGCATACCCAGGGCCCCGGCATAGGAGCCATAGACCTCTAATGGGTCGATCGCTTCATGGCAAATAATCTTCAAAAAACATTTCAGTTCATGATAAGCCCATTCCGCCTTTCTCTTTGCTAAATCCTCCATCCACTCGAAGGAGAGTTCCGGACTACTTTCTTGAAGGGTAAGGTAGTTTTCTTGGAGATGCTCTGGAGAGTTCATAATGGCCATGCTGGCCAGGGTAGGAATGACCCGGTATTTTCCGATATTCTCTCCAAATCTTGACTCCACCAGGAGAATAGCAACGATCACCTCCTTCTCCACATGGAACCTATCTTCTGCTTTTCTTAGAACCTTTAGATGCTGACGGAGAAATTTCTTGGAAAGGAGAATGGATTCTGTAGAAAAGAATTGGGTATACAGCCCTGGGGTTTCTCTCGAATTTAGATTCAAATAGGTAGTTAACATAGAAGGATTTAACTCTGCACGAGCGTCCATCAGTAAATTAGATAGAAATTCAGAATCGAATCCATCCTGTGATAGGCGATGGATTAAAGATTGATAAGGATAAGTCGTTTCATCGGATTCACAGGTTGAGATCATCGAGAAGAAGATGAATAAGATAAAGATAATAAATTGGACTCTATGGTTTGGATTTCGTTTCTTCATTGGGTAAAGTTTAGCAAGGTTTTTCTTATTTTTCAATGCATCCATTAAAATGTGATATATAATGATTTAAGAAGGGAGGCTTTTAGAAAATGAAAAATCTACTGATCCCACTTAGCCTAATCCTCTTTTTTATCCCGTTAGAAATAATGCCCCACCTGCTCTGCAGTCCCGCTATAGCAGGATTAGATTTTAGAATAATTCCGGCGGGGTTTAGTGCCCCGCCCGTCGTGAGCCTCTGGGTCGAACGACTGGAGTTTCTAACGGGGTTTGCTCAACTTCCCTTTGGCCCTCAACCCACGGAGAAACCCGAAGAAGAGAAGTCGCCAGTCAAGGGATGGAGGCTGGTATCCTACTTTGCTATCCCTCCTACTCAATATTCAAGGTCAGGGAAGGGGATCATCAAGGCCGAAAGCATGGGAAGCCGTGCCTCCCTTTTCAAGGAGGTTGGCGAGAGGGAGAAAAACTTCTCCATGCTCTCTTGGAGATGGAGGATATCAAATGTAGTTCGTTCTGCCATTGAGACGAAAAAAGATAGATTTGATGCAGCAGCACGGGTAATGGTTGTTTTTGGAAGAGAGGGTGGTTTCAGAGGGTTTGGAGGGGAGCCTCCAGGATTGAGAATCGAATATATCTGGGCGAGCCATCTACCGAGAGGACATGTCTTTGATCATCCCGGAGAGAAATATTGCAAAGTTTTTGTCCTCGAGTCTGGAGAGGGGAAGGCAGGTCAGTGGGTCTATGAGGAGAGGAATCTCCATAAAGATTATAAAAAGGCTTTTGGTACAGAACCAAATGGATTGTTAGCCATCGGGATCCAAACAGATACCGATCATAGCAATGAAAGGGTGATAGCTTTTTATTCTGAACCCATGTTGAAGAAAAAATGAGTGCTGAGATTCAAAATTTAATTTTGTGTTTACGGCTCCAAGTAAAACAGCGTAAATATGGGGGCCGATGTTGGCGGTTTCTTCAGTAACCGACCCAAGAAAAGCGATAATTGCTTTTGAGATGACAATTGATGTCATTTTGATAATAAGGGACCGTATATAAAATTCATCTATTTAATGAATATATTATAAATTCCAATGAGTTATTTAGTGCATCTTAAAAAATAAATTAATTGGCAAAGAAGTTGCTAATAATCCTTTCAGGAGATTTAATACAGTTGGGGGAGTTGAAGAGTTGGATAGCTTTGATCGGTGGACAGAAGCGATATCGAAACAGATACTTGTTCAAAGCGATGAAAAGGAAATGAAAGTTCTTTTGAGAGAGTGTGATACTTACAATGATGATTTTAATGAGGAAGAATAGTTAAAGGGATATTAAATAAAGTGTAAGGAGAAATTAAAGATGGGAAAGAAAAAAGTTCTTGTAGTTGATGACGAGCAAGATGTTGCCCAGGCTTTGAAGGTACGCCTGAAGACCAGTGGTTACAATGTCGTCTTAGCCTCTGACAGCGTCCAAGCGTTTACAATGGCCCATCATGAGAAACCGGACCTTATCATTCTGGATATTATGATACCTGGAGGAGGGGGGTTTGTTGTCGCTGAACGATTACAGCAGTCCCAGGCTACTCATCATATCCCCATTATCTTCCTCACAGGGATTCCAGGGGGTGAAGATAAAGCTTACAAGTTAGGCGCTTCTGGTTACGTGATGAAACCATATCATCCGAATGAATTGTTGGAAATTATACACAGGGCATTAGAAAAAAGTCGAAGACAAGAAAAAGAATTGGGAAGAGAGATACAGGAGTTACCTTCTTAATGATTTTCTTTTCAATTTTTTAATTTCAAAAAACTTATAAACATTAGTACCTGCCGTATCTTACCCGCAATTTGTTTTTGCAACTACTTAAACTTTACGTTATACTTTTAAAAACCATTATCGGAAAGGATATTGGGGTCGTAGAAAACGACAATTCGAATAAATGGGATAGAAATGCTTTAATAGGATGGCCATAAATCATAAAATTCTTCAATTCTTTTTTCCCTCTTTGACACTGAAGTTCCTGATCAGAGTTTCCTTGGTTGCACTCTTTGCCTATCTTTTTTTCGGATATCTCTGCATTCCCTTTTATATTCAGGGAATCAGCATGGAGCCGACCTATCATGACGGGGGGGTAAATTTTTGTTGGAGGTTGCGTTATCTCTTCTTAGAACCCAAAAGGTTTGATGTGGTAGCAGTGCGTTTTGCCGGGATCAAAGTGATGCTTCTAAAGCGTGTGGTTGCTCAGGAGGGCGAACAAGTCGAATTTCGTGATGGGAAACTTTATATTGATGGTCAGGAGATGGGAGAACCTTATGTCCGTTATCCTTGTTATTGGAACCTTCCCCCTCGACGAGTTGAAAAAAATTGTGTGTATGTGGTAGGGGATAACCGAAACATGCCAATAGAGAATCATCATTTTGGACAGACTTCAAAGAGTCGTGTCATGGGAGTGCCATTATGGTAAAAATCAAATATACCCTCATCGGTGTGCTGATGGTGATCATCGGGATAGTGGCGGTCCTCATTGTTTTTCCGAGTGAAGAGAAGAAAGTCAAGAAGCAGTTCAATCTCCTGGCGGCATGGGTTTCAAAGTCTCCGGAAGAAAATACCTTCATAATGCTACAGAAAATGAAAAATATCGGTACGCTATTTGATGAGCATTGCGAGCTGAAAGCTCCCGACCAATCCCTTTCAGGAAGCTATACTCGAGAAGAGATATCCACTTATGCGGCAAACGCCCGTTCACACTTTTCACAACTCGATTTGAAATTTTATGATCTTCATATTATCTTCCCCGAAGGAGGAATAACTAAAGTAACTTTAACATCCAGACTGACCGGAAGGTCAACCGCTGGAGAGCTGATGGACGAAACCCGAGAGCTTGAATGCGTATTAAAGAAAATTGAAAGTAAATGGCTTTTTAGTGAAATAGAGGTGGTAGAGGTCTTAAAAAAATAGGGAATTTACCCTGTTTGAAATAATACCCCGTTGGAATTTCTAACGGAGTTTACTCCAATGAGTAGATTGACACCTTTATACCATCATTTTATAGTTTTTTATAATCCACAAGCGAATATTAATCCCTTAATCATAGAAGGAGGAAAATTATGGAATTGAAAGGAAACCAAACGGAGAAGAATCTTTTAGCCGCATTTGCCGGGGAATCCCAAGCCAGGAATCGCTACACCTATTTTGCCAGCGAAGCCAGAAAAGAGGGCTACGAGCAGATTACAGCTATCTTTCTGGATACGGCGGATAATGAGAAAGAGCATGCCAAGCTTTTCTTCAGTTTACTCAAGGGAGGAGATGTTGAAATCATTGCCGCTTACCCTGCTGGAACTATTGGAAACACCATTGATAATTTGACAGCAGCAGCCGCTGGAGAAAATCTTGAATGGACAAGTCTCTACCGGGATTTTGCTGAGGTAGCCCAAAAGGAAGGATTTAAAGAGATCTCTGAGACGTTTACGAATGTCTCAAAGGTGGAAAGGTTTCATGAAGCTCGATATTTGAATCTATTAAAAAATGTGAAGGAAGGGAGGGCGTTTAAAAAAGATGGTTCTGTGAAGTGGCACTGTCGAAATTGCGGCTATGTCTTTGAAGGGAAAGAAGTTCCGGATAAATGTCCGGTCTGTAAGCATCCCAGAACTCACTTCGAAGTTCTTGCAGAAAATTATTGATTTTTTACTCTTAACCTCAACCTTGAGCTTAACCTAAATCTCAGTTGAAGATTTTTGGATTATGAAAAAACCGCAATTATAAAGTTTTGGAAGCCCGTAGTTGGGTCTTTTCGATACACGCACCTGCCGATTGAATGGTCATGCCTCACTGAAGCGTGGGTGAAAGCCGATGATCCGGCGGGCCCTGAACCATGCTAGGTTCAGGGCCCGCCGGATCTCGGTAAATCCCCACGGGAGAGTAAGGCATGACATTGAATGCACTGTTAAGTTTTAAATTTAGTTGAGGAAAGGATACTCTTGCGGATTACGATTTTAACTGCTGGTTCCCTCGGTGATGTACAGCCGTATGTTGCATTAGGAGTTGGGTTGAGAGAGGCTGGACACGATGTTCGTCTGGCAACCCATGAGAAATTTAGAAATTTTGTCCAGGAACACGGATTATATTTCTTCTCCGTAGAGGGTGATCCCCAGACCATATTAGAGGGTGAAACAGGGCAGAGGTGGCTGGAGTCCGGTAAAAATCCAATCGCTTTCATAAAAAGGATGATGGAAGTAGCCCATCCAATAATATGGCAGCTTATGAGTGATTGCTGGAAGGCATGTCAGGACACGGATTTAATTCTTTGTCATACATTGGCAGTCCCCTCTGCTGCCTGCATATCTGAGAAGCTCAACATACCGAGTTGCCCGGCCTACTTGCAACATGTCCATCGAACGCCCTCCTATCCAAGTCCGATGGCAATCCCCTTGCAGACCTTGGGCTCTATTTACAATAAGCTGAGTTACCCTCTGATGGAGTGGATCTTATGGCGAATGATGGAGCCCGTTGTCAACCGCTGGAGGGAGGAGGTACTCAACCTTCCTCCGTTACCTAAAAAAGGATCACTCGAGGAGTGGATCATACAAGACAAAACTTGTCTTTATGGGTTCAGTCCGAATGTCCTTCCGAGGGTACCTGAGTGGGGGGATGAGGTTCATATCACAGGCTATTGGTTTTTAGAGAGACCTGCGGATTGGCAGCCCCCTGCTGATTTGGTAGATTTCTTGGAGTCTGGATCTCCTCCTGTTTTTATTGGATTTGGGAGTATGGTCAACCGAAATCCAGAAGAAATCACTGAAACGGTATTAAAGGCGCTGACCCTGTCAAAGCAGCGAGGTGTTTTGCATACAGGTTGGGGCAGCCTTGGTAATGCCGATTTGCGGGACGATGTATTTAAAATCGGATCTGTTCCTTTCGATTGGCTGTTTCCAAAGGTGTCCGTAGTTGTACATCACGGAGGTGCTGGCACAACAGCGACTGGATTGAGGTCAGGTGTGCCTTCGATCATCGTACCTTTCTTTGCTGATCAGCATTTTTGGGCTTGGAGGGTTCGAGAACTGGGTGTAGGACCGAAGGCTGTTTCACGCAAAAAGTTGTCCGCTGAGCGATTGGCTGCTGCTATTACTGAAACTCTCGGAGATAAAGAGATGAAGACCAGAGCAGTGACTCTGGGTCAAGCGATTCGATCTGAAGATGGGGTTGGTCAAGCGGTCAGGGACATCAATGACCATTTCTCAATAGATTAGTTATAGCCAATTGACCACCCACGCCTGCGTGCCAGAACATGCACTTCGGTGTGCAGGCACGAACCAAGAAAATACCCCCCACCCAGCCCCTCCCCCAAAGTTTTTTTCCAGGTTTAACTCTAAA
>Ga0214474_1000611_pt1 | contig 17265 bp, 26 predicted proteins | sample RVTome_2_FD_187335 | JGI IMG/M metagenome (GOLD analysis project Ga0214474, IMG submission 187335) | Soil microbial communities from uranium-contaminated site in the Upper Colorado River Basin, Wyoming, United States - RVT95D214 HiSeq ...
CGCATCACCATGCTACTCCGTATCACGATATAAATATGAAGAAAAGAATGAGAAGAAGTTTAACGAGGAAAGTTAATGCCACTTGCGGCTAATTTTGTTAGATACAACTCGCTCTTTTTTTGAGAATTTGGTATGTGGTTTTTTATACCAATGCCATTTCTTTTGTCCCACTATTTTGTATCCATGTATTTGTGGATTTCGTTGTGTACCAGTTACCATATAAAGTCTTTTTGATGTTTTTCTTTTTCTTCGTGGTATTCCGCTTTCTCTGTGATATTTTCTAGGTCGTCCAAGCTTTCTGCGTTTTCCCATTTTTGTTATCACCTTCTAGAGCTTATGCTCTCTTTGAAATAATGCAATTAATTGCATCAATTTATCTCCTGTTTTCGCGTCTATATTTCGCCCAGTGGGTATGGATTCCCTTTGGTCGTCCAACGCGGCGCGGTCTGCCACGCTTCGGTGGATGTTTCGTCCAAGAGCCTTTTGGTCGTCCTGGTTTCCTATGTCTGCCGCTACCTTTTCCGCCCATATTTTTGTCCTCCTATTTTATGATATATATTATCGAGATTGTTAATAACATCATGATTGCTATGATTGCTATAATTAATAATGTGTTAAGTTCTGAATACTGGGTAGTAGTTATTGTTAAAGTATAATTTTGCCATCGTACAAAAGTTCCGTCGGTAACATTAATTGATACTATATAAAATCCTGGAACCGTCGGAGTACCAGAAATTAATCCAGAAACAGGATTAATTGAGAGGAAAGTCGCATTAGTTGTCGTGTCTAAATCAAATGTTAATTCATCACTATTATTATCATGCGCTGTTACTGTGTAAGAATAATAAGTATTATTTTTTCCTGTGATTATCGGTGTACTAGTGAAATAAGGTGCTTCAGGTATCGCAGTAACAGTAATGCTTTTTTCAATAGTTATTATCTCTCCGCTAAACGAATCTTTTGTTTTGAAATAATATGGATAAATTCCTGTGGTAAGTTCTTTTCCGTAATAATAAGCAATAGGTGGAGTAATATCTTCAGTATCATTTTTATTCATATCGTAATCTGACCCATCAATATGCAATCGTACATAGCTAGGCAAATCTAAATCGGTATCATCATAAATAACAAAGAAATTGAATGTTTCTCCTGATTCACCAGTTGCAGGGTCAACGCCATCATTAGTTAAAGTCGGCGAATAATGGATTCTTACATATTCTATTCCTGAGAAAATTTCTGATGAATAATCATCTTTTACTACGAATTGAAATTCATAAGGAGTTAAATCAGGTGGAATATCAGATTTATCTAGGTAATATGCTTTTCCGTCTATTGTAGAAGTATCTTCGCTAGAATTTTCAGTCATAGTTAATGATTCTGAATTAACTAGAAGTTTAGGATATCCGGTTGAAGGTAAATCATTTTCATCGTCCCAAATAATGACATAGAAATGAACTATATTATCTTCATTTGTTTCAAATGGATTACATCCGTTATCCGTCATATAGGGAGGCTGATTTGTTTCTGTAACTGTAAGACTTTTTTCGACAGTTGTTATTTCAGAACTATATGTATCTTTAGTTTTGAAATAATAAGGATAAATTCCGGTACTCATTATTTTTTCGTAATAATAAGAAATCGGTGGTTCGAAATCGTCGGTATTATTTTTTATCATATTATAATCTGACCCGTCGATATGTAATCGTACATAGCTAGGTAAATCCCAGTCAAGAATATCGTCATAAGTAACAAAGAAACTGAATGTTTCTCCTGAATATCCGGTTGCAGGGTCAACGCCATCTATTGTTAATGTAGGATTTTCGTGGATACGGACATATTCATATCCTGTATATTGTATAGATGAGTAATCATCTTTTGTGCTGAATCTAAATGCTGTATTCGGATATTCTGGAATTATATCCGAAGTATCATAATAGTATGCTTTTCCGTCCCATGTAGAAGTATCTCCGCTAGAATTTTCAGTCATTATGAAAGGGTCTCCAGCTATGATAACTTTAGGATAATCAGTTGAAGGTAAATCATTATCAATATCCCAAATAATTACATAGAAATGTATTGTAGTTTCTTCTCCTGCTTCTATTGGATTGCATCCGCCGTCAGAAAATGTAGGATTACTAGAAGTATGTGCTATCCATGCAACATCTAAGTAATAAACATCTGGTGTAGTATCACTCGATGCACCAATAGTATCTTGAAATCTTATTTTGCATGAAGTACCAGAACGGTGATGTTCTTCAATTAACTGGTAAGTATTCATAGTATTACTCAAATCTGACAATACTAATTTTGCAGTATCGTAATCACTAGATGAATAATTCCATATATCGAGATTGAATGATTCAGTGGTAGTATATCCTTTGATTTTGACGGCTAAATTTCCGTATGTAGGAACGCTAGATGTACTCATATCAATATCAAGTGCATAACCTTTTTCAATTCTATTGACTTTGAGTAAATCGAAATATACGGTTGTTTGCGTAGCATCATCGCCGGAATAATCGCTAATTTTTAATTTTATTTCATTTGTCCCACTATCTCTTTCTTGAGTAGTTAAATCAAAATTATAATCAGTATCAGACCCTGCGGAGATTGTTATTTTGTCAATCCATCCAGATGTTATGTAATTCCATGCTTGCACTTTGATATTTTCAGTATCGCCGTTTCTATATCCCTGACAGATAATATTGTAACTTATTGTTTGAGAAGTCGAAAGTACACTTGAATAGATTATTTCTGCATTAAGTGTATAAAGTGGTGTTGGAGTAAATTCAATTCTAAGGGCTAATTGAGTTGTCCTAGTATCAGGATTCGCGTCTGTTACTTTCAAATATGTTTGTAATGCATTTACTTCGGATAAAGACCATTCCGCGCTAGTCGATGGATTCAACACCCATTCGTAAGAATAATTCGTATAAACTCCACTATTTAAATCTCCCTGCCATCCAAGATAATAACTAGCACCGATATGCAATCCTACTTGAAGATTACTTGTCGCACCTTCATCAGAAGAAATATGCCAGATTATTACATCAATATTATTTACGCCTCCAGGGTCAAAAGTATCAGACATTCCATAGGTATCTTCTTGTGCATTTGTCGTACCTTCGATATAGCTAGTATCCCCGTCCCCTCCGACGGTTGTTTCATCAAGATTTAAATAATGTGAGACAGCGGGGGTAGGAACCATAGTTAAAGGAGTTCCGTCCGAAGTAGTCCTAAGATTTTGATAAGTGGGGGATGTACTACTCGAAGCTTCTATGTAATTTCTTCTAGTAGAATCATCGGTATCTAATGCGGAGGGGAACGCCCCGCCGCTGGTAGTTCCAGTTATTACATTTTCACTAGAACCAGAGAAATTAGTATCAGCATATTGGTCGGCTTCACATAATGTTTGGTAAATAGAATCTTCAGAATTTCTATTTGCAGAATTATAGCTATATCCTTTTGTAACATTCTCTGAAGTAAATGTGTAATTAGCACTAGCCATTATATTTGGTATATTTATGATTAATAGTGATGATATTAAAGCTGTTATTATTGTAATAGAAGAATACTGTCTATTTCTTAAATTTTGCATATAAGGCTTTTCTCCTTTCTTTTTCTTTAGGAAGTTCTGATGTTTTCAACCAGATTATCCATTCTTTTATTTTGAATTTAATTTGTTTCCAATCTGTCCAGCTAAATATTGCATGAATAAATAAAGCTATTCCGGCGGCCATACAAATGAAAAATATTTGTTGCCAGAATGGAGCATGAAGCATCCATAACAAATCTGTTTCATTCATTTGCCACCTGAAGCTTTAGTTATTCCTAGAACGGGGAGAACTATATTTATCAAAATTAAAATAAGCGCGAATCCCCAGTAATCATCAAAAGCTGTTACAGTCGGTATTGCTATTCCGATAGTAGCTAATATTCCCATAAAACAAAGATATGGTATTTTGGAGTAACCTATCAAGTTGACTGATAAAATGATTATATGAAATAATAGATAGATTAGAAATTCATCTGAAATCAATTTATACCCCTCCTGATGGATTGATATGTATGGCGAATCCTATTACATACATGACAGTTATTATCATCCATAGAATCACGGCGATAAATCCTTGAAATATAATATCTGATGCAATTACTGCTAGAACTGCCCATAATCCCATGAATAATATTGCATTTATTATCATCGATTGTGAAGTTGCACTGAATCCTGAACCTAAAATATGAAATCCGCTGATTATACCTACGGTTATGGCAATCGCAATTAAAAGCAATACTCCACCGGCCAGTAATGTGATTTTATGTGAACTCGCATCAGGAAGTTGTACCGTACCTGAACCTGCTTCGCTTCCTGTTATGTTTGTTTCATCTGGTGAAGAATAATCTGGTGAATCACCGTAAGGTCTTCCTCCGATATATAGTAAAGAGAATATTGTAAGCAAAAACATGAATGTTAGCGGAAATACCAATAATTTATTCATTTAATCACCGATTCTTTTGTGTCCATAAATAACATTCCTACTATTATTAAAACTGATAGAAGTATTAAATAACTAGGAACGAGAGAAATCCATACTAATACTGCAACTGTTATTGAGAAACAAGATAGAAATACCATTATTGAAAATTCTTTTTCTTTGTTTAACATAGAGCAAGCAAATGATATTACAAAGCAAGATAATATTAATATCAAATAATTTAAAACTCCTGGCGCACTACCAGGAGCGGCTGAAATAGTCAAAGTATATCTAGTATTACTTTCAGCATTGAATATTAACGAGATTTTCGAAGTTTCGGTAGGTACAACTTTACCAGTATCTGTTTCTGTAAGTATCGACCAGTAAGGTTTAACATGTATTATAGTATTTATGTTTGTTCCATTGATTACACTTAAGCTTATATGATATTGATTATTGTATATATTTTCAATCAGTAATTTTTCCGGTGTTATTGAAATAGATGCAGACATTTCAGTATTTTCAATAAATATTGCTATCTGCGAATTAGTTTCTAATACACAAGTAGAACCTAGCGGCCCTGAAATACTAGTTATATTTTGCGTTCTAGTCATTCCGCCTTTCCAGAATTTTGTTATATTATTGTGATATGAAAAATCATTTTTATTCATGAAGTTATAAGTACCTTCTAATGTTACGCCCCATTCGTAACATATCTTTATTAATTGTATTGCTTTCATATTATTATAATCAGACCAATTTTGCGCAACATCAAAGATTGGCGAAATAAACATTACCCAAGGATAATTTAAATTGTGTGCCCAAGGGTCGCCAGCGTAAAGACCCATGTAAAGGTTTCTTATATTAGTTAATGTTACACCTTCGAATCTCAACGGTACTAGATAATTTCCGAACCACCAACACTGACCTGCGTATGAATTATGTAATATCATTTTATGCTCATTATTTATTATATCGGCAAATATTGGTTCGAGTATTTTAATTATATAATATGAAAAATTCTGTTGAGGCCCGCCCGTAAAATCTGTCATTGCTCCATCAAAATAATAGAAATCCGATTTATTTTCCCAGTATGTATGAAAAGCGTTCCATGATTCGTTTATTGCTAGAATAGAACTTTCATTATAAGTAGTCAATGACCCCCACTTAGTTCCATGAATAGTTCCAAAATAAAGCCCGAATCCCATATTGTATTTATGTGTATAATTAATGATATGGTTGATTGCTATTGCGATTGATGTATTATAAGGTTTCCAGTAATTAGGAATTTCCTGATAACCAAGAGTATAATTGAAATACTGTTCGTGAATTAAAACATATTGATAACCATAATCTTCTGAAGCTCGTCTATAAATTTCTTCATTATCATAGATAGTTACTAATGTATAAGGATTTCTGTCGCCATTATCGTCCCAAGGGAAAATATGAAGTATAGAGGGCGCTGTAATAGGTTCTCTCAATGAAGGAACGAATTTCATAGTTACTTCCAATTTTCCTGGTGCTAAATCAAGATATTCAGTGAGATATCTTGAATCATTTGATGCTACCGACCAACCAATTTCAAATGCTCCACCTTCCCACACATGGAATTGACCGCGCCAATAACTTTTAAGATTTGATGAGGAAATCAGCCAAGAGTTGTCTATATATTTTACATATTTATTAGGACTACCTGATTGCAGAATACCATAGTATGCTCCGGTTGAATATTCATACCATATATTACCCTGATGACTCCACCATTCTCTATCTGCATAAGAATTATCACCACAATAAAGTATCAATGAAGTTCCATTATAATATGAATTATTTAAATTAAGTGTGATATTTCCGTATATTTTGTATGTCGGAAATCCAGTGATGTCGATTTCTCCTAGTTGAAATTCATAGTAACTTTTATATTGGTCGTCAGTAGTATTAACATACCACCGATTACCCACGATTGTTTGTACTGTATCACAACATGTTTCAAAATCATTACTACATGATTGAATACTCCAGCTAGGTTCTTCTAAAGTTTCAGTATTTGCTTTAGCCGCCATTCTGAAGTATAGTGGAATATATAAATAAGGAAAAACTACTTTTGTATATTGATACCATTGCCATCCGGATTCGTTACCTTCTCCGCTACACGGTGTTTCAAAAGAAAGTTCTATATCTGAAGAATTATTAATCAAAATTTTTGAAGAATTTTTGGCTTTTGTTTCATTTGGTATTATCACTAAGGAAGATACTAGAAAAAATAATATACACATTGTTATGAATAATTTCATTTTATAAAGCACCTTTGTAAAACATTATTCCAACGGAAATTATGCCTAAAACGGTTACTGAGAGAAAACTTGTATTAGTTATTCCGATAACAACTAACATTAATACTACTCCTGCGGCATATCCTAATTTTGGGATTAATTGTGCCATCAGAATAGCCGGAGTAAATATTATTATAAGCCATACTAATCCACCAAGATTATTTTCATCAGGTGGAACGCCGGTTCCAGGAACTAATCCATACCCCCATGTATAATTTATTCCTAAATAATCGTACTGTTGAATGATTTGATTGTTAGGTGTTTCACTGGTATTTTGTTTATAAGTCCATAATACTTTGAAATGTCCGTCCATATTTCTTATATCGTCTATCGTCCATGTGTGCAAATAAGTAATATCCCATTCATATACATTAAAGTAATTATAAATCCACCATCTACCAACTGGATATGGTGCATCTGAATGACCAGTAGTAACAAAATAAGATGTTGGTACACTATGCCACGGAATTATTGAAGAATCAGTCCAGTTTTCATTAGATTTTGGATTAGATAAATTAACATCGCCTTGATATGTCCATGTTATAGAAAAATAACCTTCCTGATTTAGTCCCCACATACTCGACATATCATCAAAACTATGAGGCTCTGGTGCAGGCGGTGGTGTTGGTTGTATCGGGAAATTAGTAGGAAGAAATTTTACTCCTGCCGCCAAAATTAAAGATATTTTTATAGAAGAAATTACAACTTTATCCGTTGCTTCAGGTTGTAATTGCTGTGGATTGATTAGTGGGTCAAAACTATTAATATTATTGAAATTATACACCAAAGCATATCCATAATCATCTGAAACTCTAGGTTTCAAATAATTATCATCAAATGTTTGTATATTAGATGCGGTTTCTTCCTGTTCATAACTACCTATATGTCCTGCGAAACTATACCAAGATGAAGGAAAATGCGCTTCACCATAACTTAAATCTACATTTATCTTAGCTATTTCTTCACCTTTAATAACAGGGAGAAACATAGCTGTTATGAAAATAATAACGATAAAATATATCAAAAATGCTATCTTTAGTGATGGATTGTTTTTGACTTCGCTTTCGCCAGTCATTTGATACCTTATATACTCTAAACCATATAAAACTGCTGGTTATGAGTAGTTATGACTACTCACGACTATTTAGAATTAATTATTATAAACATTATTATATATCTACAAGTATATCATCCCATCATGGCAAATGTAAGCAATAAGGTGATTGAAGTTTCAGTCGGACTTCTTATCGCCTCTCTATTGCTACCTACAGCATTGTTTACAATGGCCAATGCCACCTTTACAGGCGTAGACCCGACGGTGAAAATCGTCGTACAGGTTCTGCTCCCGATTCTGGCGGTTTTGGGCATAGCAATGTATTTCTGGCGTGAAAGCGATTAGAAATATTTTTGAATAAGTTTCAAAAATATTTGCGCTAGATTAAACTTTTTAGTATTTTTCATTATATTATTTTCATGAGTACCTTTAAGTAGTCATAAGTCTATCAGGGTGTTGATACTCATGTCTGACTGGTCGTTCTTTGGAAAAGATAAAAATAAATTACTTTATGTTAGACAAAAAAGTGGAATTTTAACTGTAACAGCTAGTAGAAAAATCAGTATGAGTGAAAAATTAGTAGGAATGAAAGGTCATCAATTCGCATTTGATTCTTCAAAACCAGCTTTTAGAATAAAAAATACTTTTTATTATGTGGTCGATTTAGAAAAAGGTCAATTAGATTTTGACAAGAATAAAAAGGCGTTTTCTCCCAAACTTTGGGACGCCATAATGAATCAACATATTGTTAAAGATTTAGTTTCTGGATTACAAAATGTGCAGTTTAAACAAATGGTATTTTATTTGCTTATCGGAATAGCAATCGGAACGCCGATAGGATATATTATAGGCCAATTTTTCGGAATAAAGTGATTCAATGAAAACTAGAACTCTTAAAATAAAACCTGAAATTACAATATCTAAAGAAAAACGGCCTATAATTATCAAAAAGAAATCTCCTATAATAACTCCAGAAAATGATGATTCAGAAATGGATTTTGGGGAAAGTGATTTTACTCCACTTGAAGAGCAATCACCGATGCAAATATTAAATTCCCTTCAAGATAAAGAAAATGTAGAAATGCAAACAGAAATTCAGCAACCGCTGAATTTAACAAGAATGGAAACTTTGGCCGAATGGTGCCACGATGAAAACGCTTTTATTTCTGAAAATACGCTTCTAAATTTTGTTAATAAATTTAGGATAAATATGGTAAGTTTTAACAGACAATCAAGAAAAGAAGTAATTTCCGCATTAACTGAATCTATTAAAGAAGAAAGGAGATTATCAGAAAAATTGCTGAGCGTTCCTACTACTGAGGAATAATCATGCATGTTTGCTCTTGGTGCGGAAAAGAAAATGTCGAAGTAGTTTATTCCATTAAAAGATGGAGGGATTTTTCTTTTAAATTATTTAGTATTTCATTCAGATATAAAAAATATGAGCAAAATGTATGTTTTGAATGTATGCCTAGAATTGTTAGCTTATATGTGGATAAAAAGCATAAAGTTGATATTCATTTAAAAGTTGATTAAATGCTTTATTCTTTTGAAGGTGATGTTCGGTCAGGTAAAACTCTCCGGATGACTATTTATGCTTACAAATATAGACTAAAATTTCCGAATAGACCAATTTATTCTAATTACAAATTAAACACGAAGTTTTTTCCGACATTCCGCCCTTTAAAACCGGAAATGTTAGCTACAATAAACGAGCCATGTTTAATACTTTTAGATGAAGTTTATGCATGGATTGAATCGAGAACTAGCGGAAAAGACATTAATCTTTATATGTCTTATATTCTTTTTCAATCAGGAAAAAGAGGATTAGACATTATAATGACAGCGCAATTACAATCTACTTTCGATGTTAGATATAGGCAGATGATTAATTTTCTAGTTGAATGTCAAAAAGTTACGAAAAGAAAAGGCAATCCTAACGACCCTAAAAATATAATTGGATTTATCTATTCAATGCAAAAAATTACAAGACACGGGCTGTATAAACCAAGAAGATTTTTCTTACCTATTAAAAAAGCTATTAAATATTTTCAGATGTATAACACTTTGGAATTGATTGACCCTATCGACAAAACTTTGCTTTATAATGTTACAGATGATATGACAGAAATTGTTAAAGATATTGATATTAGAGTTTCTGAATTACTTAAATTAGCACCCGCTGAAGCTTACACTAGGACGATAATAGCTGATTATTGTTTAAGAGAAGATTTACCTAAAAAATATGGCGATTCTATTTACGCCGCGATAAAAGCCAGCACGATACCGAATTTAAAATCTAAGAAGATAAATAAAAAGAAATAAATATAAATACCTATAAGTACCCACCGGCCTATATACTCAGACCCATGAAGGTTTTGCGAAAAGAGGCTTATATGTTGGAAGAAAATTCGGTTGAAAATGATTTCGCAGAAACTCCGGACGATGCGCACGAGATGACTAATGTATGGATGCCCGTGGCCCTTAGAAATGAATTGGCAAAACTGAAAATTTTTCCGGAAAATCAACGACATAGGGAATCTTGGTATTCGGTCATTCAGCGATTGGTAGACGAGCATAACGAAAAACTTTTAAAGAAGAAAAAGTAGTTTAGGACTTGATTTACATGCCTAAAGAAAGTCCTAAATTAAGTGCTCAAGCTACCCCTCCGGAGATTCGAGTTAAGCGTGAACTTTGGGTCAATGGCTTACATTCAGTAGCCAGATTGAATGGGCGGTGGGTAGCCACTCGAAAATGGCACACTAAAAAAGATACCGGAATAATTAAGGATATTGTAGTACATATTGAAAGTTTTCCAGAAACTTATAAACCAAAAAAACGAAAAGAAAAACCGAAACCTTCTTTTGCTTTTAAGATTACCGGAATAAGACCCGAAAAATTCGTTTATCTCATGCAAAGTCATTTCGGTAAGGAATATCGTTGTTATTCAATGACTAGCTCTCAACTATATACAATGAATAGTAATGTCAAGGAATATCTTTTCGATGTAACTAAGAGAGCTTACATTGAAGAATTTAAATACCCTAATGAAGACCATTTTGATAATTTAAGATTGATTAAAATTTATAATTCTCATACTATGGAAACACTTAGGAGTTATTGAATGAAACAATATGGTAGATTCAACCATTATCTCACATATAATAAGGGTCAAGAATCACCATCTAATTTACTGATTTTGGATACTGAAGCAAATATTATTAAAGATAAAACTGGAGAGAATCAGACATTTCGATTGGGATATGCAATAAGATTAACTAGACAACATTCTAGGGATAAATGGTCTGAAACTGGATATGAATTGAAATCGGTAGAAGATTTACACAGAATTTTAGATTCATTTGTTATAAATAATCCAAAGAAAAGATTATATGTAATTGCTCATAATATGGCATACGACTATGCAATCTTAAAATTAGATACCTATATTTCCCAAAGAAAATTTGAAATAAAAATGCGGGTAATCGCTCCAGTTTTCATAGTAAAAGTTGAGAATATGATATTTTTATCGTCTACGAACTTTTTTAATGAATCTCTTAAAGAATTGGGAATGACATTCGGACTTAGTAAAATGGACTCTCCTGATTTTGAAAATGTATCAGATAATGATTTAAAAATTTATAATAAAAGAGATGTAGAAGTTTTGACTTTTGTTATGAAATATTATATCAAATTTTTAAGAGATAATAATTTAGGTTGTTTTAAACTAACCATTGCGGCGCAAGCATTAACTGCCTTTAGGCATAGATTCATGCATACTCGATTATTGATTCATACTTTTTCTGAAGTATTAGATATGGAACGCAAAAGTTATCGCGGAGGCAGAAATGAGACATTCAGATTCGATAAATCGGATAAAATTTACGAATTAGATGTTAATTCGATGTATCCTTTCGTTATGAAAGAGAATCTTTTCCCGACAATCCCAATCCACCCGATTCCGATTTATAATCCATCAATAAATGATTTAAAAGAGTGTATTTCGAAGGGACTTTTCATTCTAGCCGATTGTGATTTAGATTTAAAAAAAGCTGTTATTGCTACTAAACGAGACAAATTACTTTTTCCAGTCGGAAAATTTAAGCAAGTTATTACGAGCCCCGAAATAGAATATATTTTGAATAATTCTGATTGCGGAGAAATTATTAAAATTAATAGAATGGTTTGTTATAAACAAGAAAAAATATTTCAAGAATATGTGGATTTCTTTTACAATTTAAGAATGAATACTACAAACGAAACTATCCGATATATGTGCAAGAATTTTTTAAACACATTATACGGTAAATTTGGCCAAAGAAAACCAGGAGAAACAATTTTAATTACAGATGAAAATTTAAGACAATTTTGGTTTAAAGTCATGGACGATTGTAAAACTTTTAAAATTGATACTAAAATAAAAATCGGCAACGACTTATATTTTATCGAAAAACCTACCGATGATTATTCTAAAGATTCGATGCCAATAATAGCTAGTGCTGTAACAGCATTTGCTAGAATGATTCTCTTTAAATTAATGATTACTGCCGGACAAGAAAATGTTTTTTATTGCGATACAGATTCCCTGTTTGTTAATCAAGACGGTTATAATAATCTTTTGAAAGCGAATGAAATAGATGACAAAATTCTCGGAAAAATGAAATGCAAAAAATGTGGAATTGCTAAAATGTGGGGTAATAAAGATTACGAATATGACGGGAAAATAAAGATAAAAGGAATAAAAAAAGATGCCGAAAAATTATCTGACGGAAAATATATTCAAAAACAATTCCAAACGAAAAACTCTAAATACATAAAAGGTATTCCAGACGGAATTGTAAGAGTTGAATACATTACCAAAAAATTGAAAAGAGAATATGATAAAGGAATAGTTAAAAATGACCGGAGCATACCATTTACATTCAGTGAATTTTGATGATTAAATTAAACTTAGGTTGCGGTGCAAATATTAGAAATGATTGGATTAATTGTGATTTTATAAAGCAAAATAACATAAATTTACTTTTAGATTTATCCACATATTTGCCTTTCAAAAATGAGTCGGTGGACGAAATTTTAATCAGTCATGTACTAGAGCACATACAGAATTGGGAAAATACTATACAAGAAATAATTAGAATACTTAAACCGAATGGACGATTAACTATAATGGTTCCTTATGGTTTATCTCTCGTTCCTTATCATCTCAGGTATTTTGATTCTCACACACTCGATATTTACTTTAATAATTGCGAAAGATTTTACAGCGATTGTTTTCAATCTCAATTTAGAACGCCACCTTTCAGACTCATTGAAAAGAAAATAAAAAGAGAAATCTGGTTTGGTTGGCATATCAAACATTATTTAAAAATCAATTATTTTAATAGCAAGTTGATTGAATGGCCTATTATAGAAAAATGTGAAATTATATGGAAATTATCAAAGATTTAACGAGCCATCCAATATTTTTATATTTTATGAATTTTAAAAATCATGCTACTCCGTATCACGGTACTTATAAGTACCCACAAGTGCATGTATCCTTAAGACCAGATGGGTAGGTCAGTCTGATGGTTGAAGAAAAATACGAAAAAATTGTCTGTCCGTTGACATTGAAATTACTTCAATCAAAAGAATATTCTGATATTCCTATGTGCAATAGTAATGCTAATTCTTGTGATGATTGTCCGATTGATTGGGAAAAATTAAGAATAACTGAAGCGGGAAAGGCGGAATCGAGAAGCAACCTGTTGAGCGACGAGCATCTTGCGCTAACAAGAGAGGCGTTGATAAGTGGCGGAGTTTCTCCCGCCCCCGACTCTCAAAATTCCAACGAAAATAAAGTTGATAGACTACTTTTACATTTAATGACTATCAAAGACCAAAATCTTTTAAAAAATAAGCCTGAGCGAGAAAAGGCGGTAGATTCTGAGGATGCAAATGTCGATAATCGGAATCTTTTAAAGGATAAGCCCTTGGGCCTCGGCTTGAGTCCGTTAAACCTTACGCCTCTCGACTCTCAAAATGATTTATGGAATAATGAAGATTCGACTAATCTTTTGAAAATAATCATCAAATTAATTAATTCTTTGGAATGATTAAATGCCAAAAATTTATCTAGCTTCATCATTTCAAAATATCCCAAGAGTCATAGCTGTTTCTGCTGAATTAGAATCTCATGGAAATAAAATAACTACTAAATGGTGGGCGCAAGACAATATTAATATCCATTCCGAAAAAGACGATAATCTCAATCCTGAAAAATTCTATCAACATCCAGCATGTAAGAAGATTTTTGAGAGAGATTTGAACGGAATAAAAGAGTGTCAAATTTTCATATTAGTTGCGGGAGATATTCCAGCTAAATTCAATGGTGCAAACATTGAATTAGGAATAGCTTTTCAATTAAACAAAGCACTATTTTCGATAGGAAAATTGGAAAACTGCGCTCTTTATCATCCTGTAATTAAATGTGAAAATATTAAAGAACTTAACAAGAAAATATACGAATGGTGTATTTATCCTGCGATAGATGATTCTGATGACCAAGATTATGAACCTTTTGACGATTATCCAGATTGTATAGATGACGAGGCGATGTACTAATGTCTCACAGATATAAACCAAAAGAAAAAATAAATGTTGAAAGTGTAATTTCAGAAAAATGCCGTCAATGTAAAATCGGACAGATACAATTAGAAAACTTTCTGGCATATCATGAAACTGAAACAATTTCGAAAAAAGAATTTATGCAAAAATCCAAAGAAATGGCATTGACTTGCTGTGCATGTATCCACATGGGAATGAAAGGCACGAAAGCATATATCGCTAAGAAAGTAATTCCAAATTTTCAATCATTAGATTTGTTTCAACCAATAGGTGAATAAATGGATATTAATAAAAGATACCCCTGCGTAACTTGTGTCTATAAAACAATAAGAACTATCCATGAAGAACCGTGCTCTAAATGCTGTGAATTTGGCGTTAAAGGATTCCCAGGATATAAAGCCGTTCCTGGGACAATAATACCGGAGAATTTCGAATTATGAGGGCCAAATGACTGATGGATTTGAGACAATTCCAGTATGGATGTGGCTTTTGCCCACAATAATCGCAATCGTATTAATGTTTTGGGTGGTAATCAGATGAACTGTCCCACATGTAAATCAGATAGAGCCTACAAATTCAAAAGAAAATATCGCGAGAGAGAAGATACGGTTATTTATTGTCCTCATTGCGGATTCAAAAAAACAATATTGGATAGTGCAAAAAATGGACACCAAAACAATATTTTCAACTGACGAAAATCCTAAGCTTCCTGATAATTATATTTGTCCAACATGTGAGCACAGATTATTAAGCTCAAAATCCGTAACTTGCAGATATTGTATATTTCGAAAAGAACATCCAAATTACAAAAAAGATACAAGACTTACAAATATGAAACTCGACCAATATCCAGAATTAAAAGATTATGTAAAAAGTGCAATGTTAAGAGATAAGTAATATCTCTTAATTAAAACAAACAGGGGGTGAATACAAATGGTGCAAAAGCATATCTTTGACTCCACAGACTACGGCGATATGACCCTAGCGAAATTGGACTCCAAGGGAGTACAATTCCTGCTAAAATCTGTCGAAAAGACAGAGGGAAAATTCGGAGATTTCGTTGTTCTCCTTGGACAAAAAGATGGCGAACCTTACGAAATCCGCGCCGGTGGCCGCGCCGCGAAGGGATTTCTGGACAAGCAAAATGACCTGATAGGTAAGGTAATTTCTATCGTCCCGCGCGGTAGCGGAATGGATAGAAAGTACGATGTCGGGATTGTCCAATAAAACCTTTTTATTAAACTTTTTTCTCTAAATGGGAGTACCTGAAAAGGCAATCTGACAAAATTGGATTGATTTGGTTAAAATCCAAATACTCCCACTTAAAAAGTGAAAGTATGAGAAGAAAAAGATATAATTTCACATTAAAAATAGAAACTACATTCCTAGCATATCCTAATACAGAGACAAAAGAGCATGATAAATTAGCAAAAGCCATTATAAATTCTATTGAAGAAAAATTGGATATACCTTTTGTATCATTCAGAGATTGTAAAACAGGGAGATTTAGAAAATTATGAAAAAAGAAAAGACAGCGATAGAAAAAATTCGAGCAGGAAAAGAAAACTTAGGCATTATCGGAGGATATGTGGCACTTATAGGAGCAATGATACTCCTTATAGCAACATTCCAGATAATTGCATACGGAAATCTAGCAGACCAAAAATATTTGACAAATCCTGACCAACCGATAAGTCAAATGCAAAATGCAACATACACAATTTCAAAACGCCAGATAGATATTAAAATGAACGAACTAATACCTATCGCTATCGTTGGCGGAGTAATCGGATTGCTCGGATTAATGACAGCTTTTTCCGGTGCGATTGTAATTTCTAATAGGGAATTACACAAAATGCAATGCATACATTCTGATGAAATGATTTATTGCCCTGTATGTGGAATAAAACTTTCAAGATTAAAGGAAAAAGAAACTTGATGCTATCAAACAGAAATTGCTCTCTCGAATTTGCGTCCCCCATCAACGCAAAGCCATTTCCTAGAGCATCTGATATTTGATAGCGTCTAAACCTTTTTATTTTCAACCATGATACACATTAGCACGAATTATATAAATTTGCATATTTATACCTTCAGTACGAATAAAAGAGCCTCCGACTTTTATCTATTTTTGCATATATTGAAAACATCGTTTTATAACACTGTTATACCGAAAGTCCTTTTAAGCGTTTTTCACAATGTCCAAAAATACTACATGTCTTTATATACTATCAATGTATCAAATTTGACATTTCTTCATTCATTCTTTGAACACAATAAAAACATGCCATTTTTATTTTTGAATCTCTCATTAATGAAAATGTCCGAAACTAAACATTCACTGAACCTTTTTACATTAAAATCCCCTCCTACCCCTCATAATTGTAGTATCGTCTGCATACAGTAAGATTGGGGAACACTGTTTCCCACAGGAGAAAGAACCAATGCCCAAGGTAAGCAAGAAAAGCAAGAGCGAGCTTGAAAAGGACTTCGTCGAGAAGGTGCGCCGCGCGGTTGTATCCGCTGGAAAAAGGACTGAGAAGATTACTCAGTATGCGCGGTCAAAAAAGTATGCATTGACAGACGCGCAGAAGGCTAAGATTCTCGACCAGTACGACAAGATGAGCGATGCCATCGCCGCGTCATTCGCCGCGCCTGAGAAGGTCGTTGAGGAAGATTCGTTCAAGCTGTGAGCAAACCATCTAAACTCTTTCCCAACTTTTTCTGAAAAGGTGGTTGGAATGATAACAAAAAAAGCATCCGAAAGAATAGGTATGAAAGAATCAAAAGAATG
>Ga0214474_1000614_pt1 | contig 17205 bp, 20 predicted proteins | sample RVTome_2_FD_187335 | JGI IMG/M metagenome (GOLD analysis project Ga0214474, IMG submission 187335) | Soil microbial communities from uranium-contaminated site in the Upper Colorado River Basin, Wyoming, United States - RVT95D214 HiSeq ...
GATGTACTGGACAGTCACCTGGGACTTGCCGTCGGGGCGCAGAAAGTCGAGGATATTGTTCTTGCGGACGTAGGCCAGCCGCATGGTAAGCGCATGGGCAAAGGCAATAGTCATGGGCATCAGCTCAGGGGTTTCATTACAGGCGTAGCCGACCATAAGCCCCTGATCGCCTGCCCCCTGCTCCTCGGTGTTGACCCCCCTGGCGATGTCCGGGGATTGCTGATCGATGGAGGTCATTATCGCGCAGGTCTCCCAATCGAAGCCCATGGAGGAGTCGTTATACCCGATCTCCTTGATGGTCTCCCTTACGACCTTTGGCATTTCCACGTAGCACTCGGTGGTGATCTCCCCGGCGATAAAGGCGAGCCCGGTGGTCACCAGGCATTCACAGGCGACCCTGCCCCTGGGGTCATCTTTGATGATGGCATCGAGGATGGCGTCGGAGATCTGATCGGCCACCTTGTCGGGATGCCCCTCCGTCACCGACTCGGAGGTGAACAAAAAGTTGGTCATAGCCATGGATATGTTCCTCCTTCTTTTGTTATTCCATACATTGGATGAAGTCCTCTGGAAATCGCTCGGCCATCTTCTTTCGGATGAAGAGTTCGGTTTCTTTGGCAGTAGCGAATTGCAAGACCTCCTTCAGCAGGCCCTCGCCCTCGGTTCGGGTAGAACGCCGCACGACCTTTTTCACCCGGGGTATGGCAAGGGGGTGCATGCTCAACTCATCGAGCCCCAACCCCAAAAAGATCAGGGCGTAGAGGGGGTCGGCGGCCATTTCCCCGCAGATCCCCACCTCGATGCCTTCCTCATGGGCGACATCCACCACCCTCTTTATATTGCGCAGGATGGCCGGGTGCAGGGGCTCGTAGAGATAGGATACATGTTCGTTTACCCGGTCTATAGCCAGGGAGTACTGAATGAGGTCATTGGTGCCGATGCTGAAGAAATCGGCCTCGCAGGCGAGGATATCGGACGTGATGGCGGCAGAGGGGATCTCGATCATTACCCCCAGGGGGATCTCCGGATCGAAGGCGACCCGCTTGGTCCTCAGCTCATCTTGGACATCCTCCAGGATAACCTTCACCTGCCGGAGTTCCTCCACCCCGGAGATCATGGGGAGGAGGATCTTAACCTTGCCATAGGTGCTGGCCCGCAGGATCCCCCGCAGCTGCGCCTTAAAGATCTCCTGTTCCTTGAGGCAAAACCGGATAGCCCTCAGACCCATGGCCGGGTTCATCTCCTCGGCCAGCTCGATGTGGGAGGCGAACTTATCCCCCCCGAGGTCCAGCGTCCTGATGGTGACGGGGTAGGGGGCAATCTTCTGCACCAGTTGTTTGTAGACCTGAAAGTGCTCCTCCTCATCGGGGAGGGTCTTTCTGTTCAAGTAGAGGAATTCGGTACGATACAGTCCAATCCCCGCGGCTCCGTACTGGATGACCGAGGGGATCTCCTCGATCAGTTCTATATTGGCCTGCAGGGTGAGGTAATATCCGTCCTGGGTCTCAGATGTGAGAGGCGAATACTTGAGCAACTCCCGCTCGAGATAACGGTAGTGTTGCTGCTTGAGTTGATACGCCTTGATGGTTGCCGGCGAGGGATCGACGATGACCATCCCGTCGGTCCCATCGATGATGATCGTCTCTCCCCCTGCCACATAGTTCGTGATGTCTTCGAGACCCACGACGGCGGGGATCTCGAGGGAGCGGGAGACGATGGCTGTATGGGATGTCTTTCCTCCTACATCGGTGACGAAGCCGATCACCCTCTGGAGGTTCAACTGAATGGTATCCGCGGGAGAGAGGTCGTGGGCCACAACGATCACCCCTCCTTCAATATCCTCTATCTTCTTAAGGTCCCTTCCGATGAGGTTGCGGAGGATCCTCTCCACGACATGTTTTATGTCCTCTTTCCTCTCTTTGAGATACTCGTCTTCGATGGCATCGAAGGCATCGGAGATATTGTCCAAGGTCACCTTGAGGGCCCACTCCGTGTTGACCAGCTGCTCTTTGATCATCCTGATGGTTTCATCGCGCAACATGCGGTCTTCCATCAACTTGAGGTGGACATCAAGGATGTAGGAGTGCTGCCCGAACCCCTTTTCCAGGATCCGCTGTTTGACCTCTTCCAGCTGTCTCTTCGATTCTTCGATGGCCGCTTCGAACCGCTCAACCTCGGAAATCGCCTGCCCCGCCGTAACCTTGCGGGGGATGAACGTGGCGCGCTGGCGCTCCAAGGGGGCGGCCTTGCCGATGACAATCCCCGGGGAGACCCCGATTCCCTGAAGGGTCTTTTCTTCGCTGTTAGACGGCGTGTTCTTTTTCACCGAATTTTCCCTCGATCAGCTTGCCTAGTTCCTTAATGGCCTCTTTGGCATCCCTTCCCTCGGCCCTGATTACGATCTTCGAGCCTTTGCCGGCGGCGAGCAGCAGGAGGCCCATGATACTCTTTGCGTTGGCCTCGATCCCATCCTTATTCACGGTGATGGTACATGCGAAGTTGCTGGCTGCCTGGACCACCATATTGGCTGCTCGGGCATGGAGTCCCAGCTTGTTTTTAATAGTGAACGTTCTTTCCTCGGCCGGCTCCACTATTGTTTCTCCCCGGCCGTATTGCGCTCCAAGATCTCGCTAGCCAGGTGGATGTTCTTTTGCCCGTACAATTTGATAAAGGAGGCCAGTTCATCGAGCGTCTTCTCCTCACGGAGGGTGGACAACTTGATCAACATCGGAAGGTTGATCCCCGTCACGATCTCCACCTTCCCCTTTTCCTGAAAGGAGAGGCTGATATTCGATGGAGTGCCCCCGAACATGTCGGTCAATATCAAGACCCCCCTTCCCATATCCACTTTTTTGATGCCCTTCTTGATCCTCGCCGCCACCTCTTCTATGGGGTCGGAAGGGTCGATGGAAATGGGCTCTATCCCCTCTACAGCGCCGACGATTTGTTGCGTGGCCATGAGGAACTCGTCCGCCAAGGCCGAGTGGGTGACGATGACGACCCCTATCATTTTGTTCATATCAACCTCGCTCTATATCTCGATGTCTGACCGTGATCTCTTTGCCCTGCTGCCCCAACATTTGAGCCACGTGCTCGGCGATCACAACCGAACGGTGTCTCCCACCGGTGCAGCCGATGGCGATGGTCAGGTACGACTTCCCTTCCTTTTCATACAGGGGTATCAGATATTCGATCATCTCGCTGAACCGGCGGAGAAACTCCGTGGTCTCCTTCTGCTTCAGGACATAGTCTCTGACCTCGTTGTCCCTACCGGTGAGCCCTCGAAGCTCCTTGACGAAAAAAGGGTTGGGCAAGAGACGGACGTCCATCACGATGTCGGCCTCTGCCGGCAACCCGTAACTATAGCCGAACGAAAGAAGGGTTGCCTTCATCCGCATGGCCGGTGCAATCATCAGGCGCTCCATGATGATACCCCGCAGCTGATGAACGTTGAGGTCTGAGGTATCGATGACTTCATCGGCGATCTCCCTGAGAAAGGCCATTTCACCCCGTTCCTCTTGCACTGCCTCAGGCAGGGGAATACCCCGTTCCTTTTCCACGGGATGACCGCGTCTGGTCTCACTGTAACGTCTGATCAGCACCTCGTTGGTCGATTCGAGAAAGAGGATCTTTACCTCATGTCCTTTTTCCCGAAGGTCTTGGACGCGTTTTTGAATATCTTCCAGAAACTCCTTTCCCCTAATGTCCACGGCAACGGCCACCCGCGAGAGCTCCCCGGTAGAATGTTGACAGAGTTCGATAAAGGTGGGAATAAGGGTTGCCGGCATATTGTCTATGCAATAGAACCCCATATCCTCCACGGCCCTCATTGCCGTGGACTTTCCCGACCCCGAAAGGCCGCTGATGATAGTTATCTGCAGCGGTTTCACACCTTGTTCCGCCAAACCCGCATGATCCCCCTCAGGGAAAGCGTCTCCCTGGTTTAGCACAGAGCATTAATAAAATACTTCAGAAGGGTTTGCCCAAGATCAATAAGAAATCCTTTAGGAGATTTCTGTGCTATCCCCTCTTTTTAAGGTTCTTGAGGAGTTTCCGTTCGAATTCTCTGGCCGCATGATATCCCCTCTTCTTGAGGAGGTAATCCCTGGCAGCCACCTCCACAATGGCGGTGAGATTTCTCCCTGGTCTGACAGGAATGCTCTTGCGGGGGATCTCCTGCTCCATGATGATATAGGTCTCCGTCTCCAAACCCGTACGGTCGGCGATACATTCCTCAGGGCCCACCAGTTCGATAACGAGATCGATCTGTTTTTTTTCGCTGGTGGCTGATATGCCAAAGAGCTTCTCTATGTCGATGATGCCCAGTCCCCTGATCTCCATGTGATGCCGGCCCAGTTCGTGACTGAAGCCATAGAGGAATCCGTCGTGTGCCTTCTCTATCTGGATCAGGTCGTCCGCCACGAGGCGATGTCCGCGCATGACGAGGTCGAGGGCACACTCAGTTTTGCCGACGCCGCTCTTGCCCAAGATGAGGACCCCAACACCGAGGACATCGAGCAAGACACCATGCAGACTGATGCGGAGGGGTTTGCCCTGCGCCATGATCCTCCCCTACGGTAACTCGTAATGCTCGTCCTCTTCGGAGATGAGGCGGTAGATCTCTTTTTTGGAGGCGGCTTCCATCAGCCGTTTTCTCAATCGGCCGTCTTTTAAGATCCGTGATAGCCTGGCCAGGGCCTGGAGGTGCTCGCCGGCGCTCTCCTCCGGGGCAAAGAGCAAGAAAAAGAGGTGGGATGGTTTTTCATCAATGGACTGAAAGTCGACGCCCTCGGTGGCGCGGCCAAAGGAACAGATGATACTTTTTATATTCTTGAGCTTGCCATGAGGGATGGCGATGCCGTCCCCAATGCCCGTACTGCCCAGCCGCTCTCTCTCCAAGAGGACCTGCACAGGGTTCTCTTTGTTTGTCAGCCTGCCGTGCTCGACCAAGACGGCGACCAGCTCCTCCAAAACACCCTTCTTGTCTCGGGAGGTGAGTTCCCCTACGATGGAATCCGCATGCAATATGTCCGTTATCTTCATTGCCTCACCTGGTCAGGCCGACCATGTTCCTTGTCTCTTCGGGCGTTTTGTCTTGTCTCTGTGCTTCTTGATCTGACGCTCTATCTTGTCCACGACCATATCGATAGCCGCATGAATATCTTCCATACTCTCCACCCCGTGTATGGCGGTGCCATTTCCGGCCGTGATGTTTACTTCTATGGTATGTCTGAACTTTTCCGTTGAGAATACCACATGGGCCTCGACAGGCTCCTGGAGATACTTTTTTACCTTTTGGAGCTTCTCCCCGATGTATGCCTTTACGGAGGGGGTGGGCTCCATGTGTCTGAAGGTTATGTTGATCTGCATCTGTGCCTCCGTTCGTTCGTGTTCGGCCTGGCTTTTAAAACCTAAAATCTTAGCTAAAGAGGGAGGGGTTGTCAAGGCAATTACTCGCCCCAGGCACGGTGATCTTACATGATCTTTTTTCTCTCACTGGAGGGGAGGATCTTCATCATCTCCCGGTACTTGGCCACGGTGCGACGGGCTATGGTGATATTATGCCTCTCCTTGAGCAACTGGCATATCTTCTCGTCGCTATAGGGCCGTCGGGGGTTTTCTTCCGTGACGACCTGTTTGATCAGGTTTTGTACCCGCTTCGCCGCCACCTCTTCGCCATGCCCCCCCACCTTGCCGCTGAAGAAAAACTTCAACTCATAGATCCCCTGTGGCGTATGGGCATATTTACTCGTGGTTACCCGGCTCACGGTGGACTCGTGCATCTGGATGTCGTCAGCCACCTCCCTCAAGACCAGGGGTTTGAGATAATCGATCCCCCTGTCGAAAAAATCCCTCTGAAACGCGACGATGCTCTTGGTGACCTTATAAAGGGTCATCTGCCGCTGCTGGATGCTCCTGATGAGCCAGAGCGCAGATTTCATCTTTTCTTTGAGATAACCGCGGGGAACATCTTTTTTGTCGGCGTTGATGAGCTCACGATAATAGGTGTTGATGCGCAGCTTGGGCAGCCCATCATCGCTTAAGGCGACCACATAGTCCCCTTCAACCTTATAGACGAAGACATCGGGGATAATGGTCCTCGCCTCTTCTGTGCTAAAAGGGCGCCCTGGTTTTGGATCGAGATGCGAGATGACCTCGACGGCCTCCAAGACCTGATCAAGGGGCACCTTTAATTTCCTGGCCAATTCACGGTAGTCCCTGTTTTTGCAGTATGAGAGGCTACCTTTCACTATCTCTTCTGCCAACGGGTTTTTTTCGGCAAGCCCTTGCAACTGGATGAGGAGGCATTCTTGCAGATCCCGTGCCCCTATCCCTGAAGGATCAAAGGACTGTATGAGATCGAGCGCCCCCTCTACCTGCTCCGCGGGGCAGCGCAGTTCCTTACAGACCTCCTCCAGGGCAATCTGGAGATAACCATTCTCGTCGATATTGCCGATGATAAAAAACCCGATCTCCTGCTCCTGAGAGGATAGGGGGCTCATCCTGAGCTGCCACAGCAGATAATCGGCGAGCGTGACCTGGCGGGTGATAAGGTTTTCCCACGGGGTCTCCCCTCCATCGGCCCTCGGCGGGGTATAGGAGCTGATGCTGTGGCCCTCCATATATTCTTCCCAGTCTTGATCCTTGACGGATTCTGATTTGGAGGCTTCACCCTCGACAGAGACCTCCTTTTGTTCTTTCTCCTCCTGTTCTCGCTCTTCCTGGCCGCTGTCCTCCTCCAGCACGGGATTTTCTTTAATCTCCTGGGTGATGATCTCCTGGAGCTCCATCCGGGACAGTTGCAGCAGCTTGATGGCCTGCTGCAGCTGGGGTGTCATGACCAGCTGTTGGGCCAACCTGAGATCCTGTTTGATCTCCAAAGCCACCGCGCCTACCCCTTCCCCCCTTTGCGGGGCCGCGCTTCCTTCTGTGTGCGCCCCCTGCGCTCCAATCGGAAGTGTTCCCCGAGGTATATCTCGCGGGCCTTCTTGCTGGCCGCGATCTTCTTCGGGGTCCCCGTCTCCAATATCCGCCCCTCACTCAATATGTAAGCCCGATCACACACGTGCAGGGCCTCCCGAACGTTGTGGTCGGTAACGATCACCCCAATACCCTTTTTCTTGAGTTGATGGATGATCTTTTGAATCTCGATGACTGCCAAGGGGTCAATGCCCGCAAAGGGCTCGTCAAGGAGGATGAGAGAGGGGGCAAGGACGAGCGCCCTGGTGATCTCCACCCTTCGCCGCTCCCCTCCCGAGAGGGAATACGCCTTGTGCTTGGCCAGGTGGGTGATGTTGAGCTCTTTCAGGAGCTCCTGGAGCCTTCTCTTCTTCTCCTCACGGGCGAGATTCAAGGTCTCCAAGATGGCCAAGATATTTTCCTCAACAGTCAATTTTCTGAAGACCGACGGCTCTTGCGGCAGATAGGTGATCCCACGTCTCGCCCGTTGGTACATGGCAAGCCCGCTGATATCCCCCCCGTTGAACAATACCTTTCCCTCGTCGGGCCTGATCAAGCCGATGATCATGTAGAAGGTGGTGGTCTTCCCGGCCCCATTCGGGCCCAGCAGGCCTACCACCTCGCCCGCGCGGATCTTCAGGTTCACCCGATCTACCACCACCCTCCCGTTGTATGATTTGATGAGTCCGATGGTCTCCAGGGTCTGTCTTTCATCGGCCTTCATTTTTTCACCTCGTTCGGGATGATGGTGACCGTTACCCGCTCTTGTCCCCCCAAGACCAGTCTGCCTTCCTCGTAGTAATAGGTGGCCTCCTGGCAGGTGATTGTTCTGTTAGTCTGCACCATGCGCACATTTCCCCGGGCCACGATCTTTTCGATCCCCTTGCCCTCTTCGTTGAGAAAGAGCAGAAGGCGGTCGGCATAAAGAACGAAATCCTCTTGTTGTGCCACGACATCACCGATATAGGTGATCAACCTTCTCTCATACTCGGCCTCCAATTGCCGGGAGGTGATGGTGATGGGTCCCCTTTTCCCCTTGAATTCTTCGAGTCCTTTTAGTTCGCCGACCACCTGGGCCGAGGCCGGGTGCATCAGCAGCCCTACAATGATGACAGCGATAGTATACGCAAGCCCTTTCATCCTTTGATCACCGTCTGGACCTTTCTCAATATCGAGATTTTTTTCGTCTTCAAGTCGACCATAAGCCCCACCCCCTTGACCTGTACCCCCTTACCATCGAGCGTGACGGGATCTTCGGTAGTGATCTGCTGCTTGTCACCGTCATAGCGAAGGGAGTTGGTGGCCACCTGGTAGCCGTCGCTGGAAGTGATCACCACATCCCCCCACACCTTGATCTCCTTTTTCTCCTTCATCGATCCCTTATTCCCCTTCATGGTGATGATGCGGCCCCCTTCGGCGTAGAAGGTGACTGTCAGGTCCTCTAAGGTGGTGTAGTCGGCTTCGCGAAAATGTTGGCCGGACTTCGCCCTCAGCTCCCACTCTTTCTTTTTTCCTTTGGTCTCCACGTAGTGGATATCCTCGAGGGTGAGGTCGGCTGTTGTGTTCGCAATTTTTGTTACCTCCGGGCTGATCTCCTCTTCGTCACCGTGCCCTCCGAAGATAAGATAGGCCGCGACTACGAAGAAGACTACCCCCATGCAGATAAGGATGATCTGCTTGGACAGTTTCATCCATGCCTCCTGAGTATCTCCTCCCATTTGCCCTGGGCCTGTAGCAGGAGGTCGCTCACCTCCCGCACCGCTCCCCTGCCACCGGGGCATTGGGTGACGTAGAGGGCACAGCGCTTTGCCTCTTGCGCGCCATCGGCCACGCAGATGGGAAGCCCTACCCGCTTTAAGAGGGCGATGTCGACCAGGTCATCGCCGACAAAGCAGGTCTCCTCATCCTTGATCCCCACCGAGCAAGCGATCGCCTCATAGGCCGCTACCTTGTCATGCACCCCCTGGCGAACCCAGGGGATCCCCAGGTCATCGGCCCTCTTTTGGACCACCGGCGAATTCCTGCCCGTCAGCACGGCCACCTCTATCCCCGCCCCCCTGAGGAGCTTGATCCCATGGCCGTCCCGGACGTCGAAGGCCTTGATCTCCCTCCCCTCATGATCCATGATGATCCTCCCATCGGTCAACACCCCATCGACATCGAGGACCAAAAGCCTCACCTTGGCCGCCTTGGCCCGCAGCTTTGCGGTGATTGCTTCTGTCATCTCAGACCACCCCGGCCTTGAGCAGGTCGTGCAGGTGGATGATCCCCCGGGGTGTCCGCTCTCCGGCCTTGTCAAAGACGAACAAGGAGGTGATGGAATGCTCCTCCATGCGCTGAACAGCTTGGGCAGCCAGGGTATCGGCCTCGATCCGCTTGGGGTTTTTGGTCATGGCCTCCGCGGCCGTCCTCTCCAAAAGGTCGGTGTATCGCTCCAGGCTCCTGCGGAGGTCGCCGTCGGTGATCACCCCCACGAGCTCTTCTTGTTCGTTCATGACCCCTGTCACCCCCATCCGCTTGGAGGTGATCTCCACCAAGGCTTCCTTCATCAGGGCGTTCTCATATACCATGGGGAGCTCCTCACCCACGTGCATCAGGTCGCGCACCTTGAGCAGAAGCCGCTTGCCCAGTTTCCCTCCCGGGTGCAGGATAGCGAAGTCCTCCTTTTTAAATCCTCGCTTCTCCAGCAGGACGACTGCCAGGGCGTCCCCCATGGCGAGCGTCACGGTCGTACTGGCCGTGGGGGCCAACCCCAGGGGGCAGGCCTCCTCCTCTACGCTTACATCCAGGACCACGTCCCCGGCCCGCGCCAGGGTGGAATTGGCTTTTCCGGTCATGGCGATCAGTTTGTTCCCATACCGCTTGATGAGGGGGAGGATCTGGGAGAGCTCATCGGTCTCGCCGCTGTTGGAGATGGCCACGACGATATCCTTCTTTCCCAGCATGCCCAAATCGCCGTGGCTCCCCTCGGTGGGGTGCAGGAAGAAGGCGGGGGTGCCGGTGCTGGCCAGCGTGGAGGCGATCTTTTGCCCGATGATCCCCGATTTTCCGACCCCTGTCACCACTACCTTCCCTTCACAGGCGAGGATAAGCTCCACCGCTTGCACAAACTCCTCGTCGATACGCTCCACCAGCTGCTCGATGGCCTTGGCCTCGATGTGCAATACCTGTTTGGCCCGGTCGATGATCATCCTCCATCCTCCTTGACAATCAGGTCGATGGCCCTGAGCTGCTCGAGCAGCGGTGAGAGGGCATCGAGCATGAGCGAATTGGCGCCGTCGCTCAGGGCCTGCTCTGGGTTCGGGTGGACCTCGAAGAAGACCCCGTCCACGCCTGCCCCGACAGCTGCCCTGGCCAGGTAGGGGATCAATTCCCTGTTGCCCCCGGAGGCCTTGCCCGCCCCGCCGGGGAGTTGGACGCTGTGGGTGGCGTCGTAGATGACGGGATATCCCAGAGCCCGCATGACGGGGAGCGCCTTCATGTCGCTGACGAGGTTGTTGTAGCCGAAGGAGGTCCCCCGCTCGGTAAGCAGGATCTGCTTGTTGCCCGTGGAGGTTATCTTCTCCACGACATGGGCCATATCCCAGGGCGCCAAAAACTGACCCTTCTTGACGTTGATCGGCTTTCCGGTCTTGCCGGCCTCCACCAGGAGGTCGGTCTGGCGGCAGAGAAAGGCGGGGATCTGGATCACGTCCAGGACCTCCGCTGCCTGGGGGATCTCGCTGACGCTGTGGACATCAGAGAGGACGGGCAGCCCTGTCTCATCCTTCACCCGCTGTAAGATCCTCAATCCCTCCGTGAGCCCCGGTCCCCGTCCGGAGGAGATGGAGGTGCGGTTGGCCTTGTCGTATGAAGCCTTGAAGATGAGGGGGATGGGGAGACTGCGACAGATCTCTTGCAGCTGCTTGGCGAGGGAGAGGGTGAATTTCTCCCCCTCGATCACGCAGGGACCGGCAATCAAGACCAGGGGGGCGTTGCCCCCGACGGTTATCCCCTTGATATGGATACCCTTGCCCACCACTACCTCCTCCTTGCCTCGAGAGAGGCCCTGATAAACTCCCGGAACAGGGGATGGGGTTCCCAGGGCCTCGATTGAAACTCGGGGTGGAACTGGCACCCCAAGAACCAGGGGTGTTCGGGGATCTCGATGATCTCCACCAACTCGTTGTCCGGGGAGGTACCGCTGATCCGCATCCCCTTGTGGGTAAGGGGTTCCCGAAAGCGGTTGTTGAATTCGTAGCGGTGGCGGTGCCGCTCGGAGATGACCTTCTCTTTATAGGCCGCGTAAGCGCGGCTTTCCCTTACCAGGTGACAGGGATAGGCGCCCAACCGCATGGTCCCGCCCTTGGCGCTCTCCTCATCCCTGCGCTCCACGGTCTCCTTGTGGTAATTGACCCACTCCTGCATGAGATAGATAACGGGGTGGGGGGTATCGGGGTCGAATTCCACGCTGTTGGCCTGCTCCAGGCCGGCCACGTTTCGGGCATACTCGGCCACGGCCAGCTGCATCCCGAGGCAGATCCCGAAGAAGGGGACGCCGTGCTCCCGGGCGTGGCGGATGGCCTCGATCTTTCCCTCGATGCCCCGCTGTCCGAACCCCCCGGGTATGAGGATGCCGTCTGCTTGGGAGATGCCGTCCCCTGGACCGTTGCGCTCGATCTCCTCTGAGTCCACATAATCGAGGTTCACTTGACAATCATTGGCAAGCCCCCCGTGGATCAGGGCCTCGTTGAGGCTCTTGTAAGAGTCCCGCAGGTGGACATACTTGCCCACCACGGCGATGGTCACCTCATCCTTCGGGCTTTTGACCTTTCGACAGATCCCCTCCCACACGCCCAGATCCGGGGCCTTGGTCCACATGTTGAGGATCTCGATGATCTTTTCATCGAGCCCCTCTTGATGGAAGACGAGGGGCACCTCGTAGATGCTCTCCACGTCCTTGGCGGTGAAGACGGAATCAGGCTCCACGTTGCAGAAGAGGGCAATCTTGGCCTTGATCTCCGGGGAGAGGAAACGGTCCGTACGACAGAGCAAAATATCGGGCTGGATGCCGATCTCCCGCAACTCCTTGACACTGTGCTGGGTCGGCTTGGTCTTTACCTCTCCCGCCGCCTTGATGTAGGGGACCAACGTCAGGTGTATGTAGCAGACGTTCTCCTTGCCCACATCCCCCTTGAACTGCCGGATCGCCTCAAGGAAAGGGAGGCTCTCGATATCGCCGACGGTCCCGCCCACCTCGATGATAACCACATCCACGCTGTCGGCCAACTCCAGGATCGTGCGTTTGATCTCATCGGTGATGTGGGGGATGACCTGGACGGTCGCCCCCAGATAATCCCCTTGCCGCTCCTTGGTGATGACCGTATGGTAGATCCGGCCGGTGGTGCAGTTGTTCTTCTGGCTGAGCTTGGCGTGGGTATAGCGCTCATAGTGGCCCAGGTCCAAATCGGTCTCTGCCCCGTCGTCGGTCACGAAGACCTCCCCGTGCTGGAAAGGGTTCATGGTGCCCGGGTCAACATTGATGTAGGGGTCGAACTTGAGCATGGATAGGGTCAGCCCCCGGCTCTCCATCAGGGCCCCGATGGAGGATGCAGCCAGCCCCTTACCCAGGGAGGAAAGCACCCCTCCGGTGATAAAGATGAACTTGGTCCTCATGGCCGCCCCCTGAGGAATCGTTCCATCAGCTTATAGCCTTCGTCGATCACGATACCGCTTTCGCCTGCCGCCTGCTCGTCAAATCCCCGTGTTCCTGATAAGCGCTTTTTGGTGGAATCGTAGATCACAAAGGGGACCGGGTCGTCGGTGTGGGTCTTCAGCTCAAGGGGGGTGGGATGGTCGGGCAGGACCATGATCCGGTGATCGCCCTTGTGCTCCATCCCTTTGCAGATGGTTCCCACTACCTTCTCGTCAAAGGCCTCGATGGCCGCTATCTTTGCATCCAGATCCCCGTTATGGGAGGCCTCATCCGGGGCCTCCACGTGCAGGTAGACAAAGTCGTCTTTCTCCAGTGCCTGCAGCCCATACTCGGCCTTGCCTTGATAGTTGGTGTCCAAATAGCCGGTGGCGCCGGGCACGGTGATGATTCGCAGACCGGCATAGATGCCGATCCCCTTGATCAGGTCAACAGCCGAGATGACGCCGCCCTTCAAACCAAACCGCTCGATGAAGCTCGGCATCTGCGGGGCCCGCCCCTGACCCCAGGGCCAGGCGGCGTTGGCCTCCCGTTTCCCCTGCTGGCGCCTCGCTTGATTTACCGGATGTTCATTCAAGAGCATCTGCGTCTCGGTCATGAGCTTGATAAGCTCCGGGGCGCCATTACCTGCCGGGAGGTATGCCCCGATCTCCTGGGAGGTGATGTCATGCGGCGGGGTGGTCCTTATCCGCTCCCCCTTCCCCTTCCAGACCAGGAGGTGGCGGTAGCTCACCCCCGGGTAGAAGCGAAAGACCGAGTTGCCCAGTTCCTTGTCCAGATCGCGGATGATAGCGTCTGCCTCCTCGGTGGAGATGTGTCCGGCGCTGTAGTCCTGCATGATCACCGAGCCGCCGACGGCCTCCAGGGTCACCAGGTTCAAGCGGAAGGCGCAATCCTCAGGCCCGAGCTTGATCCCGATGCTGGCGGCCTCCAAGGGACCGCGTCCGGTGTAGTATCGCTTGGGGTTATATCCGAAGATGGAGAGGTTGGCGATCTCGCTTCCCTTGGGCAACCCTTTGGGGATGGTGCGCACGAGCCCCAACTCCCCGTGTTGGGCCAGGGCATCCATGTTCGGGGTACGGGCGGCCATCAAGGGGGTTTTGCCTCCCAGCTCTTTGAGAGGACGATCGGCCATCCCGTCGCCGATGAGGATGAGGTATTTCATGGATGTGCTCGCCTATGCAAATTTTATACCTAAAAAACCCACTATATCAAAGTGGGCTCAGAAGTCAAACGAAAAAGGGACCCTTTTCCGGGCCCCCAGCCATAACCACACCCCAGTATACCATTACTGCCAGGCAAAGGATAGAGGGGAAGAGAGGAAGGTCTTCCTATACGCTGGATGATGAAGGGGTTATGGGTCTTTATTTAAGGACGTCCCTGATTTCTCTCTGGTCATTACTAAAAAACCAGCAGGGGCTAGTTACATAGTGAACAACTTCCCGTAGTTTCCTAATCTACTCGGTTACGAATACTCATATAGGCTCTTTCATATATTTGCTACACTCGTTGTTATGCACCCCAACGCGGGAGCTGAGCTCAGCTCCCACGTTGGGCGGACGAGGAGCCGAGCGAATCAGCGAGCGTAGCGAGCAGCGAGGTGACGAGAGCGTAGCGACGCGCCCGTTGATTTTCCTTGCCTCTATTATGTTTCTATTATTCATTTTATTATTCGGGCGCGACACAAGCGGTCCGCCTTACGACTGAAATAAGGCGCGGGGGCAACCTACCTTTGCAAAAAACCGCGGCGGCTTATTCCCTTGATTGATTTGTTATCTCATGTCCATTTTCAAACCAATTTAACTGAAATTCGGGGTGAAACGAAATTGCTAATCCATACTGATATTGAAGTATTCGAGCACCATATGGTCCTGATGTAAATTCCATCAATTTAGCAAAGTCAAATCCGTCATTATTCCTAAACTTTACTTCAATAACCAACAGATTCTTTTCTTTGGATGTTAAGCCTCTTTTATGAATTACGATATCAGGTCTTTTATAATTACCATTTGAATCGTGTTTAGTTTCGAACTCATGCCCCATTTTCGTGTACTCGCAATCAACACTCCATCCATTAAAAAATGATTCAAGATAAACAGCGAGTTTATGGGATATTGCCCATTCTAACCCTTCTCGCAACAATTCCGCGTCATTGCGATATAACCTGCTAATAATTTCATCTAGGATAATATCTAAATGTTCTTTATTCATATCAAATTAGAGAGATAACGGAAGAGCTATCAGGCGCGTGATTTATCGCGCGTGTTTGTTGAGCGAAACGCTATATGTCGCATTGTGACTTTGTTGCTTTGACGGTGCGCTTAATTTTTCGCCACCTTAACGTCAAGGGTTTCGATATAGTCTTTATTTCGTGACCTCGTTCCACACTAAATTGATGACCTAGTATATATTCGGCTACGAAGGGGACAAGGAAAAAATCGATTAGCAGACCACCAATAATGCCAGTCAGAAATCCGCGCAGTACACTTAAGGCAACTATAGGACACAAAAGGATAATACCAACAATAACTAAACGGATTCGATAGGGTGTGTCGGACTCCACCGTAAGAATAATGGGATACCTGCAATACGGACAATAAATCTCCTGTTTCTTACTTTTTAGACCATTGATTGGAACGGAAACAGTAGCCGGAAAAGTATTGTAGTGGACAGTCCAACTCTCAAACGTACCAGTGACATGATCTGTTATCTTATGGATATGCTTGATCTCACAAGTGATCTCTCGAAATCTTCGTTTTTTGACATCCTTAATCATATTTTATTCTAGAATCAAACAATGGATTGAGAGGCCTTTTCAGTCATCGCAATCCTTACTGGTAAATTATTTTTTTCCCCCATAGCTCAAGTCTTTCAAACCGCTTTTTATCTTTCCGCCGCCGTCCAGCCACTGAGTTTCTTTGATTTGAGAATGATAATCCCAAGAATTATCAGTAGAAGCCCTATAGGTATGGACAGAATCCCAGAGATCACTATCAATATCCCTGCAGGTTTTGAGTGTGCTCTGACGATCAGTCCAAAGCCAGCCCATATCAACAATGCTACAATGGTGAATCCGACTCCGAACATCAGCGCCAATTGTCTGCTGTTGTCTAGAATTGAAACAGCCGCTCCATAGAATGCTCCAGCGGCTCCGACTGTGTAGAGCAATGCAAAAAACAAAATAAGGAATTTTATAACCACCGCGATGCGAGGACGTAAATGATTTCTCATCAGAAACCTCCTTTGATGAACTAAGGTGACCTTGGGGACATCCTATATTGTTTATGTCAAGAGATAATTAATATACGAAATTCCTGTTTGCTCTTGACACATATATATTCAAGCATATTTACAGTATGATGGCAAGAAAATAGGGTGCCAAGAAGACGTTGTTGAAAACTTACACTTTTTCTATATAAATGGTGCCGGAATCACCCAGAGGAGCTAGAGGATTGCCAGATAGCTTTGCAGCCTCTCCAGACCTTCCTCGATCTTCTCCAGGGAGTTCGTATAGGAGAAGCGCAGAAACCCCTCTGCCTGGCTGCCGAAGTCTATGCCCGGCGTCACCCCGACCTTGGCCTTTTCCAGGATGGCGAAGGCCGGTTCATAGGCGCCGGCGGCGATTAGCTCTCTGTTGGGCTCGATTGTTCCGCCTTTCTCAGTTTTTCGAGATCGAGCAAATCTTGAGCCCTGTTGCCGGCTTCCTTCGATTGTATCAAGTCCGCTCTCGATATAAACGGAATGGTTAATTCTTCGAGCTGTACTTCTTCACGATGCTCCCAGGCACTGCCGAATTCCATACCAGGTATGGACATCATGATGTCCAGCCGAAACGGCGGATTTCCCATCGAGTAGAAATAGCCTTGTTCGGTGAAATCGGCGGGCGAGAGGTCTCTCAGCGGAGCTCCGAACTCCTTCAAAGCCGCAAACACTGCTTGTGCGTTTTCCTCGTCAGTTGAAATCCACAGATCGAGGTCTCTCGTGAAACGCGGCTCGGTGTATTTCATGACGGCATAGCCGCCGACGACGAGATAGCGGACCTTATGCTTTGCCAAAAGACTCAACAGTTCTTTGAAGTCTGGGCTTGTCAACATATCCGTACCTGAGGATGAGATAATCCCATATCATATCCAGCGCCGCCTGGAAGATGGCCTGGTCTCCCTGTGACTGCCAGAAATCGATGTCGAAGGAATCGTCTTTATCGCCGATTGGTCGATATGCCTCGTATATTTCTGTCATTTCCTGCCTCTTTTAACTTCACCCTATTTTTAAGGTATTCCACTAACACTTAGATTTTAGAGACTAGGAACGCCCTCGTCAAGGATTTTCGTGAAAAATCAATAGAATTAATCGGATAATATACCATAGTTACCTGGAGATGCTAGAGGCTTGCCAGATAGCGTTGCAGGCGTTCTAACCCTTCCTCGATCTTCTCCAGGGAGTTCGTATAGGAGAAGCGCAGAAACCCCTCCGCCCTACTCCCGAAGTCTATCCCCGGCGTCACCCCCACCCCGGCCTTTTCCAGGATGGCGAAGGCCAGTTGGTAGGAGTCG
>Ga0214474_1000615_pt1 | contig 17200 bp, 16 predicted proteins | sample RVTome_2_FD_187335 | JGI IMG/M metagenome (GOLD analysis project Ga0214474, IMG submission 187335) | Soil microbial communities from uranium-contaminated site in the Upper Colorado River Basin, Wyoming, United States - RVT95D214 HiSeq ...
GCCACGACGACCCCTGCCGTGATGAACCTCCCTCCGTCTGTCGGGTAGAACTTGGGAATGGCAGACTCCCTCAAGTCGAAGTCGCTGAGAACATTCTTGTCGAACGGAGCGTTCTCGATTTCCTGGGGCGGAGAGGGCGAATCCATCGCCTGAAGCATCTTGTTCGCCAGGTCTCCAGGGTTGGTGCCCATGGCCTTGGCGACCCTCTCCCTTGTCGACCACAGGTTGCCTACGGCCTGGTAGCCGTCGAGGTTCTCGAAGAGCACAGGGACGTTCCGAGCCTTCCAGAGCGCCTTCGTAGCCTCCAGATCCCGCGACACCCTTCCCTTAACGACCACGGTTTCCGGGAACTGGGAGAGCATGGCCCTGATGGACACAGAATCACCTGTCCATCGGATGCCTGACTGCGTATTTCTATCCTTTCTTTTCCTGGGTACGAGCCTTTCATCTCCAACTCTTTTTATAGATACCTAGCAATCGAGTCTGGCGTGGACATAGACGCGCTCGTTCGCAAATACGCACTTCAGAACGCGATTCAGTTCAACGGCAGGGCCACTCTGGGCGCGGTGCTCGGAAAGGTCATGGCCGAGAATCCTGACCTCAGAGGCAAGGCCAAGGAGGTATCCCTGGCCGCCAAGGCAATCCTGGACGAAGTCAACAAGATGCCTGCGGATGCACAGAGGAGGGCGCTCGAGGATGTCGCTCCGGAACTTCTGGTCAAAGAGACAAAGGTGAGAGAAACCGGCCTGCCCGATCTGGCGAATGTGAAGGGCGAGGTAAGGATGCGTATGGCCCCCAACCCTTCAGGCCCGTTGCACATCGGCCATAGTAGGATGGCTATCCTGAATGACGAGTACGTGCGACGCTACGGGGGGATTTGCTACAACAGGTTCGAGGATACCGATCCTGCAAGGATCGACCCTTCAGGCTATGACACCATCCCCGCGGATTTCGATTGGCTCGGGGTGAAAATCGACAAGACCATCGTGCAGAGCGAGAGGTTTGAGATCTACTATGATCACGCGAAGAAGCTGCTTGAGATGGGCAAGGCGTACATATGCACGTGCAGGCCGGAAGACTGGAGGGAGCTCAAGAACCACAAAAAGGCCTGCCCCCACAGGGAGCAGCCTCTCAACGAGCAGATGAGCAGGTGGGACAAGCTGTTCGACGGCTCTTACAAGCCGGAAGAGGCATCATTGATGGTGAAGACCGACCTGAAACACCCAAACCCCGCAATCAGGGATTTCGTGGCCCTCAGGATTGACGACACCCCTCATCCGAGGACAGGCACGAAGTATCGTGTGTACCCGCTCATGAACCTCGCGGTCGCAGTAGACGACCATCTCCTTGATCTCACGCACGTGCTCAGAGGGAAGGACCACCTCAACAACACGTACAGACAGGAGTACGTCTTTGACTACTTCGGTTGGAGGAAGCCAGAGTACATCCACTACGGCCGGATATCCATAGAGGAGGCCCAGCTGTCGACATCAAAGATGGGCAAGGGCATCAAGGAAGGAATCTACAGCGGGTGGGACGATCCTCAGCTAGGGACGCTCGCTGCGATGAGGCGTAGAGGGATCCGTCCGGAGGCGATCAGGCGATACTGGATCGAGACGGGAATCAAGGAGGTCGACATTGAGTTCTCTTGGAAGACTCTGTACTCGTTCAACAGGGACATCATCGATGATACATCCAACAGGTACTTCTTCGTCGCAGACCCTGTTCTCCTCCAGTTGGAGGGCGCAGAAGATCTTACCGCCAGAGCCCCGTTGCACCCGGGCCATCCGGAGCGCGGGGTCAGGGAGTTGAAGGTTCCTAAGGGCGGTCATGTATACTTGTCGAGAGCCGATGTCCCTCCGGGTCGGGGTAGAATCAGGCTCAAAGATTTGTGTAATGTGGAATATGATGGGAAGGCGCTGAAGTATGCGGGAAACGACCTCGGAGTCTTGAAAGAGGGAGTGCCCATAGTACACTGGGTCCCTGAGAAAGCCCTGGAGGCGGAGGTGCTGATGACCGATGGTTCCAGGACAGCTGGCATGGCTGAGCCGCTGCTCGCCGGCGCGAAAGGCAAGGTCGTTCAGCTCGAGCGAGTCTCGTTCGTCAGAGTCGAGGAAACCTCTCCGAAGCTGCGTTGCGTGTTCACGCACAGATGAGCGCCGCTAGATGTCCCAGAAGGGGACGATGTCGCACGACAGGCAAGCGTGGCACATCGTTCGGAATCTCAGAGTGCTCAGATCGTATTCCTCCAGTATCGCTCTCTGGTGTCTCGCTAGGCGCAGCATCCTCTCCGCGGTAACTGGTTCCAGCGGTCCCAGCGCGCCCTCCAGCTCTTGGATGTTGTGCTCGTTCCTCCTGAGAGCTCTGAGAGTCGCAACTGCACCCATATTGGCCAGCACTTTGGTCCCCTCGAGCACGTTCTCGTCCGTCTCACCAAGGCCGAAGATTATGTTCGAGCAGACCTTGTTCCTCCCAAACATCTCGCATGCATGGTTTATTGCATGGAGTATGTGGTCGTAGTCCAGCTTGCCGCAGACCTTATCGAATATTTCCCTGTCGAATGTCTCGATGTTGATCTTGATCTCGTCAGCGCCAGCCTCTAGGAGCGAGTCTATCTCGTCCGGCCTAGTCGCGTAGGGCTCCACACCTATCGGGACTTGTGGAAGGAGCTCCCTTGTCCGGCTCACAAGACGAGCCATCCTCTTGACGGTCAGAGCCTGGGAGGTAGCTACTCCGCTCGTGAAAGCCACGGATGCGAAGCCCTCTTTCTTTGACGCGCTGACGATCATCTCCAGGATTTTCTCATCCGTAAGGTTCTTGGTCACCTTCGGGTCCAGCTTCGGGGAGTTGCAGAACTTGCAGTTGTATATGCATGAGGAGTCGATGTTGACGAACGCCTGGTAAGGTGCGTGGAGAAGGGTCGGTGTTAGCTCAACGTCGGTGATGAACGGACGCCCGTTCCTGATAATCTCCAGACCTTCTCCGATTCGCACCAGCTCGAACTCGCCCTCGGACCTGGAGATCGCCTTCTTTGCCCTCGTCCCTCCGAATGAGAAAACAACGGAGGTAGCTCCCGCCCCGGGGCCAGCAGTCGACCGGCTCGGCAGGAACGGTAGCCTGAAGTCCTCGTGAAGTCTGATTGGTCCGCCGGCGAGCAGCTCGGCCTTCTTCAAGGCGACCTCAGGAGTCACTTTTGCTTCCATACGGCACCATCTTGCTTGTCCTGTATCTCGATGCCGAGCTCTGCGAGCCTGTCCCTTATCTTGTCAGCGGCTGCGAAGTCCTTGTTCTTCCTGGCTTCCTGCCTCATGTCCAGCAGCAGCTGGACGAGCTTGTCTGAAAGGTCCTCCGTATGCTTCCCCTCCCTGAGTACGTCGAACAGGCTGTTGAACCTATGGAAGACATCAACTATATTCTCTGCGCCTTTCTTGCTCAGCGAGGCGTCGTTAGCGAGCCTGTTCGCCTCTCTCGCGAAATCATACATGACGGCGATCGCTTCTCTGCTGCTGAAGTCGTCGTCCATCCTTTCCTCGAAGGCTTTCCATGTGCTGTCGCAGAGATCCTTGGCGTCGCTGCTGCCCCCCGCGTTCTTTGTCGCCGATCTCAGGAGGTCGTAGGTGTTCTGCAGTCTCTCGAGCGCCTTCCCAGCGTCCTCGAGCGATCTTTCGTCGTAGTCCAGCGGTTGTCTGTAGCTTGCGTTGAGAAGGTAGAATCGGATGACCTCCGGCGAGTACTTCCTCAAGAGGTCTTTGACAAGGAAGAAGTTTTTGAGGGACTTGGACATCTTCTCCTGGTCTATCGTGAGCAGGCCGTTGTGCATCCAGTATCTGACAAACGGCGCGTCGTTGTACGCCTCTGACTGGAGTATCTCGTTCTCGTGATGCGGAAAGACCAGCTCTGTGCCCCCGCCATGTATGTCCACCGTCTTGCCAATGTGCTTCAAGCACATTGCGGAGCACTCTATGTGCCAACCCGGCCTTCCTTTGCCCCAGGGTGAGTCCCATGATACCTCGCCCGGCTTGGCAGCCTTCCATAGGGCGAAGTCCATCGGGTCTCGCTTGTCTTCCCCGAGCTCCACGCGCGCCCCAGAGACCATTTGATCAAGGCTCTGGCCCGAGAGCTTGCCGTATTCCTTCGCCTTCCGAACACTGAAGTACACGGACCCGTTGGACTCGTACGCGTATCCCTTGTCTATTAGACCCTTGACCATGGAGACGATGTCTTGCATGGTCTCGCTCGCCTTCGGGTACACGCTCGCGCGTTTGATCCTCAGGGCGTCCATGTCCTTGAAGTACTCATCGATCATCTGCTGCGACAGCTTCAGAGGCTCGATCCCTTTCTCGTTGGCTCTGGCGATGATCTTGTCGTCGACGTCAGTGAAGTTGGTGACATGCGTGACCGCATACCCTTTGTGTCTCAGATACCGCACGATGAGGTCGAAGTTGATCGCGGATTTCGCATGGCCGAGATGACACTGGTCATAGACGGTCACTCCGCAGACGTAGATCCCCACACTTCCATTGCTGAGTGGCTGGAAGGGTTCCTTCTTCCGGGTGAGAGTGTTGTGAATCACCAGTGCCATAGGCCTCGTTCCTCGAACAGTCAGGCGATTATTAAGGCTTCTCTTTGATGGGGCAGGCCATGTCCGGAGAGGTAGCATGTGCAGGTGCAGCTGGTACCATCTTTTCGTATTTCATGTTGAGCTTCTGCTCGATCAGCTCCAGCCTGTACTCCATCTCGGAGAGGCTGTGGCACAGGTCCACGAACGCATTCACGACCGGGTCCGGAAGCTCCTCGTGGTGAAGGTCGATCGAGGTCGTGCCCTCGCGCTTGACTATCTTGGCAGGCACCCCGACGACTGTCGAGTTCGGCGGCACGGACTTGACCACGACGGATCCCGCTCCGACCCTCACATTATCTCCGATTGTGATCGGCCCCAGGATTGTGGCGCCAGCACCGATGACGACGTTATTGCCGATTGTCGGGTGCCGCTTCTTCTTTTCGGTGCTCACCCCGCCGAGTGTGACACCTTGGTAGATCGACACATTGTCCCCGATCTCCGCGGTCTCGCCTATCACGACTCCGGTCGCGTGATCAATGAAGAAGTTCTTGCCAATAATCGCTCCCGGGTGAATGTCCGCTCCTGTAAGTACCCTCCCGACGTAGTTGAAAGCCCTGGCGGTCTTGTACCTCTTCTTGAGGTATTGCTTGTGGGCAGCTCTGTGGAACCTGATCGCATGCAGCCCTGGGCTGAAAAGCAGTGCCTCCGCTCGGCTCTTCGGGGCGGGGTCCCGCTCCAACACTATGTCAACGTCACGCTTCTCGTCCTCAAGGGCCATTAGCTCTCCGCAAATAGGTCAGTGCTCAAATATCTTTCTCCAGTATCTGGCAGCACCACCACGACAACCTTTCCCTCGCCAAGTTCTTGAGCCACTTTCAGCGCTGCGAACAACGCCGCCCCAGATGATATACCGGCTAGGATGCCCTCGGTTCTCGCGAGCAATCGAGTTGTCACTGTGGCGTCTTTCGCATTCACCTTGACGATGGAGTCGTAGACCTTCGTGTCGAGGATATCGGGAACGAACCCGGCGCCGATGCCCTGTATCTTGTGCGGGCCTTTGCTTCCCCCTGAGAGAACGGGAGACTCCTCGGGCTCAACGGCAATTATCCTTGTGTCCGGGGAATTTTCTTTGAGGACCTGCCCAACGCCAGTTATCGTTCCGCCTGTGCCGACTCCTGCGACGAACGCATCTATCCTGTCAAGCGCATCAAGTATCTCCTTCGCGGTCGTCTCCCTGTGAACTTGTGGATTCGCCTTGTTCTTGAACTGTTGCGGGAGGAATGAGTTGGGATTGGCGGCCGCGAGCTCCTCTGCTTTCTTGATCGCACCGGCCATTCCGTCGGCCCCTTTTGTCAGAACCAGCTCCGCCCCAAACGCGGAAAGCAACTTTCGTCGCTCCACGCTCATGGTTTCCGGCATGGTGAGTATCAGCCTATACCCCTTCACGGCGCAGACCATCGCAAGCCCGATGCCAGTGTTACCGGATGTCGGCTCAATCACGAGTGATCCGGGCGAGAGTCCGCCGTCCTTCTCTGCAGACTCGATCATCGCCTTCGCTATCCTGTCCTTGACGGAGGACATTGGATTGAAGGACTCGAGCTTCGCGTAGACGGTCGCAGACCCTCTAGGGACGAGCCTGTCCAGCTTGACCAAGGGCGTGTTGCCTACTGTGTCGAGTATGCTGCCTAGCGGCCTGTGGTGTTCCATTGTCTCAACCTACCTGCCAGTAACGATGTTATATATGGAGATTGCCACCAACAAGACCGTGCCTGCGTCTGAATATCGGATAACAGGTCTGGTTCATCTCTTCTTGCAGATCTCGCATCCGATCAGGTTGGAGGATACCCTGTGCATCTTGCAGAACTCCTCGTCCTTTCTGATGTCATTGCATGCTTCGCACAAGACTCCATACCACTGGTACCTGCTCTCACCCGCCATGATGCGTTTGGCGATCATGTCCGCGTACTTGTTGATTTTCGGGAATTTCTCGGTGGTGCCTTTCGCCGCCGCTCTGGCCGAGCTGAGGTACTGGCTCACTGACGCCTGAGTTATCCCCAGCTTCTTAGCGATTTCCGCCTGCTTCATGTGGTATTTGTTGTGCAGCTCTTTCACCACGGCGGCTCTCAGAGAAGGCAGTATCCTTCCGACTACGAGCTCACAAGGAGTCTTCATTGTGCCACCGGTCGTTTTCGTCTCTTACAAATGATCGTTGGGGCCGGGGAGGAGATTTGAACTCCTGTTTACGGATCTGCAGTCCGCCACATGGCCGCTCTGTCACCCCGGCACGAGCCCTTGTCTATTACAGACTGTCTATTTATTGTTTTCAGCCCTTATGGCTGGCTGCCAGCAGTGGCCAAGCTTCGCGGAGGGTACATGTTGGGGTATTCCTCTCTGGCCATTCGGATGCCAATTTCAATAAGCTAGTAATCAATCACAGGGTGATGTCGAAGGTCAAGACGACGGACAGGGTGTTGGTGCTAGCCCCGCACATCGACGATGGCGAACTAGGGTGCGGCGGGTCCATATCGAAGTTCATAGAGGAGGGGAAGGAGGTCTACTACGCGGCCTTCTCCGCAGCCGAGAAGTCCGTGCCTGCCGGATACCCTCCGGACACTCTGAAGAAAGAGCTCGCTAGGGCGTCGGAGGCGCTCGGGATTCCCAAGTCTAACGTCATCCTCCACGGATACGATGTGAGGAACTTCTCGTACCATAGGCAGGACATACTCGAGAGCCTCGTCAAGCTCAGAAAGGATCTGCAGCCGACCTTGGTGTTCATGCCCTCGGTGAACGACCTTCACCAAGACCACACGGTGATAGCCGAGGAGGCTATGAGGGCCTACAAGAAGGACACGATACTGGGCTACGAGATGCCGTGGAACAATATCACGTTCAACACTGTGTGCTTCATTCCTCTCGAGGAGCGACACATCGAGAAGAAGATCGCGGCGTTGAGATGCTACGATACGCAGAAGCACAGGACGTACCTCAGCCCGGAGTTCGTGAGGTCGCTGGCCATCACCCGCGGAACGCAGATAGACAGGAAGTTCGCGGAGGTATTCGAGGTTCTGCGCTGGATAATGGATTGATGTTCGGGCGGTTCTAGATGCCACTCAGAGATCTGAAGGTAGTTTTGACTGCGTGCGGTGCTCCCGGCGCGCCTGGGATAATCAAGAGCCTCAGGAAGAACGGTGAGCGCTTCGTCAGCATCGTGGGCACAGACATGAACCCTGAGGCGGTGGGTTTCGCGCTGGTTGAGGGACACCGGGTAGTCCCCAGCGGCTCCGATCCAAGGTTCATAGATGCCATGGTCAGACTGTGCGAAGAGGAGAGGCCAGATGCGATCATTCCTTTGGCGACCTACGAACTGGGGCACCTCTCCGAGAACTTGCAAAGGTTCAGTTCCATGAACGTCAGGATGGCGATCTCGCCGTTCGACTCGCTTGAGATCGCGAATAACAAGGCGAGGCTGTATGAGTTCTTCTCTCGAGAGAAGGTGCCAGTACCCGAATTCACTGTTGTCAAGGATGTGGCTGCCCTCGAGAATGCTGCGATTCGACTAGGCTATCCCAACAAGCCCGTATGCTTCAAGCCCGCGGTGAGCAAGGGAAGCAGGGGTTTCAGAGTCGTCATAGACGACTCGAACAGGAGTTCGAGGTTTTTCGAGACCAAACCCGATTCAACGGAGACTGACCTGGACGGCCTCGTGTCTGTCCTGTCTGCGAATCGCGAATTCCCTGAGAGCCTGGTCATGGAGTATCTTCCAGGGAAGGAGTACAGCGTAGACCTGCTGGCAGACCGCGGTGACACACTGATTTGCATCCCGCGTTTTCGAAAGGAAACGAAGCAGGGGATAAGCTTCCGAGCCGTGACCGAGAAGAACGAGAAAATCATCGAAGCATCTAGGAAGATCGTGAAGGGGCTCTCGCTCCATGGCAACATAGGGATTCAGATGAGGGAGAGCGTAGACGGCGTGCCCAAGCTCCTGGAAATCAACCCCAGGCTGCAGGGCTCGGTCGTGCTTTGCACAGCAGCGGGAGTGAACTTGCCGTATCTGGGCCTCAAGCTAGCGATGGGCGAGAAGCTGACCCTTCCCGAAGTCCGCTGGGGCGTCGGCATGTCCAGGCACTGGGAGGAAGTATTCTATGATGAAAGTGGACGCCCATATTCACTCTAGTTTCTCCGATGGCAGAGCCTCGGTCTCCCAGATCGTGAACAAGGCGTTGGAGCTCGAGCTGGATGTAGTGGCTGTCGTGGATCATGTCCGGGCGGACTCCGAGTGGGTTGACGATTTCGTATCCGAGGTGGACAAGTTCAGGGCGAAGTTCCACAGACGGATTGACGTGCTGTGCGGCCTGGAGGCGAAGTGCTTGGACTTCTCGGGGAACGTGGATATCCCAAAAGGGGCAGCGGCGAAAGTCGATCTTGTCGTCGGTGCCATACATCGGATACCTTCAGGAGAGGGTTTCATCCCCAGTTCTGAGATTGGCTCCCGGAGGGAAGAAGCGCTCCAATGTTGGGAGAAGAGCGTTTCGGCGATGCTGGAGAACCCCGACGTCGTCATGTGGGCTCATCCGGGCGCTCTGCTCGTCGACAACGGAATTGAGATTCCAGAGGCCGTTTCCAGGCGACTCGTCGCCAAAGCTGTGGAGCACGGCAAGTTCATCGAGACGAACAAGAAACGGAAGGCACCAAGCGGCTCGCTCTTGAAGGCGGTTGAGGAAGCGAAGATCGAGCTCATTCCTGGGAGTGACGCTCATTCGCTTCAGGAGATGATGACGTATTCGGTCAGCTGTGTCTGCTCGAAGGCTGCTGCTCGCAGGCTACTGTCGGCGCTGGAAATCTGACTACTGGCCCCTGAGCCGGAACATCATAAATAGGGGTCTGGAGATTGGTTGACCGTGAAATTCACGGCTGTCAGCCCGTACAACGCGGCATCAAAGATCGCACTTCCTGAGAGGATTGTGGTGTACGACAGTACGCTGAGGGATGGCGAACAGATGCCCGGAGTCCATTTCACCCTGGAGCAGAAGACCGCTATCGCAAGGAGACTAGACGAAGTCGGAGTTCACCAGATCGAGGCGGGGTTCCCCGCAGTTTCTGATGGTGAGAGGCTAGCTGTGAAGAGCATCGCAGCACTGGGGTTGAATGCCGATATTTTGTGCCTTGCACGAACGCTTCCAGCGGATATCGACGCGGCGGTCGACTGCGATGTCGACATGGTGCTGCTCTTTCTGGCGACGAGCGATCTGCACCTCAAGTACAAACTCAAGATGTCCCGCGAGGAAGCCCTGGCCAAAGCTGTGAGTTCTGTCGAATACGCAAAGTCGCACGGGCTTAAGGTCAGCATGAGCACGGAAGACAGCACCAGATCCGATGTGGATTTCATGCTCGAAGTCTACAGAGCGTGCGAGAAGGCCGGGGCCTCGAGGCTGGGCATTACGGACACCTTGGGGTGCGCGGGTCCGGAGGCCGTCGCGTATATCGTGAGCAGGATCCATTCACAGACACCGCTTCCTCTGTCGGCTCATCTGCACAACGACTTCGGTCTTGGGGTTGCGAACTCTATCGCCGCGGTCTCCGCAGGCGCAGAGGCGATTGCCACGACCGTAGGTGGCATAGGTGAGCGGGCGGGAAACGTGCCACTCGAGCAGTTCGTGATGGCCTTGAAACACATCTACAAGAGAGATATCGGAGTGAAGACCGAGGGCCTTACCGACCTGGCGAAGATGGTCTTCGACTTCGCGAAGGCGCCGATGCCGTCGAACCAGCCTTGGGTCGGCCAGAACGCGTTCTCGCACGAGTCAGGAATTCACGTAGCAGCGGTCCTCAACTGCCCCATGACATACGAGTGTGTCGATCCAGAAGAGGTGGGGAACAAGAGGAGGCTCATTCTGGGGAAGCATTCGGGCACGGCCATTGTCAAGAGCAGGCTCGAGGAGAAGGGCGTCCAGGCCTCCCAGGAACAGATATGCGACATCGTCAGAGCGGTCAAGAAGGCAGGGGAGGACCACGGGCGAGTATCCGACGATGAGTTCTGGCGTATCGTCCATGGGATCTTGGAAAAGAAGGCGCTCAATCCGGATTGCGCATGATCGGTAGTGAAGGGGTTTTGGGCCCGGCGCATCCGAGCCCGTTGGTGTGGTGGCTGTTGAATACGAGTCTCTGCTGACTCATCCCTTCCCGAATGCCTTGACTGCGGTCTTGCTAAGCCGCACTTGTCTTTGGCAGTTCGGATATGTGCAGGGAGTGCACCGGTACTTCTCTCTGCAAGAAGTCTCGATGTGCTCGTAGTTCTTGTTCCAGTTCTTTATTGTCTCTGGCACTGTATCCCTTTTGTGGAAGTGGTGATTCGAGAAAGCTAAATAGCTTTCTAATCTCCCATCCAGATGGTAACCGGCCGTTGCCCACTTATCGTCAGAATTCATCCGATTCGCGGTCTCAGATTGGCACCTTTCGACCATCAAGGTCGAGCTTCGTCCTGCCGAGCTCGCTCAATCTGCGGAGTTCGTTATTGCTGAAGACCGGTCCGTCCCTGCACACGTGCATGCCGTCTATCGCGCAGGAATCGCATATTCCGATGCCACACTTCATTAGCCTCTCCAGGGACGCCTGCACCGGAGTTGCCCGCCTGCCTGCGAGCCTAGTTACCTTGGCAATCATCTGTTCTGGACCGCAGGTGCAGACGCAACTGTATCTCTGCTCGCTCATGATCTTCTCCGCAAGCCCCGTCGCGAATCCCTTGAAGCCCTTGGTGCCGTCGTCGGTGGAAATGTATACTTTCGCGCCTGCCCTCGCGATTCTTTTCTCGAACAGCAGTTCTGCGCTCGTCCTTGCCCCCAGGACAACATCTACCTTTGCTTTTTTGCTCAGCGCCTGCTCGACGAAGGTCATGATGGACGCCATCCCGGTTCCGCCCGCGACGACCAATATCTTCTTTCCGACGAGCTCGTATCCATGCCCGTAGGGCCCTCTGATGCCGATCTTGTCGCCCGGCTTCGCGGATGCGAGAGCTCGGGTGCCGTCTCCTTTGACCTGAACCGTTATGCCAGCGTTTCTCCCGAGGTAGGAGAGCGACATCGGGTACTCGTCCACTCCCGGAACCCAAACCATTACGAACTGCCCGGGACAAGCCTCCAAGCTCTCCCTGAACCTGACCGTCTTGATTGTTGGAGTCTCATCCACCGTTTTGGCAACGGTGAGCATTCTAGTGCCGGGCAGAGTGCGCCACCCCCACCATCGAGGCGACGGATTTGTACCCGTATTCCTCCATGAATTCTGACAGCCCGTCGCAGATCTGCCTGAAGACCCCTATCCCATTAGTCCAAACCGCGGTGCCGACCTGGACGGCGCTCGCGCCCGCCATGATGTACTCGAGCGCGTCTCTGGAAGTGGTGATACCCCCCACTCCGATCACCGGTATCTTGACTGACTCGTAGATTTCGAACACACATCTCACGCCTATCGGCCTGATTGCCGGGCCGGATAAACCTCCGTATCTGTGTGCCAGGATTGGTATTCGAGCCTCGGGCGAGATGGCCATTCCCTTCACGGTGTTGATGGCCACAATCGCGTCTGCTCCTCCAGCCTCGGCCGCCTTTGCCAGGGAAGATATGGAGGCTGTGTTGGGCGTGAGTTTCGCCCAGATGGGTACAGAGACCGCCTTTCTTGCTGCCCTGCATACGCTCTCTACCCTCTCCGGTGTCGATCCGATCTCGGCTCCGTATCCTTTCGCGTGCGGGCAGCTCAAGTTGAGTTCAATGGCGTCTACTCCGGCATTGGCCATCGCGGATGCTACTTCCGAGATATCTTCCTCGGTTCCTCCGAACACGCTCCCGATGATCGGGACTCGAGCCTTCTTCGCCTGCCTGACCTCATTCGAGTAGTGTTTGACACCTGGGTTGGGCAGTCCCATGGCATTGATGAGCCCGACGTCGAGTTCCACTACGCTGGGATTCGGGTGGCCTGGCCTTGGTTCTTTGCCTATAGATTTCGTCACGATGGCGCCCGCGCCAGCCTTCGCGACCGCCTGCATCGTCTTCCCGGTCTCATCCAAAACACCTGCGGCGAGCATTGTTGGGTTCGCGAGTCGCAGGCCGCAGACCTCGACCGAGAGTTTAGCCATGGGGCTCTGTGTGAGATAGACCCAGAGGGTACTAGAACTTTTCTTATCGCTAGAGGCCAGTTCGGATGCTTTCCTAGCCTCGGCCAGTGAGGTCCAGAATCCCGAACATCAGCAGCATCCCCGATACGATTCCTACTAGAATGCTCGTCCACAGTTCTGTGGTCGAGAAACCGTCGTTGTCAGCGGTAATGGACAGAATCGCGGGCAATGCCAAGAGTAGAAGAGCCAGCAAGAATTCTCCGGCTGCCCGCATTCCAAGGTCCTTCTTCTTGGTGCCTCGCCAGATCAGCACCAGAGCTAGAACTCCAAACAGTATGATTGCAGGGATTGGCAAGAACACCCAGGTGACCATGTTATCGGAGAGGGTAGATGCGCCTCTCGGAGTAAAGAACTTGGCTTATCGCGGCTGGCGGCGAACGAAGCCAGTTCATGCCTTCGCTTTCTTTGCTTCGTAGTCCTTGATGGCCTCTCTCAGCGCATCAGAAGCGAGGTTCGAGCAGTGCATTTTGACCGGTGGAAGCCCGTCCAAGGAGTCAGCCACGTCCTGCCTGGATATCTTCTTCGCCTCCTCGACGGTCTTGCCCTTTGCCAGCTCCGTGATCATCGAGCTGGTCGCAATGGCCGCCCCGCAGCCGAAGGTTTTGAACTTGATGTCCGTGATGATGTTGTCCTTGACCTTGATGTAGAGCCACATGACGTCCCCGCATTGCGGGTTCCCTACCTTGCCTATCCCGTCAGCATCGGGCATTTCGCCCACATTTCTGGGGTTCGCGAAGTGCTCCATCACCTTGTCACTGTACACAGCTGTCACCTTCTCCGGCCGTTATCGGCCTCTCCTTGCTGAAGGGCGAGATCGCCCTAAGCTTTGAGACCACGCCGGGCAGCACGTCAAGGAAGTAGCTTACCTCCTCATCAGTGTTTTCCCGTCCTAGTGTGACCCTCAGGCTCCCGTGGGCCTGCTCGTGGCTAAGCCCCATGGCGAGCAGCACATGGGAAGGCTCAAGCGAGCCTGTAGAGCACGCAGAGCCAGTCGATGCTGCGATGCCGAGGAGGTCAAGCTGCAGTATCAGCCCTTCGCCCTCGATGTAGTCGAACCTGAAGTGCGCGTTGTTAACCAGCCTCTTTGTCTTGTGGCCGTTCAGGTACGAGTCGGGCACAAGTTCCGGGACCCTGTTGATTATTCTATCTCTCAGGACCTTCATCTTGGCGGTTGTTGACTCCATGTCCCTCTTGGCAATCTCTGCGGCTTTGCCCAAGCCGACTATTCCCGGGATGTTTTCCGTCGAGGACCTGAGGGATCTCTCCTGGCCCCCGCCTTGGATTATGGCCTCGATCTTCGTGCCTTTCTTGACATACAGGGCGCCGACGCCCTTCGGGCCGTGGAACTTGTGAGCCGAGAGCGAGAGCATGTCGATGTTGTCCGCCTTGACATCTATGGGCATCTTGGCCATGGCTTGGACTGCGTCCGTATGGAACGGGATTCCCTTGGACTGGGCGATCTTGCCAATCTCTCGCACCGGCTGAATCGTGCCAATCTCGTTGTTCGCCGTCATTATGGATATCAGGACCGTATCGTTCCGTATGGCCCTCTCGACATCTCCAGCGTCGACGAGCCCGTCGCTTGACACTGGCAGCTCGGTTAGCTCGAACCCGAAGGCCTTGAGATATCTGCAAGGCTCCAGGACCGCATGGTGCTCTATCCTGCTCGTGATTATGTGGCCCTTGGTCTTCGCCTTGTACATCGCTGTGCCTTTGATGGCCAGGTTGTTCGATTCTGTGCCCCCGGATGTGAATATGATCTCCTTGGGGTCGGCATTGATCAGAACGGCGACCTTCTTCCTCGCGTCTTCCATGGCCGCCCTAGCCTCCCTGCCCCATGAATGGAGCGTCGAGGCGTTCCCGAATTTCTCGAGGAAGAAGGGTGTGATGGCTTCCACGACCTCGGGCAGGACCCTTGTCGTCGCGCTGTGGTCGAAGTAGACCCTTCGTGATGGGCTGGCTGTCATGACAAACGAAGGTGATGCAGGAGGCTCGGTTTAATAGTTTGCCGAGGCTAGTCTGGCGTTGTCTGGGTTCTGTTGCATGATCGGGTGGTGACCTCTCAGATCACCTCTCCCAAGCAACTCGTTCCATTCGGCTCCGACCGTGCGGCCATTCCTGGTTCGTAGAGGGTCATCATCACGTCATGCTGGAACGCGCCGGGGCTGAACCGTAAGCCCCCTGCCACCTCCAATCCCTTGGAGATGGCTGTCTGCAGCAGGTTGATGCTGGCATTTATGTGCCTGTCGAGGTGCCAGCCACACTCACATTCGAACTCCGCGCCCATTCGGGAATCCTGTTTCCTCCCACATATCGGGCACGTTCTGCTGCTGTTCCTCGGATCGATCTTCATCACTGGAACGCCTCTCGCCATGGCCTTGTACTCGATGACCTGGTGGAGCTTCCTCCTTGGCCACATGCTAAGGCGCCTGTTCAATGTCTTACTTCTTGGCCCTTTCGACCTGATACCCCTCAGGTCCTCGAGCACGATTATGGACCTCTGCTCCTCCGCGCACGAGAGCACAGCACCTGCTACCTGGTGCATCCGATAGTCGATCCGATGGTGCTCCCTCTTGCCCTCCCTGCAGCAAAGGAACCTCATCGTTCGTCTATCATGGGCCTTCTTCTTCTGAAGCTTCTTGCGCCGGTCATGGTGCCTCTGCTGGATGATGGCGACATCAGTGTAGTCCGCCCTGACCACCGTGGAGAAGCCATTCCTGACGAACACGCCATCCATGCTCCTCTCGTTCGTATCGAGCGAGAGGGCGGATTCCGACAAATAGGGCTTGGGGGCCTCTTTCCTGAATGCCACGATGACTCTGTCAGGAAGAAGCGTCAACGAGCCCAGTGTATAGGAAGCGTCGTCCAGATATCGGCGATGATACTGGCTCACTACTAGCTTCAACAAGACATGGCACCCTGCCCTGATGGGCAGGTCGACGATCCCTTTCTCGCGGTCGAGCTTGTATGCTTGATTCTCTGTCTTCATCATCAGCCGCTTGACATAGGGAATGCATCGCATCGATCCAGACCTTGCCCGCCTACGGTGGTTCTTTAGGATGCCCCCTGCAACTCCGAAGGCGGAGACGAGGTGCTGAGAGTACATCCTTGGGTGCGATGCTCGGAAGTCCTTGTATGCTAGCTTTGAGAGGGCGTTTCTGGAGGTCACCTTCGCCTGAAGGCCTGCTCTTATGGCGTTGTTGACCGCCAGCCTGAAATCCTCGAGAAGGAACTTCGCCTCTGAGGGGAGAGAGCCCTCGAGGCGGAACACGACTCCTCGCAATAGCATCTGGACGTGCAGGATCTGCATGGTATCAGAGTCCATGCACTACATGCAGCATCTGCGCGCCTGTTCCCATCCCTTCGGATGTCTCCCCCTCGATTTGTGACAGAACGCGTTGTCTGAAAAGCAGAAATACCGGTCATGGCCATGCCCGTTGGAGCCCATGGACGTTTCCAGGATCAGGAAGGACTTTCCGGTTCTCCAGAAGAAGATCGGTGGGAAGCTGCCCATTTACTTCGACAACGCCTGCCAGACCCTTAGGCCAAGGCAGGTGACGGAGGCAGTCAGGGAATACTACGAGTCCTTCCCGGCTTGCGCAGGAAGGAGCGCGCACAAGCTCGCGACTGAGGTCACCCTCAGGTGTGATGAGGTCAGGGGCAAGGCGGCGTCGTTCCTGGGAGCGGACAACTCCTCCGAGATTGCTTTCACGAAGAATACCACTGAGGGATTGAACACCGTCATACTCGGCTCCGGGCTCAAGAGGGGGGACGAGATAGTCACTACTGACTACGAGCACAACTCGATACATGTGCCCGTCCTCAAGGCCGTGCGCGCGTTCGGCGTCAGGCACCGTATCGTCAAATCCGCACCGGACGGGACCTTCGACCTGGGATCCTTCGAGGATACCATGTCCAGGAAGGTCAAGCTGGTGGCCATGTGCCTCACGTCCAACGTGACAGGATACACGCTCCCGGCGAAAGAGGTCGTGGATATCGCTCACTCGCACGGGGCGAAGGTGCTCCTTGACGCCGCCCAGGCCGCACCGAGCAGGAAGATAGATGTCCGAGCGCTGGGTGTCGATTTCCTCGCGGCCTCCGCGCACAAGATGCTCGGACCGTCTGGCGTCGGGATCTTCTATGTCAAATCGTCAGAGGCGGACAGGATTGAGCCGATCATGTTCGGGGGCCACGGGGTCACGGACACGACCTACTCCTCGTACTCGCTGCTTCCTCCTCCAGAGCGGTTCGAGACCGGGCTCCAGAACTACTCGGGGATCATTGGCGCAGGCGCTGCGATAGACTACCTGGCGGAGATCGGTATGGACAAGATAGCGGCGCACGAGGCGACGCTGAACAGAAGGGCCACAAGGGCGCTCATGGACCTTCCACAAGTGGACATCCTGCGCCCGCTCGACCCCAACCTGCGGGCGGGAATATTCAGCTTCAATGTGAGGGGGTTGTCACCGCACGATCTG
>Ga0214474_1000617_pt1 | contig 17185 bp, 22 predicted proteins | sample RVTome_2_FD_187335 | JGI IMG/M metagenome (GOLD analysis project Ga0214474, IMG submission 187335) | Soil microbial communities from uranium-contaminated site in the Upper Colorado River Basin, Wyoming, United States - RVT95D214 HiSeq ...
TGTCCCTATTATTTCGGTATATTCACCTGAATAGTTATTTTTCATGAAGGCTACAACACCATCTTTGCCCAGCGTGTTTTTGTAATACATAATATATTTCGTCAAATATGCCATCAGCTTTGCATTGTATGTTTTAATTCTGCCCTCTTAACCCCCAGTCTGATTATTTCACCGGTTATTTTAGCATCCTCAAAAGTCACATGAAGTTCCTGTTTTATTGGTTCGCCATAATACCTGGTGGATTCTCTGTCTGTATTGCTTCCCTGTTGAAATGTTGGTAAGTTCGGGCTAACAGATCCGCCACCGGCCATCGCTGCTGCCTTTGCCTTAACCATCTTTGCCAATGCAACCAATGCAATGCCGGCTGCAATTGCGCCAATACCTTGTAATGCAGTAAGTGATTTCTTAATCATAATAGTTGTAATACCTGTGCTGATGGCCAGTTTTCCAAGATTCTCAGCAACATTGGCAATCGGTAATAACAGGTTCCCTGGTTGAAATCCTTCACCGGATGCTGCCATCTCAAAAAATGCATCAGTCATATCAACAGCCAGATCCGCAAAACTTTGTGAAATCTCATCATTAATGCGTTCCAGATCATCTGCTGCAACTTCCCACCAGCTAAAATCCAGGTGTGATGGTTCCAATCCAGCCGGTGTTATTCCCGGAATAGTTTCCGGTGTGGTTGGTGTTACCTGTGCTGTAATGCCTTTCATTGACTTTAAACCCTGTTTTTCTTCCAGTTTCTTGAAATATTCCAGGCTCCCCAGGCTTTCCAAATATTTTTTCTTATCTTTCAGGTATTGCAGTTCTTCCCCCCAATGTTTCAATTCGGCTTCATTTAACGATGCATCAAACAAATCCTGTTTTTCCTTTATCTGTGCATTGATGTTTTCAAGCAGTGGTATTTGTTTAATCAGTACAACATTTGTCTTTTTATCAGTTTCAGTTTTATCCATGCCTACCTTTGCCAAATCTGCTATAATCTTTTCCTGATCTGTCATAAAAAGATTCTGCAATGCAACCAGGTCTGTATTTTCATTCACCCATTGGTCATATATTTTTGACTTCTCGGCAATTTTATCCAATGCCTTTTGAGTTCTTTCACCTGATTTATCGAATAATGTAGCAACCTTATTCCAGAATGTTATCTCATTGCTTTTCCATATAACCAGGTCATCATAAAAATCAGAAAACAAATCAACCTTTATCGGCAAAACTGCCTCGCCAATATCCTCCTTTAAATCTCCCATTAAATTTTCAAGCTGCTTGATTTTCCCCAGGTCTGTCTTAGCAAGCTCTTTATTCATCTCACCAACATTATCAGTGATAACTTGCGCAAGTGTCGCTGCCCTTTGCATCTCATCCCCGGATTTCAACATTTTTTGCTGTGCTGTGGTAAAGGAAACACCAACACGTTTCAATGCGCCAACATTTCCATCCAGTACTTTTCCCATCATTGTTGCCACTTTAATGGCATCCTGCTCTGTTGCATTATAACCTGATTGTTGAGCCACCAGGTTATTCATGGCCGGTATCAACAATTTTAAAGCGTCTACCTTATGTAAAAATGTAGCCAGCATTTGTGCGCCTGATATTTGTATATCATCCTCAACTACACCTAACTTTTGTTGTTCACTTGCTAAATCCTTGACTGATTGAATCATTTTATCACTGGCATTCATCCTTTGCCTCATGATAGTTTGCAGTTTTACCGCTGCTGCATTTGATATTTTAAATGCCTCAATTGCGCTATTTGCAAATGTGAATAATTGCCTTATCGCCATAGCACCAAATGCTGCACCGAATAAAGCCTTAACACCGCCTAACATTGATTTGAATCCTAATAGATTTTTATTAGCCTGTTTGGTTCCCAGGTCAAATGCCTTGGTATCCATGCCAAGCCTCACGCTCAGATTTGCCAATAAATTCTGTGGTATCCCGCCTGCCATTATTTCAAGTTTTCAGGGAAATGTTTTGGAAATATCTCATCAGCTTTTTTTAGTCGTTCTCTGACCTTGCTCATGTCCTTCTCCTCCTTTTCATCCCATTCAAACTTCCATATCTGTCTGGGATTCTTTAACTTCTTATATTGTGGCTTTAATAATTCGAATACTGATTGTCTGCAAGCATCCCAGATATTTCTTTTAAAAAAATAAAACAAGTCATATTCCTTTTCGCTATATCCGCATATGGCTGCTGTGACTTCGACAATGGTCATATCAGCAAAGACATCCGGTGATATCCCAATTTTGCCAAGTATGATCTTATCGATCTCATAAAACGTTAATCCTTTTTTTTTGAGCCATCATCAGCAATATCCTCCTTTGCTTTTTGGATATCAACACCATAACTCTGGAACAGTAATTCAATGATTGGATTTATCTGTTTGTCAGTTCCAATCCAGTCAATCAAATCCTCCGTTGTCAAATCATTCTCAATGCCTTTTTTCTTGCATCCACGTTCGATGAAACAAAACAACAGCAAGCCAAAATCATAGATCATGCCTGTTGTTACCTTGTTAAAATCCATCCCTTTGAAATGGTCAAAAGCTTCATGAAATTCCAATGGTGGATCATGCAAAACACAATAATTCCTTATGGCTGCCCAGCCTGGCTGCACTGGATATACCTTATCACCAATTTTCAGTTCCATATTAAGTCAATACCGGTGATTCATTCAGCTGGCCAGTGCCTTCAAAAGTGACACTAAAACTGGAATTGTCATCATCCGGGAAATCCGGTGTAAATTCAGTTATCAGAGCATTACCCCAATACTTCTTATCACCCACAACTTCTGTTGATGACATGATAGCCACTTCAGTACCATTTTTAATGGCAGTGTCAATATCACTCGCACCATAACCAGCATCAAAGGCAAAATGCGCGGATCCATTCATACTCCATGACATACGCTTATGCTTTTTAGTTGACCAATTACCTGAATCCTTATTTGATGTTTCCCTGGTTGGTCTGGTCAGACTGAACCCATTGGTTGTCAGGTTGGCAATCTTTACATTACTTATGTAAAGAGCCATCAAGGTTCCATTTAAAATTCCTGTTGTCATTTTTTATTGATTTTAGTTGTTGTTTTTTGCTTTTTGAACTTTCCGGAAAGATCGATAGCCTTGCCCTGATTGATTAAATCAATTCCCAACGGATTGGCCACCTCAATATCCATCCCTTTTGATTTTAAGATGTTATTTAAAACAACATCCTGGATTAGTTTTATTTTCATATTTTATGTTTTAACCCAAATTTTATAATTCTGAATCACAGCATAAAGATTGGATGCCTCGTCGAAATCCGTTTTCTGGTCTGTTATCCTTATTTTCACTATCACAAGGCTTCCAATGGTTCCTGAATATTCATCCAATTTTGTCCTGCCGGATGCTGCCAATGTTTCAACATCCTTCTTTTTCTCAGCCCAATATCCAACCTGGTAAAATATCCAGTCATGTTTGCTTTTACCATCTTTTGACGGATTTGGTGTCATTGCCATCTGCCGGTGTGCGATAAATGGTGGCTTCACCTCCTGTTCGATGGCGCCGGGATAGCAGTCAGCATCAACGCTTTTTAAAAGACTGTATATGGCCTCATGTATCATTTTGGTAAATTTTTCTGCATGAACCTCACCACACTTTTACTAAGCTCACTATGAATAAGTCCATAAGCCTCATTGACCTTCTCATCAAATGCCATTGACATGAAAGGGACAGCCTTTAATCCACCACCTTTTCTTGAATATCCAATTGTAACTTTACCCGATCTTGTTCTTTTACCAAACCCTTTCGTCCCGAAATGAAAAAAATGTGCATACCATCCATCATGTTTTCCTGCTCTTTTCCCGGATGTCGGGCCTGTCCATACTGCCGGATAATCTTTGCTTTTACCGGGAAAAGTCTTAATGCTGTACATCAGGTTCCCGGTACGCTTCGGAACATTCTGCCTTGCTGCTCTCTGGATTGGTGCGCTGGCTTTCTTCAGTGCCCTGATAAGTATGCTGTAACTTGTACGTTCCGGCAAATGGTTCAGCGTGTAAACCAGCTTATCCAATCCTATTATCTGAACATCAGACATTGCTATTATCCCTCATAAAGCATTTTAAGATCATATACATCCGGTCCAGGTGCTGAACACCAACAATATCATAATAGTTATTACTGGCATCCTTAACCCTCATAGCTTGTTTCACCCCTGTATTCAGCCTGGTTTTAATATCCACATTTGTTATTCCCACCAGCTGATCAGCCTCGGTGACTTCAACACCTGGCTTGTATGAGAACTCTGCCCATAATGTGATGTATGTTTTCCAGTCATCAACAATCTCACCGCCATCATTCTTTGTAGAGCTGGCATTGTACTGGATGGTTATCAGGTCATGTAATTTACCCGGGTTCATATCGTGTTTACTATATAGTCATTCAGTAAAAACGTGCTGCTCTCAGGTACCTCATTAACCTGTGTTCCTGTCACCACATCGGCAGGATTTTCAAAAAGGTGCGCTGCAATCATTAAAATGCCTCTTTTGATATCATCGGGAACACTGGCTGCCAACAGGTACCCACATTTGAACTGAATACATACTGCATTCAGTTTTTCTCTTGTGGAAGGCCAGCAGTAGCCATATGCCTCTTTAATCCTGGCCGGTTCATTGACAACATCGCTGTCATAATATGATGCATCCAATGTCTGTGATACATTGTTCAGATCATAATATGTGATATCAACTATCTCTGTGACAGGGCATTTATAAATTTTAATGGTTCTGTTTGATGGGAATGCATCCAGGTATAGTTTATATGTCGCTGCCTTAGCTGTCGAGCCAACACGTAAATACCTTTTAGTTTTAATCTCAGCCTTTGATCTTGCTGTTGAGATTAAACTATTCAACAAAGTATCCCTGGATGTATCTGATTCAACAATCCTCAGTTGATTTTTCAGTTCATTCAGGGCTACTGGCTCGACAGTGCATCCATCAACTAGCTGGTACATTACCTGCGTTTTTTAACCGGTTTTTTCTTAATCGATATAACCTTTTCAACAGGTTTTGTAACCTTACCTATGATGGTGGTATGCACTTCGGGATATTCGACTATCGGCACTCTTTTAGGCTTCTGCAATCCTTTTGGCACATTCTCATCAATGAATTCGGCATTGCCTGCCCTCATCTCAGAATCTGCAATCCAATCTTCGACTTCGCCAGTCCAGCCTCTGCCGAATGCATACTTATCACCGGCAACAGAACATAAAAATCTGATTTTTTTCATGGCTATTAGCTTGCAGGATGTACCAGTTTAACAACAGGATGAGTACCTGCATCCAGAAGGTTACCATCATACCTGCAATATGCCATAAATCCGACCTGCAACTGGTCCATATATTTTTCACGGAAAACAACAAGTGTTTCACCCTTAACCTTGCGGACGAGGTACTTTTTCAGGTCGCCAAAAAGAAGTGACGTTGCGCTGGCTCCCGGACCGCTCATCTTGTTATTTACAAAATATGGTTTTCCTTCAATGGTATCCGGCAATCCTTCTTTGATAGCAGCCTGCCATAATGGCCTGTCATCACTTGTTCCAAATGACAGCTTACGGATAGCCTTTTCTGTTGCATCTGCAATCATAAACGCACCCCGTGCCTTGTAATCAGCATTGACGCAATACATCACATCAACAATGTTATTTCTTGTGATTGCTGTTGCTGACGGGATAACACCGCTGTCTGTTGCAGCTGTGACAATGCCATTGGGTTGGCTTGAACCTGATCCTGTTGTGAAATATGTAGCCAGTACACGTCCAAGTCTTTCACCCAGCAAGCTGGCCAGTAATGATTCAATGTCAAAGTATGAATCCTGCAATAGTTGGATAGATGCCTTTACAATGTATGAACTGAATGCATATGCTTTCAGGGTAATGCCTCCAAAGGTTACATCCTGTTCACTAATAGCGCTAACCGGATTTTCAGTGACCAGAACACCTTCATTGGTGGTATCATTCACCGATGGCCAGGGAAGGTCATTGCCGGATGCTGTTGTAACAATCGTACATGCCTGCAATACGCTGTTATAAGCAAGCAAAGCACGTTCCAGCTGATTGGAGAATCCCTCAGGTACAAGATAACCGCCTGCTGAATCAGTCCCAACTCCTTGCGCCCTTAGTTCCTCACCATTCACATCCAATGTGACCATCAACTCACGTTCTTCCTGGTTCAAAGCATGCATGCCAAATCTCAGATATTTAACAAATGTTTTGTTAATATCCGACTTGTCTGTTTTACCTTTCAGCTTGTCTTTAAGCTTCTCGATTGCCAGGGATTGATCTTTTAATATTTCCTCGGTCTGCTCGAGTCTTATAATGTGCTGTTTCAAATCGATTGAGTCATTAATCATCCTATCCCACTTTTCCAGCTCCTCTTTAGTCATTTCCTTTTTGGGATTTTCCTTTTTAATATTTTCATCCCATGACTTCAGTTCCGCCTCAATGGTTGCTCTTTTTTCCCTGGCTTCTTTCAATGTGGGTGGTAAAAGAAAAGCCAGGGTACCGGTACCCACATTAAAATAGGACAAAATCTGTCCAAAAATGGCACCTCCCAGGACAAAAAGCCCTGAACCACCGCCAATGATTCCTGCAATTACACTGCCTAGCAATGCATAAAAAAGCGTCAATAAAATTCTGTTGGTTTTCATCTTATAAAAAATTAAATGGTTAATAAATCAAGTTCACGTTTTCTCTTGTTATAGTTTGAATCGAAATCCTTATCAGTTGCTGTTTTATCTGCTGGTTCCAGATTATCACTATCCTCATCGTTATTCCTTTCAATGGCTTCGGTATAATTCAGTAAATCCTCAACACTCATCTTTTTGAGGTCTTCGGCAGGAAAATAATTAAGGAGCAATTCACCGAACTGGCTCAAAATATTCCTTTTCACAGCTGTGGGATTGGAACCGATGTTTACAATGCTCCATTCGAGCAGTTCCTGTCCTTCATAGTAATATGTTTCATTGGATTTATCCTGTGCCTCTTCATCCTCACCAAATTTTCCTATGCCAAAAGGTAAAAAGCCAACACTGGCAGCCCTTAACGTGCCATGCAGTACTTTCCTGAAAATCTTTTCAGCCAGTGTATTGATTTTTTCTGGCTCAAACTTTACCTCACCAACCAGATCATCCTTATCCCTGAAAACATTGCTTGTACCGATGACAGAATCCGGATCATTTCTGAATCCGCCATAAACTCCATGCTGATATCCAACAATCGGGTTCGCCTTGTAATTATCCAGCTTCCAGTTATCCATATTAAGCACAGTCTTATGCCTGTCCCTGGTCGAATTGGAAATAACAAATGCTATTGTCCTGGTATCTTCAACATCCTTTGGGATTTCCCTTACAAAACCTATACGGTTAAAAACTTTAATTTGTGGTTTCATATTTTTTGTTGTTTACTTTCTTTAATCCTGGTTCTGCATCTGACGGCATCATATTGGTCGGTATGTAATAGGTATCACCGCCATCATATGGGTTTTTATCCTGTAATTCCCTAACTTCATTAGGATTCCAGATGCCATTTTGTACCATTGTTTTGTAATATTCCTTCTGTGCTGCCATGTCACCCCTCAGGAATCCCTCGACATTGATTTTCACATATGTTTTGAACTTCTCAGCCTCGGAAAATAGCTTGATGTTCATCTCCTGTTCCATCCTGGATGCCCAGGGTAAAATAGTATGCATGACAAATTCAATGCTCTGCTGTTCAATGTTATTATTGGTCGAGCGCAAAAGATGCTGGACAAGATGTGGCTGTACCTTAAACCACCGGCATATTTCTTCCACCTGGTGCTGCCTTGTGGATAAAAATTGAGCCTGTTCAGGTGGGATGGTTATGTTCTTTGGCTCCAGTCCCTGCTCGAATACCGGTGGTCTTGTAAATGTGTTGTCAATACCGGTCAGTTCCTGCAACTCGCCCTTTAATCTCTTTTGTGCCGGCTCGCTTAATGTCCCTGGCATGGTGAAATACGTTACCAGGTTAGTGTTTTTACCAAAAAACCTTGCTCCGAATTTCTCCGCTACAATGCTTAATCCGATACTTTCTTTCGCATAATGCGCGATCACACCCTTACCCTGGATACCATCAAATCCCAAACCCTTGAAATGCAGCATCTCATATGGAAACAGCAATCTGTCACTGCCATCAATGATTTTATAGAGCAGTACCCTTTGTTTTCTTTTCTGACCTGGTACCTCAACATCATTGTAAAGTATCTGCACATTTGATGGCTTGATTATTTCAAGTGCCTCCGGTTGGTAAGCTTTATCCCTTTGAATTGCAGCAAATGCGTTGCCCCACAACAAAACTGTTGCAGCCTGGGTGTTGAAAAAATCAAATGGTGTGTAAAATTCGGATGGCTGGAATGATATCAGCTGTGATACATAATGTTCAGGGAGTATTTCACGTTCCCTGTCGCCTTTTTTCCTGTAAACATGCTTAGGCAAACATGCCAGTGCTTCGCTTATTACCCTCACACAAGCATAAACTGCTGAATATGTCAGTGCTTTTTCCTCATTAATCCTAACCCCGGAATCGGTATCGTTGCCTCCCAGTGCATCAAACAACCATGGAGCCGGCTGTGATAGATTGCTTTCAAGAGTAAGCCCCCTGATTGTCCATACCGGAATGCCAAATAATCTGAATTGTTTTACAGGAACAAGTTTGCTCATATAGATATTAACATTTTATTAACAATAATTAATAAAATTCAATCAAATGATGAGCAAGTTAAAACAAATGTCAATAGGTTGTATATAGAAAACTTGTCATTTTTTAAAAAATGACAAGTTACTTGTCAGCTGACCATGTTCCATAAGCACATTCATGTGTATGAAAATCAACTGCTTCCGTGTTGGTGGGATAATGTTTCACAACATCATTTTTGAAATGTTTTTTGAAATAATCCAATGTAAAATTATGTAAATGTTTTCTGTCAATGCCAAAATTAATTGGCTCAAAAAACCTTATTATTTTGGCTGCCTTTTTTGCCCTTTCTATAACGATATCAGGGTTTAAAACATGCTGTAACACGTTAAAAAACCATATTTCATCACATTCAGGTATCTTACAGGTCTCAGCCATATCCTTTATCAAAGGAATATGCTTTAATTCACAGATTTCTTTTAGAACAGATGATTCCATTGGCTCAATGACAAAACCGATGAAATTGTAACAGAACAGTAAAGCAGGCACATCAGCGCAACCGATTTCAACAATTATGCTCATATACTGATCAGCTTCCATCCCTAAATAACCAAAATATTGCTTATAGGCATTTCTATAAGCATCAACAGCCTTTGATTTTTCCATTGTGTGCGCCCTTCGTTCCAGGATTTGCGCCTGCTGCCATTGTTCATTTGTTATCATGCTTTAATATTTAAATTACAATCCAATTCTCAGGATAGATATCATCTGATTTGACTTTTGCAGCGGATCCAAACCATTTCTTTGGTGCAATCACCTTTTCACTACCAGATAACCAGGCTGCCCACCAGGGTAATGTTGAATTACTGATGATAAAATACTTACCCTGCCTCATCAAATAAAAGTCAACCATATAATGGTTAACCTGGATGGCTTCAACATCCCTTCCGAACATATTATATGCCTTTTTTGGCTCATCACTGAAAATTACAATCTTATCATGGCATGAAAACAGATCCAGCGCTTTGCTATAATAATCCATTCCCAGCACTCCATGATATTTCCTGTTTAATTCACTATCATAATCGCCAAACCGGCAATGAATCACAATAGCATTATCAGGCAATCTGTAATCGGTTAATTTTTTCATTTCAAAATAATACCTTATCAAATCAGCACAATGTTTAAAATACTTTTCACATTGCATATGCCCCCAGATAGAAACATTGTCCGGCAACCGGATATCATGATAACCCCAGGGTATGGAAAATTCAGGATAATGGCCTGGCTCAACAGCTGGCAACGGATGAATGAAATAATCCTGTACATTAATATCCTCATCCGATTTAAACCGTTCCAGATGGTCATAATTTTTCCACTCTGGAAATCCAAATGAATAACCATGTTTCACTGCCAGGCCAATGGTTCCTGCTATCTCAAATAGCTGGTTCCCAAATCGGCCATATCTACCGAGTTTTAGGTATGTCACCATTCATTATTACGTTTTCTGTGATGTAAAAATATTTGTGGATAATTATCTGAATATTTATGTTTGTATTTTAGGCAATATTGCACTGGCCACCAGTGAAATTTTAAAGGATTATAACCTTTAAAATCTTGTAATGCTAAATTTGTTAATATAGCTTGGTCATGGCGATGTTCTCTGAATCCTGGTAAATTTGGGTGAATGGATGGCGAATCATCAATCATCCCTGGTAATTGACACCAACGAAGCCATGTTTTTATAAATTCTCTTGATATATGCTTATTTTTTAATATAATGCAACTAGCTTGTAATTGAGTATGTTGAATTATTTCTGGCTTATTACATCTCATTGCTAATAATACATCCATCTTGCACCAATCACCATGTATCCATCGATTATCGAATAACATGATATCTTGATCCATTACCTTAATAAGATGATTAATATTATTCTCAAATAATAATCCGGCATCGGTGTAAACCAATATATCATTTTCATTCATGATCAATAATTCATGGAAAATAAAATATGGCTTCCATAACCAATAGCCGGCACCTCTTTTCTGATCCAGAATTTCTTTGTTAAACTCATAAAATTCATTCGTATAAAACGATCCATCAAAGCATGTTGAATCATCACATCCATGTTTCAAAGCACTTTCACAACACTTCTGTCCTGATATGCTCATATCATCACTGGCAAATGTTATATGTCTAATCATGGCAAAATCTGTTATATTGTTTCTCAATAAATGAATAGTCTGAATTTTTACATACATCTGACGGATTTTCCCATTGTGTGGCCACCATCGGGTAACAGATAAAACAATTGAATTTTTCCTGTATAACCCGGCTGAAAAAAACATCTATTTTATTGAAAGTACCCTGTTCATTAAGGATAAAATCAACCATTCCGTTTTGTGTGTTGTACAGGATGGCATGTGTTGTCAGTACTGTCCTGGCAATAAACAGGTTTTCTGAATATCTCTCAACCGGTTCCGTTGGATAACCACCCAGGTATAACATATCCCAATCACCTGGCAATTGCAAAAATGTTCTGTATAAATTTTTCTCAGCATCCTGTAAAAACATTACATCATCTTCAAGAATCCCAAATGTTTCAAAATTCTTATATCTATTAAAAATGTTCAGATAAGATTGTTTACATCCAAGCCATCCAGGAATAATCCGTTTACTTTGGAATAACTCATATTCTTTAATGAATGAAATCTTTTTGATTTCACTATGGAAATGCTTCAACCTGTCCGGCCTTTCATAAAGATTGATACATGCAATATAGGTTTTCATATGTTATTGAATAATTGGGTTTGAACCTTATCATCATTGGAATGACTTTTATAAATCGTTTTGTCCGATTCCTGGTATTTAAAGTCTTTTCCGGTATGTTTTAAAAGAATGATTGGCACATTCTGTTCTGATGCAAACTTCGCCAGCCATATATCAGCCATGTTTGGCCATATGCACCGGTGATAATCAAAATTTAAATATTTGGTGTGCCATGCTGATACACCACTGCCGGGAACGTCAACCCTTATATCATCGCGGACATCATAAAACAGGTTAAATCTTTGATTATGCCCCCGGTAATAGGATTTTACCGGCTTGTTATTCATGATATTCCCATGGTATGTGACAATACAGTTCAGACCATAAAACTCGAGTTTATTAATAGTCTGTTTTATATAGTCATTCGGATAGATAATATCATCATCACATGTGAAATAATAACCATCAAATGAAGAATTTGCAAAAAATTTACCGGCATCGCCATATCCGTTATCGGACAGCTTTATTCTTATTTTGGCAAGTTTCAGAAATGCAGGAATGTCCTTATAATTATTCAGCATTATCTCAATGAAATCGCACTGATTGTATAAGCTATCCACCGTTTTTTTAAGTGCATCAATCCTTTCAGGGATGCTGGCAATGCCAACTGTAACAATGCTTCCAAATAAATCCGTTTTACGGTCAATCATTTCAGTATAATGGTTCATATGCCTTTCATTATTGTACATCTTTGATTTTCGGCTCTCAATCTGACATTTGAATAATGAAAACTTAACCTGGTAAATGCTGAATCTTTCTGATAGCCGGACACTCATGTCTTTTCCAACTCCGCTGCTTATGGTGCGCTCACTTGGATAGTTAATCCTCCAGTCAAGTGCCTCAAACATTTTGTATTCACAAATGAAACACATATCAACCCATTGGGTTTTTAAAATATCATCCGAAACAACCGGTGTATGGTTTGTCCAGCTGCTCCTCATAAATCTGCCCCTGTCTGTATAAAGGTTCAGACAGATTTTATTCCCTTGGATTGATTCATAGGTATGGATGGCCTTATTTAAAAAATCATTAACAGGAATGAAATCATCAGGACAGAAAATGTAATACTGATATCGCTTTAATGTCTTAATAGATTTCAGGATATAATTGACAACATTATAATATCCGGCAATCCCAAAATTCCTGGCACCTTGATGATAAATCAGATCCTCATACCTATCCAGTCCGTAATATTCCAGGCTGGAACCATCATTATAAACCATGATATCACCAAGGCCATAGATATGATCCAGCAGATAAATCAAACTCTCCGGCCTGTTGTATGTGGTTATCACAAACAACACATCATTTTTTCTTTCTGTAAAATTCATTTCTGTTATTTTTAAAGCTGTGATAATTGCTGTATTTTCTTTTACCATAATGCCTTTTAAACTTCCGTTCCGTTGCTTCATATGCCTCCTCCTCTGTGCTATATTCACAGCAAAACAGATAAAACTGAGATAAAAAACCTTCAATGGTATTCAATCTTAAAATTTCAGATTTTATGGACATATTATATATTTTTTAATAATTCACCGGCATCACCAAAATAATGGCATACATCATCAAAAACCTTAGATATCAACCTGTCTGGAAATATCTTTGATATGCTTTCAAATGTGTTGATGTTCTCTTTGCCTTTAATATCCAGTATATATGGAATATCACCGGCATCAATGATTGTCTCCTTAGTATTGCAGTTAAATAATATCGAACTGGCAGAACAGCTATCCAGGCCAGAATCATATTTATCAACATACAATGGTTGCTTTATCATCTGCAGATGTTCAATGATATCAAAATGAATCATCCTGCCGGCACCAACAGCATGGTCAACAGCCAGACAGTTGAATAACACACATGATTTTGTCAGGATATCGAACAGGTATGCATTATTGATTCCAAAAAACTTGTTATTCACGTTGATATATTGTTCGTATAACTGGAATAATTCAGGGTTTATCAGGTTATCGCTGCCAAAATTCATCAGATAATCAAACTCAATATTCCTATAAACATCACTGATAATAGCATTTAACTTGGCTCCGATAGGTTTATTAGTCCAATAGATATAAGTAAATCCCAGCTCCTCACATATTGACCTGATTTTTAAATGTAATGGATCGTTGTTCGAAATAATGACCACAGGATAAAACTTGTACTTTGAAACCGTTTTCATTAAGTTCTGTATGCTTTTCATGCATAGCTTGAAAATCTCCACCCTGCCGAATACCGGTATTAATATGACAATTACTTTCATATTATTTTTGATATTAATTCCCCTTCTATACATGCTTCATAACACGATGTTACTAATACCCCGCTTGGGGTAAGACAAAGAAAGTTTTTATCTCTGTGATAGAATTTTTCTAATTCATAGTTTTTAACCAAGTACACCTGTCTTAGTTTGTCAGAAGTATTCCCTAATTCTTTAAATTCTCCAAGTTGAATACAGTGTCTTACGATATCAGCATTCTTTAGAAATTTAATTGGAGTTATGAAATCTTTATGAAGATTTGATTTTATAATAAATTTTGGAGACATTCTGATTTTATTCAATATTTTAGGTTTTGATAGATTAGTAAATACACACACAAAAAATCCCATATCTAACAGTTTATTAACAAAGTCCACTATACCCAACTTTAGTGTTGGTTCACCGCCGGAAATTGCTATTTGTCGTATCTTCAGATTGAATGTTTTAATTAAATCTAAGAATTCATCACACGTCCATTCCTGTTCACAATTTTTTACTATCGGACAATATGAGCATTGGAAGTTACACTTCCATGTGATATAAATACCAGCATCAATACCTCTTTTAAATCTCAGCAAAAAGTAATAGATTTTAATTCTTATTCTATTAAGTAATTTATTCATAATGTTATTATCCCACGTTTTTCATATACACTATCATCTGATTTGAACGTCAGCCATTCGCCAACTGCCATGATGGATGCAACAATTCCATCAACCTTCTCAATGGATTTCCCTTTATCAATTTTCATGTTGCCGGCAGGATCCTTTACAATGACAACATTTGAATTATTCCACCTTAGCACCGGATTGCCGCCATGATTGATATTTTTTTCCAGTATCAATGCCTCAAATTCACCTGTCGGCGGGCCCATGCTTATAAATCCTTGCCTGAATGCACTGACAATAATTCCCTCATCAGATAATTTCTTTGTGATTCCCATCTCCATGTAAGCAGGATCGCAACCGATGGAATGTATCTGCACGTCCTTATCCATATATTTATAAAAATTTACCTCTTTTATGATGTTGATGATATCCGTGGCCAGCATATCCATATCGATGGCATCACCAGGCAATATTTTAATCCATCCCTCATCTGCCCACTTTTGATAATTCACCTTGTCTTTATTCAGTTCAACCTTACTCTCCGGGATCCAGAACCAGGTATATAAATCCATTGGGACCTTATCCGGGAACAAAAGTGAAAATGCATTCAGGTCAACACGTTTTGCAATATCCAAGCCGCCATGGCAAATCCTGCCTTTACACATTTCCCAGGTCAGCTTGCCGGCGCATTGCATCCATCTTTCATCAGAAATAAAATCCTCTGTTTGCTTAACCCATATGTTCAGATGCTTTGTTTTGAAATTATTGATACGTGTAGGATTGTTACGTGAATCTATGTGCTCGTTTTTTAAATATTTTTTATACACGCTCACCCCGTAATTCGGATTTGATTTAATCCATGTCTCTTCATCCTCCCAATTATCACCTTCATCCAGCGTGTATATGATAGCAAACTTGTTATCCTGTTCCAGTATGCCTTCAAGTATCTTGATACAGGTTTCACGTTCTGCATAACAAGCTGAATTTATATTAAATCCGGCCGTGGTTATGGTCCACATTAAAGGATTCAACCTGGAACCCATGCTGGATTTTATGACATTGTACATTGAATCATCTTTATGCGCATGGTATTCATCACAGATACCGCCATGGGTATTCAGCCCGTCCTGGGTATCTGAATCACTTCCCAGTGGTTTGAAACTTGAAAGTGTAAAATCCGAATAAATGCTCTTTGCATATATGTTTAGCCTGTCTTTAAGGAATGTCGATCGTTTCACCATATTTTTAGCTTCCTGGAATACTGCCGTCTTAGCCTGCTCCTCTTTTGTTGCAAAGCAATATATCTCAGCTGCTGCCTCTCCGTCTGCATCCAACAGGTATAAAGCATTCTTTGCTGCCAATGTACTTTTACCATTTTTTCTGGCAACTTCGATGTAAGCATAGTTGAATCTCCGTGTGCCATCAGAATTTTTCCAACCGAATACACAATAATCAATGAAGGCTTGCCATGGCTCTAATATAAAATCTTTACCAGACCATTCACCTTTTGTATGTTTTATGAACTTGGAAAAGTTGATAGCTTTCATAGCAGCCTTCTCGTCAAAATATATCTGCTTTTTATCAACTGTTTTCAAATCCTTCAGGTGTCGTTCAACTGCCAAGCGTGTATATTTGCAAACAGTTACTTTACCGTTCATTACATCTTTGATATATTTCTCAGCTTTATTCATTTATTAAATTCAATTACCTGTTGTGCCTTGAATATTTCAAATCGTTTGCAGCCGTCTCTGAAATAGTCTGCATCAATCTCACACCCCCAAAAGTCAAATCCCATGTCATAAGCTGCTATACGGGAAGATTGACTGCCTAAATGGGAATCGAATATCTTGTCACTGGGTTTAGAAAATTTATTTAAAAACCATTCATAAAGTTTTAACGGCCGTTGATTTGGATGAATATTTAAAATTCCAGTTTCATTACTCTTCTTTGCACCATCCCAAACTATTTTTACTTTTTGCATTACTATTGGAAATGAAGTCCAAGCAAGTTCACATTCAGACATAAAGGTTTTATCTGCGTTTCTGTCCTTATCCCAAATTATCCATGCATTTGTAATTGGTAAATAATGACAATAATAATTACCACCCAAGATTATTTGATTTTTTGATATTCTAAATAATTCATCAAAATAATTTTTATCAGGAATATCATTATTCCATGATTTTTTTCCGTAACGATATGTTCGCTTAGATTTCATCCAGTGTTCACCAATCCCATACGGCGGATCAACTATTGCCAAATCAAACTGCTTATCCTTACAGGTTGCCATGAAAGTCTTGCAGTCGCAATTATATACTTCGGATATTGGTTTATTATTCATTCAGATAATCCTCATAAGCATTACGAACTCTTTTTGTTATCAATGACGCTATCTTTGTTAATCCAATCGGGGTAAACCCGAATTGCTGAAATAACGAAACAGCCTCTCGATATGCATCAATAGCAACACGATATTCTTTTGGATGATTCGCCCTTGCTGTCAAAGATTTATATTTCTTTACAAAGTCCATGTATGTTGATAACAACTCACACCCCAATATCCATGACATAAATGTGAACTCATTAATGACATTACGTTTCAGATAGGATTCACTCCAGATTGAATAATAAAGTTTTTTGCCTGTGGCTGATAAATCAATCATCGGCTCTGGTAATGAACCAAAACCATCTACTGCAATATCAGCATCAAGCCTGCACGGTTGGTCTGTACCTGCAATCCGCTTCTGAATGTTTGTTGACTTCTTGCCTCTCATAAGTTGCATGAATAAATTTGAAGC
>Ga0214474_1000618_pt1 | contig 17164 bp, 16 predicted proteins | sample RVTome_2_FD_187335 | JGI IMG/M metagenome (GOLD analysis project Ga0214474, IMG submission 187335) | Soil microbial communities from uranium-contaminated site in the Upper Colorado River Basin, Wyoming, United States - RVT95D214 HiSeq ...
CCAAGGGGGCGGTCGTCTTCGCCGCACTGAAGGGCATTGTCGATGCTGGCGTGGAGATCCCGCACAACGAGAAGATGCTTCCTTCGCCGGACAGGATCAACGGCAAGCACATGCGAGAGGGCACGGCTGCCATGTTCGAAGGTACGAAGAACAAGATCGGAGGTGCAGTCAATGGTTGAATGGACTCCCAAGACGAGGCTCGGGAAGCTCGTCGCGGAAGGGAAGATCACAACGATGAGCGACGCGCTCAAGACCAGGCTTCCGCTCAGAGAGGCCGAGATAGTCGATATACTGGTCCCTGAGCTCGCGGACGAGGTGCTCGATGTCAACATGGTCCAGAGGATGACAGACTCGGGCCGCAGGGTCAGATTCGCAATCACGGTCGTGGTCGGCAATCAGGACGGATTTGTGGGCCTGGGCAGGACGAAAGGCAAGGAGGTCGGTCCCGCGATACGCGCGGCCATCGACGTCGCGAAGCTGAACGTCATCGAGGTCAAAAGAGGATGCGGGTCTTGGCAGTGCGGCTGCCTCACACCGCACTCGCTGCCGTTCGAAGTATTGGGCCACTCAGGCTCTGTGTACGTCAAGCTTAGGCCGGCCCCGAGAGGCACCGGACTCGCGATCAACGACATCGCCAAGAGCGTCTTGCGCATGGCGGGTGTCAAGGACGCATGGGGCTTCACGGAAGGCCACACGAAGACGACCATCAACAACGCCATCGCGACCTTCGAGGCATTGAAGAAGACTTCGCAGATCAGGGTGACCGACGAGCAGAAGACAAGGCTCCAGATCATGAGCGGCCCGACCCAGATACATGTCGCGAGCTCGCCCGCCGAGGCCCCCGAGGAGGCGGCCCCGGAGGGAGAGACCGAGAAGCCGAAGGAGGGTGCGTAGGCATGCCGGCATTGGCAGTAGTCCGCATAAGAGGACACGCGAAGATCCAGTGGAGTGCGGTCGAGACGATGACGAGGCTGAAGCTCACGAGGGTCAACCACTGCGTCGTGCTCCCGATGAACGCGACCACTTACGGGATGCTCCAGAGGGTGAAAGACTTCGTTACCTGGGGCGAGCTGGGGCACGAGGCGCTCGCGAGGATGCTCTTCCAGAGGGGAGAGGTCGTCGGAGGCGGAAGGCTCACAGATGCGTACGTCAAGGAGAACTCGAAGTTCACATCCATATTGTCCTTCGCGAAGGCGCTCGATGCGGGCGAGGCGAAGCTCAAGGACGTGAAGGGGCTGAAGCCCGTCGTGAGACTTCCTCCGCCCAGGCACGGGTACGAGAGCACGAGAAGGGCGTACATCGACGGCGGCTCCCTAGGCTACAGGGGTAAGGAGATGGAGAAGCTCGTCGACCGCATGCTCGAGAAGCCCAAGGAGGCGAAGTAGATGGTCAGCAAGACCAGCAAGTTCAGAGGGTCGAGGACCCACGGCCGCGGCAAGAAGGCCGGCAGAGGATCTGGCCTCAGAGGCGGCAGGGGAAACGCGGGCCTTCACAAGCACAAGTGGATAAGCATTGTTAAGTACGATCCTGATCATTTCGGGCACCACGGGTTCAAGAGGCCACAGTCAGTGGTCCAGGCGAAGATCACGATGAACCTATCGGAGGTGGAGCAGTTCCTACCGGCCCTGTCCAAGGATGGTTTCGCTGAGGAGAAGGGAGGTAAGTGGACTGTGAATCTGACGAAGATGGGCGTCGACAAGCTCCTCGGCTCTGGCAGGATCTCCACACCGATCACGATCAAGGTCTTGGAGGCTTCTAAGGGCGCTGAGGAGAAGCTGAAGAAGGCCGGCGGAGCACTGCTTAAGGAATAGGAACACTGACAGAGATCATCACGTGAACTAAAGGAAGGGTACTGATGGCTGAGGGTGGCGAAGAGAAGAGCATGCTCTACAAGCTCAAGCCAGTGATCGACAGGTTGCCGGCTGTGGTGCGGCCAGAGGGGCATGTGCACTTCAGAACCAAGATGATGTGGGTCATCTTCATACTGGTGCTGTACTTCGCGATGACCAACATCGTCATCTACGGGCTGCAGGCGGATGAGGGAGTCGACCTATTCGCCCAGTACAGGGCGATCCTCGCGGGGGCGCAGTTCTCGCTGATGCACCTCGGCATTGGCCCGATCGTCACCGGCTCGATCATCATGCAGCTCTTCACGGGCGCGAAGATCATCAAGCTCAACCTCAAGAACGACGAGGACAAGGCGGTCTATCAGGGCACGCAGAAGATGCTCGTGCTCATCATGATAGTCGTCGAGGCGGTGCCCCAGGTCTACGGGTTCATGGTTCCGTCCGACGTCTTCGCCAACAACATGGAGGGCTTCTGGGGAGGCCACGGCGACCAGCTCGCGAAGTTCATGATAGTGTTCCAGCTGTTCGTGGGTTCGTACCTCGTGTTCCTCATGGACGAGGTCGTCTCCAAGTGGGGCATAGGGAGCGGCATATCGCTGTTCATCGCTGCAGGTGTGGCGCAGCAGATATTCACGGGCTCCCTCAACTGGCACCCAGTGGACAACTCGATCCCGCTTGACGCAGACCAGAACCCGCCTGCGGGGACGATTCCTAAGACCATCTACCTGTTCCACCACATGTCAGCTTCGACGCTTTCTAGCAACGGCTATGAACGGATATTCCTGGCGCAGCCCAACCCGATGGTGGCTCTGATTGGCACTATAGTCATATTCCTATTCGTCGCGTACACGGAATCGAGCAGGATAGAGCTTCCTCTCGCTCACGGCGGTGCGAGAGGCGCGAGGGGAAGGTACCCGATCAAGCTCATCTACGCATCCAACATCCCGGTCATCCTGATGGCCGCCCTGCTCGCGAACGTCAGCATGTTCTCGATGCTCTTCTGGAGCCACCCGTCGTTCCAGAACGTGCCCTTGCTGGGAGAGAATTGGCGGCTTGGCTACTACGCGGAGGGCGGGACGCAAGCGCAAGGAGGCCTGGCCTACTACCTCTCGACCGTCAACGGCGTGAGCGATTGGCTCCTGCCGCTCCTGAGCAATCAGTACCTTGATGCCACGGGGCTCGACAAAAGTAGGCTTCAGATTGGCATCCACGTCCTGGTCTATGTCACAATCATGATCTTAGGCTCGATATTGTTCGCGCGGTTCTGGATCGAGACGACCAACATGGGACCAGAAGCGGTCGCGTCTCAGATCGAGTCGAGCGGGATGCAAATTCCAGGGTTCAGGAGGGACCCGAGAGTGCTCAAGAGAGTGCTCGAGAGATACATCCCTGTGGTCACCGTCATATCCGGAGCGACCGTCGGAGGGCTTGCCGCTGGTGCGGACCTGATCGGCACTGTGGGCAACGCGTCTGGAACCGGGGTCCTGCTCGCCGTCGGCATCATGATACAGCTCTACGACGCTATCGGCCGTGAGCAGATGATGGAGATGCATCCTGTCTTGAGAGGCTTCTTCGGAGGCGAATAGGCAGATGGCTGCACCAGCTAGTGGGCCGGGAGGGAAACCGCCCAGCCCAAACATCTCGGGGCAAATGCTGCTCCTGTTCGCACTCATGATCTCGATGCTGGTCCTGTTCGACCAGAACCTGAGGAGATCCTTGGGAGAGGTCGTGGGGGTCGGGCTGGCACCGATCGTCGGGTTCGGGGGAGAACGGCCGATCCTGACGCTCCTGCTCACCGGGCTCGTGATGAGCTTCTTCAGCATCATCGTCCGCCACTTCTTCATGGACTGGGTGGAGCAGGCAAGGAACGCTCGCATCATGTCCGCCTTCCAGAAAGAGATGCGCGACGCGAGGTCGAATAACAACACATTCAAGCTGAAGAAGCTCACGGAGATCCAGCCACAGATGATGTCCCAGTCGCTCAAGACCACGCAGACGCAGTTCAAGCTCATGCCCGTGACGATGATAGTCGTGGTCCCCATATTCGCCTGGCTTGCGAACTTCATCTACTTCGATGTGTTCTCAACGAGCTTCTCCGTCCCATGGGAGTTCAATTCGGACATGAAGGGAGTCAACGTCATGCCGAACTGGGTCCTGCTCTACTCGCTCCTTACGCTCCCGTTCGGCCAAGTGCTGACCCGCGTCCTCAAGTACTACACCTTCGGCAAGAAGCTCAGTGACCTCGAGAAGGAGGGCGAGGCCGTCGGAAGAATCCCTGAGGACGATGGAGAGGAGACCGTACAATGAGGATATCGATCTCCGGACCCCCGGGTAGCGGCAAGACGACCCTCTGCGCGTTGGTGGCCAACAAGTTCGGATACGAGTATCTCCTTGTGGGCCAGATATTCAGGCAGATGGCCGAGGAACGGAAGGTCGACCTCAATACCTTCGGCAGGCTGGCGGAAGAGAACGAGACCATCGACCGGGAGCTGGACGACAGGATGCTCGCATTGGCGCGCTCCAAGAGCGACGTCGTGATCGAGGGAAGGCTCGCCGGACCGCTCCTCAAGGCGAACAACGTCCCTGTGTTCGCGGTGTACGTGGACGCGGCGCTGGACGTCAGGGCCCAGAGGATCGCGCAGAGAGAGGGCAAAGACCCTCAGGCGGTCATGCGCGAGATCGCTAAGAGGGAACGGTCAGAGAAGAAGAGATACAGAGCATTCTATGCGATCGACCCGACTGACCCATCTCATTACGATCTCTGGTTGGATTCATCTAACACTACTGCAGAAGCACTTGTGGAGACGATCGTCGCAGAAGCCAGGAGGACGGACCCGATTCATGCTCGTCAAAGCGAAAAGAGCCATTGAGTCCGGCATGGGCAAGAGGCCCAGCGAGCGCACCGTGGACGAGCTGCTTCAGGACGGCGTCGTCATCATCGACAAGCCCTCTGGACCGACATCTCATCAGGTCACCAGCTGGGCGGGAGACATCCTGGGCGCTGCGAAGGCCGCCCACGGAGGGACCCTCGACCCGCGCGTAACTGGGGTTCTGCCCGTGGGCATCGGCAACGCCGTCCGGGCGATGGACGCGCTGCACTACGGCACCAAAGCGTATGTCGGCGTCATGAAGATGCACGGCAACGTTGACATCAAGCGACTCGAAGAGGTCTTCAAGGAGTTCACGGGGGATATACTCCAAACGCCCCCGATGCGGTCTGCCGTGAAGCGCGAAAGGCGTACACGAAGAATCGAAACGTTGACCCTGCTTGAGACCTCAGGGAGGGATGTTCTGTTCAAGGTGGACTGCGAGGCGGGGACATACATCAGGAGCCTCTGTGTCGACATCGGGGACGCCCTTGCCACGGGAGCGCATCTGCAGGACTTGAGAAGGACCAGGGCGGGCTCTCTGACGGAGGACCAGGCGATCTCGCTCCACGATCTCAAGGATGCTATGATTGACCACAAGAGCGGCAACAGCGAGCCACTCAGGAAGATGCTTCACCCGAAGGAGGTCCTTCTGGACCAGATGCCCAAGATACAGATCAAGGATTCCGCTGTGGACGCTATCTGTCATGGGGCCAACCTCGCCATGCCTGGTGTGGTCGCACTCGATGAAGGGATAGAGAAGGACGGCGCCGTCGCCGTCATGACCCTGAGCGGAGAGGGGGTCGGGCTCGGGACCGCTCTGATGGACGCGCAGGAGATCATGAAGCGGGCGGAAGGGTTTGCCGTGAACGTCTCAAGGGTGCTCATGCAGAGAGGCACATACACTCGCATGTGGACCAGCTCCTCGGACAAGACCTAGCAGAAGTGGTCGAGCGTCCGCTGCCTCGCAATCAGAGGCTGAGCGTCGATTTCCAGGTCTCTGCGCACGTGCATCGCGAACTCCTTCGTGAAACCGTGTGTCGTGAACACCATTCTCGGGCTGCACTTCTTGACGAAGGCCATCAGCTCGTCGTAACCGCAGTGGTCCGACACCGGGAACGCCTCGTCGACCGTGGACTGGTGCAAGAAGCGTCTGTCAAGGGCCCAGCCGGAGAAGGCCGCGGTCTTCGCGCCCTTCTTCCTCAGAGCCTCGACCCTTCCGGTATCCTTCCCCATGCCGGACGTGATGTAGACGAAAGGTGGCTTTGTCGAATGAGTATCGAATTCCCGGACCGATAGGTCGTACCCGTGCTTCATGAGGATCCTGTTGTTATCGGCAATGGACGGGTGGAGGACCACAGGCAGGCTCTTGAACGCTGCCGCGAGCTCTTGGGACTTCCCTAGCGGATAAGCGAAGAGTATGGCGGATCCATCGTGTCTCACGATATCGTCCAGCCAGTCCCGAACAACAGACATTATCTCCTGGTGGTCCGGGAAGACATAGTGGGGCTTGCCGTAGGTCGCCTCCGTGATCAGGATGTCGCACTTGTGAGGGCTCGCGGCCTTCGTTTGCTCCTTCTCCCGTGTGCAATAGTCCCCCGTGTACAGGATGCTGGTCTCTCCCTGGACGAGGAACATCCGCGACCCAGCGATATGCCCCGCCTCGAGCAACTTGACTCTGATATCGGAGCATACCTCCACCTCCCTGTTCTTCCTCGCTCTAACAAGATCCCTCGTCTCCGGGGAGCAGACCACGGAAAGGCTCTTGAAAGAGCTGGGGAGGTGGTCCGAGTGCGCGTGCGAGATCATGGCCACCTCGTCTGGCAGGACCTTCTTCGGGTCAAACCTGTAGCGGCGCCCCTCGACCTCGAAGTTGATGCCGTTCCCTAGCTGAAGCAGACTCATTGCATCCCGATAATGACCAGAAACATGAGAGGGTATTTACTACCTTACTACGGGGAAGTCGAAAGTATGAGTCGTGCGGGTGCAGGAAAAGCTCAATCCAAGTCGTCCGTCCCCCAAACCCTTTGCCTCTTCCTTCACGAATAGCTTTCTGAAGCTCAGACCTCTTTCTGTTCGTCTCTCGAGGATTCCCTACTCCATACGAGTATCCGGCCAATCATTGGCTTGCGATTCGTATTCCATGACACTCCCGCGCCTGAGAGACTTGCCCTCAAAGGACAGGCCAGCGATGCTACACCTAAATGAGAGGCTGCTATGCCAAAGTAGATGGCATATCCCCAGGCGTATGTTACGACTGGATGCTTATAGATCAACTCGCCAATGTGTCCGTGCATTTCCACATAGAAGTCCAGCATGCCTGCGGCCATCAGAATGCTTCCCAAGGGAGTTACGAAAGCCAGAATGGTTCCCAGTAGGAACATCGCCGGCGCAATGACGAGTTCAATGTCATTGAATCCTGAAAAGAAGTCTGTCAAACGAACTTCCGACCGATACCCAAGTCCATTCTCAATAAAAGCGGGGTCGCCATAAGACAAATCGACCGTGTAGATCACGGCTGGAAGAGCTAGGCAGAGAATACCGAATCCGGCAGATGCTATGCTTAAGACGTTGACCTGAAGCCGACACTCAGACAGCATTCAAGAATGTATTGAGTCATTCCTTCATGTTGACTCGCTTGCCGTTGACCGGGACGTCAACAGAAACCTCGACTCTCTCCAGCAATGGCCGTCTGGAGGAGCGAGAGCCTACACTACCTTATCCTCTCAAGTGAAAATGCGCCGACCATGAGGGCCTTGTTCGTGTGCCGGTACTCTATCCAGTCTCTGGTCTGAGCGTCTCCTATGCCCTGCACGCTCAACAGGGTCTTCTGCTTGTCCGTCTTGAACTGGATAGCCCCGCTCATGTGGTGCTGGATGGATTCGAGCTGCTGCTCGGTGTGCATCCCGCGCTCGATGGCGAAGACGCTCACGCCTCCCGCGCCCTTGAGCCGCCCGGCAAGGCTCGCCACGAATTGGTACGAACTCTTCTCGTCCGCCTGGGTCATGCTCATGGAGAGAGAGAAATAGGCGAACCTGAAGTACGGATGCTTCTGCTTCTGGAGCTCCTTCACGGTCCGCTCGACAGCCTCCGAGATGCCCTTGAGGTCTCCGGGCTTCGATACCGAGAGCACCTTTGCGTAGGGCTCCGCCTGCTGGTCGAATGGCAGACCCGAGGCGTCTATCCAGCGCACCAATCCTAGCTGCTCGAACTCCTTGAAGGTTGGCAGTATGGGTGCGATGTCCTTGGAGATCTCCGACGACGACCGCGAGGTCGTGACGACTATCGCGGGCACGCCCTTCTTCAGGCCCTCTGCGAGAAACAGAAGCATCGCCACTTCCTTGCCTATGAACGGAGGACCGATATACAGCACGCTTGCGCCGAATGGCATACCTCCCATCAGCAGGTCGTCGAGCCTCTCGATCCCCGTCTTGACCTTCTGCTCGGCGTACTCCTCCTGGACTTCCTCTTCCATCTCTTGAAGGTCCTTCGTGAGGTGCGCCTTGAGAGCCAGCTCCCGCTTCTCCAGCTCCTTCTCGTGCTGGTACATGCTGGCCTTCATCTCCTGCTCCTTCTCAGCCAACCGTCTCTCGCGGAACTCGTAGACGCTCTCCCGCTCGTCCACCTCCACTGTCGGGAGCCCGGCCTTCGCCTCCTCGAACTCGTCCACGCTCTCGAGCATCTCCCGCTCCATCTCCCTGAGCTCCGCTTGCTTCAGGTTGACTTCCGCCTCCTCGGCTTCAAGGGCCTTCTCCTTCTCAAGCAGCTGCCTCAGCTTGGTGTCCATATTGTCGTGCTCGCCCCTGAGACGCCCCTCGAGCTCCTTGATCTTCTCCTCGCGCTTCTCGAGAGCGGCCATCTTCCTCGAGATCTCGTCCTCCTTCACGGAGATGGTGGAGAGCTTCCCGCGGGTGGTCTCTGACATCGTGTGATACTGCTTCGACAAGTCGACGACCTGCGCCTTGGCGCTGGCCATCTCCTCCAGCTGCGAGCTGATGTTCTGGATCTCTCTCCTGAGCTCGGCCTCCTTGTCGGCCAAGCTCTTCTCCTTGGCCATCACCACGCTCTCCTTTTCGACGAGCTCGTTCATCTGCTTGTCAGCACGTGAAATCAAACGCTCGGCCTTCTCTGACTTCTGCTTTATGTCGTCGTCGAGTGTCTTGAGAGCGGCCTCTCGTTCCCTGAGCTGCTCATGCTTCGCCTTGAGCTGCTGTTCGAGCGTTATGACGGTTGTCTTCTCGGCCTCGACCGTGCCGAGCTGCTGTCTTGCCGACTGCAGCTCAATCGAGCGCATCTCCATATCGCTCTCACGGGCGGCGATCTGCTTCTCCCTGTCCAGGAGCGCTTCCTCGAACTGCGACAGCTCGCTCCGCACTGCCTCAAGTGAGGTCTGCTCGGCCTGCAGTTCCGAGATCCTGCCCTTCAGGTCGCGCTCTTTTGCCTGGAGGTCTATGATCGACTTGCTGGACTCGTGCTCCCTGGCCGAGATGGTCTGTTCCCGCGCAAGGAGTGCCTTGAGGCGGTTGTCCATATCTCTCCGCAGACCCTCCGCCTCCGTGAGCTTGATCTCGACAGCGTCCTCCCTTGCCTCGAGCTCACCCTCGCGCTTGGAGAGCCGCTCGCGCTCCTCGATGACCCGCTCGACCCTGTTCTCGAGGTCCGTCTCCGCGGCTATCACCTGTTGCTTCCTCTCCTCGAGCGAAGACATCTCGTCCGAAAGGCGCTTCTCGTAGGCCTCGAGACCGGACTCCTTCGAGCGCAGAGCCTCCTCCCTGTAGACCATGGCCTGTCGCTTCTTGTCGATCTCAAGTATCTGCTCCTTCAGCTTCGAGTCGCTCGCCTTGAGGACCTCGCGTTGCTGTACCTGAGTCGATGAGGAGATTATGTGCAGCATCGAGCCGCTGAGCTGTATTGCCACAGCGCTCCCGAGGTAGGCCATCGGCAGGATACTCGCGAGCTCTGTGTCCGAGAACTTGTAGAATATCGGGAACAACAGCAGCGCCACCGGGAAGATGGCTGCGACGATGCTGGTCATCTTCCTCGAGCCCGTGCCCTCCCAGGTCATCGCGAGCGATACCTCCGCGAGGCATATCCCCAGCAAGGACGCGGGGTAGAGCCATGCCGGCCTCCCGAGCGCCACTTGGCCGTACTCGTCCAGGACTATCAGCACGATCAACATGATCGGGACCACGAGCGCTATCACGCTCATGACGAAGTGCGGCTCCTCCCGGTCGGCCACGTAGGGATCCCACTTCATTATGATCGCGACCCCGGCCGCAATGATCCCGGCCACCAGCGGTATGACCCACTTCAGCGTGACGAGGAACGCGGGGGCGTCTCCATCGGGAGCGACCCTCAAGAAATCCCAGTGGATGAGGCCGTATGCGATGACCGCGGTCAGCGCGAGGGCTAGGCCTGATGCTATCCCGATGATATGCGCCACCCTTCCCATGGACAGCTGGAGCAGGGCGGCCTTGCGCGACCTCCTTACCTCTGCCGATTCGATCTGCTCTCGATGTGGACGGTATAGTGAGGTTCTCGAAGGGGCAGGTGACTTTTTGGAGGATGCCTTCGCGGCCATGTTCCTCAATCCCTTCCCTATGAATTCAATATGATATTCTGGTACTGCTGAGGAAAGAGCATTCTAAGTGTACTTAAACATTGAGTCACGGTTTCCATGGGAAATCAGTTTCGGAAGGAGTTTTTCCGACGGACCGTCTCCCTGGATTTTATCTGCCGGACTAGTTTCACTACTCTCCCCCCTGCACCTGTTTAACTCCAGAACGAGAGATAGAACAGCGCTGGTGACACCGCTGAATACGCACAGGACCGAGGCCGTCGAGGAGGCCGCAGTTAATGCGACGGGCGAGGAGCTTCTGCTGCGAGAGAGGAAGCTGGAGGCAGCCATACTGCAACTGGACGAGCTGATCGGAGGTTTCAGATCAGCGCAGGTCACCCTGCTCGAGAGCGACAACAGCTACGTATCAAGCCTACTACACCTGCTCTGCGTGAGGGCCATCGCAGAGTTCGAGGAAGAGGTGGTGTGGATTGACGGTGGCAACTCGATCAACCCGTATGCCATCAGCTCGCTCTGCAAACGCCTCGGGCTCGACAAGCGCGAGGTACTCTCCAGCATCAATATATCCCGTGCGTTCACCGCATATCAGCTCGTCACGTTGATCGACGAGAAGCTCGAGGAGCAGGTCGAAAGGTGCTCCCCCTCGGCAGTGATAGTCTCCTCGATCACGGAGCTTTTCCTCGACAAGGACATGAAGTGGATGGAGTCGCACCAGTTGCTCAGGAGGTGCCTCGAGAGGATCTCGAAGGTGACCAAGGAGCACGAGACGATCTCGCTGATGACGAACTATTCCGAGCACCTGCTCCGGCCAAGTCCGAAGCTCTCCAACTTAATCTATGAACATTCGGATCAGATAGTCCAGATACGCGCCAGGAGGGATGGCATGCTCTTCCGGCTGCCCAGGGCAGACCGGCAGATCATCTTCATGCCCGTCTCTTGGAACCAGCTCACGCTGGACGAGTTCAGGGGGGATTCCTATGGGAAGAACAGTGGCTACATACCGATTGGCACTTGAGTCCATGGCCCAGGAGTGGAACGACTTCAGGAGGGCCCTGAGGAGCTGCGACCGAGAGGCCTTCGACGCGCTGGTCAACAGGGCAAGGATGCACGCCTCCGCCGCGACCTACGCGATACGCCTCGACCCTACCGAGTCCGCGATGCTGTCCATGCTGCTCGAGCACGAGAAGGAGTTGCTCGCCCTGAAGAAGAGGCTGGAGACGGAGGAGCGAGGAGATGGGGGGAGCGGTGACGAAGTGGGATGAGGGGCTGGCTGCTCGACATCTATCCGGACTATGCGAATAACTCGATCGTGTACTGGGTCCGAACACGGAAAGGCCCGCAACGGTTGGTAGACCGTGCCTTCGTTCCCAGGATATTCGTGCACGCCTCAGAGGACAGGATGGACGACCTCGAGAAGGCGCTCCCCATACTCGACTCGGTGGGGAACGTCGAGCGCGTGATGAAGCGGACATGGCTCGGGGAGAAGGAGCGCGAGGTGCTGCAAGTCGACATCCGTGACTACGACAAGGTCGAGGACGTCGCGCACACGATCGACAACCGCGGCAGATACAAAGACTACGCCCTGTTCAACGTCGACCTGCGCTTCAGCCAGAGATACATGGTGGAGAAGGACATGTTCCCGATGGGCTTCCTCGAGTTCAGGCCTAAACCGAAGATGTTGGACGACCCCTACGAGATCGACTACGAGGCCCCGCCTCTGACCAGCACGGTCCTCAGCATATCGACTGAGAAGAGCAAGGGCATACCGACTTTCAGCGATAGGTTGCTCTCTGCAAAGGTCGGGGACCACGCGATAGACGGGGACGAGGAACACATCCTCAGGGAGATGCAGAAGGTCCTGAAGAAGGAGGATCCAGATGTCATATACACAGACGACGGGGATGCCTTCGCCATCCCGTACATCTTCAAGCGCGCGAAGCACCTGAAGCTCCCCCCTGTCCGGCTGGGCAGGGACGAGGACGACCAGCAGACGGACAGGAAGGGCAAGTCGTACTTCACCTACGGGCAGATCAAGTACAAGCCCCCCTCGTACAAGCTCAAGGGACGGATACACATCGACCGCTCGAGCTCGTTCATGTTCATGGAGAGCGGGCTCAACGGGCTCATCGACCTCTCGCGCATATCCAGCGTGCCTGTGCAGGAGCTCGCGAGGCTCTCACCCGGGAGCGCTATCAGCGCAATGGAGGTGAACCAGGCGCTCAAGGACGGATGTGTCGTGATGTGGAAGAAGAACCTCCCCGAGAAGTTCAAGACCGCCGAGGAGCTCGTGATCGCCGACCGCGGAGGGTTCATCTACGAGCCTGTAGTGGGCATTCACGACAAGGTGCTGGAGGTCGATTTCACCTCCCTCTATCCGAACATCATGGTGAGGTTCAACATCTCCCCCGAGACGGTCATGTGCTCCTGCTGCCCCGAGCCACGCAGGAAAGTGCCCGTGCTGGGCTACGGGATATGCGATCAGCAGGTCGGGCTCATCCCGCGCGTGCTGAAACCGGTCGTAGAGCGCCGGACCAGACTGAAGAGGATGGTCAAGGCCGGAATCGGGGACGTGAACTCCTGCAAAGAGAGGGTGAGCATCCTCAAGTGGCTCCTCGTCACATGCCTAGACTCCGGAACGGAGGTACCGTTCCGTTTGGGGGACCGGTTCCACATACGTCCAGTGGACGACCTGGTCGAGAGATACGCACATAACGGGAACGGGGAGTTCCCCGTCCGCGACGGGCTCGAAGCGTTCGGGATAGATGAGCGCCTTCAGCCCTCCCTCAAAGCCGTCACGAAGGTCTTCAGGTTCCCGGCGCCAAGCCATGTTATGGAGTTCGAGCTCGCAGGGAGGAAGATGAGGCTCACACCAGACCACCCATGCTATGTGATCCAGGATGAAGGACTCGCGCTGAGGATGGCCTCCGAGGTCCGGTCTGGACAATACTTTCCAGTCATGTCCCCGTTCTACAGCGAAGAAGGACGGAAGGGGGACTCGATAGCCCCTGAACGCGTCAGAGCGGTGAAGAAGATCAAGCCTTCGGGGGACTACGTGTACTGTCTCGGAGTCTCGAAGCCTCTGTTCGGCTTCTCGCTCGCGAACGGCGTGCTGACCCACAACTGCTTCGGATACACGGGATACAAGAACGCCCGCTTCGGAAGAATCGAGTGCCACGAGGCGATCAACGCCTACGGGCGGGAGATAATGCTCCAGACATCTGAAATGGCCGAAGCGCACGGGTTCGAGATACTCCACGGCATAGTGGACTCGATGTGGCTGAAGGGCAACGGCGACCCAGAGAAGTTCTGCGAGCACGTGTCCGGTCACATAGGAATACCGCTTGAGCCCGAGGGCATGTACAAGTGGATAGTATTCCTCCCGTGCAAGAGCAACGGGGTCGGCGCGCTCAACAGGTATTATGGGCTCTTCGAGGACGGGAGGCTCAAGATACGGGGCATAGACGTAAGGAAGAACGACTGCACCTGGCTCGTCGCGGACATGCAGCAGGAGCTGCTCGCGCACTTCGCGAAAGCCTCGGACTCGCAGCAGTTCATAGAGCTCATATCATCCGCGCTGGACATAGTGGACCGCTATGTCGAGACCGTGAGGTCTGGCACCGTGCCACTCGACAAGCTGCTCATCACGAAGAGGGTCTCGCAGGCGCTCGGGGATTATCGGCAGTTCAACGACAGCGTAGCCGCACTGCAGCAGCTAGACGGTGAGGGCTTCGATGTCAATCCGGGAGAAGCTGTGAGGTATGTGATCTGCGACAGCAAGAGCAAGGATGTGAGAGAGCGCGTGAAAGTCGCTTCGTTCATCACGGGGAATGAGGAATACGATTCAGAAGCGTACGTCGAATTGCTCCTGCGAGGGGTCGAGGGAATGCTCCTCCCATTCGGTTACAACCTTGAGCGGCTTGAGGATCTTTTCGGGGTGAAAACTGCACGTCAAACATGATTTCGGAGTTTGTGCTACGATTCCTACTGACCTACAGATAAGGCTAAATAGAATCACGACGAAACAGGGTACTTGAGAACAAGGGGGGAGTATGACTTTGTTCAGCTCCAAATTTGCACTCGCAGCGCTCATCGCAGCCATTCTTGCACTAGCATCGGCGCCACTTGCTCTCAGCGTCAACACCAACAACGGAATCATCGGCGCGTTTGGCGACGATGTCGAGGACGACGAGTACGACCACGACGATGATGATGAAGATGATGACGAAGACGATGACGATTATGATCACGACTACGAGCTCGTGTCCGTGGTCGGGAATGTGACCGCGTGGGTCTACGACGAAGACGAGGACGACGATGAGGATGATGACGAGGAGCAGGCTGGGAAGATGCGTCCCGATTATTTCGTCATCGACAACGAGACCTATGTGGAATTCGGACCTTGGTGGTACTGGAGCGTAGGAACCCCCAACGTCACCAGCGTGGTCCGTTTGAACGATTCGGTCAATGTGACGGGTGAGATCGTGCACGAGGACGACATGACCATCATCTGTGCATGGATCATTGAGAACCTAACAACGGGCGAGAAACTCACGATAAAAGGGGAAGGGGCGCCGTCTTGGGCAGGAGGCCCAAAGGCGTTCGGTATTGATCCTTGGCCTCCGTACTAACGTGCGGATCAACTCAGGTCGAGGTGGGAACGCTGCGAAGCCGGGTACTGCAATTCGGGGGGAGAAAGCCGGCCCCCTTCCTCTGATAACATCTTTTTCCAGCGCGGTTCTGAGCGCAGCTATTAATCACCTCTAGAGACATCGCCGGAGGCGAAGGTGAGAGCCATGGACGAAGAGATGGCAATAGTGATAAGGCTCGTAGTCGCCGCGTGCGCCGCGATACCCTTCATCGTCTTTCTGCTGTCCTATTTGCGCACGCGGGTGACCAGACTGTTGTTCGCAGCCCTCGGATTCGGGGTATTCATGGTGAAGGAGGTCCTGTTGGCTGCGGGTATGTTCACGATCGTGATCAACGAGAGGAACCCGCACTCTCCGTCGGTCACGCATTCCGAGCTCGCGCTGATCGAAGGCGCCATAGACCTGGCCATCATCTTGCTGTTCGTGGCTGCTATCCTCTGGAAGAAAGGTGCCTCAGTTGACGGAAAAGCCGGAGCTGGAGACAAGAAAGACGGTGTATGACACTGTCGTAAGCCATCCAGGCGTCCATCTGAGGGAGCTTGAAAGGATCACGAGCCTTCCTCTGGGCGTCGTAAGGTATCACCTGGACAGGCTGCAGAGAGAGGAACTCATCTTCTCGAAGGAGGACCGATACTTCAAGCGGTTCTTCCCAAAGGGCAGGATACCGAATGTGCCCACCGAGACATTCGCCGCGCTCAGGCAGGAGAGCCTCCGGAGGATCGTGCTGTATCTGCTCACGAACCCTGGCTCCACACACGCGAACATGATGGGCGCGATGGGCATGCCAGCTTCGACACTCTCCACATATCTCTCGATCCTCTTGGGCAAGAACATGGTCAGAAGGGAGCGCGTAGGGAAAGAGAACCACTACTCCGTCGTCGACGAGGAAGGAGTCGTCAAGGTCCTGATGGTCTACAGACCGAGTTTCTTGGACAAGCTTGTGGACAGCGCGATCTCGCTCTACCTCGACAGGGAATGATCAGAGCATCGTGACGAACAGGATCCAGATAGGCACCAGAAGGGAGCCCATGAGCTGTATCCTCCGTACGCCGATGACAGGCGGGAGAAGCCCCAAGGACGTTGACGCAGCCATGACCAGGGCTCCGCGCACGCCCGTGAGCGAAAGACAGAGTCCGGTGACGAACAGAAGCGATGAGACCGCCAATGCCCTGGAGCACAGGACCTTGCTCGACCTGGACAGGATCGGCAGGAATCGACGCACTGCCCAGTGAGAGAGCAGGCAAGAGATCACCATGGCCAAGAGTATTGCGGACATGAGCGGGATGGATTCGGTCCAGGCTTCCTCGCCCAGGCTGCCACCGACGAAGAGTGACACTGCGTCCATTGATCCGCTCCGAGCCCGCTGAATGACGAAGAGCGCCCCAACTGACATGACCGCGCCCGATGCAGATATGGCCGAGTAGAGCCAGATGAATCGAACGGCAGACGAGATATCTTCCGCTGCGGGGCTTTCCGAAGCGGACGGCGAGCAAACGGTGGTGGCGGATCCAGAGGTCATCCCCGGGAGCCAACCGACCATGATGCCTCCGAGCACCGTCGTGATGGTCTCCCTCACCGTTAGTCGGCATGAATCGCTGACCTTGCCTGCGAGAGCTAATCCAGATACCGGTCGTGAGTTCATACTGAGGAGCAGGCTGGGGACTCCGAAGAACCCCGCAAACATCGGCAAGAGCAAGGATGACCTTGGCACGAATCCTACGGGCATCCAGGGGAAGTCCGGGAGGGGAGCTGCGTAGAAGTTGGTCAACAGGACGGCCGTGCCCAGGAGCCCCCCAGCAAGGAACACGTCGAATGCACAGAGCATCTTCGAAACATGGCGAGGCACGTGGCGCCTATGTCTAAGGGACGGGTAGCCTTCCGACGCGATGAGCATCAAAATGAAGATAGAGATCGCGGCCGGCATCAGCTTCCCGATGAGATCGTATGCGAAGCACGGGGAGCCCATCAAGGCGCAGACCGGGAAGATGAGCACGACGCCATAGATGACCCCTGCCAAGGCACCGTCGACCGAGGACCTCACGGCCAAAGCACCAAGACCGGCCTTTGCGAGCCGGTGAGCTGGCAGTACCGAGACAACGTCCTCGTCCGGGATGCCCACATAGGTCGACACCACGGACTCCGAGAATATATGCGATACGAGCGCGGCGGAGATGAAGCACGAGACGAGGATCCCCACGCTATACGAAATGTCGCCGATTGCGAGGC
>Ga0214474_1000622_pt1 | contig 17133 bp, 15 predicted proteins | sample RVTome_2_FD_187335 | JGI IMG/M metagenome (GOLD analysis project Ga0214474, IMG submission 187335) | Soil microbial communities from uranium-contaminated site in the Upper Colorado River Basin, Wyoming, United States - RVT95D214 HiSeq ...
CCTTACTAAAAAGGGGAGAAGGAATATTGGGTGCTAAATGGTACGTTGCCCCCTATTTCTTTTCTTCAAATTCGGCGTCGATCACATCCTCACCCTTGTTCCCTGCCGCTGCCGCCTGGGCACCGGGGGCCTGGCCGGCTTGCGCCGCCTGTTGATAGGCGGCGGTGCTCAGCGCATGGGCTGCCTGCTGGAGGTCGCTGGTCAGGCCCTTGAGCTTGCTCACATCGGCGTTGTCCTTGATTGCCTGCCGGATGTCGTTGATGATCTGCTCGCACCGGCTCTTCTCATGGGCCGGCACCTTGTCGCCAAGATCCTTCAACTGGCGCTCCACCTGGTAGGCGAGTCCGTCTGCCTGGTTGCGTACCTCCACCTCCTCGCGGCGGCCTTTGTCCTCGGTAGCATGGGCCTCGGCATCCTTGACCATCTTGTCGATTTCATCCTTTGCGAGGCTTGTGGAGCCCGAGATGGTGATCCGCTGCTCCTTGCCGGTGGCCCGGTCCTTGGCGTGCACATTGAGGATCCCATTGGCGTCGATATCGAAGGTCACCTCGACCTGGGGGATGCCCCGCGGCGCAGGCGGTATACCTTCGAGGCGGAAGTTACCCAGGGTCCGATTGTCCCTTGCCATCTCCCGCTCTCCCTGCAGCACGTGGATGTCCACCGCCGTCTGGCTGTCCTCGGCAGTGCTGAAGGTCTCGCTCTTTTTTATTGGAATAGTCGTATTGCGCTCGATGAGCTTGGTCATGACGCCGCCCAGGGTCTCCACGCCGAGCGACAGAGGGGTGACATCGAGCAACAGCACGTCCTTTACCTCGCCCGCCAGAATCCCGGCCTGAACGGCCGCCCCTGCGGCAACCACCTCGTCGGGGTTGACGCTCTGGTTGGGCTCCTTGCCGCCGGTAAGCCTCCTGACCAGGTTCTGCACCGCCGGGATGCGGGTGGAGCCGCCCACCAATATGACCTCATCGATATCGCCGGCCTTGAGCTTGGCATCGGCCAACGCCTGCTTCACCGGCCCTTCGAGGCGCGCGAAGATCTCGTGGGCCAACTCCTCAAACTTGGCCCTCGCAAGCTTCATATTGAGGTGCTTGGGGCCGCTCGCATCGGCTGTGATAAAAGGAAGATTGATGGTAGCTTCAACCGTGGTGGAGAGCTCGCACTTTGCTTTTTCCGCCGCCTCGTAGAGGCGCTGCAGGGCCTGCTGATCCTTCCTCAGGTCTATCCCGTAGTCTTTTTTAAACTCCTCAGCCAGGTAGTCGACGATCCGCTTGTCGATATCATCGCCGCCAAGATGGGTGTCGCCGCTCGTGGACCTGACTTCCACCACACCTTGACCTACCTCCAGGATGGAGACGTCAAAGGTACCGCCGCCGAAGTCGAAAACCAGGATCTTCTCGTCCTTCTTTTTGTCCAGCCCGTAAGCCAGAGAGGCAGCCGTTGGTTCGTTGATGATCCTCAGGACATTGAGGCCCGCGATAGTCCCGGCGTCCTTGGTTGCCTGGCGCTGGGCGTCGTTGAAGTAGGCGGGGACGGTGACGACCACGTCCTTGATCTTCTCCCCGAGATACTTGGAGGCGTCGTCCACCAGCTTACGCAGCACCTGGGCGGAGATCTCTTCCGGGGCAGCCTGTTTACCCCCCACCTCGAACCGCACGGCATTGTCCTTCCCTGCGGTCACCTTGTAGGGGACGATCTTAATCTCTTCCGAGACCTCGTTGAATTTGCGCCCGATGAACCGCTTGGCGGAAAAGACGGTGTTTGTCGGGTTCAAGACTGCCTGCCTTTTGGCGATCTGCCCTACCAGGCGCTCATTATCCTTGGTAAAGGCCACCACCGAGGGAGTTGTCCTGGACCCTTCCGCATTAACAATGACAAAGGGCTTTCCACCCTCCATCGTCGCGATAACCGAGTTGGTAGTTCCCAAATCTATACCTATTGCCTTGGACATTGTCGATACCTCCTCTTTCTCTCACATTCAGAATATTTTATAACTGATAGGAATTTAAGCATTATTACGACCTTTTCAAGAAAGGCTTGAGCGCGCGGACACATTTTTAATGAAATTTCATAAATAATATATGACAGAGGGGACAAAAAGGAACTCACGAGGCTTAGGTCGAGTTGGTAAAATCGAGTCATTTGCATGAGAAGGACGGCACTGATCTCATGCAGCAACCGAAAAATATGATAAGTACTCTTCCTCTTTTTTCTAAAGCATAAAGATAATTGTTGACTTCCGGTAAGAGAGGTGTTATCCTTGCCGCAAAGTCACAGAAGTTTTTGTTACCGAGTATTCATAGGGGCCGCAAAGACTTTTGCTTTGTGGCCTTTTTTTAGTCGAGGTGATTCTGGGGCTTTAATCTACGGGAAAGGAGGTATGCGACATGGCCAATGGCACAGTAAAGTGGTTTAATAACGCCAAAGGTTACGGTTTTATCACGATCGAGGACGGTAAGGATGTGTTTGTTCATCATTCTGCCATCCAGAGCAAGGATTTTGGATTCAAGTCCCTTGCCGAGGGTGATAAAGTCAGCTTTGATGTCGAGCAAGGCCCGAAAGGCCCCAGCGCCGTCAACGTTGTGAAGCTGTAATCCACTACCGCCGAATCTCCTCGCATCTTGAAGGAGGTTCGGCGGTATCTTTTTTCAACCCGCCTTACAATTTAAAACGAGTCCTTTTCCCTCTTGCCCCCATACCATGGCTGTGATATGACTTGTTCCAGAATCTTTTTGCTGCCAACGGAGACGGAAGAATGAAAAAGACTATTCTGATTTTTGTTTCACTCGTTATAAGCGCCCTTATCATAGCCCTGCCGTATAAGGAGTATCCGACGCTTTTTCCCGATACCACTATCAAAATAACGATCTATAGAGAGATTATAAAGATATTTACTCCGGGCATCTGGACGCATGTAGCTTTTTTATTTGTCTTGCTTCCGCCGGTCTTATTCATCCAGGTCAGGCCATCACCATTGAGAATATATAAAAGGGCCCTCTTCCTTGCAGAAGGAATTCTTGCCTTCTTGGCAGCTTTTTTGATGTTGATCATAATGTCCATTAGCCCTTCAGCCCTTGCGCAACTCGTCATCATAAAGCCGATGTTTTATCTCTCCTTGTGCTGGGTATTGTTAGGGGCAATAACCGCGATTTTACTCATGACAAAGACGATATATGATAGCATTGCCAAATTCTTGTTCAGCTGACAAGGTGCCGCGTTAGGCCCCCTTATAGGGTGTCCCTCTCGGTATTACAGGGGCACACTGCTAATTTTTCGACTGGAAACTTTGAGAGATATCCCGACGTGCTCACCATCATAATTTTCATTATTACTATTTAATCAAGCAAAAGGAGGAGAACTATGGGCATGAGAAGGTTGTTACAGCTGAGGAATTGGTTGGTTTACGCGATCCTCGTGATCTTTGTTTGTGCTGCCTCGGCAGCTTTAGCCAAGGATTTAGGGACGGCCAAGCCAGAGTCCGTGGGCCTTTCATCCGACCGCCTGAAGAGAATCGACGCTGTATTAAAGGCCGATGTCGAGCAAGGCAAGCTTCCCGGCGCCGTGCTCTTGATCGCCCGAAAGGGGAAGATCGCCTACTTCAAGAGTTTCGGCTTGCGAAACAAAGAGAAGGGGTTGATCATGGAAAAGGACTCGATATTCCGCCTCTACTCCATGACCAAATCCATCACCGCGGTGGCGGTGGCGATGTTGCTGGAAGAGGGGAAGCTCGTGCTTACAGATCCCGTCTCTAAATACATACCATCATTCAACGAAGTTAAAATGGTGCAGGTCACGAAAGACAATAAAGGCAACGAGGTTGTTACCCTGGTGGAACCCCGGAATCAGATGACGATCGAGGACCTGGTCACGCACACCTCGGGGCTCAGCTATTTCTTCCAGCGTTACCCAGCGGCTGTACAACAGGCGTATCTGAAAGCCGGCATGGCTAACATGGCCCAATTATCCCAGTTAACCCTTGCTGAGTTTTGCGACAAATTGGCCACGCTGCCGCTGGCCTTTGAGCCGGGGAGCCAATACCTCTACGGCCAGTCTTACGATGTCCTGGGCCGGGTAGTTGAAGTTGCCTCGGGCATGCCGCTGGATGCATTTTTTAAAGAACGTATCTTCAAGCCATTGGAGATGGTGAACACCGGATACCGTGTGACGGGGCAGGATATGAACCGCCTCGTTTCCCTGAACCCGCAATGGCCCCTCTATACCGATCCCACCAATCTGGCTTCAAAATTTTTTGGCGGAGGCAGCGGTCTGGTATCGACAACCATGGATTATGCGCGTCTTGCGCAGATGCTCCTCAATGGCGGCGAGCTGGATGGTGTGCGCTTGCTTGGTCCTCGAACCGTGGCCTTGATGACCACGGATCATTTGGGCTCGCGGGGAAACTGGAATGATGCCCAGTACGTATCGGTACCTGGGCGTGGGTATGGCGTAGGCTTCGATGTCTATGTTCGCGTCGATGCTGGGCGTGCCTATGCGTTCGGGAATGTCGGCGACTTCTTCAAGGACGGTGCCGCCGGGACTATTTACTGGATCGATCCTAAAGAGGACCTCATGGCCGTCTTTATGGTGAGTTCGCCGCTCAGTCGACTCTATTACCGGTTTTTGATAAAGGATCTGATTTACCAGGCTATCGTGGAATAGACCGAAAGCATTTACAAGAAGGTTTGTCATCTCATCAAAGGGCAGGGGCCTGAAGGCCCCTGCCCTTTGATGATTCACCTACGTGATAGAGACGTTACACAAAAGTTCTTGGCTTCCGAAAGAAGCCCGTGGCAAGATTTAGTTGATCAGCCGCCGACGCATGGCGCGCATGGCGATCGCCAAAAAAAACGCGGAAAAAATGAGAAGGTAGCCGATGCTGAACAAGGGCATGGCCTCCATCCTGCCGAGGGAGAGGAGCCTGGTAATCTCGACCACATGATAGAGGGGCAAGGCCAGGGATGCCTTCTGGGCCCACAGCGGAAGGCTGGAGACGGGGAAAAAGGTACCGCTGAAGAGGAACAAGGGCGTCAGGAAAAGAAAGACGGGGAGATTGAACATATCGATGCTCGGCACGATGCCCGTAAAAAACATGCCGATGGCGCCAAAGGCGATGCCGCCGAGAAAGGCAAGGGGGATGATGAGTAATCCCGAGGGGAAGGCGATGAATCCGAAGATGCCGAGGACAATGAGCATGATTGCCGCCGCCGCTGCCGACTTGGTAGCGCTCCAGATGACCTCGGCCAGGATGATCTCCTCCAGGGAGAGGGGCGTGGCTATCATGGCGTCGAAGGTCTTCTGGTAGAAGGCGCGAACAAAAGAGGCGTAGGTCGTTTCAAAAAAGCTGTTCCACATCACGGCAGTGGCAATGAGGGCAGGGGCGATAAATTCCGTATACGAGAGGCTCATGCCGGCGTAACTGACGCGGCCAACGAGGTTTCGGAAGCCGAGGCCGAAGGCCAGGATGTACAGGGCCGGCTCAAAAAGCGGGACGAGGAAATTGACCTTCCAGATCCGACGGTAGACGACAAGGTTTCTCCACCAGACCCGCATAAAACGCCAGGAGAAATCGGACAGCATGTTCATTCTCTGAGTTCCCTCCCGGTCAAGCGCAGGAAGACATCTTCCAGGGTGGGCACCCGGAACGTGCACTTTTCCATACAAAAGTTTTTGCGAATGTATTCTCCGACGGAGTTTCGCGCATAGACAATAATGCGCTGATCCAGAATGTCATGGCTTATGCGGCCCTTGACGAGATATTGTCGCAGATCTTCATTTGTCCCCTCGATCTCTATAACCGCGTCCTCCACATAACGCTCGATGAGGGACTGGGGGGAATCCTCGGCGATGATCTTGCCCCGGTCGAGGATCATGAGGCGATCGCAGAGTTGAGAAGCCTCTTCCATATAGTGGGTGGTAAGGAAGAGGGTAACGCCGCTCTTGCGCAGGGCCATGAGCTTTTCCCAGAGGAGATGGCGGGATTGGGGGTCCAGCCCCGTGGTTGGTTCATCCAGGATGAGCAATTCCGGTTCATTGATCAACGAGCGGGCAACCATGAGCCGTCGCGCAAGGCCCCCGGAGAGCTCCACTACCTTGGCCTTTCGCTTTTTCTCCAGGGCGAAGAGCTGCATGAGTTCCGCCGTCCTCGCGCGTGCCCGAACAGCCGGCATAGAGAAATAGCCGGCAAAAACAGCCAAGTTTTCTTCCACGCTGAGGTCCGGGTCGAGGGTATTACCCTGCTGGCAGACCCCGATGCGCGACCGGATCACCCGCCAGTCCTTTTCTATATCCTGCCCAAAGAGCAGCATCCGGCCGGAAGAAAGGGGGGAAAAACCATACATCATCCGGATGATAGATGTCTTTCCGGCGCCGTTTGGACCGAGTAGTCCGTAACATTCTCCCGGCCGCACCTGAAAGCTCACCCCATCCACGGCCGTGAACGCGCCATAGTTTTTTTTGATATCAATCGCTTCAATAACAAAAGTCATAGATGTTGTTATCCGGCTATTTTCCCAATGAAAATATAAGGAATTTAGCCTTGTGTGTCAATGCGGCAGAAGGGCGTGCCTGCAGTTCAACGAGCCGGGTAAAGGAAATAGCCAGTTTAAACCTTTTTCCCCTGCAGGTGTCTAAACTAAGTAAGCAGTTTTTCACGAGGACGGGCCAGAAATTTTTAATCTCATCATTTGAAAAGGGTCGGTATGGGCATTAGCATCAATCTTAGAGGGGTTGATAACAACATACTGCGTAAGTGTCTCATATGCGGCCTGTTTCTAGCAGGGGAGGTCGTGGCTCTGGAAGGGGCCCAACACAAACCCCAGGTTTTTGGGGAAGGAGAGGAATAATTATGAAGAAAAGAAAGAAAATCGTCGCGTGTACCGTGAGCTGGCTTCTTGTCCTGTTTTTGGCAGCGCCGCCATGGGTTTTTGCGCAGGATCAGGCAGCAGCACAAAAATTCACGCAGGCGGAATTGGATCAGATGCTGGCGCCGATTGCCTTGTATCCGGATTCATTGCTGGCCCAGGTCTTGATGGCGTCCACCTATCCGCTCGAGGTTGTGATGGCGAATCGCTGGGCTCAGGAGAACAAAGATCTCCAGGGCGATCAGCTGAACGCAGAACTGGATAAGAAGGATTGGGATCCCAGCGTGAAGGCACTGGTTCCTTTCCCGCAGGTGCTGGCCATGATGAGCGAGAAGCTGGAGTGGACCGAAAAGCTGGGAGATGCCTTCCTTGACCAGCAAGATGCCGTGATGGATACGATCCAGCAATTGAGAGAAAAGGCCGAGGCGACAGGCAACCTAAAGAGCGGCAAGGAGCAGACGGTGACTACGGAGGGGAATACGATCGTGATCGAGCCCGTAAATCCGGAGGTCATTTATGTACCTGTCTATAACCCTTTTATAGTTTATGGGCCATGGTGGTATCCTGATTATCCGCCGTTCTGGTATTATCCTGCCGGATATGCAGTAGCAAGGATTGTATTTTATTTCCCCTTTTTCTGTGCGGTGGGCCCATTTTGGCACCATGGGTGGGGTCACTGGGATTGGCACCATCATAGCGTATTTGTCAATATCGATCGACACGTAAACATCAATCGTCGCCACATCAATGATACCCATATCCGCACGGACACGTGGCACCATGATGTGGGACATCGGCGGGGTGTTCTTTATGGACATGAAGCAACCCGTGCACGGTTTGGCCAGACCAGCAGGGGATCGGTGGATAACCGGCGAGTCTTCCGTGGTTTCAGCCCGGGGCCAAGCACATCGAGGGCGATCCAAGGCAGACCGCAGACCATCCCGCAAAACAGAGGGCCGAGTACCTCGAGGGGGCCCCAAGGGACGCCTCAGGTTGTCCCGCAAAACAGGGGGCCAAGCACCTCGAAGGTGCCCCAAGGCACGCCACAGACTATCCCGCAAGGCAGAGGACCCAGTGCATTTGGACAAGGCCAGCCGGAGCGTGGCACGAACAGGACCATCTTTGGAGGTGGGGGCATGGATCGCGGCAGCGATGTTAGGAGGCAGAGCGAGAGAGGCTTCCAGAGCCGCGGCAGCATGTCTCCAGGGGGCGGCACCGGTGTTGGGCCGCGTGGCGGGGGATCCGGCAGCGGCGGCCATGACCTTTTACGACCCTGACGAGACCTGACAACAGGTGAAATGACGAGCAAACGAGAAAGTATCTACCTCCTCATTGTTTTCGTAAGGGCGGATACTATCTATCCGCCCTTACGAAGATTCTTTTTACAAGCCTTGTTCGATACCCCGATACATACGCCTCAAGATTAAATCGGATAAAATAAATGTGAAGGAACAAGGGAACCCTTTGCTCCCGTGTTGCGAGGAGAAACCGCGACGCCATACCCGGATATCACGTCTCGGTGATGATATCCGCTCATTATCGAGACGTGATGATGCGGACATCAACGGCCACAACCCCCTGCCCCTGGGGGAGGACAAGAAGGGGGTTGATGTCAATGCCCTTTATCTCCGCACCATCCGTCATCAGCTGTGAGAGCTTGAGCAGGGACTCTATGAGCTCAGCGCAATCGAAAGGATCGACTCCCCGCGCACCCTTCAGCAGGGGGTATCCCCTCAATTCGGTGAGCATGGTCTCTGCTTTTTTTTCGGTCAAGGGCAGGATGCGCAGCACGGTATCGCCGAAGATCTCGGCATAGCTGCCGCCGAATCCCAGCATGCCCACCGGACCGAAACTCTTATCAACGGTCCCCCCCAGGATCATTTCCATGCCGTGGGATACCCACCCTTGTAGCAGGATGCCGTCATCAAAGCCCTGTTTCTGCGCCAGTTGTGCGAGCTGCGCAAAGGTCTCTTTGAGACCCTGCTGATCTTGGATATGGCGCGCAACGAAACCTTTGTCGACCTTGTGCAGTACACTGGGACAATTGACCTTGAGGGCGACGGGATATCCTATCTCATCGGCGTGCGCGAGGGCCTCATCGATATCTTGGCAGACGGCAGATCGAGCACAGGGAATGCCTGTTGCGGCTATGATCTCCAAGGCCTCAGCCAAGAGCAGGGGTCTTTCTTTCGCGCCTGCCCTTTGGAGGTTTTGCTCTATCGTGTCCCTATCGAAAGAAAATCGAGGATAATTCTCCTCGGGTTCTCGCTCCTTGATTCGCAGATAGTGATCTCTCGATGCCGCCAGGGCACGGATCGCGTCCTGCGGATCGGCAAAGAGGGGGAGCTCGAAGGAACGCCTGATTTGGAAGGCGTTGCTTTCATAAAACATAAAACAGGCAGAGATCGGTTTTTGATACTGCAAGCTCAGACGATGGAAGGCACTTCCCAGTGATATCATTCCCGCCGCATCATCGGTGGCGCCGCCGTGCTGAAAGAAGATGCCGTCGGCGCCTTCCTTGAGCGCATCCTCGGTGATCCCAACAAAGAGGTCGAAGTTGAGAAAATCTCCCAAATCCAAAGGGTTGGTGCGCTTAATCACGTTGGGGCCCGATTTCTCCTGCACCTTGTTGAGGAAGGCCTCTGAGAGGGGATAGAGGGTGAATTTAGATTCTATGGCAAAGTCGGCGGTCGAGATGGCGACCCCCCCTGAGCGGGAGATGATCACCAGGTTGTTCCCGCGCATCGGGGGGAGGGTGAGGATCTTCACCCAATCGATGGCCTCGCGGTAGCTCTGTGCCCTGACAATACCTGCCTCCCTGAAGGCGGCGTCCACCACGCGGTCGTCGGTGGCCAAGGCCTGCGTGTGAAACATGGCGATCTCACTCGTGGCGGGATGCCGGTTCACCTTTTGTATGACGATCGGCTTGGTCGTCCGCGCGGCAAGTTCCATGAGCTGGCGGCCTCTCATGATACTCTCCAGATAGAGGAGGACGATCTGCGTTTCGTCATCCTCGAGGAGATAGCTGAGGTAGTCGATTTCATCGAGATCCAATTTGTTACCGACACTCACCGCCTTGCTGATGCCGATGTTATTGTTGCTCAGCTGGTTCACGAGGGTATACATGACCCCACCGCTTTGAGACAAGACCGCGACAGGTCCTTGTTTCAGGATCTCCTCATGCATGGGCGCAAAAGGCGTTACGAGAGAAGCGCTCATGTTGATGATACCCAGCCCATTGGGGCCGACCACGCCAATGCCCCATTTTCGAGCCGTACTGAGGAGTTCATCGCCCAGCTTCTTCCCCTCTGCCGAAAGCTCTCCAAAACCACCTGTCTCGACGATGACCCAGGGGATCCCTTTGCGTCCGCACTGATCGACGATATCTGGCACCGTTGCCGCCGGCGTGATGATGATCGCCGCGTCGATTTCCTCGGGCAGTTGATCCACCGAGGTGAGGATTTCTTTCCCGCAGACCATACCGCCGCGGGGCCCGACGGGGAATATGTCACCGGCAAAGTCGAACCTGCAGATGTTCTCCATGATATTTCGCCCTGCGTTCTCTCGCCTCTCGGAGACTCCGATCACCGCAATGCGCTTGGGATAAAACAGTCTCTGCATGCTATTTTCCCGTATTGCCTTTTTCTTCATTTCTTTGTTTCAGTAGATGGTTGACGTGTTCGGGAACGAATGCCCACAAGACCCGACTCAGCAGATTTTACTCCCGCAGAGATGGCTCTTTTCCGCGTGCTATGGTGCGGGGATTATAACCTGAAACATTCTTGTATAATCGAGAGAGGGCTTCCTTGCCTGCCTAAGAGAGGCCCGCTAGTCCATGTATCCGCATCCTTGTCTTCTATCACATGTTAAGCGAACCTTTTTTAGTAGCTTTTATCCATTAATTATGCTACATTCGTCGAACAAATGCAACCTTTTTCTATGGACAGGCTTCACGAGATCATAGACGCCATCACCGGCCCCTTGGTCCTTGCCGCAAAGGATAACTTCTCCCGTCTCCCCAACATCAAGGGATTGGAGGATTTGGTCACGGGCCTGATCCGGGAGGCCATCCCCCTCTCGGTGGATCCAGCCATTAAGGCCCAGCTCAAGGCCCTGCAAAAGAACTTCGCCGGCTTTGAGGGGATGGCAGGGAGCGAGAAAGAGGAGCGGATCAGGAGGGGCAAGGCGTTGTTGGAAGAAATTGCGGGGTTGCTTGATTCTCCGGACAGGGGTCAACAACCTGCCGAGGAGGAGATAGCCGAGGTGCTGAGACGCCCCATGCAATTCGTCAAGGGGGTCGGACCAAAGATCTCCGAGCTTCTCAAGAAGAAGGGGATAGAGACCATAGAAGACGCCCTCTACAACCTTCCTATCCGCTATGAGGACCGTCGGCAGATCAGAAGGATAGCCGATCTCACCACTGGCGAGCGTTGTGTAGGCTACGCCGAGGTGATCACCGCCGGCGAGGTGGTTTATCCCCGGAGCCGCCGCCGGGTCTATGAGGCCGTCCTGGGGGACGGGAGCGGCTTTATCGTGGCCAAGTGGTTTCAGGGGATTCCGTATATCAGGGGGCGCCTGAAGAAAGGGGATCGGGTCATCTTCTGCGGCGATATACGAGGATATCGGGCGCAAAAGGAGATACACCACCCTGACCTGGAATGGGTGGAGGGCACGGAAGGCGACTCCCTCAACTTCGGACGCATCGTGCCGGTCTATTCCGAGACCGAGGGGCTTTACCAGCGCCGGATCAGGGGGATCATGCACCAGGTGGTACAGCATGCCGCCCTCAAGGTAACGAGCCCTATCCCTCACCCGGTAAGCGCGCGATGCAACCTGATGCCCCTTTCCGAGGCCCTGTGCGAGGTCCATTTCCCCCAGGCATATCTCGACATCGAGCAGCTCAACCTCAAGACCTCTCGCCCCCATCAGCGGTTGGCCTTTGAGGAATTCTTCTTCCTCGAGCTGGGTATGGCGCTGCGTCGTCGGGGCATCGCGCAGGAAGAAGGAATTGCCTTCCAGATCGCCAAGGCTGCCCTAGCCGAGAAACTTCTGGAGCAACTTCCCTTTGCCCTCACCAGGGCCCAGGAGAGGGTGATCGAGGAGATCAAGGGGGACATGGCCAAACCCCATCCCATGAACCGCCTGCTGCAAGGGGACGTTGGAAGCGGGAAGACGGCGGTGGCCCTGGTTGCCTCGCTTATCGCCATCGACAACGGCTTTCAGGCGGCACTGATGGCCCCTACCGAGATCCTGGCTGAGCAGCACTACCTCAACCTCAGGGAGTGGTTGCGGGGGCTGGATGTCAGGGTAGTGCTGCTGACCGGCAGGATCAAGGGGAAGGAGCGCGATCAGCTCTACCAGGCCATCACAGAGGGCACAGCCCAGCTGGTGGTGGGGACCCATGCCCTGATCCAAGAGGGGGTGTCCTTCAAGAGGCTGGGCCTCGGGGTGGTGGATGAGCAGCACCGCTTTGGGGTGATGCAGCGGGCCCGACTGAAGAGGAAGGGGGCGGTGCCGGACCTCTTGGTGATGACGGCGACCCCCATCCCCCGCACCCTGGCCATGACCCTCTACGGCGACATGGAGGTCTCGGTCTTGGATGAGCTTCCTCCGGGCAGGGGCCCCATTACCACCAGGGTCTATCGAGAAAAGGATCGGGGGGCGGTCTATCGCCTGGTGGGTGAGGAGATAGCCAAGGGGAGGCAGGCCTATGTCGTCTATCCCCTGGTGGAGGAGTCCGAGCAGCTGGACCTGCGGGATGCGACCCAGGGTGCCCAGCGCCTCCAGCGAGAGATCTTCCCCGACTATCGGGTCGGGCTTATCCACGGCAGGTTGAAGGGCGAGGAAAAGGAAGAGGTGATGGGGGCCTTTCGTAGGGGGGCGATTCAGATCCTTGTGGCCACGACGGTGATCGAGGTGGGGATAGATTGCCCCAATGTCACGGCCATGGTGGTGGAGCACGCCGAGCGGTTCGGCCTTTCCCAATTACATCAGCTGCGGGGGAGGATCGGCAGGGGGGTCCACCCGTCCGTATGCCTCTTGCTGGCCGCCCCCCGGCTCGGCAGGGAGGCGTGGCGCCGCCTCAAGGTCATGGAGGAGACCCTTGACGGCTTCCGTATTGCCGAGGAGGATCTGGCCATCAGAGGGCCGGGGGAGTTTTTGGGGGTGAGGCAGTGGGGGCTGCCCGATTTGCGGGTGGCTAACCTCATCAGGGATGTCCGTCTGCTCCAGCAGGCCCGCCGAGAGGCCTTCGCCCTCATCGACCAAGACCCTCAGCTCGGCAGCGAGGAGCATCGTTCCCTCGTCGAGGCCGTCCGGGGGAAATGGCAGGGGCGATTGGAGCTGGCATCCGTGGGGTAGAGAAGGCTTGACATACCCCCCCTTTTTGGTATTAAATGCACAGGTCGAAAATAGGCAAAAAGGAGGTCCTATATGGCTACACCGGTGACTGTGCCCATGGTAGGAAAGATCGTGGCCGTCAATGTGAAGGCAGGGGATAAGGTAAAAGAGAACGATCAGGTGGCTACCCTGGAGGCGATGAAGATGGAAATGCCTGTGGTGGCCCCGGTGTCCGGGACAGTGAAGGAGGTCAATATCAAGCCAGGAGATGAGGTAACGCCGGATACCGTCCTCATGGTCATAGAGTAAGGATATGGATAGACGGTGTGAAACAAGGTGTAGCAACCATAGGTATAAACCCTCCAAGATATAACTGCCTCGCGATCGAGGAGATGCCCCCTACCATTTGGATATTTTTATTGAGGGGGTGTCCCAAGGCGACACAGGCGAGGGGGTTCTGGCCTGCAGGGAGACGAGACAACCCTTCCGATAGGGGGCATAAGGGAAGAAGGCAATGATTGCGGCGGGGATCGACATCGGGTCTCTCTCCACCGAGGCGATTGTTTTCGACAACGAAAAGGGGATTCTGGGGTATTCCATCATCCCGACCGGCGGCTCCAGCAGGGATGCCTCACAAGTCTCACTGAGGCAGGCCATCACAACGGCCAATATTACCAGAGGCGAGATTAAGCAGATCGTATCCACCGGCTGTGCCCGGGAGATCGCCGAGTTTGCCGACCGCAAGATTACCGAGATCACCTGCATTGCCAAAGGCGTCAGCTATCTCTTCCCCAAATGCCGAACCATCATCGATATCGGTGGCCAGGATACCAAGGTGATCAGGGTGGATGAGCAGGGGAGGGTGTTGGAATTCGACATGAACGACAAGTGCGCTGCCGGCACAGGCCGATTTTTAGAGGTGATGGCCAAGGCCCTCATGGTAGGACTCGATGAGATGGGGGAACAATCCATCCTGTACCGTAACGATCTGACGATCAGCAGCATCTGCACCGTCTTTGCCGAATCAGAGGTGGTTTCCCTGGTCTCGGAAGGGCGACAGGTGGAGGATATCCTCCATGCCATCCACAACGCCATTGCCGACAGGACCCTCGGCCTCCTGGAGAGAATAGGGACGGTGGCGCCGCCGGTGGCCATGACCGGCGGGGTGGCCAAAAACATCGGCGTGGTCAAGGCCCTGGAAGAAAAGCTGGAGACGCCGCTCGTCATCTATGGCGAGCCGCAGATCGTCGGCTCCCTGGGTGCGGCCTTGCTCGCCTTGCATGGCCTCTAATTGGAAAGATCCTTTCGCTCTGTAATTTTCCCTCACGACATCATCATCTAAGAAGGGGGAAAACGATGAAAAGTAATAAAATTTTCAATCTCATTTTATTTCTTTGTATAGGTCTTCTTGCAGTTATCATATTTCTTCTGTACAATCTTAACAAAAGAGTTTTATCGCTGGAAAAAGACTTTTTGTCATTTAGGGGAAAAGAGAAAGCGGTAGAAAATAAATTAAAAGACGATAATTATAAATATTTAAAAAAAGAAAAATTTTTGGCGGATGATAATCTCAAGGAATATCAGACCGTCATCATCGATTATGTTAAAAAGAACATAGGCACGATAGTGCTAGAAAAACCAGTATTGGGAGGTCGGTGGATAGTCTCAGATATTAAATTTCTATCTCCTGACATCATAGAAGTAGAGTATGAAGATGGTCATATCGGAGGCGTCATATTTTTAAAAATAGAGACTGCCTTCGATTCTAAGGTAGTAGTCAAACCTTTCTGGTAGGTGAGGGTGTTAAAAAATAATTCAAAAGGTGTCAAATCTACACTATTATTAAGATTAAAAAGAACGGAGAGGGTTGAAAGATATGCGTTGTCCAAAATGCGGGGCTAAAAATCCAGGCGGTAATAATTTTTGTTCTCAATGTGGTTGTCACTTGGAAACCGGGGTTGTAGTCATAAAGGAGGTTGCCATGGACGGTTATTTCTTTATGGAGTCAATACTTCAATTGATTGCGCAAGGGAGCTTTTTTAGAAGGGCGTTTGCCGTTGTTTTGCGGGCCCTGGCAGTCGTGACCTCGATTTGGGGCCTTGTGGTTTGGATGTCTGTGTGGAAGTATGCGGCGCGGGCCCAGTTTGTTGCGCTATCAGGGATCGTTATTTTTCAGGTGCTTTTTGTTGTTGCCCTTTACATGGTGGCACATACGCTCTTTATTCGAGCACGGGATATTGCCCAGCTGCCGGACGAAGAGTTTTATGTCATACCCATTGCCGCTATTGCCCTTAAGCTCATCGGGGAGATATACGCCTCTTTTGTGGCTGTTATGTCCGTTGCCGGAGGCATCCTCATATGGCTTATGCGTGGTTATGCCTTTTCCGTGGTAAAGAAGGCAGCTCCTTTTGTTCCCCGTCTTGGCAACGGGGAGGGATTTGTGGGAGGACTGCTGTTTATGGGAAGTGGATTGTTCGCGGCCTTCGTTGTCCTTGTGTTGACCTACTTTCTCGCCGAGGCAGTTTGCATGATGGCAGAGAGCGCACGGAATCTTAAAATTACGCGGCAGATTGCCGAGCAGTACGATAAAGTTACAAAAAAGACATAGCGCCCCTTTGTAAACAATCATCCTGCCGATGGTGCTTATCCATGGCAAAAGGCGATAAGGGCGGTTTTTTTCAAAGGCTGCGCCGCGGCCTGACCAAGACCCAGGGGCTGCTGATCGGCGGGGTCGATGACCTGTTGCGGCCGGGCAGGGGGATGGATGAGGAACTCTACCACGAGCTGGAGGAGCTCCTCATCGTAGCCGATGTGGGTGCCGAGGCGACCCGCAGGCTGCTCGATGGCATCCGGCAAGAGACGAAGAAGCAGGGGATGATTGATGCCCACGAGATCATCCCGCTCTTGCGCCGCGAGGTCCTGGAGATCCTCCGTCCCCATGAGGCCCCTCTCGCTATCGGAGGGGGGAAGGACGGCCCCTTTGTGGTGATGGTCATCGGGGTCAATGGCGTAGGGAAGACCACCACCATCGGAAAGCTTGCCTACCGCTTTACCTCCCAAGGGAAAAAGGTCGTGGTGGCTGCAGCCGATACCTTCCGGGCTGCTGCCATTGAGCAACTGGAGATCTGGAGCGAGAGGGCAGGGGCGCACTTTGTCAAACATAGCGGCGGGTCTGACCCTGCAGCAGTGGCCTTTGACGCGGTGAAGGCCGCCCAGGCCAAGAAGTACGACCTCCTCTTTATCGACACGGCAGGCAGGCTCCACACCAAGGAAAACCTGATGGAGGAGTTAAAGAGGGTCAAGAGGATCGTCAATCGGGAGCTTCCTAGTGCACCGCACGAGATCTTATTGGTCCTGGACGCCAGCACCGGTCAGAACGCCATCGTCCAGGCCCGGACCTTCCACGAGGCCGTGGGGGTCACGGGGATCGCCCTGGCAAAGTTGGACGGTACGGCCAAGGGGGGGATCATCGTCGCTATCGCCCAGGAGCTCGGGATTCCCCTGCGTCTTGTCGGCGTGGGGGAAGGGATAGAGGACCTGCAGGATTTCCTTGCCGAGGCCTTTGTCGACGCCCTGTTCAGTCGAACCTCTTGAGAACCTAGAAGGGTTCTAGGGGTCGAGGGTTCAAGGGGCCAAGTAAGAACGTTTAGCTTTTTTTCGCTAGAACCCTAGACCCCCCCCGCTTTTGGGGATCCCGCTGTCCATAAAATCTGAATAAGTCCCGCCCTGCTTTCTATAACGATCTGAATGGCGGGATGTCGCATAGCGACAGAGCGGGATTGAATCCCCGAACCCTGAAATTCCACCAAAGGTGGGATAGTTTATAAAATGCGATCAGAAGCCATGAGACCAAATACTATCAAGGTCATCATCTTTGACTGTGACGGCGTGTTGTTCGACTCCAAAGAGGCGAACATCGCCTTTTATAACCAGATCC
>Ga0214474_1000623_pt1 | contig 17123 bp, 12 predicted proteins | sample RVTome_2_FD_187335 | JGI IMG/M metagenome (GOLD analysis project Ga0214474, IMG submission 187335) | Soil microbial communities from uranium-contaminated site in the Upper Colorado River Basin, Wyoming, United States - RVT95D214 HiSeq ...
GCAACTACAACCAAGCGACGCTGAAGGACCCGCTGGACCCCGACAGGCTTTCCGGCAGATTGATCGTCAGGGTTAGGCCATATGTGGGCGCTGCGCCAGACCTGCAGTTCAACCTGCAGCTTGACTACTACGACATGCAGCCGTTCACTTGGGTGGAGTTCACGCCCTTCATGAGCGGCGACCCGTACACACCGACCCTCAGCTTCACCTTGGCCGGGAGCATGAGCTCCGCGACATGGCAGACAATGATCACGGTTCCGTCCGATGCCACAGTGGGCACTTACGAGGCCGCGATCTACGTTTCGACTGCCGACAGAGTCCAGTGCATACCGATAGTCATCAACGTACCCGCTGATGACTATGAGTTCCAGTTCGGAGGAGAGTCATACTTCGACACGCCCTACAACAACGAAGTGACTGGTGAATCGGACAGGGGCTGGAGGTTCGAAGTAGGGGACTGGAGACAATACTGGGCGCTCCCAGTAGACCCGTGGAACTTCCCGGACTACTACTCCTCGCTGGTAGTGACCGTCAACTGGACCGAGACGCCTACGGACACGAACGTGCATCTGCTGGCCCCGTTGCCCGCGATCATCTACGATGAGGGCTGGGTCTATGACGACATATTCGGACCCTGGCAGGTCATGGTGCCACTAGCGTCCAGCGACGAGATGTATCTCGGAGCGGGAACATTCGGATCGCGGACATCGACCGGAGGACCTCAGGAAGTCATCGCGGCCCCGAACTCCAACACGTATTGGGGCGGCGACGCAGGCTTCACCGTGCCCCTCTGCGAGTACTACACGATGATGTACACCGGACTCGGTGGACCGGTCTTGGTGCTGACCAGGACGCCCATAATGTCCGGCAGTACGGCGAGTGACACGCTGGAAGGATTCACGAAATGGCTGACGGTCTATGACTGGGGTCCTGACGAGATATACATCGAGTCGGAACAGCCGGGAGACCCGATGAGCCCAGGATATGTCCCGCTTGTTGACTCTCTGCCCGCCTGGTACTACATGGAACTGGACGGCACTGTGGACGTCAGAGGCAGCGGAGTAGACATCGTGTCTGGACAATCGACCGCGGAACCGATCTGGCAGGACGCGTTGAGCGGCAGCTTCGTTGAGGCACTCGCAAACGCATACTTCACGGAGCCCGTCACTGTGGGCGACACAAACCTGCTGAGAGTCGCGGTCGAGGAGATCGCCGACTGCCCGGACATCGACCTAGGCTTGTGGTACGATGCCAACTGGAACGGCGTGGCGGAGCTGGACGAACCGTACTGGTATGTTGGCGCAGGAGGGTCCACGGAGTCTCTGACCCTGGATGATCCGACGCCAGGCCAGTACCTCGTGAAGGTGCTCGGCTATACGGTGACCGGATCTCCGGGCTGGTTCTTGCTGACGGTGCAGGTAGGATTGCCAGACGCGACGATCGTTGCGACGGACTTGGAGCCGACAGCCTCCAGCGGAGAGCACTGGTTCAACATAACATACAGCCTGCCTGCGAAAGCCGGCGTATACTCTGGAGCTGCGACCTTCGGGTTCATGGGCGCCGCGGATATGTTCTCGATACCCGTTACGATCAACGTCATAGACGCTGGCGTACCGGTGATTGAGAATGTCGCACCTGCGGAAGGCGCGATGCTCGACACGAACGTTCCAACTGTGGAATTCGACCTCAATGACGTTGTCGAGTTCTACTCTGGACTTGACCCGTCGTCCGTGACCGTGCTGATAGATGACGTCGATTGGACGTTCTTCGCGACCATCGCTGGAGACCACGTTACGCTCGTGCCGCCGTTCGCGCTGTCTGAAGGGCTGCACACGCTCTACATCGAGGCTGCGGACCTATACGGTAACTGGGCGGAACCTGTATCAGTGACGTTCGAAGTGAACACGCTGATAGAGGCGTTCAGCGCGGAGTTCGCCGACTCGGGTACAGGCGCGACGATAGCCGACGGCACGACTGTCAATGTCGACACGGTCGATATTGTCGGTCTCACGGACCCGCTGGCAGATGTGGTTGCTTCAACGCCGAGCGCCAACTGGGGAACGACTTCCAACTCGTACGGTGCGTTCTCGCTGGTCGAAGTGTCTCTCGCGGAAGGCGTCAACGTCTTCACCATAACGGTGACCAATGGCGCGGGCGTGAGCGCGACGATGTACAAGACTCTGATCTTGGACTCGATCTGCGTGCTCATGGTGAGCCCGGTCGAGACTCCGACGGCAGAGAACTCGGTGCTCGTAACTGGCATCAGTGAGATGGGCGCGACCGTGACGGTCGATGGCCTTGCAGCGGTTGTCAACGCTGACGGCTCGTGGGCGAGATCGGTATCTCTCAGTGAGGGCTCGAACTCGCTCCTGGTGACGGCCGTCGATGCAGTGGGCAACTCCGCCTCGGAAACGCTGACGGTCGTGCTCGACACGACACCGCCGGCTCTGGCGGTCACAGTCCCGGCAGACGACACTGTTGTGGACCAGCCGAGCGTGGATGTCACGGGCACGACGGATGCGGGAGCGACTGTCTGGGTGAACGGAGTGGTTGCGAGCGATGGCACGGCGGACTGGGCGGCGACGGTTGTCCTGGCCGAAGGGGCCAACACGATCACCATCACCGCAGCCGACGACCTCGGCAACAGCGTGACGGTCACGCGCACAGTGACATACACGCCGCCGGTCTACGCGACGCCTGACGACTTGCAGGACCTGCAGGACGAGCTCGACGGGCTTAACCAGACGACCCAGGACGACCTGGGCGACGCGAACGCCAGGATCGACGACACCGACTCGTTCGCGAAGCTGCTGATGTACCTGACAATCGGCCTGTTCGTGGTGGCGATCATACTGGTCGGCCTCGTCTGGTACATGATGAACAGCAAGCTGGGCGGAGGAAAGAGCGAAGGCCACTCGGTCGAAGAGGTCGAGGAGCCGCCGCCATCGGACGTCGAGCGCGAGTTCGAGGAGCTGGAGAAGGAGATCGAGAAGGAAGAGGGAAGGCGCTGAGCCTCTCTCCCCCAAACCTCTTATTTTCATCATTTTTCGTTTCCGAGCGCGAGCTAGCTCGTGACTGAGAAGAAGAGCCACTGGAGGGAATCGAACCCTCGACCTACGCCTTACCAAGGCGTCGCTATACCTCTAAGCCACAGTGGCTTGTCGGGCCGGCGGCATGGCATCCTGACGGGCGTATTAAAAGGTTACCCGTCATGCGATTTCTGGGGCCAATCGAGAAGATACATCAGATCGTGTCCTCCTGGGTCGTACATATCGTCAATGCTCGTCGCCTTCCTGAACCCGACCCGTTCATAGAGCTTCTTAGCGCTTGCCTTGTCCGCTTGTGTCATCAGGGCCACCTTCCTGAGTTTGATCCCGTCCTTCGCGTAGAAGGCTTCCATATCATCCAAGGACTTCCTGAGGAGTCGCTCTCCCAGGCCCCGCCGCCTGCTCCGTCCGTCCACCCACAGGTTCTCTATCCAGCCAAGGCCGAGGCACTTCTCTCCTTCTATCCTCCAGAAACATGCCCCTCGAATCTGGCCACGCACCTTGGCGAGATTGATGTGATGATAATCGAAGTAGCAGTTGACGAACCACCGGGATTCATCGGCAGCCTTCTCGAGCTCGGCAGAGGAGTATATCTCGCAGAGCCTGTCGATGTCGCTCCTCGCTGCTGCTGAAATCGTGATAGTCATCGACGCCGCGTTCATGGACCCTTCTAGCAGTCTCGGCCAAGATAAGGCTTCTTCTGACTGGAACGAACCATGGCATTCGATTCGCAAGGCCGCAGGTCGCATACTTTATAATAGAGCCGGAGGATTCTTCGGCCAGATGAAGGAAGCCCTGAGCAGCTTCGACGTGTCGTGCATCGTGAACGACCTTCAATCGCTCATTGGAGCGCGCATAGACAAGATCTACCATCCAAAGCTCGACCACCTAGTGTTCGCGCTTAAGACGCTCAGCGAAGGCAAGGAGTACATGCACTTCCACGTGGGCAAATGGCTCTTCACGACGAAGGCCCCTCAGGAGATGCCACAGCAGCCTTCGGACTTTGCGATGATGCTCAGGAAGAGGATCTCGAACTCCAGGATAGTCGGGATAAAGCAACAGGGGTTCGACCGGATAGTTGTCTTATCATTGGAGAAGGACGAGAAGTACGATCTTGTCTTCGAGCTGTTCGGTGACGGGAACGCAATACTTGTGAAGGACGGAACCATCGTTCAGCCGCTCTCGAGCCACACATGGAAAGACAGGGACGTCCGAGCGAAGAGAGTCTTCCTTTTCCCTCCTCCCGTCCCGGATCCGTCATCCCTCACGCCCGAAGAGTTCCGCGCGATACTCCTCAGCTCGGACACTGATCTTGTCCGCACGCTCGCCACCCGACTGAACATAGGCGGGAGATACAGCGAGGAGATCTGCGCGAGGGCTGGAATAGACAAAGGGACCAAGGCGAACTCGATTGACCTGGCAAGCGCGGGGCGCATACTCGAGACGACGAAGGCGCTCAAAGATGAGGCGGTGCGTTCAGCCAGAGGGTTCGTTGTGCTGAAGGATGGACAAGCGGAGGATGTTGTGCCCTTCGGGCTCGTGACGCAGAAGGACTTGGCGCATGAGGAGTTCCCCAGCCTCTCGGCCGCGATAGAGAGCTATGTCTCCAGAGAGCCGAAGCCGATGAAAGCTGAGGCGAAGGTCGACACAAAGGAAATCGACAAGATCAGGCGAAAGATCGCCCAACAGGAATCCGCCCTCAAGAAGCTGGACCAGGAAGCTGCAAGGGCTCAGGAGACCGGCGATTCCATATTCGCGAACTACGGGGACATTGCCCGGACGCTCTCAGCGGCGAAGGAGAGAACGGTCGCTGGAAAGGAACTCGGCGACATCGAAGGATATGTGGCATTCGACAAGAAGAGCTCCACATTGTCGGTGAAGCTCGGGGGAAAGGAATACAGGCTGAACCTCAACGTGAGCATCGAGACCAACGCCCGGAGATACTACGAGGAGTCCAAACGATCCAGGAAGAAGCTCGAAGGGGTCAAGAGGGCGCTTGAGGAGGCCAAGGAAGCTCTCGAGAAGAAGACTAGCCCAGCAGAGGATTCCGTGGCAGAGCCAGAACTTGACGTGAGACCAACAAAGAGGTTCTGGTTCGAGCGTTTCAGATGGTTCGTCTCGAGCGAGGACACTATCGTTCTCGGGGGCAAGGATGCCAGGAGCAACGACATTCTTGTGAAGAAGCACTTAGAGGCTGGGGACAGATACGCCCATGCGGACATGCACGGGGCCCCTAGCATTGTTGTCAAGATGAGGGCGGGCGCGACCGAGAAGACCCTGCACGAGGCCTGTGAGTTCGCTGTCGCGACCTCGAAAGCATGGAACGCGAAAATCGGCTCAGCCGCTGGGTATTGGGTACTTCCTGAGCAGGTCAGCAAGACCCCCCAGAGTGGGGAGTACCTGGCCAAGGGAGCTTTCGTCATCAGGGGCAGGCGCAACTATTCGGATAAGTTGGACATCAAGCTGGGAATCGGAGAGATCCAATTCGAAAATGAGCGGAAGGTCATGTGCGGCCCCGAGAGAGCCGTGAAGAAGCACAGCAAGAGATATGTCATCATCCGCCCCGGTGAGAAGGACAAGAACGAGATTGCGAAGAAGCTAGCAGAAGCGTTCCAGGTGCCCATCGAAGAGATCCAGAGCATCATGCCGCCTGGTGATGTCGACATCGTGGAGCAGGCGGGCTTGAAACTCCCCGAGCTCACTTCTTGATCAGCGACCGTAGGATCTTCAATTCCTGCTTGTATCGCTTGTCGCCCTCAGGAGTCTCGAGGACCATAGGCGTCTCTTTCCATCTCTCATCGTTCATGATGTTCTTGAAGCAGTCCAGGCCGAGGTATCCCTTGCCGATCTGTTCGTGCCTGTCCAGCCTCGAGCCCTGCTTCCCCTTGGAATCGTTCAGATGCATCGCTTTGAGCCGGTCGATCCCGAGCACATCCTCGAAATGGTCGAAGGTTGTCCTGTAGCCCTTTGGAGTCTTGATGTCGTAGCCAGCGGCATACGCGTGGCAGGTGTCGAAGCACACGCCCGCGCTCTTCTGGTCCTCCACCATGTCCAGTATCCTGGCTAACTGCTCGAAGGAGTGCCCGAGCACGCTGCCCTGGCCCGCAGTTATCTCCAGCACCTGATGCACATCTCCCGACCCGAACTCCTTTCTTGCCCAGTCCATCGATTCCGCGATCTTCCTCAGCCCAGCGGCCTCCCCCGCGCCCATATGGGCTCCCGGGTGGAATATGAGGTACCGAACACCAAGGTGTTTTGCCCGGACCATCTCGTCCAGGAACGCCTCCCGAGATTGCTTCAACAACGCCTTGTCAGGGCTGCCGAGGTTGATGAGGTACGAGTCGTGTATCACTGTCTCCTTGATGCCGAACTTGTGGCAGTTCTCCTTGAACTGCTCGGCCTCTTCCAGGTCGAGAGGCTTCGTCTTCCACTGCATCTGATTCTTCGAGAATATCTGCATGCAGTCGCAGGTCACGTCGCGCCCGCGCTCAGGAGCCAGATGCACTCCGCCTGAGATCGAGATATGTCCTCCCAACAGCAATGGACTACCCATGGGGTAATCCACGACGCCCTAGATAAATCCTAGAAGTCCATGGTGAAGAGGTAGGAGCCGTCTACAGATTGGGATTTCGTGGGCACTCCCGCCTTGTGCATCAAGGCGATCATGGCCACGTTGTCCCTCATGACCTCGGCTGTGAGGCCTTTGAAGTTCTTCGCCCTCGCTATCTTCACCAGCAATTGCATCAGGAAAGTGCCTATGCCCTTCCCCTGCCACGCGTCGGCCACAAGGAAGGCGATCTCCGCCCTGTGAGTCGCCGGGCTGAGGTGGTAGCTTCCCAAGCCGACCACCTTCTGGTTGGGCGACTCGCCTCCGAGCACGACCATCGATATCTCCTTCTCGTAGTCTATCACGCAGAACTCCTGGAGCTTCCTGTGAGGCATCGATTTGAGCATGCTGAAGAACCTGTTGATGATGGCCTGGTCGCTGAGGTCGTAGAACATGTCGCTAAGCATCTCCTCGTCGGTGGCCCTTATCGGACGGACGGACAGCTCCTCGCCGGTCTTCGTGACCATGACCTGCTCCAGATCCTCCGGGTACACGCAGGTCTCAGGCGCAATGAGCTGGTCCTTGTAGATGTAGTTGATCTTCTTCGCTTCTTCCAGCAACTTCTTCCTGAACTTCGGGTGGGCGATGTTAATGAGGGCCATCGCCCGCTCACGGATGTTCTTCCCGTGAAGGTAGGCGACCCCCCACTCGGTGACAACATAGTGAACGTCACCTCTCGTTGTTACGACGCCTGCGCCTTCCTTCAGGTTTACTGATATCCTCGACAACGTGTCGTTCTTAGCGGTCGACGGAAGCGCGATCACGGGCTTCCCACCCTTCGACCTCGATGCGCCTCTTATGAAGTCGACCTGGCCTCCGATCCCGGAGTAGAACATCGTGCCCAAGGAGTCCGCGCACACCTGTCCAGAAAGATCTACCTCGATCGCAGAGTTGATCGCGACCATGTTGTCGTTCTGCGCGACGATGAATGGATCGTTCGTGTACTCCGTCGGATGGAACTCCACTGAGGGGTTGTTGTCGATGTACTCGTACAGATACTGGCTGCCTATGCAGAATGATGCGACCGTCTTGCCTCTGTGGATGGATTTCCTGGAGTTGTTGATGACGTTCTTCTCAGCCAGTTCCATGAACCCGTCCGAGAACATTTCGGTGTGAATGCCCAAGTCCTTCTTGTCGGTCAGGAAGTGCAGCACGGAGTCAGGTATGGTCCCTATGCCCATCTGGAGCGTAGAACCGTCTTCGATGAGGCTCGCGATGTTCTTCCCTATCCGCCTGGCGACCTCATCCGCCCTCTCCCTGTGGGAATAGAGCAGCGGAACATCCACAGGAACCGCCATGTCGATGTCCTCCATGCTGATGAAGCAGTCGCCTAGTGCTCTAGGCATCTGCGTGTTGATCTCGGCGATGACCTTCTTGGCGCTCTCCGCTCCCGACTTCACGATGTCGGTAGAGACGCCATAGCTGCAGAATCCGTGCTTGTCCGGGGGAGAGACCTGGATAAGAGCAACATCGATCGGGGCCTGACCGCTCTTGAACAGCGCGGGTATCTCGGATAGGAAGACCGGGGTGTAGTCCGCCCTTCCCTCTGAGACCGCGTGCCTCGTGTTCGCACCGATGAAGAACGCGTTATGCCTGAACTGGTCCGTGAACTTCTCTTCTGTGTAAGGAGCGACTCCCAGGGTCATGATGTGCATGATCCTGGTGTCGGCGAGCCTGCCGGCGGAATCTATGAGCGCTTTGACGAGTATCTGGGGCTCCGCGGCGCCCGAGCCTATGAACACCTTGTCGCCCCGTCTTATGGTCGACACCGCATGCTCTGCAGTGCGCACCTTGTCGGCGTACCTCTCCTGCCAGTCTGGCATCAGAAAGTCGTTGGCTCCATCGTTCGTCGGGGGCATCGGGCTCGGGATTACAGAGAAAGTACCGAATAATAACGCTTTTGTAGATACCCTGGTATTCCCGGACAATATGGTCCCCCTGGGAAGGAAGAAGAGTTCTCTCAGAGGGCCTGCTGACCTTGGTCAGCATCCACCATGCGCGAGCGAGGTGCAGTCCGGATCCAGTACCGCGTAGTCCGTTTTCGTCCACCGTTGTAGAACGATTCGTGAATCAGACGGATCTGAGCACTTCCTTCATGCCTTCGAGCTCTTTTCCGATCCTCACAATGACCTTCTGGCTGTCACCGAAGACAAGCTCGGGGTGTTCTGCCCTGAACCTGTCGTAGATCTCGGAAGGAGAAATCTGGTATAGCTCCCTCAGAATCGCGTCCCTATGCTGCTTCTGAGTCCGAAGAAAAGGTGCAAGAAGGGGAGCGAGCTCCAGGTCTCCATCGAGCCAAGCATCGAACTCCTCCTGCTCCATCTGCCCGAGGTTGTTGAGCACGAACCTGTGGACCGCTTTCTTCCATTCCGATTCCAAGGCGACCTACCTTCTCAGTGAAACGCCGAAGACAAACCAAGATATCAATATGCTGACGAAACAGAGAGCCGGACTAGGCATCTAGCTTCTTGCCCGGGTTCATGATGTTATCCGGGTCGAACGCCCTCTTTATCCTCCGCATCGTGTCCAGAGCGACCTCCGAGTACTCGAGGTCGAGATAGCCTTTGTGCTGGATGCCGACGCCGTGGCAACTCGAGATGGATCCACCGAGGCTTGTTGCCAGGACAGCGATTTCTCTCAACAGATCTTGGTACTTGTGCCACCTGTCTTCGCCCTTTGGCAGATAGAACCTGCCCGCAACTATCCTGTATCTGCCCACATCTAGGCTGAACCTCTCCCCGGGAAGAGGACCGACATCGTACTTCTTGCAGATCCCGTTCCAGAGTCTATCGTAGAATTCTTCCATCTTTTCCATGGGAACGTACGTTGTGAGCACGTCCTCGAAATGTGTCTTCGCCCTCGCACCGCACCATTGCTCAGTGTAGAGCTTCAGGAAATCTATGGCGTCATCGTCCTTCGCGAGGATCCCGCCCGTCTGTTCCACGATCTTCTTGATGTATGATTTCTGCGCCTCGACTTCACCTGCCGTGCCTTCTAGGCCCACATAGAACATGCCCTTCTTTCCCTCAGGCGCTCCGTACTCTGACACATCATGGGCCTCATACGCTTCCCCGCCCGTGAACGTCACACACGAAGCCATCGTACGTTGAGCTGCCTCGTTCGCTTTCCAGAAGTCATCGTAGAATGCGAGCACTGCCCCTCGGGCCTCTGGCAACGGCTCGACCCGCAATGTCGCCTCCGTGATGATTCCCAGGGTGCCCTCGGCTCCCACGAAGAGTTGGTGGAGCCTGTAGCCCGTCGAGGTGTAGAGCACCTTCGGGCCGGTGCGGAGCACCCGGCCATCCGCAAGCACGACCTCGAGCGACATCACTCGGTCTGCGATGGTCCCGTACTTCTGGTGCTTCCTGCTGAAGCCAGATGTGGATATGGACCCGCCCACCGTCGCCACTTTTAGCGAGCCCTGCTCCTGGTTCAGGGCCAGCTTGTGCTCCTCCAAGTGCTCTTCCAGGTCCTTCAGCGTGATGCCAGGCTGCACGGTCACGTAAAGGTTCCTGTGGTCCACCTCCACGACCTTGTTCATCTTGATCGTGTCAACCACGATCCCGCCGTGTATCGGCACAAGCATGCCTGTCCTGTTCGACCCGCCGCCCTTCGGAATCAGAGGCACCTTGTGCCGCGCCGCGATTCTCACGACTGCCCGGACCTCTTCAGTTGTCTCAGGCAGGACGACCAGGTCTGGTATGTATCTGTAGTCGTCGTCGAAGTCAATCCTGTACGTGTCCTTTCTGTAGAGCACGATATCGGACCTGTTCGACAGGACCTTCGACTCGCCCAGCTCGCGGACAAGAGCCGACTTGATTTCCTCCATGACTGCTGCGTCCATCGTCCGTCTCATCCTCCCTTCCGCGCAATGGTACGGAGGAGCAGAACCGAAAGCTCGACGACCTCGAGCTTCGAGCCCGACTCGGACGCTGCGGCTCTCAGGGTCTGAACGCAGAACGGGCAGGTGGTGACCAGCAGTTGGGCGCCTGTCCTCTCAGCTTCTTTGACGCGTCTCAGAGCCGCCTTCCTGGATATCTCCGGGTATGCGGTCTTCACGCCCGCCCCACCTCCACAGCATCTCGAGAGCTCCCTCGAATTCTTCATCTCGATGAGCTGCAAACCCTTGATCGCGCCCAGGATACTTCTGGGATCGTCGTACAGACCCGCATGTCGTCCCAGATGGCACGGGTCGTGATAGGTAGCCTTCGCTGACAGCTGACCGGGCCGGAGCCGACCGTTCTCGACGAGCCTTGCCAAATACTGGGTAGAGTGCAGGATCTCGATTCCGTCCAGAAGGTCACCATAATCCTGCTTGAGGGTTTTGAAGCAGCCGGAGCACGCGGTCACGATCCTCTTCACCCCGGTTTCTCTCAAGACCTTCGCGTTAGCGGCTCTTATGTTCTCGTACTTGTCCGCATGGCCGAGTCGCTTGATAGTGGACCCGCAGCAGAGCTCCTCGTCAAGCAACAGGCCATAGCTCTCCCCGCTCGCCTCCATAAGGGACGCCATCGCTCTTGCGCTCTCCTGCAACGTCCTGTCCAAGGAGAAAGTGCATCCGACATAGTACAGGGTCCCGGTCCCACCTCTGACCAGGCGCCTCTTCTGGAAGTCCTTTGCCCAGCGCTTCCTGGCGGATTTCGGCTCTCCCCATGGGTTCCCGTAGTTGTCGATGTTCTTGATCAGGAGTTCGTGCTCCGGCAAGAGCGGCATGCCGCGCTCAACCAGGTATTGCCTGAACGCCTCTGTGGCGTCCGCGTTCTTGATCTCAGCCCCGCAGGAGAACTCGTCCCGCTTGCACAATAGGCACGAGTATGCGATTCGCATCGTCCGCTCGTCGGGTTCTACGATGCCTTTCCCGACCGCCCGGATTAGCTCGTTCCTGCCCTTCGGGGAGATACTCTCTTCCAGCAACTCCGAATACATTGGGCAGCCGTCTTTGCAGCAGCCGCATCTGCAGTAGACGCAGGTCTCCGCTATCTCGAACATCTTCTCTGTTTCATGCGACGTCACTGGATGACCTCTCAGAGGTGTGGGTGCCCTAAAGAGCCGGAGACTGATTGAGGCTCTGGTATTTTACCTTTGACAGACTCCTTGTCCTTGGGATGCGGGCTTCGGAGCGCAAAAGAAAAGGTACTTCAGAATGTAGTGCTTCTCCCTCTCAACACCAGGGGCTCCGGGCACATGGCGAAGGCGAGATTCGAATTTTTGGGCAAGCAGGAGATCGATCGCATCCACAACGCGTCCATGAGAGTGCTTGAACAGGTGGGAATACTGGTCCACAGCGAATCCACGACCGACATGCTCATCAAGGGAGGCGCCTTGAGGTCAAAGGACGGCAAACGCGTGCTGCTCCCCGAACCGCTCGTCAAGGAATCGCTCAAGAACGCACCCAGGAGGGTGTTTCTCGCATCCAGGGACAAGAAGAACGACATCACGATCCCGGACAACGACAGGGTCTATGTGACAAACGGCGGAGAGGGAGTATATGTCACGGACCTCGTGACCGGTGAGTCGCACTCCGCCACATCCGAGGATCTCCGGAACTTCGCGCTCATAGTCCAGGACGTGCCTCAGGCGGACTTCTTCTGGCCGATGGTGGGAGCGCTCGAGCAGCCCAACCGCCTCAAAGGGATCGTCGAACTCAAGGTCTGCCTTGAAAGCACGACCAAGCACATCCAGGCGATGGCTTGGACCGGAGAGGAGGTGCAGCTGATGGTGGACATGGGCTCGGTCGTGATGGGCAGCCCCGAGGAGCTGGCCAAAAGGCCGATCTTCTCCGCCGTGGAGTGCCCGATCTCCCCTCTCACTTTCGAAAAAGGGCTGGTCGAGGCGCAGGTGGAGTTCGCGAGGGCAGGCATCCCGGTCGTTGCCATGTCAGCCGCTGTTGCGGGCCTGACATCTCCCATCACTCAGGCGGGAACGTTCGCTCAGATCACTGCGGAGAACCTAGCCAGTCTGGTCATCTCCCAAGTGGCCAAGAAGGGCGCGCCGTTCATATTCAGCAGCGACTCTAACCCGGGCGATCTCAAGGCGGGCTCGATCGACTACGGCGCGATCGAATCGACGCTGATGAGGACGGGCATGGGGCAGATGGGACGTTACTACAGCCTGCCTACGATGGTTTCCGGGATAGGCCTCGAGAACTACTCAGCGTCGCTCGCAAACATCTGGGAGGGCGTCCCGATGCTGGTCATGCAGGGCATCGTGCCTTCGGACCTCGCCTCTGGATTCGGCGGCATAGATCAGGCCACGGGCGCATCCCTCGAGCAGGTCTTGGTCGACGCGTGGGTATGGGACATCGCCCGGGAGATCCTGAGGGATTTCGACACGGACGACGCGGCGATCTCGTTCGAGACGATCAGGGAAGCTGGCATCGACGGCAACTTCTTGAGCAAGAGACACACATTCCTAAGGATGAAGAAGGAGATCGCAAGCGCAACAAAGCCCGGTGCCGCACTCGCGAACAGGTACTCCGGCACGGAGAAAGGTTCGGTCCTCAAGAAGGCCAGGGAAGAGGTTAAGAAGATACTTAAGAGGCCGAGGGAGCCCCTCGTAACGAGCAGCGAATCTGCAAGGATGCAGGCCATAGTGGACAGGCTCAAGTGAAGATCGGCTAAGAACTGATCAGTGTGGAGAGGCGCCCGAGCTGGGATTCGAACCCAGGTCTGAAACTCCGCAGGCTTCTAGGATATCCAAGCTACCCCACTCGGGCATCGCCCTCTGCAGACCCCTTCATGAATAGGACGGTAGAAATACCTAACCATGCGCCTGACCTCAGTATGCCGACGTCCAGTCGATTTTGCCCTTCCTACGGGCGATCAGGTCCGCGTACCTGAATATGCCCAGAGAGAGGACGAAGAAGATCACCGATGAGACCACGAGCACGAGCATGAGGAATACGTTGTCGAATCCGCCGAGGCCGGTGACATCATACGGATACGAGGCCTTCAGCTGATCCATGGCATCAGGGCTCAGCCCCCGCCTTAGCGCCTCCATCCAGTATGTAACCGGCAGGACCTTGGACACGCTCTGAGCCCAGGTCGGCAACGCGGTGATCGGGAACACCACTCCGGAGAGCACGTAGAACACGCCCGCGATGCCCTCGTTGATCCCTTCGCCGTGCTTGGCCGTGAGGAACGAGATGCCGCCGAGCGCGAGCCCGAGTATGCATATGCATGCGAGTCCCACGATGAGAGAGATGATGAAGAACGGCCAGTCTACCGAGCCCAAATCAATTCCGACGCCCAGCGCGAGCACGCCGAACACGAGAGTGATCAAGACCCCCACGGTAGTGATGGCAATCTTGATGGCCGCCCGCCCTAGAACGTAAGCGTAGAAGTTGATGGGAGCAATGTAGACCTGCTTCAGGGTCATGTAGTGCTCCCTGTCGTCATGGATCACCCATGTGACCCCGAAGAGCACCTCTGCGGCGTACATGTAGAACGCGTTGCCGATGAACATGTAGGTGAAGTACGGGCTATCTGCCATCTCCATTCCCGAGCCCGAGGTCTCGATTATCACGAGATACATGAACACGAGTATGAGCGTGCCCGCCAGCGGCTTGACTATCGAGTAGGTCGCGAACAGGAATGGATCCGTCCAGTTCGCTTCCATCTGCCAGCCGAGCCATGCGGCGTTCTTGAAAGTCCTCAGGTCCGACTTCACTGCCATCTGAGCGTCAGCCTCCCGCTCGTCTTGCCGAGCCTCTCCATGTAGTCGAGCGAGTACTTCGCCAAGAAGACGAACACGACACTGAGAACGCACAGGATAGCGGCCTCAGTCTCCACCGGCAGAAACGCGTCCCCGCTTCCAGCGGCAAAGAACAGCTGCCTGAGCGCGTCCAGCCCGAGCGTTATCGGGATCGCGGACGCGCCGGCCGCGGCCCAGAACCCCAAGTACTTCACTGGGAAGTAGAACCCCGATGCGAAATAGACTGGCTCCATCATCAGGTTGGACATGTGATACGCCTCTCTCCCGAACAGGAGGTACAAGGACGCGAACATCATGCCCATCCCGTAGAGCGCAATCATCGTGACGACGAATATTACCAGTATCATCAGCGGGTTCGATAGCGTGAATGCTACGCTGAAGACCACGATGCCGATCACTAATGTCGAAGTGGCCCTGAGCGTAGTGAAGAACAGGCCTCCGACGGCCATTCCCGCGAGTATCGACATGCGGGATATGGGCGCCATGAGGTACAGCTGGAGGTTGCCTATCTCCTTCTCCCAGTAGAGCTGGGAGGCCATGGACCAGAGTATGTTGAGCCAGAAGGCAGTCATCGCCCCGCCAAGGACGACATATCCGATGAACTGCTCCTGCGCGTTGTTGAACTTGTAGATGTAGGCATAGGCGGCCACCGTCAGCAGGGGAAGCACGATGTCGAAGAACAGCCAGCTAGGCTCTCTCTTCGAGCCGATTATCCTTGGGTAGGCCCTGCCGTTGACCGCCCTCAGGTTCCGCATGAGCCACGTATCGCTCATTCGAATCCCTTGCCGACCATCTTGATGAAGACGTCCTCGAGCGTCGGCTCGGTCTTCTGAAGAGAGATGATCTTCGAGCCGCTTCTGGTCAGCTCAGATAGTATGTCGGAAACGGGGGCGTCGCCTTCCAGCACGAACCTCAGGTGCGTCACATCCTTCTCCGCGTCGTCGAAGGACGTGAACTTGTCGACTCCCCGAATAGCCCGGATCCTTGACTTGTCCATCATTAGACTGACATCGAGGCTGAGGGTAGTGCTCGTCTTGACAAGCTTCTTGATCTTCTGAGGAGCGTCGCACACCAGGATCTTGCCGTTGTCGATTATGGCGATCCGGCCGCACAACTGGTCGGCTTCGGCCATGTAGTGAGTCGTCAGCAGGACGGTCTTGTTCTTACCGTTCTTGACCCAATCCACGATGTACTCTCTGATAATCCTGCTCGCGTTCACATCCAGTCCCAGGGTGGGTTCGTCTAGGAAAAGGATGTCGGGGTCTGTTACGAAGCCCCTGATGACATTCATCTTCTGCCTCATGCCCGTCGACAGCGTCCTGACCTTCTCGTTCTTCTTGTCCGCCATGCCGAACTTCTCCAGGAGCGAGTCGATCCTCTCGTTTGCGACCCTGCTCTTGATCCCGTAGAACTGAGTGAACATCCAGAGGTTCTCCCGGACGGTCAGCAGGCCGTAGCCCGATACCTCGCCTCCGGACACCATGTTGATCCGTTTTCGGACCTCCTGGAAGTCCTTTGCGACATCGAACCCGGCAACGTATGCCTTGCCGGAGGTGGGCAGGAGCAGAGTGCTCAATATCTTGAGGAGAGTGGTCTTGCCAGCGCCGTTCGGCCCCAACAGCCCGAACAGCTCCCCCTGCTCGATCCTTAGGTCGACAGAGTCCAGGGCCGTCACTGACTTGCCCTCTTTCTTCTTCTTCGGGTTGAACACCCTTGTGAGATCCTTCGTCTCAACTGCTGGCTGCATCTTCCTCGAGTTCTCCTCTGCGCCCCAGGAAATGGCGGGGCAGGTATTTATTCGTTATCTTTGAATAATAATTTAATATCAAGTGGTCCTGAGCGCGCATCGCTCTTCGGAAACGCCCACCGGCCTCAGCACACGGATGCATCAACAGGTCGTCGTAGCCGCTCGAGAAGCAGATATTGCGCGTACCAAGTCAGGCCTCGTAGTGCGTCCTGTACCTAGTCACATAGCCCGCGATCTTGTTCCTCATTGAGACCGAGCGCACATCGGTGAGCTTGGAGACCATCAGCTTGTTGTGCTGGTAGTCTGCGGTGAACTGCTCCGGGTACCTGTGGACCAGCTCGATGGCTACCCGCTTGATGTATGTCGGTCTGATGTTGCCCATGGGCTCACCTTGGAGCCCTCCCAAGGGGAATGCTATATATATGGTTTTGGGAAGGTGTGGCAGCCGCAGTCGAACGCAGCCAGAACGTCAGAAAGACCCTCTGCAACGGGTCATTCCCCGGGCTTCTTTCCCTCGGCCAATATCTCCACTTCTGAGGGCGTTTCGCCCTTCTTGAAAGGCTTGCCGCAGGCGTATTCGCCTTCAGGGCAGGGGCCTTGGAAGCATCCTGGCCCGGCGTTCTCGAACAGGACGGGAGCGACCTTCCCTGCCTCTTCCAGCATCTTCCACGCCATGAGCCTGATCTCCCACTGCGCTCTCCGGCAGCACCTGAGCCGGAAGAAGTGCCAAAGCTCCCGGGCGTTCATCGTTATCATGATGTTAGTGTGGCACGCGTTGGGAAGCACGTACCGCGCGTCCTCTTTCGGGACGACCTCTGCGAGCTGCCGGTACGCCTTCCACGCATCGTCCATCGCTTTCGAGAACTTCCTGGATGTTTCCGCGTCCCGGGAGATCGTGGGTGGGACCACGAACTGCGCGCGGTCCATGCTCACGTATCTCTGGCTCTGCTGCGAATAGGACGCGACCCTGTGCCTGACGAGCTGATGCGTCAGGGACCTCGAGACGCCT
>Ga0214474_1000625_pt1 | contig 17111 bp, 17 predicted proteins | sample RVTome_2_FD_187335 | JGI IMG/M metagenome (GOLD analysis project Ga0214474, IMG submission 187335) | Soil microbial communities from uranium-contaminated site in the Upper Colorado River Basin, Wyoming, United States - RVT95D214 HiSeq ...
GATAAAGAAGATGAGCATGAGCAGACCGACGGACAACATCGCCAGCGCGCCATAGATAAGCAGAGAATCAGAAACAGGGGGGTTAAACATGGAAGCGTGTCCTCCCTTCTCATCAGGAGCTTTTTAATTTCTTCACCAGAGACGCGACCCGCTTTCCCAACAACGCGGCATTCATTAAGGCGTCTCTATCAGGTGACCCAACACAAGATACGCCGTAGTGTCCTGTTGCATCAAGGGGGTCTCCCGCGACTATCATACCATAGATCAAGAAGGCCTGGATAATCGACATGAGCGTCGTCTCTTTTCCCCCCGACGGATCGCCGGAGGTGGCAAAGGCCGCGCCTATTTTCCCCTCCATCTTCTTGCGGACACCGACAAATTGGTCAAAGACGGCCTTGAGCTCCGCCGCCATGGTCCCGAAATAGACAGGGGAGCCGGCGATAACGCCATCAGCAGCCACAAAGTCATCCTTGGTAACATCGGCAGTTGATTTCACGATACAGGCAACCCCCCCTACCTCACCCACCCCTTTGGCTATCTCTTCAGCCAACCTTTTGGTATGTCCGGTCTTTGAGTGATACATAACGAGAACCTGCATTGCTTCACCTCCTCTATTGCTGCGTCGATACTATACACCACGGGCCAGGCTGTGTATAGATTTCTACTATGCTGCCGGGGAACGCTCGATCTTCTCCGCGCAGGGGATGCAGGCCAGTTTCCCTTGGATCTCCCTAATCCGCGTCTCCATGACGCTCTCGCCGCAAAATGTGCAGGTCACGGATTTCCTGATCCTTGCAGGCTCAGGTTCGTCAATCTGGACTTCTTTCAATGATACGATCTCTTCTTCAGGCGCAGCAAGAAGCCAGGTGGTGAATTGCGCCCTATTGTCTCTCATCCCTTCAGGGACAGAGCGGTCATTAAAGACTACACGCACGCCCCTTTTGGTCTTACGATCGTACAGTGTATAGACATGCTTGCCGTAGTCTTTGAAGATGAGGTTTCCCTTGCCGAAGGTGCAGCCGGAGAGCATTTGCAGGGCATCCACCCCGCAGGCGTTATTCTCGACGATCGCCACCAGCTCTTCATCTGCCGATCGCGAGCCCGCCAAAAAGGCGAGTCCGGCCTTTGTCATTCTATAGCCGATGGCCAAGCCGGGGCAGCTATGGCCGTGAAAGGCAACTATCTCTTTAAATGTTTGGCCCATCATTGTCTTCGCACTTTTGTATGCTAATGCGGAATTGAGGGCGATAAAAAGATATCACCCTATTTCGTATCTCTCTCCATCGCCTCCCACCCATCGACCATGCGCAGGAGCTCGAAGTTGCAGATCCGTTTTTCTAAGGAACCGTCGCGATTGCAGATGAGCTTCCCGGTCCTGGATCGCCGGGAAAGCAGGATATGCGTTCCCCGGAGATTGAGGTCCTCGACCTGCAGGGCGCTGAGCCTTACGTGAACATTTTTCATAAGCCTGACGTATTCCTCCTCCGTTATGATTCCCTCCCTCCACGCGCGCAAGGCATTCACCCCCTCGACATAGTCGCCGTCTCGCGCGGCCAGCACGTCGTCCGGGCCGTTCCAGTAGCCCCAGATGAGGATATAATCGCGGTCGCTTCTCAATATGGGTTTTCCTCCCGGTGTTATCAGGTGTTTGTGCGTTTCATATCTGCGGTTATCAAAGAGTGACTCTGAGATCCGTGTCCGCGCGCCGGTCATGTATATCGCCCGAGGATAGGTCGTGGGGATGCCGGCCTTTTCCAGTTTTACCGCCAGGGCCACTTCCTCAAAGGGGCTGTTGTACCCGAACTCGATGATCTCTCGCTCGTTATCCTTGAAAGGATCCATATCAGGCATAATACCGACGCGTGATGCCTTCCATACAAGGTTGATATTGTCTTTCGTAAGGGTGCGGAATATCTCATGGAACGCCGAAAGCCGTGTTCGCACGGATTTTTCCCACCGTTCGGGGAGAAAGTAGTCGAAGAGCTCAGGATCCTTCCCTACCACCCAGAGCTCTCCACCGGTGCTCTGGGTGCGACCGTAGATATATCCGACACCGAATATGTTCATGTAATGGAGGTGCGAAGGAAGGACCTTGGGCGTTTCTATGATGAATCTATCCCTCTGCTTCTGGAGATAATCGCTCCGTTTCTCTTTCCGTACCGCCTTTTCATGTTCAGGGGTGCGGCTGAGGAGCTCATAATCGACAAGGGCGAATACGATGTTCCCTTCCTTGTCTTTCATAAGTTTGCCGTTCTTCCGGGGCCTCAAGATGACATGGTGCGGCTTCCTATCGTGAACTTCGAACCCGTGCCGCTCTATGCGCTCGTATGCTGAGAGGGTGAACGACACCATCTGATCCTGATCTATAATCCCCTGTGCGCGCGCCTGGGTGGCATCGATCCCCTTGATCCATTCATATATCATTGCGTACAAGCGGTACATGTCAAGCTCGATCTCCACGTGCTTATCGATCTTTGCCTGCATCATGTACTCTTTTCTTCCGGTGCGCCAGAGCGCCACCCGCGTAGTGGGAACAAATATCGCCAATGGCTTCTGAGCGAATACCGTTCGATCGGCCGTCCGCAGGACATCCCTAAGCTCCGTCACAAGGGAGAATTCCTCAAAGGGGCTATTGAATTCCACATTCATAAACTCTTTGTCGCCCGGAATCTCCTGACCCATGCGGTTCCATTTTATGACGATCTCCTTCTGCCTACCGTTGATCCGCTTCGTGGTTACCCTGTACAGGCTGCTCGTCCCGGAAAGCCGTTCGGAATGCTGCTTAAACCATTCCGTGTCCGACCAATGGTTCTGGGGGAAGAGGCAATCTGCAAAGGGGAGGCCTGGTTCGGTGACGTATAGATCTCCCTCCTCGCCCAAACTAAAGTGGGTGTATGTAACGCCAAGAACGCGCACCTTCTCCGCTTCGGTACGCAAGGGAGTTTCGATATTCCTATTTGCGGATCTCATAGTCTGATTAGTTGAATAAGTCTCTATTTATATTATACGCTTTTTTTATAGTAATGTTATTTTTTCTTACGTGCCTTCTTTTCTACGCTCAATCTTTTTTTCGCGCGAGGCTTCTTTTCCGTGCCGGGCAATATACCGGCAACAGTTCCAATGAGCGAGAGGATTAAGGCGCCGATCGCGAAGAATATTATATAGGTATTACGAAACGCCTGTGCCGCTTCATATATCGCCTGATTTGACCTGATGTCGGCAATGTGAAAGAGGACAATGACTCCCGTAGCCAGGTAGCTCACCATAAATATGAGCAAAAACCAGATGAGGCCAAAGATGAGCTTTTTTATCATAGCCTTTTCTTTTTTTTCTTATATTGATCTGATCCAGCCTTAGGTTATATAGCCTTATATCGCTGCTAAACGGAGTCTATAGTAAAATTATGAAATAAATTAATGAGGTTTGTCAAGAATGGTTCTGATATTGAGGTCGGTTAATACTGTGCGTTTCTAATGAGGATTATACCTTATCCCCCCTATACAGGTTGACAATGCCGCCGGTAAGCCGCCGGCAACGGATCCGGGAAAAGCCTGCCTTATGCATCATGGCCATCATAGCGGCAGGTTCAGGGAAGGCCATGATGGAGGTGTGCAGGTAGTGATAGACCTCCTTGTGGCCTGATACCAATCCTCCTGCCCAGGGGATGAAACGCGAGAGATACCACCGATACACTTGTTTAAAGACAGGAAGGGTGGGTCTGCCGAACTCCAGGATCACCAACCTCCCTCCCCTTTTGAGGACCCGGACAAGCTCTCGCACCCCTTTTTCGGGGTACGATAGATTCCTGATGCCAAAACCGACGATGGCTCGATCAAAGGTCTCTGCACGGAAGGGGAGCCCTTCGGCGTCTCCGCCAACCGGGAAGATGGCAGCACTCTGCGCCCTTTGCATGCCCCTGCCCAGCATCACAAGGGAGAAGTCGAGGGCCGCTACCTGCGCCCCAGGCCATCGGCTGATAACGCCCCTGCCCAGCCGCATGGTGCCGGCGCAGCAATCCAACACGAACTCCCTGCCTAAGAGGCCGAGGGCCTTGATTGCCTCTCGCCGCCACCATACATCCACGCCGAGGCTGAGCAGGGTGTTTACCAGGTCATAGCTTCCCGCGATAGCGGCGAAGCTGCGAAGGACGAATTGCCTTTTGTCCATCACAAGGCTTACGATCCCTCGGTGATCCTTTTTCTCAGCTCCAGGCACATCTGGGGGGCATCGATCTCCATGGGGCAGCGCACCTTGCACCTGCCACAGCTAAGGCACGAATAGGTCAAGGGGGCCGCATCGGTAAGATCTCCGGTGACAAAGGCGGTCCAGATGGCGCCGATGCCGCCGAAGTATTTGTCGCCGAAACGTCCGGCGGTGACGGCGAAGAGGGGGCACTCATAGAGGCAGCCGCCGCAGCGCAGGCAAAAAAGGGCCTCCCGGAAGTCGGGGTCTTTGGCAAGCTTGCTGCGGCCGGCGTCGAGGAAGATCACGTGCATCTCCTTGGGGCCGTGGGCCCCATAGGTGATGACCTTTTCGATGTCGCCGGTCTTGCTGGGGCCGGAGACGAGGTTGACGTAAGCGGGGACGGTATAGCCGGCGAATCTCCAGGTCACCTCCGCCACCTTGAAGGCATCCTCGATGGTCGGCACTATCTTTTCCATCCCCACGAGGACAATGCAGATCGGAGGAGCGGAGGTGGACAGCCGGATGTTGCCTTCGTTCTCTATCTGGAAGAGGGTACCCGTATCAGCGGCCACGACATTGGCGCCGCTCATCCCGATATCGGCGCGGAAGAACTTATCGCGCAGGAGGCCGCGCACGGTGGCCACCTCGGTCTCGATATCGGGGGGGATTTTCTTGCCGGTAACGCGGGTGAGCAATTTTGCAACATCCTCCTTGGGCACATGGATCGCCGGTGCGAGGAGATGCATGGGCTTAATCCCCAGTTGCTGGATGATATATTCCCCGAGATCGGTCTCGTAGACCTCGTTGCCCTTGCCCTCGAGGTGTTCCCGGAGATCTATCTCCTCGCCGGTCAGGCTCTTGCCCTTGACGATGAGCTTGCCTGTGCCCACGATCCCGTCGATGATCTCCAAGGCCTCACCGGGGGTGCGGGCTATATAAGCCTTGCCCTTGTTCTGCCGGATGGCCTCGCAGGCCTGCTCGGTCAGCTCCTCCATGCGGGAGACGGAGCGATCCTTGATCCCGCGCACCTCCTCGGCGAGCTTGAGGGTATGGGGGAATTTTTTCAGGGCCTCATCGACATTCTTCCGGTAGCTCGCGATGGCCCGCTTCAGGGCCACGCCGATCTTGGGATCGCGGGCAGCCTCTTTTAACCTCTTCTTGTATGCCTTGGCTTTCGACATCTCATCCCTCCGGCAAAGCGCTGTGAAGCAGTTGGGCCATATCCATGACCTGAACCTCCCGGGCCTTCAGTTTCTTGACCCCTTCCCTGAGCTGGATAAGACAACCAGGGCAGGAGGTGACGATGGTGGAGGCGCCGGTCTTGAGCAACTCCTCAACCCTGTTGGCGGCTATGGTATGGCTTATCTCGGGGAAGATCACCTCGAAACCTCCTCCGCCGCCGCAGCAGGTGGACCACTCCTCTTTGCAGCGTTCTACGTCGGCAAAGACGACCCCCTCGATGGAACGCAGGATCTGACGGGGTTCCTCAGTCAGACCGAGGTATCTCGACAGGATACAGGGGTCGTGGTAGGTGACAGTGGTCTCGCGCGGCAGGCGAAACCGCATTCCTTTTTTTATTTCCTCCCAGACAATCTCCAAGAAGTGGCTGACCTCCACGTGCCCTCCTTTGCTGCCTCGGGGGAAGAGGGTGCGCAAGGCAAAGGTGCAGGAGGGGACCATTCCGATGATCTTTGTAATACCCCTTTCTTTTAATATCGCCTGCGTTTTTTCTGCCTGCGCGGCGAACTCCTCTTGAAAGCCGGCGTAGTAAAGAGGGGCGGCACAGCAGGGCTCTTCTTCGGCGAGATAGCCGACATCGATATTCATCCTGTGTAGCACCTCACAGGCGCACAACAGGGGGTTATCCTCGCGGCGGAAGCGCTGGATGATCCTGCCGTAGAGATCCCCCAGGTTTATCCCGCGTTTATTGAGGAACTGGGTCATTCCGAAGGTCCACTCCCAGGGGAGATTGCGTTTGTCCAGGGCCCGGACAGCCGCGAGGATAGCCTCTGCCTCCCCCAGGAACTGATAACCGCATCCGGCGAAGAAGATCGTTTCCGCTTGGACGGGGAGTTCCAACCCCTTAGCCCATCGGGCCTTGAAATTGGCCCCGAAGATGTTCCCTTTAGAAAGAATGTTATCCCTAAAGAGGAGCAGCCCCTCGGGGACAAGTTGTTGTTTTTTTATAGGTCGTTGTCGTATGGGCACAAAAACCCTTTCTATTATAATCCCCCCATCCCCCCCTTTAGAAAGCCAACGGTGACCCTTTGGTCAGGGGGGAGGGGGGGGATTTGAAGCCAATTTTCTTGGTTATCATATACCGTTCAAGCCAGGGAGGAGTCAAGACCTTTTAGCACACTCACCAAGGCGGCGTAAATATTTACTTAACTATAAGGTGATCCCTTTCCCTCTGTCAACCACGGCAGACCGTATTTCTCATTTAGTTTTGGATTTCGTATGCAGAAACCAGAATAACTACTATCGGCCGACCCGCACCAAACGAAAGCCTTCGTTGTGGCTCCGGCCGATCGGATTGGTCCAATCCCGACTCGCACATCTCTCGTAGGACGCGCGGTAGGTGTTCCACCCCCCACCACGAATAACACGGTGACCATTGCTCGAAGGCCCAAGCGGGTTATTCCGTGGTGATCTGCCATAATAGTCTTTATCATACCAGTCTTGGCAAAACTCACCGATATTACCCGACATGTCATAGATCCCAAGGCCGTTAGGCCTTTTTTGACCCACGGGATGGGTACGACCACCAGAGTTACCAGCATACCACGCCACGGCATCTGCATTGTCTCCGCCGGAATACTTTTCGCTCTTTCCACCGCTCCTGCACGCATACTCCCACTCCGCCTCAGTAGGGAGTCTGAACGTATAGCCTGCATTTTGGGAGAGCTTACGGGCAAACTTTTCCACTTCGTCCCACGACACAAACTCCACCGGGCAGTTGTCACCGCATTCCTGGAAAAAATAGGGGTTGTCCCCCATGAGCCTTCTCCACTGTCCTTGCGTCACCTCATACTTACCAATCCAGAACCCATTTACACATACGGTATGCACAGGTTTTTCAGTTTCATTACAATCACTCGTCCAGGAACCGCACCCCATCTTATAGCGACCCCCCTGCACCCACACAAACTCCATGCCGAGAACAGGATCTTTCCAAACTTCACCAGACTTCGGGCCTTTCTTGCATAATGGCGAACAGCACAACAATAAACATAGTGAGACAAAAAACAGCATACCTACACACCCATAGGCAATTCTTTTCGCTTTCATGGTATCATCTCCTTTATGGACATAAGTTTTCAACTGACATTCTCCCCTTTCATCTTCTTTCCCTCTTGCAGTATCTCCGCCTTAGATATAATCCTCTACCTGATAAGTACCTCGATCAGAGCCTCCCGTAAGCAGTTTGGGGCGGCGACTGGATTTGAACCGGTAAATACTTGTCTATTCACCGATCCGTTTTCTTTAACGATCATTTGACATTTTCGTTGGTTACGGTTTGAAGCCGGTTCTTGTGAACTTCCCCTGCCGCAATTTATATACAATTTTCTCTACTGAAGATGAGGTTTGGATGTATTTAGATTTCCATTTTTCCCCACTCCACCTATAACTGGCACGTTCAAATACATCAATAAGCTCTAAAATACCATCGTTGTCAATGTCCTTAAACTCGATGCTATGCTTGCATAAGGCTTCGCCCTCTTCCTCTGCACTAGTATTATCAAAACCTCGACTTAAATAGAGTGTATACCGAGATCCATAGCTAAGAGATACAACTTCGTATTGTAAGACCTCATAGCCTTGATTGCCGCCACTACTTTCAATCAGAATCTCTAATATGCCGTCTTTGTCTACATCTACAACTCTAAAAGAAATATCATCGGCTTCAGCAATTTTTCTAATAATGTTCCAATTGTGTCCATATTGCAAAAGCCAAAGTTCAGCTCCACTAGCTACGTGGGGTTGATTTCCGTCAAAAAAGTATACTACTGCCTCGAGGGCACTTTTTTTTGTAAAAGCTCCTTCTTGCCATTTAATATAGTTAATAGCATAAAGGGATCCTGCCTCGTTTAGTCTAGACTGAAATAATCTTTTAATAATATTTTCATTGAGCGTAGGAAAACCCTTTTCGTACTTGCCTATTATCTCTTTGTACTTGAAATATGCCTTTTTGGGCTGACAATTACTCCTAATGAGGCCCATGTATTCATCGCCATGCCCGAGGGATTTCTCAGGTGTGCTGATCGTCCAATACAGATAGCCAATGGCCCCACTGTTTATTGCAGCTTCAGCCGATTCCTGTAACCAATCCGCTTGTTTTTTCTCCAACATATCTCTGTTTTCTGCGTCTCGTGGAGGACCACCGTTATATCCGATCTCTGATACTAATATAGGCTTACCCCCTGATAACCGTCTGGCCTCGTCTATATGATTTTTCACATCAGGCTTTGGCAGCCTTAGAGACTCATCCCAATAAATATTCACACCAATGATATCGAGATATTGCGACCAATCAGGGATTGCAACAGGATTTAGGAAATGGAAGTTTGCGTATACTTTGGCCTTTGCGTCTTCCGTCTTTACAGCATTTCTCATCACTTCTAACAAACTTCGGCAAAACCATCCATCTGCCCATTTAGCCCCTGAACGCCACTTCCAGGGACGAATTTGCTGCGCACCAGCAGTATTAAGCTCGTTCTCGAGCTGCCATACATGAACCAGTTGGCTGTATCTCCTTACTGCTGCACGTACATGCAGAGCTAAACGCGACCGATATATATCAGTTTGCCAGTCAACAGAGATGGTCTTTCCATTGTAATTAGGCAGAAAATCATTAAAACCCGTTCCTAAAATAAAAATGATATTAACTCCTTTTCCTCTAGCATAATTCACTATTTCATCATATTTTTTCCAATTATTTTCGGTTTCCTTAAGATATTGCTGAACTGGATCAGGAGTAATGCTGCTGACGTTTTTATTTAAAATCTCCGGCTCTATTTCCTTCCACACTAGATGAAGACGCAGCCACTTACCTCCCACGTCAGCTGTTTTATCAATAGCCCCCTTGATTTTGTTAATCTCACTCTCTTTGCCAGTACCAGTACGGGAAGGGTCGCATTGAAGCAAATGAGCTGGCCATGTGATACCAAACCCCCACATAAACTCCCGGCTTTGTTCCTTATCCGCTTCCGATGCACAGGAATTTAGGGGAGTCCAGTATTGTATGCACAAAAAAAGACAACAAAAAAAGGCTATAAAATTAAAAAACTTTTTAGCGTAAGTCATTTTTCTCACCCTGTTTGTTAAAACTTTCTTCTCATGAAGCAATGCTTTAATCTTATGTATCTTTCTAATCTTCTCCAGCACTTTCTACTCGGACTCATAGATTTCATTGTTCACATCACCTCTAATAAGACCCGTGTATTTTCTTATTAAAATGCCTCGCCAGCATTCGGGCGTGAAAAGAAATTACTGGCCGACACGCACCAACCGAAACCCGCCGCAGCGGTCTTGGTATTCCGGAACGACCCCGTGCCGATTGGCACAGCGCGTGCCGATCGCTTTGGCGCAGCACGACCCACTACGAACAACACGCGTATAGCCGCTCGATGGACCCTGCGGGTTATCCTTCGGTGATCTGCTATAATAGTCACTTTCATACCAGTCTTGACACCACTCCCAGACATTACCCGACATGTCATAGATGCCCAGGCCGTTGGAGTGCTTATTGCCCACCGGGTAGATGTCGCTGCCATAAGACTTCATTGCGTACGACGCCACCGCATCCACATTGTCGCCTCCAGAATACATCTCCTGCCTGCCACCACTCCTGCAGGCGTACTCCCACTCCGCATCCGTGGGGAGCCGGAATGTATGACCTGTTTTCTGAGAGAGTCTTCGGGAAAAATTAACCGCCGCGTTCCACGAAACTCTTTCCACCGGGCATTGGTTCCTGCACTGCTTGGCATCCGAGGGGTTGTCTCCCATGAGCCTCTGCCACTGACCCTGGGTCACCTCATACCTGCCCATCCAGAAACCACTCACACAGACCGTATGCACAGGTTTTTCATCATTGTCACATTCGCTCGTCCAGGACCCACACCCCATCTCATAGCATCCCCCTGGCACCCAGACAAATTCCATGCCGATCACGGGATCTTTCCATACTTCGCCTGGTTTCGAAGCTTTTTTGCCTGATGGCGAACAGCATAACAACAAACCTAGTGAGACGAAAATCAATACACCTATGCAGCTATAAGTAATGCCTTTCGCTTTCATTGTTGCACCTCTTTGTTTCCAATTATGATTCTTTTTTTATCTTCTTTTTTTTCTTGAAGAACAGTTCCTTTCGTTGCTTCACTCTATTGGCTCATACCTATTGCTTACTTTGTCTCGGCTAGGCCTCGTGTAGTGCCTTATCAAAAATTTATTACGATACCAGACTCCAAAATACTCTACAAAACTAGAAAGGAAAATCAAATAATTCAGTAAGAAATAAACATCCACAAATGAACAAAATAATTCCCATTGATTTTATTTTTCCTTCCCATCCAGCCATACTTAGAATAAAAGAGGCAGCGGCTACCTCCAAAATAACCCCCTTAGATAACGCATTCATGTTTAAGGATATTTTGGGCAAAAGCGCAGTTCCTATCCACAATGATGAAATAAGTGCAACAATAATTAGATATCTCAAGTACTTCTTTTTCATGTCAATGGGGAAATAAACAAACGAGAAAATAAAAATTATAATGCCAAATACAAATAAACCTAAAAATGCTCCTGAACTCGCCATTGCCAAGAGTAAAGAAAAAATATTGTTAGCCAACTGCTCATTAACAGCAATACTATATGTGCCTTTCTCAATGGGAATCAAGGATATGCCTATACCCGCTGATATGTTTCCTAAGAATTTTCTTATTGAATCAGACCAGATAAGAAAGCTTGGTAATAATAACTTCAGAAAAATGCTAAAAGCCGAACCGAAAGTCCAGATGCAAAGAATCAGTTTAAAAAAATGCTTTTGTTTCGCTGCAAGATACCACATGAGTACAATTAATAATGAAGCAACTCCAATAATATCAAAAAGTTTCATAAATCTGCTCCCTGATTTAGTGCTTTAGTAAAATAGTTTGGAAGAGTAAGGCGGATTAAGACTATTTTTTATCTTTTTCAAATTGATCATAATATTCGCTAATATAAGGGAGAACTTCCTTTGCTATAAGTTCTCCAGAAAGGTATTTTTTTTGATCAAAACCTCTCCAGCTAAGATATTTATCATATACTGATTGATTAATGTATCCTTTTCTAAGGCAATAATCATAGAAATCTTTCTTGTTTTTTATCCCTTTCCACTTAATAATAATATCATAATCGCTAACAGGGTTTTGCCGTGCCCTCTTAAATTCGTCAAAACTCATAGGTTTGGAGTTGCCACCAGCAAGTGCAGAGAATGATCGCAATGCTGTTAAATAATCTTCATATTCCTGACGCCATTGCCGCTCCGATTTTAGCGAATTGTTAATCTTTACGATGCTGTCAATCGTTCTGTCAAATGTTTCAGTCCTAAAAATATATTTGTCAAGAACTAGGCTTCCTACTTTATAAAGTCCAAAGAAAAAAATTATGATCAGAATCAATCCTATCAAGGTCTCACGTCTTTTGATTCTTTTGTTTTTATCGGTTTGTGTTTCTTCGGAAGGGTCCTTCACCAAATCTTTTTGTTCTTCGGGCAATTCTTCAGCAGCGCATCGCCAACAAGAATCATAAGAGTCGTCAATCTCCTCACCGCATTTTTTACACTTCCACATAATTGTTCTCCTTCTTTATCGCATAACGCCACGCGCCTGGCGAGAAGCTGGTTCTGCCTCTATTGAATGGCTAATTAGATCTATGATATATTTTTATGAGTGGCCCATGGTTATCTTTCTATTGTTACTCCATAACTTCTCGACAAACAACTCCTCCGTTTTCTCATCTAATCATCTATCATAAAACTTTCTCATTAGCCGCCGTCTATATTCTTCATCTCTCTCGAAATTTTCTTGGGCTTCATGCCGCAATTTATCTTCGTCAATCCTTTTATAATACGCTTTGCTTCCATGCAACTCCAAAACTAATTCACTACGAGTAAGTTTAGCGATCTTCAATCGTACATGTTCTCCCCGATAGGGATAAAGTAGTTCCTCTCCTTGCACAACAATTATTCCTCCTCTATCGAATCCTCCTGCCCAGGTTTGAGCCTTTAAAATAAGTTGACGTTGGCCATCAAAATCTTTTATCCATTCGATGATGAATGCGTTGAAGGCAAAGCTGCCCGCGTCCTGGTCATAGAGCTTCCACGCGCCAACCAGCCTATCGCGTTTCCCACAGCCAACGAGCAAAATAAGAAAAATCACTATTCCTGTCACACATATGCCTACTCTAGTCTTCTCGCTTATCCTTAGCATAATTTCCTCCTCTCCCCACCTCTTCACCGCACGTTAAATACTTCCACGTGGCTGTCCTTTTTTTCAAGAGCTTCATTTTTAAAGTAACCTGCTAACGCTGTTAGGTGCAGTGGCGTTGCTCTGGTTAGTAGTTAAGCCTTTTTTGGGTTTGCCCCATATTCATTTTTACCGGGATTGCCGTCAGTACACATGAGCACTAAGAGCCATATCGCTCCAATAATGGGAATGAGGACGATAAACAGAAACCAACCGCTCTTTCCCACATCGTGTAATCTTCTTACGGCAACGGCAAGACCTGGTAATAAAACTGCCAGACAATATAAGATATAAATTACCCCGTAGCCACCGCCCTCGATAGCAGTTCCTAAAACATTATCTAAAATCGCTGCCACAATGGCAAAAATCAAATTGAACAAAAAAAACATCCAATATTCTTTTCTCCTCGCTCGTCCACTAAATACGGCGTACTTCTTTAATACTGCTAAATACCAATTCATGATTCTCCTCCTCTCTCTTGATTAACGCTTTAGAATGACTTGAAACGCCACTGCACCACCTACCTTACTGCTGCACCTTTTTGTCATACACGACTAAAGCGCTTGTTACTTGCTAGCGCATAAACCAATCGCTTGCCGCAATCCATGAAGACGCGTATCTCCTTATTGATATAAATGAGTATGATACGAATAAAAAACCCCCTTCTTAAATTTTTTAAGAATGGGGGTAGTCGTATCATTCACCCATATATTCACTCTATATTATTACAATACTATAGAACTCTTAATGGATGACTTCCTTGATTTACATAGGACGCTACTAAACCATGCGAAAAAAGTCAACATAAAAATTAGGTGACTTGCCTCCCCTGGCTGAGGTAGAGGGCCCAATAATATAATGATGCGGCAGCGGGTTAAGGGGTGATAATGGAAGTAATAACGCAACTACTTGGCTACGGCCATCAAAGCTTCGGGCAGCGCCTCGCCCTTCTCTACCAGATAATCTTTATACTCCTGGTAGTTGGGCTGCACCCACATCGGCGTTCCAAAGATTTCATGCATCATGATATTGACGGCTACCTTGGTGATGTAATAGCGGTGGTGCCGTCTCAGGATCGGATTGGGAGAGAAGAGCTTCAACAACTCCCACGGCCGCCAATAGTAACGCCGCATGGTATCTTTGTAAATAAGATTCACCTGTTCGAGGTGATCCGCCTCCTTGGTTGCCATCACCGCGTGCAGATAGTCGTAATTGCGGTAGTCCCAGTCCTCAATCCTCCCCAATGCCTTCATGCTCTTAAAAAAAGGAGTCCCGGGCAGGGGGGTGATCAGGTTGAGACCGAAGTGATCCACATATTTCCCGAAGAACTTCAAAAAGGCCGCGCGATCTTCTTCCGTCTCTTCCCAGTGGCCGATGAGCAGGGTTGCCATGACCATCAGCCCGTGTTTTTTCAGGAGCCCCATGGCCTTGAGGGCTTGCTCTACCGACAGGCGCTTGCGGATGTCCTTGAGCACCGCGTCCGCATGATACTCGAGCCCCATCATGAACTGATAGACGCCTGCCTCGCGAAAGCCGTCCAAGAGGTCCTCGTCTCTGATCACCAAATCGGCCCGCGATTGCAGCCAGAAGCGCTGATTCGTCTTGCGCTTGAGCATCTCCTTTATGAAGCCGACGCCTTGCTCCCGCTTGACGTTGAAGGTATTGTCGCCGACGTAAAAAATATTCCGGTTGTATTTTTCTTTCAGGAGTTCGAGCTCATCGGCGATCAGCTTGGGGCTCCGATTTCTCCAGGTCTTCTTATAAAAGGCTGATTCCGAACAGAAGGTGCAGTCCCACGTGCATCCCCGGGAAAAATTGACCACGAGTCCCTGCTTGCCTTCGGAGGGGAGTTCCACAAAGGGGTGCTCCATCTGGGCGAGGTGGTAGGCAGGCATCGGCAGGGTATCGAGATCCTCGATAAAGGGGCGATCTCCGGTATAGCAAAAATCCCCTTTTCCATTGAGATAGGCAAGCCCTAAAACTCGGGAGAGATCTTTCTTCTTCTCTACGACCCTCAGGAATTCCGTGAGCGTCACCTCCCCTTCGCCGACGCAGATATAATCAATGGCTGGACAATCCCTGAGCGTCTCCTCAGCTGTAAAGGAGGGATGCTCCCCACCCATGATGACGATGGTATGCGGGCTCGCGGCCTTGATGAGACAGGCCGCGTTCATCCCATCATAGATGAAGGCGGTGCAGATCACGGAGATGCCGACTACCTCCGGCTTTTCCCGGCGGATCTTCTCCTCCAAATCGCCCCAGGGATTTTCGTTGAGGGTGCAATCCATATACTCGCAATCGAACCCCTCGCGCTCCACGTAGGCCAGGAGCTGCAGACAGCCCGGCGAGGGCGTCCATGCCCGCAGAATAGTCCAGATCTTATGAGGGGGGTCGATTAACAAAAACCTCATCCTGCCCTCATCTCCTTAGGACGCCCTACCTTGTTCTCTGTTTAGGCGCCAGGTGACAAATTTCTTGAGCAGGGCATTGATACCGGGGATGCGAAATAAAAGGTGGGATTTTGGTATGTCGAAGATCTCCCCGGAAATGAGCTTGGCGGAGAAATCCTTGACCCTTTTGGCGGCCTGCGTGAGCGCCTTGCCGTCCACCGTGGCAGCCTTTTTAAAGACGCCGTCGCAATAGCGGCACTGCGCGCATGAGGTCTGGTTGCAATCCTTTGTCTTAAAATGTTCAAGAAAGCCCTGCAACTTATTGTTATCGAGGTGAATGAGCTCGCGCACCTCCAAGTCAAAGACCTTCCCTAATTCAGAGATCTTCATGATGTTGACATGCTTGGGTTTGATAAAGTACTCCAAGTGCACCGGGGTGAAGGCGTTCTTGCGCGGCAGGGTGAAGAGATCCAAGAGGTTCCCGTCGTAACGCCGGTTTTCATAGGCCCGCACATGCTCGAGCAGCAGAGGGGTCCGTTTAAACCGCTCCGTGATCTTGAAATGTTCGTACCCCAGCTCTTCATACGCGGCGACATCCTCGGGCCTGATCCACGGGGATTTCAGGAGCTCCACCGGGTCCGTCAATTTTCTGTAGAGGCACAGATACCCCGGATACTGGAGGTAGCAGTAGTCATTCTCCCCCGCGCGCGAGGAATGACCGTCGTGGTTGACATGTTCGTAATTATACGGGCACTGCCAGAGGCAGATGTTGTTCAGGATCAGCTCCAGATTGCATCGCACTGCCTTTCTGATCTGCGCCAGGGTTTTGAACTCTCGGTTGATGTGCTCATCGATGATGATCTCCTCGACCCCCATTGCTTCATATTGCAGGGCCTTGCGCACGGTATTGACCCGGGCCGTGGTGGAAACCTTGATCTTGAGGCGGGGGAAACGTTCCCGGACGAGATCGATGAGGTACGGCATCCCGATGGTGACGGCGTCGGCGCCGGCATGCTCGATCCATTCCAAGAGCTCGATGAGCTGTCCATACCCCTTTTTGGAGTATTGGAGGTTGCCGAGGCAGGGGGCATTGAGCAGGTAGCTGAACTCCAACCCCCTTTCATGGCAGGCCTGGATATAGTGCTCCACGTCATCGCGGTCTACCTGCGGCAAGACAAACCCCGGCCGCGCCCCGCCCACGATATCGAAGGGGAGCTTGCCAAAGAGGGCATCCACCGACGTCCCCTTGACAGCTTCGAGAAAGGCGATGTCCCAATTAGCTCCTACCCGCAGTTTCATCGTATGATTACTGTAACAATCGGTAGATTATTTTGCAAGCGGTGCTGCGCGCCTACAGTATATATTGTAAACAATTGTCATGGCTGCTTGGCCTCGCACGAACGATGCAATCCCCCTCTATCCCCTGACCAAAGGGTCACCTCCGGCTTTGCCAAAGGGGGAAGAACACCTCTGGCTAAAGAGCCACCTCCGGCCTTTTGTAAAGGGAGGTGGGGAGGGATTTAGCTGGTGAATTTTTTAGGAAATCCACTTCTCATTGACGCTTCAGGATGCCAATGCTATGGTACCTGGTGCCATGGCAATTCCCCGTCCATGCCCGATGTATTACTATGGTGGACTCCCGGTGAAGGGGGCGAGGCGCAAGGGGCGCCTGCGCATCGAGGGGAACCTCTTATCTTTCAAGGTGCCCAAGGGCAAGGGGGGTGAGGCCATCGATTTAGGAATCCCCTTCTCTGCCATGGAGAAGATTTTCCTCACCAGAGACAACTATTACGGCTCTGACACCGTGCTCTTTAACCTTACCTTCCGTGACGAGCAGGAGAAATCCTTCACCCTCAGATTTGCCCCCAGTATCATCATCCCCCGGCGCCGGATTGCCCTGCAGCAGCAATGGTTCGCATTCCTGACCAAGGCGATAAACAAGCCGACAAAAGGCGCGCCCCGTTCCCAGCAATAATACGTCCAACTGCTCCTAATCTCCCCAGCAAAGGGCCTTGACCTCCTTGCTCTCCAT
>Ga0214474_1000626_pt1 | contig 17107 bp, 16 predicted proteins | sample RVTome_2_FD_187335 | JGI IMG/M metagenome (GOLD analysis project Ga0214474, IMG submission 187335) | Soil microbial communities from uranium-contaminated site in the Upper Colorado River Basin, Wyoming, United States - RVT95D214 HiSeq ...
ATGGGCGAGCACGGTGGCAATCAGGGAGGTCGTCGTGGTCTTGCCGTGGGTGCCGGCGACGGCGATGCCGTATTTCATCCTCATCAACTCCGCCAACATCTCGGCGCGCGGGATCACCGGGATCATCTGGGCCTTGGCCTCTTTGATCTCCGGATTGTCCTTCTTGATGGCCGAGGAGAATACCACCACATCGGCACCCTGCACGTTCTCCCTTTGATGGGCATAGGTTATCCTGCACCCCAACTGGCTCAGTCTCCTCGTGATCTCCGTCTCCTTTGCGTCCGATCCCGTAATGCGATAGCCGAGGTTGAAGAGCACCTCTGCTATGCCGCTCATGCCGATCCCGCCGATGCCGACAAAGTGTATCTGCTGGTTTTTCTTCCGGTACACGTCCTTTTCCTTAATTCATTCCCAGCAATCGATAGCATTCATCGACGATACGGGCAGTTGCGTCGGGTTGCCCCAGGGCAGCTGCCTGCCTTTCCATCTCTTGCAGGGCCGCGCAATCGTAATAGAGGAGGAGGATCTCCTGAGCGAGCCTCTTTCCCGAGAGCTCTTGATCGGGGATCATCCTCCCCGCGCCCTGCCGCACTACGACCTCGGCGTTTTTGCGCTGATGGTCGTCGGCAGCGTAGGGGTAGGGTATCATGAGGGAGGCCCTGCCCCAGGCACAGAGCTCGGTTATGGTGGCGGCGCCGGCGCGGCAGATTGTGAGCTGGGCCTCTCGATAGCACGGGGCCATCTCATCGATAAAGGGGTAGACCGTGGCCTGGAAATCCGCCTTCTCATACCCCTCCTTGACCCAGCGATGGTCTGCCGCGCCGGTTTGGTGGATGATGCTCAAATCCTTTTTTATATCCTTCAGGGCAGGTAAGGCCTCTATCATCGCCCTGTTGATGGCAGTAGCTCCTTGGCTCCCCCCGAGGATGAGGAGGGTGAAACCCTTTCCCTCTCTCTTTTTTCCCCTGTCCTCGAGGACTCTCCTGCGCAGGGGATTACCCGTCACCTTTACCTTCGCCGCGGGAAAGAAGCAAGCACCCTCTGCCCAAGAGAGAAACACCCGCTGGGAGAACCGTGAGGCCATCCTGTTGGTGAAGCCGGGGTGGACATTTTGCTCTTGGATCACCCGCTTTATCCCGAGCAGGTAGGCGGCGAGCACCACCGCCCCGGCAGAGTAGCCCCCCAGGCCGATGACCAAGCGGGGTGATATCCTGCGCAGAAGCGCTATGGACCGCCATACCCCGAGGAAGAGGGCAAAGAGCCCCGCGGCCTTTCCCCACCATGACCTCCCCTTTAACGGGGCAGCGGGTATTGTCATCAGCTTGAACCCCCATCGGGGGAGTATCCGTTTTTCCACTTCCCTCCCCGTTCCGATGAAGATGATTTCCCATCCCTCTTTCCTTCGGGTGAATTCCTCGGCCAGGGCGATGCCGGGGAAGAGATGCCCGCCGGTCCCCCCTCCTGCGATGACGACCTTTCCCGTCATTCCTTTGCCTTGCTGGCCGAGATGTTCAACAGGAGCCCCACCCCCACGAGATTCGCCACCAGGGAGGTCCCGCCGTAACTGATAAAGGGGAGGGTAAGCCCCTTGGTGGGGAGCAGCCCCAATACCACCCCCATATTGATGATCACCTGCAAAGCGATCATGCAGGTGAGCCCCATGGCCAAATGGGCCCCGAAGGTATCTTCGGTTCTTAAGGAGATCTTTACTCCCCGCCAGATCAGGAGGGCAAAGAGGATGATAACCACCATGATCCCGATAAACCCGGCCTCTTCCCCGAGGATGGCGAGGATAAAATCGGTATGGGCAGCAGGGAGGAAGAAGAGCTTTTGTTTGCCATCGCCAAGCCCGACGCCCCAGGGTCCGCCGGAACCCAGGGCCACGAAGGACTGAACGATCTGGAATCCCATGCCCTGCATGTCCTTCCACGGGTTCAGGTAGACCATAATTCTTCGAGCGGCGTAGGGAAAGCGGGTGATAAAGAGGTAGAGCGCCGGTGCCGCAAGCAGCGGGAGTGCCAAGAGATACGAAAGCCTCGTCCCCCCTATGAAGAGGAGGACCATGGTCAATATACCCATGAATATGGCCGTGCCCATGTCCGGCTCTAAGATAACGAGGAGGACCATGACCCCGGCGATGGCGATGATGGGGAGAAATCCGTGGAGAAATTCCTTGATCTTATCCCCCTTTTTGGTCAGGGCATAGGCGAGGTAGATCACCAAGGCCAGCTTTCCCAACTCGGATGGCTGGAAGGTGAACCAGGGGGTCATCAACCACCGCCTCGCCACCCCCACCCGGAGACTCAAACCGAGTGCGGGTATCAAGACCACGATCAACGAAAGGATGCTCAGGGCGAGGATGGGGTAGGTCAAGTCGCTCAATCTGCGATAATCGATCTTCATGACCCCTACCATGCCGATCAGGCCGATGAGGGAGAAGAGGAGCTGCTTTTTTAAGAACTTGAAGCTATCATGGTACTGCATCTCGGCCACGACGGCGCTGGAGCTGTAGACCATGATCCACCCGATGACCAACAGGGCCAGGCATATATAGATGAGGATATAATCGTATCCCTTTTTCATCCTTCTTCCCTGGCGAGCTTGAGAACGATCTCCTTGAAGACCCGTCCCCGCTCCTCGAAGTTCTCGAACATGTCGAAGCTCGCGCATGCCGGTGCGAGGAGGATGATATCTCCCGGATTAGCCAGCCTCCAGGCCAATTGCACCCCCTGCTTCATTCCCGTCACCAGATGGATGGGGATGGAGCCTTGCAAGGCCTGCTGCATCCGCTCCTTGGCCTCGCCCATGAGGATCACGGTCTTGCCCCGCTCTTCGATGACCCTTTGCAAGGGGGCATAGTCGCCCCCTTTGTCCCGCCCCCCTGCCAAGAGGATGATCGGCCCCTCGAGGGCGAGCAGCGCCGTGAGCGCCGAGGCCACGTTGGTGGCCTTCGAGTCGTTGTAAACGCGCACCCCGTTCCATTCACCTACCGGCTCAAGGCGATGCTCAAGGCCTGTGAAGGACTCCAATGATTCCTGTATGACGGCACGGGGCACTTCGCATGCCTTGGCCGTCCCGACGGCAGCCATGATGTTTTCGCGGTTGTGCATCCCTTTGATCCTCACCTTGGCCAGGGGAAAGCGTTCTTCCCTTCCGCCGTTTTTATACACGACGGTATCCCTGTCCTCCAGCCACACCCCGTGCTGCTTGTCCCGATCCCTGCTAAAGGGGATGAGCTGCGCCCTGATCTGGGGGATTAGGGCCTTTACTGCCGCATCATCCGTGTTGATTATTGCCCAATCGCTCGGCCCTTGATTGAGGAAGATCCTCGCCTTGGTGGCTGCGTAAGAGGCGAGGGTGGGGTGGCGGGTAAGGTGGTCCTCACCCAGGTTGAGCAGAAGGGCGATCCACGGCCTAAAAAAGGAGATGGCCTCCAACTGGAAACTGCTGATCTCGGCCACGATGTAATCCGCCTCTTTGCCGCGCAGGAGATGGTCCGTCAAAGGGGTCCCGATATTCCCCCCCACAAAGACCTTTTTTCCCCAGCCTGAGAGGATGTGGCCGATAAGGGCGGTGGTGGTGCTCTTCCCATTGGTCCCCGTGATGGCGATCATCGGTGCGTTCAGAAACCAAGAGGCGAGCTCAACCTCGCTCACGATGGGGATCCCCTTTTCTCTCGCCTGCTCGACGGGGGGTATGCGGGGGTCCACACCGGGGCTCAGGACGATCAGATCCCCGCTGAGAAAGGTCTGGGCAGAGTGTTTACCCAGCTCCACCTCGGCGCCCAGGGAACGGACCTGCTTCAGGGATGGACCCAGTTCACGTTCGGTCTTTTGCTCGCTCACGATGACTGTTGCGCCCTGTTTTATCAGGAACTCCGTTGCCGCCATGCCTGTGGCGGCCATGCCCACCACGACGCAACGCTTGCCGGCAAGGTCTTTTTTAATGTCATATAGCTGCTGCGTTCTGTTCATCTCAACTTTAAGGTGCTGATGGCGATCAAGGACAGGATGATGGTGATGATCCAGAACCGCACGATGATCTTCGGCTCGGCCCATCCCTTTAACTCGTAGTGATGATGGATGGGGGCCATCATAAAGACCCGTTTCTTCTTCGTCTGGTAGACCGCTACCTGAATGATCACCGAAAGGGCCTCGATGACGAAGATCCCCCCCACGGTGGCCAGGACGATCTCCTGCTTGGTAATGATGGCCACCATGGCCAAGGCCCCTCCCAGAGAGAGGGATCCTATGTCCCCCATGAAGATCTGGGCCGGATAGGCATTGAACCAGAGGAATCCCAATCCCGCCCCTACGATGGCCCCGCAGAAGATACTGAGCTCCCCACACCCGCTCGTATAGGGGATCTGGAGATAGCTGGAGAACTGTTTGTGTCCGGACAGGTAGGTGACGAGGGCAAAGGTCCCCGCCGTGATCATCACCGGCCCTATTGCCAGGCCGTCCAGTCCGTCGGTGAGGTTGACGGCGTTCGAGGTCCCCACGAGGATGAAGATGATGAGGACGATATAGAAAAGGCCTAAGTCGGGGCGGAGATATTTGAAAAAGGGAAAGGTAAGTCGGGGATCAAAGTCCATAACAATGAACAGAACGATTGCCGCTGCCAAGGCGATGGTCGCCTGAAAGACCAGCTTGACCTTGCCGGATACCCCCTTGCCCCTCTTTATCTTTCTATAGTCGTCCACAAATCCGAGCAGGGCATAGGCGATGGTGATGAGCAAGACCATCCATATATAGGCACTTGTCAAGGTGCTCCACAGCAAGGTGGATCCGACAACGGCGATGATAACCAGGCTCCCACCCATGGTCGGCGTCCCCTCCTTGGCCCGGTGCCTGGAGGGGACGTCCTCCCTCACCCGCTGCCCGAGCTGGAGTTCCTTGAGCTTCTTGATGAGCCAGGGGCCTAGGATGAAGGTGATGAGCAGGGCGGTAAGGGTGGCGCAGATGGTCCTGAAGGAGATGTATTTCAGGACATTGAAAGCGATATGGGTGGTATGGAGCGGATAAAGCAGGTGATATATCATAGTGCGTCCCTCAATTCTTTAATGATTTCTTTCATAGTGCATCCCTCAGTTCCTTGATGATCTCTTCCATCTTCATGATGCGCGAACCCTTGACCAACACCCAATCCCCCTCTTTTAAAATCCCGGAGAGGTGGAGACTCACGGCGTGGTGATCCTTTCCGATGCAGATGGCCTGGGGGTTCATCCCGGCCTCCGTGGCCCCCTCGGCCACCTGGGAAGCGAATCGGCCGAGGAGAAAGAGGAGATTGACCCCTCTTTCTTGTATTGCTCGGCCGAGATCCCTATGGGCCTGCTCGGCGTATTCACCGAGCTCCCACATGTCTCCGAGCACGGCGATCTTTCTGCCGCCCGCGAGTTCCTGAAGGGCGATAAGGGCCGCATCCATCGATTGGGGATTGGCGTTATAGGCATCGTTGATGATCCTGATCCCCTTGCCGAGCGCCATCAATTCCATCCTCATGGGCGGGGGCGGGAAGGCATTCAATCCCTCTTGTATATCCTCCATCCCCGCGTCGAGATGGGCGGTTGCCGCAGCCGCTGCCAGGGCGTTGTAGACCTGGTGGCGCCCTAAGAGCTTCAAGGAGACGGGTATCCTGCCGGCAGGCCCTTGTAGTTGAAAGGAGACCCTGCCGTCCTCCTGTATGCGGATATCCGTTGCCATCCAGTCGGCACGGTTGTGCACTCCGAAGGATGTCTTGTTACCCGCAAACCTCTGGCTCAGCTGAACCACCCGGGGATCATCGGCGTTGAAGATGAGCCTTGCTTGTGCGCCCATGCCCTCTAAGAGCTCTCCCTTGGCCTCCATGACCCCTTCGATAGACCCCAGCCCCTCCAAATGGACAGGCCCGATAGTGGTCAGGATCCCCAGATCTGGTTCCGCTATTTGGGTCAGCCTCAGTATCTCCTCGGTGCGGTTCATCCCCATCTCCAGGACCGCCACCCCGTCTTGGGAGTTCATCTTCAGCAGGGAGAGGGGCAGCCCGATGAGGTTGTTGAGGTTTCCCGGGTTCTTCATGACCTTGTACCTTTTTCCGAGGATCGCGGCTGCCATCTCTTTGGTGGTGGTTTTTCCATTGCTCCCCACGACGGCTATGAGGGGCATGGGGTGCCGTTTTCGCCAGAGATGAGCCAGATCCCCCAAGGCCTGCAGGGTATCTGATACCTTAATGATAGGGATGGCCTTGTCCGAAAGGGGTTCGATCGCCTCCTGCACCACGGCCCCCTTTCCCCCCCGCTGCATGGCCTCGGGGGAAAATCGGTGTCCGTCGAAATTCCCGCCCCTCAGCGCGAAGAAGAGCTCTCCCGGCTTGATGGACCTCGAGTCGGTAGAGACACCGGTAAAAGAGGTCTGCGCGTCACCCTGGATCAAGACCCCGTTGGTGGCCCCCAAGACCGTTTCAGCTGACAACTGGTCCTCCTCCGCGTTCATTGCCCTTTGCCCTTCTGTGCCAAGGCCTGGCGCGCCTCCTCTCGATCGTCGAAGGGCAAACGTTCTTCGCCTATGATTTGATAGGTCTCGTGTCCCTTGCCGGTGATGAGCACGCAATCCTCATCCCCTGCCAGGGCAATGGCCCGCTTGATGGCCTCTCTCCTGTCGGGTATGACCAGATAGCGGCGCGGGGAGACCTCTCTCGCCCCCTGCTCTATCGCCTCGATGATCTTCAAGGGGTCCTCGGTGCGGGGGTTGTCGGAGGTGATGATGGCCAGGTCCGACCCTTCTATCCCTATCCGCCCCATGGGGGCCCTCTTGCTCCTGTCCCTGTCGCCGCCGCAGCCGAAGACGACAAATACCTTCCCTGTAGCGAGCTTCTTGACCTCCTTGATGCTCTTCTCCAGGGCCTCGGGTTTATGGGCGTAGTCGACGAGGACCCACGGCCTTCCATCCCCGACCCGCTCCATCCTCCCCGGGACCAGGATGAGGTCTTTGATCCCCCGGGTTATGGCCTCGGTTGGGATACCCAAGGCGATGCCCACAGCCGTTGCCGCCAGGATGTTGTAGAGGTTGTACTCGCCGATCAGGGATGTCTCTATCTCCATGGTCCCGGCCGGGGTGGAGAAGGTGGCTTGTATCCCCTTTAACGATATCTCTCTCTTCGGTGCCATCACCGCCCCGTGGTCGAGGCCATAGGTCATCGTCCGGGCAAGCGGGAGTTCCTTTTCAAGGCCCCTCAGCAGGGGATCGTCGAGATTGAGGATGGCCCAGGGGTCCTTTTCCGACTCAGGCAGGAAGTCGTGAAAGAGGCGCTTTTTGGCGGCAAAGTATCTATCCATGTCCTCATGATAGTCGAGGTGTTCCGGGCTGATGTTGGTGAAGAGCCCCACATCAAAATGGCTTCCCCGCACCCGTTCTTGGTCCAGCGCATGGGAGGAAACCTCCATCACCGCATACTCCATGCCTTCGGCCACCATCTCGCGCAGTAACTGTTGCAGATCGTAGGACTGGGGGGTGGTGGTAGGGGCCGGTTGCTCTTTCCCCCTCATCCGGTAGTTGATGGTGCCGATCACGCCGACCTCTTTCCCCGCGGCCTTGATGATGGACTCGATCAGGTAGGAGGTGGTGGTCTTCCCGTTGGTTCCCGTGATCCCCACGAGCGTTATCTCGCGCGAGGGGTGGGAGAAGAATTCAGCCGAGACCTGGGCCAAGGCCCTCCGCGCGTCCTGTACCACCACGACGGGCATGTCGGCGGCCCGAGGGGGCATCTGCTCCGCGATGACGGCCCTGCCCCCCCTGGTAATAACCTCCTCTATGAACCGATGACCGTCCTGCTTTGTACCGGGTATGGCCACAAAGAGGCTCCCTTCCGTGACCCGGCGGCTGTGGTAAGCGATATCGGTAATATCCAGATCCATGGCACCCCTTGATTCTATCACGTCCAGTGAGCGGATCAGCCGGGCTAACTGCACAACCGTGTCGTTACCGGGGAGGGGAGAATTTTAGGAAGACCTCGCTCCCCTCTTTGAGGGCATCCCCGGGGTTCGGCCGTTGAGCTACCAGCAATCCGCTTCCCGCTAATCTGATTTGCACCTTTTCCCCTTCCAACCGCGCCAAGGCTTTTCTCATACTGAGGCCTCGCAGATCGGGCATCCCCTGCCGGGAGGCAGTTTTGCCCTGGCTGTCCCGCTGTTTTTTGATCTGGGGGAACTGAGCCAAGATGAGCTTTTTGCTAAAGCCTTCTCCCGTAGAGGGAACTCCCATATACCGCATGAGCTCCTCGGCGATCCTCTTGAAGACAGGGGTTGCCGTCGCCCCCCCGTAAGGGCTATTTTTTGGTTCGTCCACGACCACCAGGATGGCCACTTGCGGCTCATCGGCAGGGAGAAATCCCATAAAAGAGGCAATGGTCTTCTCCTTTGCATAGGCGCCGGTAGTGAGGTCAACCTTTTGGGCGGTAGCTGTCTTGCCGGCTACCTCATAGCCGGGGATACGTCCCCGCATACCTGTGCCACTCGTTACGACCTCCTTCATGACGGAGGTGATTCGCTGGCATATCTCCGGGGAAAGGACCCTTCTCCTCACCTGTGGGGAGAATTCCGCTATCACCTTGCCTTCCTCATCGGTTATTCGCTCCACGAGATAGGGTTTCATGAGATTGCCGCCGTTGGCGATGCAGCTGAGGGCGGTGACCAATTGGAGGGGGGTGACCGATACCCCCTGTCCAAAGGAGATGATCGCTAGATCGATGGGGGACCACGATGAGGCAGGACGGGTCTTCCCCACATCCTCTCCCAGGAGATCGATCCCCGTTGTTTCGGTAAACCCAAAGGCGTCCAAATAGCGGTAGTACCTCTCTGCTCCCAACTTCTTTCCTACCTTATAGGAGCCGATGTTGCTGGAGTACCGTATGATGTCTCGCATGCTCAACCAGCCGTGGGGGCTCATATCATGAATGGTGTGTCCCTGTATAGTCTGGGCCCCGTTTTCACAGAATATGACATCGTTTTCCTTTGTTGTTCCTTCCCTTAAAGCGGCGGCCAGGAGAAATACCTTCATGAGGGAACCGGGTTCAAATGAGTCGGTCACAGCGCGGTTGCGCCACCTGGCAGGGCTATACTCCTCAAAGAGGTTAGGATTAAAAGAGGGGTAACCAGCCATGGCCAGGATCTTTCCGGTAGAGGGTTCCATAACCACCGCCATCCCGCCTGCGGCTTTTTGATCTATGACCTCTTTCCTCAGCTCCCGTTCCGCAATATATTGGATCCGGAGGTCGATGGTGAGATGCAGGTCATAAGAGGCATTCACCCCTTTTTCCCTCTCGGGTATATATATCCATCTGCCGAGGGCATCCCTTTCCAATACCACATATTTGTTTGCCGTTTTCAGGTACTTTTCATATGCGGCTTCGAGACCCTCAAGCCCCTGAGAGTCCATCCCCACAAAACCTATGAGGTGAGACCCCAGCTCGAAGTTAGGATAGAACCTCCTGCTCTCAGGTATGAAATCCACCCCGGCGAGATGCAAGGCCTCGATCCGCTCCTGTTGGATCGGGGTTATTTTTCTCTGCAGCCAGACAAAAGGTTTGGTGCTTGATAGGAGCTCAGAGATGACCCTGGCCTCTTTACCCAGGATGGGTGCGAGCTTAGCTGCAGCGGCATTTTTGTTGTCTATCTTGTCGGGTTGGGCATAGAGGGAATTGACCCTCATGCTCACCGCCAACTCTCGCGCCTTGGAGTCATAGATGGTCCCCCGATGAGAGGCCAGGTTAATCCTCCGAGCGTAGTATTGATGCTGGGCCACGGTGAGGGATTTTCCCCGTTCGAGTACCTGCATGTGGTAGGCGCGCACGGCGATAAAGCCGAAGCAGAGGATAAAGAACGCAAAGACTATGAGCGCGCGAATCTTAAAGTGTATTGCGGCTCGATCCTTCATCGTATGATTACCAGCTGATCCTTGCGGGGGGGGCTCATCCTCAGTTCTTCTCGAGCCCTTTTCTCCACTTGCTGTGACGAGCGCAGGGTGCCGATCTCTATGGTTCGCTCATTGTGGGCGATGACAGCCGCTTCCTTTGCCCGTAAGGCCGACGATATCTCATATCCGTACTGGACCACCTTGATCCTCGTCCATACATAACAGAGGATGCTCACGATGAGGAGAAAAAGGAGACCGGGCAGCAGGAGTGAGGTGCGTAGGGGGCGTACGGTGTGTGAGATCTGTCCTTTCACCCTCTTCGACACCCTCTGTCTCTGCAGACCTTTCGTTCCACCGATCGTGTGGGCGGAGCAGGCGAACGCCTTCATCGTCTACCTCCTCGTTCCTCTCTCCTCTCTGCCAACCTCTCAGCAAGCGCAGGATCTACATTTTTGATAGCCATCCGCGTTCTTTTCCACTCATTTTTACCTGGAAATAGTGCCGCAGGGGAATAGCCAGCTCAAAGATCGCACTACAGGCGATCGAATCGATCTTCCTCACCTGAGTCTCTTGGTCTCTTCGGTAATCGTTCAACGGGGTCAAGGCCCTTTTTGTTACTTCCTCAGCGGCATTTCTGTAGGCATTCCTCGGAGATAGCCCTTGCTGATAATAGAACCACATAGCCTTGACGAGGCGGGCCTCTTTTGCCGTATAGTCCCTTATCTGCTTTTTTCCCACGCTGATTCTATTAGGGGCAAGGTAGCCCTGACGCTCCCAGTTGTGCAGATGATCCATGGTAATTCCCGGGATGTTACCCATCAATTCAGAAGCTCTCATGATAAACCCTCCTTTTTCATTATACCCGCTCTGCCACCCTCAGTTTTGCACTCCGTGCCCGGGGGTTGTTCCTCAACTCCTCGGGGCCGGGGGTAAGGGGGCGCTTGGTGATGATCTGCAAGACCTGTTCCCTGCCCTTGCAAACGCACTGGGGGAGGGAAGGGGGGCAGACACACGTGCTCTCCAACCTTTTAAAGCCTTGCTTGACGATCCTGTCCTCCAACGAATGGAAGGATATGACGCCAATCCTCCCTCCCCGTCTGAGCAGGAGGGGGGCGATGGGGAGGACTCCTTCTATTTTGTTCAGCTCCTCATTCACCGCTATCCTCAGGGCCAAAAAGGTCTTGGTCGCAGGGTGAAGCCGGCGGGGGTGATACTTGCTCGGGATGGCTCGAGAGCAGATCTCCGCCAATTGGCCGGTGGTCCTGATTGCCGCCTGCTGCCTCTCTTTCCCGATGACCTTGACGATCCTTTTTGCCCAGCGCTCTTCCCCATTGCCTCGTAAGATTTTTTCTATCGCCTCGAGGGGAAAGTGGTTTACGATATCGGAGGCCGTCAACTTCCCCCTGGTGTCCATCCTCATGTCCAGAGGCGCGTCTTGGTGAAGGCTGAAGCCCCGCCCCTGTTCCAGAAAGTGAAATGTCGATACCCCTAAATCGAAGAGCAGGCCCTCCACCTTCTCTATCCCCAGGGCTTGCAGGATCTGCGGAAGATGGGAAAAATCATCGTGTATCCAGGTTACCCGATCGGCGTATCCTGCCAGCCTCTCCTGCGCCCGCTCAAGGATCTCTTGATCGTGATCGATACCGATAACCTTGTTCTGTTCGGAGGCCCGTAAGATCTCCAGCGTGTGCCCGCCTTCACCGACGGTGGCATCGACGAAGATCCCGCCCCCTCGGCATTTCAGGTACGCTATCACCTCCTCTGCCAAGACGGGGGTATGGAGATATCCCTTCACAGCCCCATCCGCTCGGCTATGCTTTCGCTTATCTCATCAAAGGTCTCTTTGTATGTTGCAAACTCTTTTCCCCAAACACCCTTATCCCATATCTCAAAGCGATTCATCACGCCCACGAAGACGATCTCTTTGTTCAAATTGGCATGCTCACGAAATTGGGGGGGGATCAGGATTCGCCCATGGTCGTCGATGGCGCTTTCCATGGCCCCGGAATAAAAATAACGCAGGAAGGACTTTGCCTCTTTTTTGAGTTGTGAGAAGTCCTTCAACTTCTCCTCGAATAGCTGCCATTCCGCAAAGGGATAGGCCACCAGGCAGCTGTCTAAGATGGTGATGATCAACTCATCGCTGCCATACTCCCGCTTCAAGATCTCCCTGAACCTGGCGGGGATGCTGACCCTTCCCTTCCCATCTATGCTGTGTTCAAATCTGCCCCTGAACATCTTTTATATTACCCTACTTGCTCCACTTCATCCCACTTTATCCCACCACAAATTATATATAACGGGGTATCCATGTCAAGCAAAATCTTGATTTTTTTTATAAAAAATTGGTTCCCTAGGCGGGAATTTGTACAATAATTTGTGCTATTTGCTGCTAAATAATGGTTTGATGGAGGTTATTCAGGGGTTTCTTCTGCTGCCTTCTTTTTTCCTTCGGCCTCCGGCCGATGGCCTTTGGCTTCTGGTCTTTGGTCTTCGGCCTCTGGCCGATGGCCTTTGCTCTTCGGGCTTTGGCTTTCGACCTTTGGGCGAAGCCTTTGGTCTTCGCCCAAAGATCTTTGCCAACCAGATGCTGGCCTCGTACAGGACCACGAGGGGAACGGCCATCATGATCTGCGACAGGGGGTCGGGTGGGGTGAGGATGGCCGCCACAATGAAGATGAGGACGATTATATATTTTCTATTGCGCGCCAGCATCCGGGCGTCGACCACCCCCAGCTTGGAGAGGAAGAGGATGAAGAGGGGGAGTTCAAAGGTGAGGCCGAAGGTAAGCAGTAGCATGGAACAGAAGGAGAATGATTCCTTGAGCCGTGGCGCCGGTTGTATAAAATCCGTAGCAAAGCTCATGAAGAACTTGGCGCCGAGGGGGAAGATGATGAAATAGCCGAAGGCAGCCCCCCCTATAAAGAGGAGGGTAGAGGAGCAAACAAAGGGTATCGCGTATCTCTTTTCGTGGCTGTAGAGGGCCGGCGCAACAAAGAGCCAGATCTGATAGAGGACCACGGGTGAGGCCGCGAATACCCCTGCGAGCAGGCCGACCTTCATATAGGTGAAAAAGGCCTCTGCGGGGGTGGTGAAGATCATCGTAGCCCCGTGGGGCAGGGCCTTCTGGAGAGGTATCATCAGGAACTCGAAGATCTCTTTGGAGAAGAGGTAACAGATGATAAAGCCTATCCCCACGGCGATCAGGGATATGATCAATCTCTTGCGGAGTTCTTCCAGGTGTTGTATGAAGGTCTGTTTTTCCTCCACGAGCTATTCGGTCTGAGGGCCCTTATCGGCTTCGGACCCTTGTCCCTGTTCCCCTCCCTTTTCCCTTTTCGGCCCCTTTTCCCTCTTCGGCTTCTGGTCCCTCTTCCTCCCCTTCCAAGAACTTTTTCTTCAGGGCCTCTTCCAGCTCCCTTCCGTCCGGGAGTTCATCCTTGATGGGTTTGATCTCTTCAAAGATAGTTTCCTTGACATCGTCGGTGGCCTTCCGTAATTCGCCGAGGGTCTTTCCCAGGGATTTGGCGAGTCCGGGCAGTTTTTTAGGGCCGATCAATATGAGGGCGAGGCCCGCGATAATCATGAGCTCAGGCAATCCAATACCAAACATCTCGTCTCCTTATGAGGAGGATTTCAACTAATCGATAGTACCATATATCTTACCCTTCCACAATGGGGCGATAGCTCAGAGTGCTATGCTCATCATATCCTCGGCCAGGAGCACCTCGCCTGTGAATACCTTCCGGCACTCTCCTGCGATATCGGCGTGGTCACAGGGGGGGTAGAAGTGGGTGAGGCAGAGCCTCTTGCACCCGGCCTCTTGGGCAATGCAACCGGCCAGCGAAGGGGTGAGATGACCGTTGACCTTCATCCCCTCGGGGAAAGAGCATTCCAAGAGCAGGAGGTCTGCGCCCCTGGCCAGCTCCACGATGTTCGGACAATAGTCGGTGTCACCCGAATAGACCACGGTCCGCTCCTGGAGAGATGTTATCCGGTACCCGACGCTTTCCAAGGCATGGTCAAGGGGAAGCGCCGTGACCAGGAGATCACCGATGGTTACCTCGTCGGTTGCGACCTCGCGGATATGGATGCGAAAGGTCTGCGGTTCGATCCAGCTGCCGTGAACCCTTCGCAGCCCCTCGAAGTAATCCCGGAGGCCTCGTCCGCCGATGATGAGGAGGTCCTTTTCGCGAGGCTCCTCCTGGTACTTGCAGGCGAAGATCAGCGGCACCAGATCAGCACAATGGTCCGGGTGGAAGTGCGTGTAGAGGACGGCATCCAGTTCCTTGTACGTCACCCCTGCCTGCAGCATCCTCTGCAGGGTGCCTGAGCCGCCGTCGAGCAGGAGCGATTGGGTTTCTGTCTTGACCAGGAATCCCGGGGAGCCCCGTTTCAAGGAGGGGACACCCGTGCCTGATCCCAGGACAATGAGCTCCATGGTAAACCCTCTATTGAATAAACCCTAGCATGAGGCTGATTTTCTGGCAAGGCGGCAAGCCTCCTTAATAAGGCGGGCAAATCTGGTAGCACATTTTTATGTTGACTTTTCTCTTAATGGTTTAGTAATGTCCTATCAAAAGCGAAGCCATCCATTAAAAACCTTACATCCAGAGGATGAAGATATGGGTGAGAAATCAGACCAACCCCCATTTTCTTGAAAGAAATAGGGGGTTTTTTGTCTCTCAGAGGCAAAGGAAGTTATGAAAGGGGGCGAGGGATAAGGTCGTTGTTCAGGGGTACGGCTATAGCGGGGGTGAGTATCAGCAAAGAAAAATTCTTATAATCTATCTCACGCATGAACAGGCTTAAGTCAAAATCCCGCCTCCGGGGCGGGGCGTCGCGCATCCGCCAGCCAAGCTGCTCACTGCAGATAGGAAAGGAGTGATTTTCCAATGAGAAAAAGAGCTTTAGTGACAGTAGCGCTGGCTTTAATACTTCCTTCACTTTTATTCCAGGGGTGCGCAACGACATCTACACCTCTTAATAAGAGAGACCTATCATCGCTCACACCTTTAAGGGTAGCAAGTAATATAAAGCCATATGAGGGAGTAGTTGTCTGGTATAGTGGTGGTGAAACAGTAGCAACTGTTTTGATTTGTGTAAGCATAATAGGTGGGCTTATCGCACTTATCCCTGTTAAGGCATGGGAAAGGTCCTTAAAGAAAGAGATAGTTGCGGCGGGTGTGCCGAGATATTATGAATTGGTAATGAAAAAATTTGTCGAGCGGGCCGGCAAGGAAATACCGGGCTGGCCACCCATGATTGTGGAAGAGCAACCGGTAGACGGTCATTATACAAAAAACTTTTTAAAGAACAAATCAGGTCCTCTAATGCTATTATTTCCTGCGCGCTATTTTCCTCCTATCCTTAGCACTGGACAGGGGTTTGAAAGCAACTATGTCGCCGTTCTTTATGATTCCGAGGGCAATTTTCTTTGGAAGAAAGGCTTTGCATATAGCTCAAAAAAATTCGATCGGTATCGAAGCATAGAGGAATATAAAGCGGATAATTTCAAACTCCTGAAAGAAGAAATGGAGTTTGCTGCTGAAACTACCGTAACAGCCTTTATCGAGAGTATTTTGCAAGAAACTGGTATACTCAAGAGATCTGCTGAGACCGAACAAGTGCAGAGAGATCTTACCACTGAAAAGCCATCTCAAGAACAAACCCAACAACAAGAAGTATCTAAGGATTATGGAATCGTCAGCATAACCACCGATCCCCTTGGTGCAAAGATTTTTATAGATGGAGAGTTTAAAGGCCAGACCCCGGCTGAGATTTCACTCACGATTGGCACGCATCAGCTCTTCCTCCAGCGGCAACTCTATGAGCCATATAAGGATTCAGTGATGATCGAGAAGGGGCAAACGAAGACTTTGAATATCCGGTTATCACCGGAAGGAAAGGAGCAAAAATGAAGAGATTATTAGCCATTGCCTTGTTGCCGATAGTATTTTTATTCTTTGGGTGTTCAAGTAACAGGATAAATCAAAGATTAATTGCCCTGGAACAGCGTGTTAAAGATACGGATAACAAGAGAGATCTGGAGATAGAGAAGATCAATCTTGCCTTGGATGAAATTAAAAAGGAACAAGCTAACATTAGAATGATAGCGGAAGAAAACGAGAAAAGAATATCTATGTTAGAAACTGCTAGTGGCTTAAAACACGCTCTGGGTAAACGAATAGAAGGCGCCATAACCTTTGTAAAGGGGTCCACGGCATTCATTTCTCTCGGGAAAAATGACGGGGTAAATCTTGGGGATGTCTTCAGCGTTTATGAGAACAGAGAAAGTAAAGAAAAGATCGCTTCTCTCAAGATAACTGCCGTTGATTTAGGGTCATCAGCAGGTGAGATCTCGGAGAAGACCCAAGATATCAGCGCCGGTTATTTTGTCAAGATAGCCAAATAGTCATCTCGCTCAAAACGTGTAAAATTATTAATCTTTCTTAACTGCAAGAAACAAAGGTATTTGTTTTTTGCCCACCTCGCCGTAAACTCTTTCCTTTTGGCGACAAGATAAAGGGGCACTGCCCGCGTTTTTGAGAAAGAAGAGGGGTTATCTATTCATGAAGGGCGGGTCGTTGCCAATTTTTTGTCTAATGGGCAGGGGGGGTAGGTGTCACTTCGTGACATCCCATCATTCATATTTTTATACAAAGTTGTGTGGGAAAATTTCCTCTTGAAAAAAGGAAAAAAGCAGGGTATAAAATGATCCTCTTTATCCCCTATAAAAAAGGATGTCTCAAAATGTCGCCCACTCAAGGGAAAAATCCTCCTCGGACTGACCTCACGCCCTGGTATGCGCTGAACCAGGCGCTGGCCTCGGCCAAGGAAGTGGGTTCCATCTTCTCCCACACCATGGCCTTTTTGGCGGAGGTATCCAAGGTCAAGAACGGGCTCCTGGGCCTCGTGGATGGGCAACGGGGGCGCCTCGTTGTCGAGGCGGCAGCCGGGCCGGTGCTGCAGCGGGCCAAGGGAAACAAGTGCAAGGCCGATGAGGGAACATGCGGTGAGGTCATACGCAGCGGCTCTTCGGCGGCGATCGCGGATCCCGCGGCTGAACCGCTGTTGAAGGGGGTAACAGATGAGGGTCAGCCCGCCGCGCTCTCCTGCATCTGCGCGCCCCTGCGGTGGGGTGATATTCCTCTCGGGATCTTGCTCATCGACGATCCCCATCCGCAGTCGGAGGATGGGCTCACCTTGTTGAAGGCCGT
>Ga0214474_1000629_pt1 | contig 17072 bp, 20 predicted proteins | sample RVTome_2_FD_187335 | JGI IMG/M metagenome (GOLD analysis project Ga0214474, IMG submission 187335) | Soil microbial communities from uranium-contaminated site in the Upper Colorado River Basin, Wyoming, United States - RVT95D214 HiSeq ...
AATATTTTTCTGCATACTCTGCTGCTGCTTCACGTATCAACAGGAGTTTATCACGAATAAGGTCTGCCCTTAAGCGGGCAAGAGATATTCGCTCTGTGACAGATAAGACTTCTTCCCTCATAAGACCCATTTTAGCCTGTAGCTCCTTCTCTGCCTGCCTTAGCCTGTATTCTGCCCTGGCTATCTGTGCCTGATTCTGGTCAAAGAGAGGTAATTGAATTTCTACTTCAGGCCCCATAAAATCAGTTCCATCAGGGTCTCTGGCATAGGCAATACCAGATTCGACGTTTGCAAAGATGCGCTTACGTTCCAATGCAAGAATATGTCTTGAATCTTCCACTTTAACCTTCGATATCTGAATATCAGGTCTTGATGAAAAAGCATGAGTGAGCATTATTTCCAAATCAGGTAAGGGTTTAAACTCCTCAGGGAGATCACCTATGACCTCATAGTCAAACTGTTCAGGAGAAAGCCCCAGTAAACGATTCAAACGTATACGGGATATCTGCAACTCTTTTTCGATTCGTGAAAGCTCTTCCTCCATTTCAAGAACTTCGGCATCTGCCATATATATATCAATGTCCTTTGTTAATCCGAACTTCTGGCGGTATATTAGATGGTTTCTCAATTCTTCCATCTGTCTTTTCATTTTTTCTGTTTCATCCCTTACTCGGGATAAGGCAATAAATTCGTTATGAGTATGTCTGGTTTCAGCCACAGTGTTTAGTATCTCTTCAGAAACTTTTAGCATCGTTGACTCAAGCCGGGCAGAAGCCACCTTTTTTCGAAGAGGAATCTGCCACAGGTCTGATATCCTGAAAGGCATTACTGCTTCAATATCAGCTCCGCCGCCTCCAAATGGAAAACGAAAGACTGCTGAAAGATTAGGATTTGAAAATAATCCAGCTTGAACAAGATCTGCCCTAGCTATTCCTATTTCTTCAAAAGTTGATTGCAGGGTTTTATTATTGACTAAGGCAATTCTCACTGCATCATCATCACTTAGACCATCCAAAAGAAGTTTATTCACCTCTTCTTTTGTAATCTTTGCATCTTCTTCTGTCTGTTGCCAATGAGTTTCTATTCCTGTGCGCTCCATGGCAAAAGCATTAACTCTCTCCCATTCATGTTGAGTCTGAACACTTGCACAGCTTGATAAGAGTATTACAAATCCTATGATAAGCAGGACTGGCTTGAGCGATACCAAACGCCGCAGCAAGCAGCGGTGCATCAAGTCTGTCATTCCGGCTCGTCCGGAATCTTTTTTTATTAAAGAAGGATTCCCGTCAAGCGGGAATGACAAATAGAACAAAAGTATCTCTAAGTTCAAAAAGGAGGTCCTCTTACTCATACCCACCCTCTTCTTTTGGATGCCTCCATTTTAAACCCTTCTCCTTTGGAATCACATTCAGTATTGTGGTTAATCCTCCCATGGGCATCACACCCATCGGCATATCGACTTCTGCATTCATGATGTGATGGAGTTTGTGGCAGTGAAGCTGCCAGTAACCAGGGTTCCATGCAATAAGCTCCACATCTCGCGCTGATCCGGCTGGAACATCAACAGTGTTTCCAGGCCACTGGGCACTCTTTGGGATAGAACCAGATTCGGTTCCGACAACCCACCATGTGTGACCATGGATATGTATTGGATGGTCGTTCTGATTACTAAAATTTATAAATCGTATTCTTACTTTATCACCCTGATTCACCTCAAGTATCTCTGTGCTGGGAGCAGCCTTGCCATTAAAAGTAAACCAGTCAGGGTTAGTTGAAGTAACGTCAGGGTTCTCATTGCCTGGAAGAAGTTTCCACTCATTCATTACGATCACAAAATCTTTATCTATTTTAGATTTCTCTTTTTTAGGATGAATAACAAAGGCACCACCAAGACCCATCCCAACTTGTTTCATCTCATTAAAAGCAGAATGGTAAAAGAATGTGCCATTCTGATAAATGGTGAACTCATAAACAAAGGTTTTACCAGGCATAATCGGTGGCTGAGTTAAACCTCCCACACCATCCATCTCATTGGGCAGCTCAATGCCATGCCAGTGTATTGAGGTTGGTTCAGGAAGTTCATTCTTAACATTTATTCTTACCCTGTCACCTTCAAGTACTTCAATGGTCGGTCCAGGAATAGAGCCATTAAAACCCCAACCCTTTATTTTTTTTGGCAAAAACATGGATGCAAACACATCAGGCTGCATCCCTTTTGCTTTATGAAACCTGTACCAGAGAGAGTCTTCAGAAGGTATCCCATCATGGATGTACTTTTCCACAGGTTGAACTATTAAAGTGAAGACCTTCACATTCTCATCTATTTTATAGCCAAGCGGTTGTACATTCGGAGTATGAACACGCCCCATCTGTCTGCCCATTAGAGGCGGTGGTGGTGATAAAGTAATATTCGGGTCAGCCCATCCGAGAGGTTTATGTATATACATTTCTTCCCGTTTCATCTCCATTCCCTCATGAACCATGCCTGGCATAGGATGACCTTCCCGCATCTCTTGAGCCATTGCCTCCTTGCCCGTTAATGCGATGGCACCAAGAGTTAAAGCAGATCTCTTTAAGAAATCACGCCGTTTCATATTTTCACCTCCCTTAGAGCCTTACCTCCCAACCTCATTACAAACCCTCCCTATCCTTCCTCCCCTTAACTTAAAGCTTCACCTTTTCAGACATCTGCATCACCAACACTTTATCTGCAGGTTTCCCAAATTCTGTTGGAAGTCCGTGGTAAGAATAGATCCTTGCATATACCTGAACTTCAGACCCAATATCGTCAGTTATAGGAACTTTAAAGGTCTCCTTTTTCACTTCAAACGGTTTGAAAGCTGTCGACTTGTCTTCCGAATAAGAGGATATAACCCACGCTGCTGCGACAGGTTCTCCCTTCTTTGAAAGGCCAATATTCTTGTAATCTTTTTCCTCTTTAAAGATGACCGTTCCGTCCTGTTTGACTGCGGATACCTCCAGTATCACTTTTCCGCCCCATGGTCAGCCATCAGGAAAATTATGTGGAGTTTTACTCTTCATTGTTACCTGCATTTGAAGTTCCCCTGGTAAAGTCTTCTCCACGGACAGGGAAACATCCAAAGCCTTTGCCATTGTTTCTTTAGACCTTCCTCCCGGAAAAAAATGTGAATGTGCCGCTCGTTCCTTGCCCCCGATCGCTACCTTTTCATGCTCCACTTCCATATGGCACTCCTGGCAATGCTTCGAATCCTTCTTCACACTTTCCCACTGCTCAAAAACAAGGGAGCAAAAGACATTGAAGGTTCTCACAGAATGGCAGATTCCACAGAATCTTGACTCTTCATGGAGGGGTGAGAATCTGGATTGGTGCCCGGAGATTTTATCAGAAGCTGGATCTTTAATTGGACCAAACATAGTTCCAGTCTGTCCAAAAGATCCTGTCCATTTCTTTTCAGGGGTAATAGTGTGACAAACTACGCAACTGATCTGAATATCTTGAATCTCATCCCATTTCCCCTGTGCAACAGCATCAGCAACCTGTTGAATAAGACTGTCGGAAGCGAACTGCACCATTGGAGCATGGCAAAAAAGACATTGTCGTAGTTCCTCTGTGCCAGCCTCCCTTCCCAGCAACTGTTTTGTTTCTTCTTTCTGGAGATATTCCAAATATTTTAGAAACAATGCTTGAAAGCCTGCGTTCCTCACAGATTTCGCATGATAAGAGCCACTCCACTCTTCATAGTGGTGCTGATGACATCCAGAACAGACCAGAGGACTTGCAAAAATATTCCTGATATCAGCCATAGAATTGAGAACAGGAACCGGGTTCAAGACTTCAAAGGACATCTGTTTCCACTCCAGAATATCCGCCTGTGCCGAAACCGCTACTGAAAGGACAATAAAAACTACAAAGAAAACACTCACCTCAACTCTTTTGTGCATTTCAATCCCGCCTTTCTTTTGATTTATTAGAAACGGTATGCAATACTCACGTATATAACATTTGCCCTGTAAGACTGATCTTCATAAGCTCCTGTCAGAAAGGCTCCGTTTGTGCCGGTTGCAGCAGGAACAAACTGGTAGCCATCCAATTGAGCATCACTATAAGTAAATTTTTCATAGACATATGCTGCTGAAAGGGAAAGCTTTTTTGCAGCATTGTACACAACCTTAACTGCATATGTCCTTAACGTGTAATCATCCCAGTTGGAAATATCGATATTGTCCTGTGTGCGTCCTAAAGGCAAAAGGTCGTCGCCGAGATGATAGGTTAAATCGGTGTCTCCATTTGATCTTATATAATCATGCAGCAGCTTCAAGGTTAATTTCTTTGGTATTATGTATATATCAGCCCCGAAGCCATAATCATAGCTTTTATCCTTCTGTTTAACATCCCAGTTAAAAGCTGTTGGTGCCGGCGGTGTTGAAGGATCAAAACCGGACACTGCATTAAAGGGAAGCTGGCGCTGAAACTGAGAACACCGAGCCTTTTCGTAATCATAGTAGGCCATAAATTTGGCATGTTTTCCAAAGGTGTAATCTATATCAATGTTGAATTCGTTTCCTTTAACTTCCCTTAAACCGAGGATTACGTCCTTATAATCCGTATTTTTATTTTTGTATCCAATACTGAAATTAAGGGATTCCACAGGATAAACCTCAATAGAAGCCTTGTACGTGTCCCTATCTTTAGCAGCTACATCAAAGCGTCTTAAGAATGTGTTAATGAACTCCGGATCATCCGGTGAAACATCAGGCGCATGGAACTCAGCGCTTCTATGCAACTTTTCATACCCGGCTTTAAGGGTAATAAAATCCAGTTTGCTCCATTTTAAGTCGATTGAATAGATGTCATCTTTGTTTTCAGTCACATCCTCTCTTTCTCTTTCTTTCAGGACATGATTATACCCGGTGATGAGATAAATGCTTGCAGGCAGTCTGAAGCCGAGCTCAATACCGTAGTCGTCCTTCTTATAATCGAATAGACTGTTTATAAGAGTTTCCTCTTCAGAAATCGTAGTTATCTCATCCGATTTGTTTTCTCTGTTGTAATATTTATAATAAAACTTGCCGTCTATGAATCTGACGGGGTTAGAAGTCAGAACAAAGTTATAATTTTGAGTACCTATCTTTCCGTCGAAGGTTCTATCGCTTAAAGCAATGGGTACTCTGCCTCCGGAGACGTCATCCACGAAAAAATTAAGGAGATTCACTTCCGATGCAGTACGGGAAGTAGCAAGATTGAGATTGAACTTGCTGTTTAAAGGCAGTTTCACTCCACCCTTGAAAGAAAGCTTATTGTAATTGTTATCCGGCGGTAGCGTTAGGACGTCAGTGGTAGAAGCGGTATTTGCAGTCGCAGGGTTGCGGAAGCTCAGATTATGGTTGTCATTTTCGAATTCACTCAGGAAAAAAGTGAGAGAGAAAAAGAAAGGGTTTTTAGTATATCCGGCCTCTATTTTCAGAGTATCTGTAGTATAATCGATCGGCACGGGAAGCTCTATTGCGATGCCTCCGGGCGTTGTTCCTGCGACTCCAGCCGGATAAATACCGTCCTTTTCTTCCCTTGAGACCGTTACATCGAGATAGAAGGGCTTTATCATATCCAGACTGATACCGCTTCCATAGCTTTTTCTTTCAATCGAATAGTCAAAGTTCGACCATGTTCTGATATCCGTGTCCGGCGGGTGAACCGGATAAGTCAAATTGTTTGTGCCTATCCCTGAATAAAAGCTTTTGCCGTCAAAGGTGAAGTTATGCGGAATCTCATTATAATCCAGGTAGAACTTGAATGAACCCCATTTTCCGCTGTCAAGCCTGTAACGTTGTGTGTCATATCCGATATCTGACGCATTGAAATCAAAATAATAATTTGAATCATAGAGCAGGCGAACTTTTCCGTAAAGGCCGTCTCTGATATCCCTGTATTCATTAAACTTTGCTTCATTGCCTTCGATATCAGCGAGTTTGCCTGTTGCCTCAATATCGCTTTCAATCCCGTACTCATCGGCAAAAGAATAATCAAAAGGCAAGAGGCTGAAAACTGCTATAAATAATATTATTCCGGCTCTTACGTTTTTAATCATTTATCTTAACCAATGGCTTCCCCTTGCAGAAGGGCCGTTGCTGCCATGGATGTTCGAATGGCAATTTAAACAGGATCTCGCAAACATCCTGTTCTTGTTTGAAGTTGCAGAACCTTTAAAGGTCTCGAAACTTGTATGGATAGTCCCCGGATGTCCCCTGTCATCATGACAACTGTGACAGAGGAAGGGAACCTTCTTTTCAAGAAGCTTTGAATGGTTACTGCCGTGGGGAACATGGCAATTTAGACACTTTTCTTCTACCGGAGGATGCTCCCACATAAAGGGACCCCTTTTTTCTGCATGGCATTTGTAACAGAGTTCATTTACTGAATCGGTTTTTATCAACTTTCTGCCGAAACTTCCCATGGGGTCATGGCAACTTGAACACTTCATTCTGTTCTCTCTGACAGGGTGATGGGACTGTTTATTTGTCTGTGACCTGATATCCTTGTGGCAAATAAAGCATAAGTCAGGTTCTGCAGCTTTTAAATATTTTTCAGTACCGGAATGAATAGAATGACAATTATCACAGGCAACATCTGCCGACCGGTGTCTGCTCATATCCCAGAATGCTAACGATTTTGATTCTCCATGACAGCCAAGACATTTTAACGATTTTTCGTTTGGCCCAGTCCTTTTGTCGAAAGCAAAGATGCTTACGCCTTTGCCTCCGCCTTTTTCAATATGCGCTGCGCCGGAGCCGTGGCATGACTCGCATCCCTCCTTGTTTGCCGGGCTGCCGGGTATGGCCCTTTTGCCATGAACCGATTCCACAAAAACGTTATATATTTCTCCATGGCATCCCATGCATACTTCAGTTCCGACATATCCGCTTTCCAAAGGCCGGGCAGATAACGCAGTGGGATTGAATAAAACAAATAAAATTACTGAGAGAACTAATTTCTTCAATTCTTCTTACCTGACATTAGATTACATACAGAATTTTTCATCATAAGCTTTCCGTTCACTGTAGAGCCCTGCTCCGGCTCAAAGCAGGGCTTAAAACTGAATCTTATTTTTTCTCTTCAATTTTTCTCCAACCTGCCCAGACAGGTTCACCTGTTGCATCCCTGAGAATTAACACCTTGTCACCTTTTTTAACCTCTGATGCAATGAGGACGTGTTGGGCTTTCAATTCCGGTTTTTCTTCAATAGTCATTACTACCCTTGAACCTTTTACTTCAATTTTGTCTCCCTTTGAAATCTTCGTGTCGAGATGCTCAATGAACCAGGCAGGTCCAAGATGGACAGGGATTGTTTCTTTATCTGTGTGCAATATTACATGAATACCAGTGGACATTCCTTTCTTCGGGGTAATCTTTTGTACATGTATTACTTCACCTGACAGTGTTTCTATTGGAGCCTTAGGATCTAACATCCGTTGATATGGATGTTCCATACCCCATCCTTCACTACCACGACCGCCTTGCCATTCTTGTGCAACAGCAATTGAAATGAGCAAAAATATTGATACCGCTACCATTGAAAATATGATTCCCTTTGTTCTCATAACTACCTCCTTGAGCCGGATTTTAATTTTGTTTTATAACATCATAAATGTTTTGAGTTAATAGCATCACCTTATGCGTCCTGTTCGCCAGATCTTCCACAAGAGTCCCAGGGTAAAAAGCACTATCACAATAAACAACAGTCCAAAAAACCATCCCGCATATTTTTCCCAACCTGGCGGATGATAAATCAGCATTAATAGACCAAGACCGATAACTAAGGCCGCTGCCAGGATACTCATCGATACTCGATTAGCAGCCTGTTGAAACTCTCTAAGAGATTCCTGCAATCCTTCAAGACGGTACATAAAAGTAATCTCGCCACGCTCTAATTGCCCCAGCATCCGCTTTGCCCGCCTCGGCAACTCATATCCCAGTTCTGTTAATTCTCTTGTCCCTTCTACAATCCTTCGCACCTGTTTGCCGAGAGATCGACTCTGCAGCCAGAAGCGCTTGAAATAAGGTTCAGCAAATTCCATCAATTTGAAATCAGGGTCTAACTGAGCGCCTAAACCTTCGCTCATTGCAATAACCTTGAATAGAACAATCAAATCACTTGGGAGTTGCAACCGATTGCGAAAGGCAACCGAGACGAATTCACTATATGCCTGTGATGCAACAACTTCTTTCAGGGGCCTATCATAAAATCGCTGTATCAAATGATCAAGGTCTCTTTTGAGAACATGCCTTCGAAGAGACCCTCTTGTTATTCCCAGTGTCATTAATTCATCTACGAGCCTATCTGCATCTTTGCGAACCAGAGCCATATCCATGCGGAGCAGTGAGAGTCGTAAATTTTCATCGAGTCGACCCACCATTCCATAATCAATTAAACCGATAACCTCATTCGGTAATACAAAGAAGTTACCTGGATGGGGATCAGCATGGAAAAAACCATGTTCATACGTCATGGTAAGTGATATATGCGCGCAGTTCTCTGCAATATGGCTACGGTTTAACCCGGCTTTATCAAGGGATTCAAAATCGTTTACCTTTATTCCTGAAATCTCCTCCATTGTAAGAACCCGCTTCGTAGAATATTCCCAATAAATACGGGGCACATGAAGCCTTTCATCGCCTGCAAAGTTACGTCGAATACGTTCAGCATTATGTCCTTCATATGTGTAATCCAACTCATTCCTTAAGATAAAAGCAAACTCTTCAACCCATCCCTCAATGTCATAATAAGCACCCAATTCTGTATGCTGTGAAGCAAAGTGAGCAAGGTCAGAAAGGACTTTAAGATCCTGTTCTACCAGTGCTTCTACACCTATCCTCTGAACCTTAACTACAACAGGAGTATCATCAAGCAAACGGGCATTATGCACCTGTCCGATTGATGCAGATGCCCGAGGCTGAATATCAAAGTTCTTAAATATTTTCTCTGGTGGATTTCCAAGTTCATTCTGAATTACTTCAACTACTTGAGGATAAGGAAACGGTGGTGCACTATCCTGCAGCTTGCTAAACTGTGCTATGTACTCAGGCGGCACAAGGTCAGGCCGCGTACTTAATATTTGTCCAAGCTTGATGAATGTTGTGCCAAGGTCTTCAAGAGCCATCCGAATATGCTCTGCCTGTGTGTAAGGGAGTCTTCGCTTTGGATGCCCCAGCAGTCCCCAATGAAAAGGAATAAGACCACCAAGGTTCAACTCTAACGCAAGCCACCCAAGGCCATGGCGAGTCAATATTGTGGCAATCTCCCGATACCTCTTCAAATATATAGGCTGCTTCTTTTTAATAAGCATATTTAACGGCCCTACTTGTTCCCTTCCATTTCAGCCATCCTTTCCTGCATGTGCACCATTTGATCTTTCATGGTTTTCATCTTATGTTTTGTGGCTGTTCCCTTTCCCATTGTCAAAGACATCTCGTGCATTTGCCTGGACATATCCTGCATCATCTTTGACATCATCTTCATCTGATCCGATGACATATCTTTCATCATGCCAGACATTTTCTGGATCATTTCAGACATCTGCTGTGTCATTTCCTTCATATCCATCATCATCTGCTCCTTATCCATCATCTCCTTTTGCTCCATCATCTGGCTTTTCTCCATCTCGCCCTTTTGACCACCCATCATACCACCAGTCTGTGCAAAACTATACCCTGCAGTTAAAACTAAAAACATAGCGAATATGACAAAAACTCTTTTCATCTCAAACCTCCTTAACATGATTGATGACATTTACAAGACAAACCCTTTTCCTTTGGGACTTTTTTAATGCTCATGCTGTTACCTCCTTTCTCAATCTCGGTATAAACATTGCGGTCTTTTCTATATATCTTTTGTATTCATCTCCAAACATCTTAATCATGTCGCTTTCTTCTCTTTTTGATAGACGGTAGTATGCAAAGACGAGTACAGGAAACATAAGGGCTGTTATGATTGTCGGCCATTGAATTAACATTCCGATCATGATAATAAAAAGGCCCGCATACTGCGGATGCCTTACATATGAATAAGGTCCCTCCGTTACCAATTCTCCTTTTGCACCATGGATGAGCTTCCAGGCCTTCCACATTATCATAAACCCTATGAAAACTAACCCATTGCTGATGATATGTATAATCGTCATCATTGCAGCCCCGCCTCCAATAAATGTAAGCCACAGATGTCCGCTTGCATGAGAAAAAGGATTTAATGCAGGATATTTGGTGCCGAGAAATCCTGTGAGAATATAAATTGTAAGAGGGAAACCATACATCTCAGTGAAAAGGGCTACAAAAAAGGCAAGGGTCGCGCCCATCGACCTCCATTCTCTTTTCTTGGCTGGCCTGAGAAAACTTAAGATAAAAAAGGCAAAAAGGCCAATATTGACTATTACGAGGCTCCAGAAACCATAGGCATATGAGATACTTTCACCGTGCATATTTCACCTTTCGGAGACTTGGTAAGAATCGAGGCACCTGCTTCATATAATCCTTATAATCTGGCATCCGCTGCAGTAGGTCTATTTCCTCTAACCGCGCCTGGACAATAAGCCATATAAACCCGAGCATGCAAGCTAGCACAAAGGCTATTGTTGGCCTTATCAGCGCCAGTCCGGCATAGATCAACATACCGCCAGCATAGATCGGATGACGCACATAGGCATACAACCCATGCCGCACCAGCGTGTCCTTTACGGACGGCATATGTGTCCTCCAGCCAAGTTCAATGTGCCCCCAGATAAATGGGATAAAGCCTAAAATTATCAGGAATAATCCAACGAGTTTAAGCGTTATATTGGGATCAAATAGATAGGGGGACGATTTATTCCATGCGAGGATAAAACCAGTAAACCACAAAGGAATGCCAAGTAGATTCCTCAAAATAATAGTTGCCCACTGGCCACCCTTTTCACCCCACCACCTTGAATACGCAGAAGTAAAGGCGCTGGCGCCGACTAATGCAAATCCCATTATTATGAGAAATATTATCATCCCCATACTTGCCATGCCAAGATACACAATAGATATATATGCAACAGAAAAGGCCAATAAAAGATATATTATTGGGTATATTACTGTTTTCATACTACCTCACTCTCAAATGTATGAATCTGGCTTATGTTAATTAGCTATCACCCTGATCCATTGTCTGAAGTTATTAATAATGCACCACCCCAAACAATACCCAGGCTTAATCCCAATGCAACAGGTTTAAGTTTCATATTTACACCATTTTCTATTAATGAAATTGTATATCGGCACAAAGACAATACCAACATAAACTCCATAAAGAAAACTCTCTATGAGACCAAGAAGAAAACCGCCAAAGGTTAGCCATTTGAAAGCAGGTAAAATCATTTCAAGGAACTCAGCCATACCGTGAAGCTTCTCAGGTACCACCAATCCGTAGAGAACACAGAAAATAAATGTGAAGGCAGTAAAAATTCCCAATGACCAACTCACAATTCTTATGTTTAGTGGCATCCATGACCTCCTTTCTTCTCTTCAGAGGAACCTTTCTCTGTATGTTCTTTATGCTCTTCTTCCTTCTCTTCATGCCCGCGGTGTCGGCCATGGCCAGGCATACAGCCACCTCCGAAAAGGTGCATGGCAATGAAGATAACAAAGAAGAGTATGAAAACCCAGTTTTGTCTCACCCAATCCATATCAGTACCTCCCTTTCATATCTTTCCTTTATGTTTTTAAGAGTTCTTTAAGTTCGTCACCTTCGATAACCTCTTTATCAAGGAGTATTGACGCGATGGATTTAAGTTTTTCAATCCTCTCTGTGAGAATTGATTTAGCTTTCTCGTATGACTCAGTCAATATGGTTTTTACCTCCTCATCTATCTTTTTTGCTGTTTCTTCGCTATAGTCTTTTGGCTGGCTCCATGGGGCTTCAAGAAAAAGAGGTCTCCCCCTGTCATATGAAAGTGGCCCGAGAGTTTTGCTCATCCCATAGGCTTTAACCATACTTATTGCCACCCCTGTTGCCTTTTCAAGATCATTCTTAGCGCCTGTGGATGATTCTCCAAAGATTACCTCCTCAGCAGCTCTACCACCGAGCATGACAGACATCCGGTCAAGGAGTTCTGATTTTGTAAGGAGGTATCGGTCTTCTGTTGGGAGCTGGATGGTATACCCAAGTGCTGCAATCCCTCGTGGGATAATCGAAACCCTCCTCACTGGATCTGCATTGGGCAGAACGCTTGCCACAATCGCATGACCAGCTTCATGAAAGGCGACTATTCCCCTTTCTCTCTTGTTTATCACCCGGCTTTTCTTTTCAAGCCCTGCAATGGTTCTTTCTATTGCCTCTTCAAAATCAGACATTTCTATGGCTTCTTTATTTTTTCTTGCTGCAAGAAGAGCCGCTTCATTCACAATATTTGCGATATCTGCTCCCACCATTCCGGGAGTCATTGAAGCAAGTACCTGAAGGTTTACATCAGAAGCAAGTTTCACCTTTTTTGTATGTACTTCAAAAATCTCCTGCCTCCCTTTGAGGTCTGGTCGATCAACGAGGATATGCCTGTCAAATCTGCCGGGACGGAGAAGTGCAGGGTCGAGGATTTCTGGCCGGTTTGTAGCAGCCATTATGATTACGCCCTTTTTTGTATCAAAACCGTCCATCTCTGAAAGGAGCTGCGTAAGGGTCTGTTCCCTCTCATCTATACCTGATACAGGACTTATACCACGGGCTTTTCCAAGGGCATCAATCTCATCGATAAAGATTATACAAGGAGCGAGTTTTTCTGCCTGGGCAAAGAGGTCCCTTACCCTTGCGGCACCTACCCCAACAAACATCTCAACAAATGCAGAACCGCTAAGGCTTAAGAAAGTCACCTTTGCCTCACCAGCAACAGCTCTTGCAAGCAAGGTCTTTCCAGTACCTGGAGGGCCCACGAGAAGTATTCCCTTTGGTATTTTACCTCCGAGACTCTGGAACTTTTGAGGATTCTTGAGAAATTCTATGACCTCCTGTAGTTCCTGTTCTGCCTCTTCCACGCCTGCAACATCATCAAAAGTAACCTTTGTTTCACCTTCCACATATACTTTTGCCTTACTCTTTCCGACTGCCATGAGACCTCCGCCGGCAGCGCCCATCCTTTTAAAGAAATAACCCCAAATAGCAATGAATATCAATAAAGGAATGATCCATGAAAGGAGCGTTTTAAACCATGTCACTTCTCGCTTTGCAGTATAGCGTATACCCTTTTCACCTAATTCTTTAACAAGGTCAGGGTCTTCCATCCTTACAGCAGTAAAAAATTTAATCTCTTTAAAATGCTTTATCTTTTGTTCATCTTTTTCTTTACGGAGATTCAAGATGCGGTCATGTGCCCCTTCGGGTAGACTACCCGCTATGGTCTCTTTTGAAACTTGAAGGTCGTCGACGAGCTTTCCTTCAAGGAGCACTTTAAACTCGCTATAGCTTATTGTTATAACTTCACGAGCAAGAAAATAATGCTGAAGCAGCAATATCAATAAGATAGCAATGAGGAAATAAATAAGACTGAAACTGACCTTTTTTTTCTCCATAGTTTTACCTAGAATCTCAACATTTAAATTCTAAGATTTTAAAAACAACTTTTATTTTTCCCCTTCCATCTCAGACATCCTTTCCTGCATATGCACCATTTTATCCTGCATTATGTTCATTTTAAGTTTTGAAACTATACCTTTTCCCATTACCTTGGACATTTCCATCATTTGCTTAGACATGTCCTTCATCATTTTGGACATTCTCTTCATGCTTTTATCTGATGACATGTCTTTCATCATCCCCGACATCTTCCCCATCATCTCCGACATTTGTTTCGTCATGTCCATCATGGATTCCATCGTTTTACTCTGATCCATCATCTGGCTTTTCCCCATCTCGCCCTTTTGACCACCCATCATACCACCAGTCTGAGCAAAACTATAACCTGCAGTTAAAAATAAAAACATAGCGAATATGACAAAAACTCTTTTCATCTCAAACCTCCTTTCTAACACGACTGATGACATTTACAAAATAATCCTTTTTCCTTTGAGACTTTTTTTTAATGCTCATGCCGTTACCTCCTTTTTCTTTCTGATGTCCAGCATGTACTGCCTTGCAGCGAGGGCAGCCTTAGCTCCCTCTCCAGATGCTATTACAATTCTTTTACCAAAGGCATTTGTTACATCGCCCGCTGCAAAAATACCTGGGTCTTTCTTCACTCTAATCTTCCTTTATCATTAAAATTAAGAATGTAAACATTTTATTCAGGGGCATGCCCTTTCTCCACACCGACACCATACGCATGTGCAGTTTTCGTGATTGCAGCTCAGATCCTTTACCCTGCTTTCATATCTCCTCTTTGCAATAGGCAGGAGAAGATGTTTAAAGAAAGAATAATTGTAATGTTTCCTGAGAAAACCGCAGGGATCACCTTCAGCAAATCTTTTTGCAAGATATCTGTACCCTGCATGACCGAATCTTTCAAAAAAGAACCTATTGATGAGAGAAGTTTCGAGCATCGGCTTAAGTTCCTTTTTCCAGAGCATATCATAATCTAAACCCTGTATAAAGCTTTTTGCAGCCAGATATCCTGATAAGATTGCATACCTCATGCCGAAACCCCAAAGACAGTCCTGGAAACCAGCAGTTTCTCCGACGTAAAGTTTGTTATGCTGGATTTGAGAATCCCTTATAAAAAAGTTTCCGTAACACCTGAACCTTTTTGCGTCTCTGATATCCGGATTGATATTGTTCTCGAAAAATTGCATCATATTTTCAAAGTATTCTTTCTCTCTCCTGTACTCTCTATAAAGAACCGTTACCATTGTTCCATAGCCCTGATTTACAAGCAGGTATGCATAACCCTTTGGTGCAATATTGTCATCAAGAACAACTATTGCCTGATCTTTCATGGCGGTAGTAAATGTTATACCAACAGCAACGGCATCTGCCCCCTTCGGACCTGTTCCAACAATAGCGCTCCCATCGAATTTATCAAGACGGTGGTTAAAGAGGATTTCAATACCTAACGACAGCGCCTGTTCTTTTAATCCCATGTCGAGCGTCCCAGGCATAGCGCCTCTTTTGACAAGATAAAAGATCGGCCGTTCAGATTTTATTTCAGCCGGTCTCATTTCAGGGGTATAAATGGTTCCTTCATAATATGGAACGCAGAAAAAATTCATCTCTATGCCTATATCTTTGAGCAACTCTGTAATATCCTTTTCCGAACTCCAGTTCTCAAGCCCTTGAAAATCGCCGTTCAGCCGATGCCCGACATCCGAAGACATTTCAAAAACCTTAACAGGAAATCCTTGCTTGCGAAGGACAATGGCCGCTGTCAGTCCGGCAGGTCCTGCGCCAATAATAGTGATAGTGATTTCAGAAGCCATTCTTCCTGCTCAATGATCCCCAACTTTGATTTTGCCACACGCTATTGACATCTTAGCGACCAATCTGTCCCCGAATTTCTCCCTCTGGATACTTTTCAGTATGGACATTAACATAGGCTTCTCCCGCATAGATCATCTGGATAAGAGCTCTGAGAGGTTTTCCAGATAACGAGCCGCGTAGATCATCTCCCGTAATAATACCTTCTGAAAGCGTGCTGCTAAATTTTCCAGCTTTCCAGGGCCCGTTGAAAAAAACTACAACAGGTGGCCCACTCTTTCCTTTCTTCCCCCTATGAATATGAGCAGCGGTAACATTTTCAATATCAGATACAGTCAGCAAGTACGTCATTCTCATTTTTCCTTTAAACACTCGAAAAGTTGCTTCGCCTTTTGCCGCTGTTTTTACAGGTGGCACTTCTTCGCTTCCTTTAAGTTCTGCTTTATATACCTGGGCATTTGCAGACTTATCGACGGCAACAACCAGAGGAATGAGCAGAAAAAGGGATATAAGAATGAATAGCTGTATTGTTGATTGATGACATTTACAGGATGATCCTTTTGCCCGTAAGACTTTCTTAATACTCATGCTCTTGATGCCACCTCCTTTTTCAATCTCGGTATAAACATCGGGGTCTTTTCTCTATATCTTTTGTATTCATCTCCAAAGAGTTTAATCATTTCTACTTCCTCTCTTTTTGACAAACGATAATATGCAAAGACGAGTACAGGAAACATCAGAGCTGTTATGATCGTAGGCCATTGAATTAACATTCCTATTATTACAATAAAAAGTCCCGAATACTGAGGATGCCTCACATAGGCATAAGGGCCATCTGTTACAAGACCGCCTTTTGCACCATGAATCAGCTTCCAGCCTTTCCACATTATCGTAAAACCTATAATAACAAGGCCATTACTGATGAGATGGATAACCGTCATCATTACAGCTCCCCCACCAAGAAATGTAAGCCAGAGATGTCCGCTTGCATGGGAAAAAGGATTTAATGCAGGATATTTGGTGCCGAGAAATCCTGTGAGAATGTAAATCGTGAGTGGAAATCCGTACATCTCTGTAAAAAGGGCCACAAAGAAGGCAAGGGTTGCACCCATTGAACGCCATTCTCTTTTTTTGAGTGGCCTAAGAAAACTTAAGAGAAAGAAAGCAAAAAGGCCAATATTGACTATTACGAGGCTCCAAAAACCATAGGCATATGAGATACTCTCACCATGCATAATTACTCCTTTGCTATTTTGTTATAAACCCAGCCGACAATGGTTCCTAATATCAGGAGATCTATAAATCCATATAGGAAGCCGATAATGCTCCCTATTGGTGAAATCGTGTAACCGGGATAGAGGGAAACTGCCAGGGCTTCAAGGAATAGTTTTCCGTATCCTGTAAAAAATGACAGCCAGGTCGTTATGAATAATATACTCCCCCAAACAATACCCAGGCTTAATCCCAATGCAAAAGGTTTAAGTTTCATATTTACACCATTTTCTATTAATGAAGTTGTATATCGGCACAAAGACAATACCAATATACACTCCGTAAAGAAAACTCTCTATGAGACCAAGAAGAAAACCGCCAAAGGTTAGCCATTTGAAAGCAGGTAAAATCATTTCAAGGAACTCAGCCATACCGTGAAGCTTCTCAGGTACCACCAATCCGTAGAGA
>Ga0214474_1000630_pt1 | contig 17066 bp, 19 predicted proteins | sample RVTome_2_FD_187335 | JGI IMG/M metagenome (GOLD analysis project Ga0214474, IMG submission 187335) | Soil microbial communities from uranium-contaminated site in the Upper Colorado River Basin, Wyoming, United States - RVT95D214 HiSeq ...
GGGGGCTTACGGTTCAGCCCCGGCGCGTTCCAGCGTGACGTGATGATGGCCCTCTACGCCCTCGCGAGGGGCGCACGGCCGGAGCCGAATGGAACGAGTCAATTGTCGAAGTGGTCCGAGGGATTACCACCCGATTATTGACAGAACCGTGCATGAGGCAGGAGCTACTTCCAGTTGACCAGTATCTCCTCGCGCTTGAATGTCCTGAGGCTGAGGGCCAATATGCCGAGGTCGCCCACGATGACGAGCAGAGTGAACAGGATCAGCGGCAGGATCCCGGTCGCTATGACTCCAGAGAAGCTCGATATGAAGAACAGGACCAGAGGCAGCACGACGATCCCTCCCACCTGCTGCGACACCCGCACGTCGTTCACCTTGGACGAGATGAGCACGTTCGCCAGGATGCTCATCATGCACATGGCGGGCGCGAGCAGGATCACGCCCGTCATCCAGTAAGCTGTCGGGAGCGGGTAGTACCCGAGGACGGGATAGGTTAGCATGTCAACCGCGACGACGCACACAGCGAACGACAGCCAAGTGGCTCCCATGCTGACGAAGAATATCGAGCCCGACTTGCCAACGAGCAGCTCTATGTCTGTGATCGGGGTCGCCAAGAGCGGTTCCAGGCTCTTGTTGGTCTTCTCCCCGACGAAGCTGTACGAGGCAGTCACTGTGGGTATCGTAACAGGTATCATCATCAGCAGGATCAGCAGCACATTGAAGATGATGTCCTTCAGCCTCGTCATCTCGTCGTCCTGGCCCATGATCTGCGACTCCATGAGCGAGCTGTGGATGTTCTCGACAGGAGAGTAGATGTTCGAGTTCGTGAACAGGCTGTCCCTGAGCCTGCAGAACTCGACGGACGAGCCGTTGACGTTCGAAGCGACAATGGTGGAGTTTCTGATTATGCAACCTTGGAGGACGGAGTTGGAGATGGTCGAGTTCTGTATGAGCAGGTCGCTCGCGGTGGCGTTCACGAAGTTCACGTCGTCGTACGAAGCCGTGATGTCGAACTCGAGGTCGAGAGGATGGTCCCGCTGGGAGCCGAGCTCATTTATGGGCACGACATAGACCATGGGGAGCACTACGGCGACCAGGAGCGGCATGAACAGGAGCGTGGCCATGATGTACCTGTTCTTGCGGAACTCGGAGAAGTCCTTCTTCATGACTATCGCCGCGCGGCTCAGCCTCATCGCTTCTCCCTCCCCATCAGGCGCATGTATACGTCCTCGAGCGACCGCCTCAGCTCGGTGATGTACTCGATCCTAGCGCCTGCCTTCGAGAGCGCGTCGACGATGCCCGGGTTCCTCTCCTCTGGGTCGTCGAGATCCACGAGGATCTTGCCGTCCTCCGTGCGCACGTTCGACGCGAACGGCAGGCCCCGCACTAACTCGATATACTTGGGGAGCAACTCAGCCAGTTCTATGACCGTGGTCCTGCCCCAGTAGTTCCTCGCGAGCTCCTTCGGGGCTCCGACGGCGAGTACCGTGCGGCTCATGACTGCGATCCTGTCGCACAGCCTCTCCACTTCGTCCAGGTGATGGCTGTTGATGAATATGGTCCGCCCCTCCTTGCTGAGGGCGCCCAGGAACTCCCTCACGGTATGCGATGCCTCGGGGTCGAGCCCGGCTGTGGGCTCGTCTAGGAACACAACTTGCGGGTCGTGAACGAAAGCCCTAGCTATGGCGATCTTCTGCTTCATCCCTTTGGAGAACGTGGCGACGGGGTCGTCCTTTCTCTCGCGCACATCCAGCATCCTGAGCATGTCGTCTATTCTCGACTCGCGCTTGTCGGATGCGACACCATACAGCCTAGCGTAGAAGTCCAAGTTCTGGTACGCGCTCAGCGACTCGTACAGGCCAGGCGCCTCGGGCAGAAGACCGATGAACCCCCGGATCATGGTCGCGTCCGGCTCCTTGTTGATCTCAAAGCCGTTGATGTATGCAGTGCCCGCGGACTGCTTGATCAGGCACGCGAGCATCCGTATGGTGGTGGTCTTGCCCGCGCCGTTGGGGCCAAGCAGTCCGAAGACCTCTCCCTCCTTGACCGCGAGGTTCAGATCCTCTACCGCAAGCTTACCGTCGAATCTCCTCTCCAGCCCGACAGCCTCAATCATCGATGTTCACCGCGAGCGCGCAGACGACATATCCAGCGCATTCTTAAATAAACATCTGCGTGAAAACAAGTGCGTGGTAGGTCGGCTCAACGGGACGCCATGATCTTCAGGATGGCCTCCGCAGGGGCGCCGTCCGTCTCCTCGAGCGCCTTCCTCGCCTCGGCCGCGGTGCAGCCCGTCTGCGACATCACGAGCTTCACGTCCTCCTCGGGCACGCCCGCCTTCTCCTCCCTCTGCTCCGTCCCCTTGGTCGGAGCCCGCTCCTGAGGAGTTCCCACAACCTGGTACGTCTTCTGTCCCTGGACGGTCATGACGGTCACAGCTGCGTCCTTGAACACGATCTCCTTGTTCCGCGTGCGGATGATGACCTCTGTAACATCCTCTATCTCGTCCTGCGTGATCCCCATGCGCTTCATCATGGCCTTCATCTGCTTCGGGTTCATCCTTCCGCCGGGCATCATCAGACACACGCTTCCTTAGGCATTTGTCGACAACTCCGGCTCCTCATAAAAGGGTTTCTGCCAGTCAACATATAGTCCCGCCTGAAATATGACTCTCGGAGGTGGCGGGAGATGGAAAGTCCCCAAGCACCAAAGAAACCAGCCAAGGGTACGTGGAACGTAACGTATGTGATCCTGGGGATCGCGGTGGTCGCGATACTGATATTCGCGGCGACGACCGTGTTCTACTACAACCAGGCGAAGGACTACAGCGACGCGAAATACAAGGCGCAGGCGGTCCTGGTCGTGGACGCGTACGGAGCCGCGAACGACACGAAAGCGCACATAGAGATCATGCTGAACGACTCGTGGTCTCTGGGTTCGAGAAGGGACTCCGCGCTCTTCGCGCAGGGAGAAGCCAACCTCATGGCGGGCGACTGCAACGCGATTGCGTACATGTACCCCTCGGACGATGAGAGATACGAAACGTTCTACGCGCTGAGCCAAGCGATTGAGAGCGTGTCGTGGATGGTGGGCGAAGGGTACGCCCAGCTCAACGGTCCAGGGCACACGATGAACGCGACCGTCACGGAGGCCCTTAACTCGACCGCGGCCATCCTCGGAGACATATACGTGCTCATGCTGGAAGGCTACGACACCGAAGGCGATTGGCTGAACGAGCCGTACTCCATGGTCGACAGGATGGACCTGGGAGCGATAGGCGACGCGGTAGATGCGCTCAACGCTGCTCTTGGCGCGTAACGAAAAACCCTTTTACCCTTTCTGACCTCCAATCCGAATGTTTTATACATGACCGCACTAATAGGCGATGCTGCTGTGACGCAGCTTGGTCGGTGCGACATATGGCCGAGACAGAAAAGGACTTGATGGATGCGCAAGAATCCCTCGGGATGGGGGAGTTCGAGAAGGCGGTTGCCAAGTTCAACAAGGTCATCAAGGCGGACCCTAAGAGCGCTGAGGCATACTTCGGCAAGGCGGAGGCATCCGTGGGCGTCCCCAAGATCACCCAAGAAGAAGTCATGGAGTGCTACAAGAAGGCCGTGGAGCTCGATCCCAAGAACCCGATCTTTCAGTCAAGCTACGCAGCGTTCCTTGTCGAGATAGGCAGGTTCAACGAGGCGGAGGCGGCTTACAACAAAGCCGCGGAGCTGGACCCGGACAACGCGAGGTACTACTGGTCCGAGTTTGGCGTCGAGTACACGCTCCGAGCCCCTGTCGTGATGGAGAAGTTCTTGGACGACAAGACGAAGGACATGATCCTCAAGAAAGGCGTGAAGTACCTGCTCAAGGCAGCTGGGCTGACGGAAGAGGATGCGAAAAGGCTTCTCGCAAGTTGAGCTAGGTCAGCCTGGTCATCTTATTGTGTTTTGCAGCGCAGCCCTTGCACACGCCAGTCCCAGGGTCCGAACACATTGTGCACACGAGGCGGCCGCAGAGAGGACATGTGCTAGCTGCGGGCCTGCCGCATAGGCTGCAGATCCCTATCATCGACATTTCGAGATGAGAAGCGACTCCTCATGAGATAAGATTTTCCGAAAAACCGCTCAGATCAAGCCCAGCCAACCGAGCCCCTCGACGACTCCAGCCCCGTTTCTTCCCTTGCAGACATACGACGCCGACTTCTTCGTGATGTCCGCAGCGTTGCCTATCGCGACCCCCCAGCCGCATTCGCGGATCATGCGCTCGTCGTTCTCCGAGTCACCGATGGCTGCGACATCGGCAGGAGATATCAGGAGCAGGTCGCACGCTTTTCTCACTCCTAGGAACTTGTCCATGCCCTTGTCCATGATGTGAACGGCCCAGCCCGTAGTCTGAACATCAACGGGAAACCCCTTCAGGATGGACCGTACACGCTCGAGGTCCGCATCGCGCTTCAGGCCGACCTCGGTCTCCCTCCACCTGTCAGTGAACAGCCGCTCGACCTCCATCCTGGTACGGAGATGTTCGTACGCCTCGCGCGGGTTCTCAGGCCTGCCTATCACCCAGACCTCTTGCTTGTCGCAAACGATCCCTCCGTTCTCCGCGACCATCGGCCCGCTGAACCCCATGTAAGTCGACACGGCATACGCGACGGGCAGCACATTCCCGCTCGCGAGTATCACGGGTATCCCCGAGTCCTCGACCTTCCGAAGGGCGGCAATCGCGTCGAGGCTCATGCGTCTAGAATCATCAGTTAGAGTGCCGTCGATGTCCACAGCGACGGCCTTGATCATGCCCTTCCCAGGCTTTCCCTTCCGAGCAGTCACTTCTCCCTCAGCTCGCCCAGGGTAGTGATCCTCTCGGCAAAAGCATTGTGCTTGTGGATCGACTCCTCGCTCTCGCTCCTGACCGTCACATGCACCGTGTCGGGCAGGTCAGCGTACTTCTCCAGCAGCTTGCCCAGTATGTCCCTGACGACATCTTCGACGAACTTCGGGTTCCTGTGCGCGTGCAGCACGACCGAAGCCTCGTCGTCCCGCTTCAGTATTCCGTAGGTCGGGCTGCTGATCGAACCTTCGACGATGTCTATCAGGTCGTCGGCCTCCACCTGGACGTCCTCCGGGACCTCCATCATGAGCGTCGTCCGGTTCCTCTGGTTGTGAGAGATCATGGGCACCCTGCCGGAGAGGTCCTTCAGCTCAGGCACTTCCTCCACGAGCATCTGCCTCACGGTCTCCTGGGCGCATGGGCACGCGGTCATGCCCTCGACCTCGACCCCTATGAGCTTCATGAGGCTGTTCCCGCGAGTGGCGGTCGCCCTCGCGATCAGCCTGAACCGCTCGAGCGTCTTCCTCCCGCCCTCGGTCTCCCGCTCGCGGAAATAGTCCGCCGCCATGCGCACCTCGGCGTACCCTGCATAACCGTGCCTGCCGAGCAGTTCCTTGCATATGTTCGCAGAGAGCTGCTCGAGGCTCCCGACCTTGCTCCGGACGCTCTCGTCGATCATCTCGGTGACGACCTCGACGTTCCGGGACATGTGCGAGCCCCTCTGAGTCGAAGGCAGGTCCACAAACACATCAATCTCGGCGGTGAGGTGGTTCTCGGTGCCATCCCTGATCACCACGACGGGCTTCTTCACGCCGGTGATGCCGACCCTGGTAAGCCTGAAGCTGTTCTCAAGCTTCCTGCTCTGACAGCCCATCGGGTCCATAAGCCTCGGGCCGCGTATTCCTGGGCCGATAATAAACCATGCCTGATTTACTATGCCAACGGTAACAAGCCACGGGTTCTTAACTAGTCATAATCCTGGCATCGGTCGCAGTAATACCTGTTGTACTCTGGCACGTACCGCATCTGACCGTTGCACCGGGAACATGTCCGCCCGGGCACGGGCGGAGGAACGGGCGCAACGGGAACCGCGACGGCGGCAGCACGCGCAGCAGCCGCCCTCCTTCTCCTGTCCTGCTCGTCCTTGATGCCCTTCATCTGTATCACGGACCCGAACACCATGATGGCGAGCATCGCGATCACGATCAGGCCCATGTCGAACCTCTCCATCCACGAGAGCCCGATGCCCACCAGCAATCCACCCACGATCGCTGTCACGATCCCGATGGCCTGGTCTATGAACGCAGCGGTGAGCCCGAGCGCGAGAGCCCCGACTACCAGCCCGATCATCGCGTTCCCAGTCACTCCGGCCGCGAACGTGAACCCGAGGAATCCCGCCGTGAGCACAAGCCCGACCTTGGCGAGGAACACGAATATGCCGCTCCCGACCATCGCACCAAGCAGGCTCACGATCAGACCGACCAGCGGCCCGCCGATCGCCGAACCAATAACGAACCCGAACAGCCCGCCCAGTATGGCGCCAATAAGCGACATCACGTGCTTCCACACGATCCTGCCGGCGAACCCGAGGACAAGACCGATGACGACCAAGCCCAGCCCGATAAGCGCCAGCACGCCCGGGTCTAGCTCCTCCATCCCTTCGAGCGGGGGGAGCTGCTGAATACCAGCCAACATCGAGGGCTACTATTGGCCCCTCCGGTAATAATCCTTGCCAGCCGAACACCAAAGAAATATCAGCAGAACCGCGCATGCTCCCACTAGATGATCTGCGGGATAGACGAGGCGGGCAGAGGGCCGGTCATCGGCCCTCTCGTGGTGTGCGGCGTCGCGGTCGAGTCCGACGAGTGCCTGAGGAAGCTGGGAGTCAAGGATTCGAAGAAGCTCAGCGCCAAAAGGAGAGAGGAGCTGGAGCCCGAGATACGCAAGGTCGCCAGAATCGAAGTCGTAGAGGTGCCCGCGGAGGAGATAGACGCGATGCGCGAGATGATCACCATGAACGAGCTCGAAGCGCGCGTGTTCGCAACCATCGTCGAGAGGCTCCAGCCGGAGATCGCATACGTCGACGCCGCCGACGCGAACGAGCTGCAGTTCGGAAGGATGATACAGGCTCAGCTCAGGTGCAGCGCGAGAACGTTTTCCCAACACAAGGCGGACGAGAACTTCCCCGTGGTATCAGCCGCCTCCATAATCGCGAAAGTCGTCCGGGACGCGAGGATAGCGGAAATAGAACAGGAGATAGGAGAGCCGATAGGCTCGGGCTATACCTCGGACCCGAAAACCGTCTCGTTCCTGAAGAGCTGGATAGGCAGGAAAGGCACGTTCCCACCGCATACCCGACGCAGCTGGGACACCGCGCAAAACATTATGATTCTGAACGGGCTCAGGAAGCTGGATACATTCGAGGGATGAACTTGGTCGAGCAGGTCCTCAACGCGGCCATAGCGAAGTTCAACGCGAAGGTCGACTCGGACGCGAACCTGCGGAACGAGCTCAGAGGCGTCAGAAAGGTCGTGCAGGTCGAGGTCGAAGACGGCGAGTGGTACCATTTCGTGCTCGAGAACGCACGCGTCGCGGGCCTCCTCAAAGGCCCTGCGCAGAACCCGGACATCAGGGTGATCGCGAGCTCGGAAACCCTCACGCAGCTCTGGACGGGAGAGCTGAGGTCGATGAAGGCCATCGCGACGAGAAGGCTCCAGGTCAAAGGATCGATAGACGACCTGTTCAGGTTCAGGAAGTTCTTCTGAGCCCGCCGTGTGAGACGGATACCTTTAACTATACATTCTTCCTTAATCGGAGACAGCGGGGTGGGGTAGCTTGGTAATCCCATCAGGCTCATAACCTGAAGATCGTTGGTTCAAATCCAACCCCCGCTAATTAATCGAAAGTTTTATATATATATTGTTGAATTGTTAGATTGAGAGTGCTCGTGCGACCTTCTTCTTTTGAGTGAGCGCTCCGGAAGATAGAAGCATGGCGATGTGTTGCCTTGGTATGAAGATACGCCAGTAACAGCTCCAGAAGCCGTTGTCCTTGAGATACATAGAGACGAGACTGATGCGGGTGCCTATCCCTAGCCGACGCATGATTGTGTTGACATCGTCGAGCACCTCACTTCGGAACAACCCCTGGCAGTAATCCAGAGTGGGAATTCCGAAGACGCTCGTTTGCCTGATGAACCCTTTGTGAACCTTCCGAACTGAGTCGCGCGACGTAGGCGGCAGCGGGAAGGTAGCAAGGTCGAGGTCGGTATGTCTAGCCTGGACTATCGTGAAACCAACCGCCGTGTCCCCTTTTGTCGCGACCGATCCTTCGCCATCGCAGAACGGCTGAATCGCTGCTATCCATGTCTGCTCATCGCAGGACTCCATCACCCAGTTTGGCAAGGTGGTGCGGGCTGCTGATTTGTCGCCAGCCGGAATCCCGGCTTCAAGCAACCACTCCGCGATGAATCTGGAGTAGATGAAACCCCTAATCGCTTTGGCACCGTTGCCAGGCATTTGGGGAGGGCCGATGTCATACTCGAAGACATCGACGCAAAGACGTCGGAAGTGATCATAGAGGTCCGTCTCCTCATCAGAGAAAGTGATATTGGCGATCGCTTCGCCGCACTTGTCATCCCTGATCCAAATCGATCCTTCCGCGAGCACATACGACACGATATTTGCCGCTTTCCTCCTGAGCTCGTGGTCGTTCTCCAGTTCTTCCATGGTCGGCAGCCGGACTCTCTCACGACACATGTCCCGGTTGATCCCGGCGGCGTATGCGTTCGCCCATGTCCGATCCTTCTTGACCGCCGCTTCTCTCACTCTCTCTTCGAGCTTCTCGTCTCCTGCGATCTTCAGCATCTGCTCCATCACGGACAGCGGGAGCGTTAGCCTCCCGCTCCTGTAGTAGTGCACAGACGATTTCGGCAGGTCGAGGGCCTTCGCGAGTTCCTGGCAGTTGCCATATCTCGCAGCTGCTTTCTCGACGAGTTCCTTCTGCAGTTCCTTTGGCAGCTCCGCGCGTTCCTCCGTCCTGTACGCCCCTCTTCTTCCTGCTGGACACATGTTCTCGGGGCATGATTCGACCGCATCCAGTTACTGTCCAGCACTGCATGCACGCTACGTCCAGTCGGGCAGCGCACCTCGCGCACCCTCCCACGTTAGTAGAAATCGTGATATACTCAAAAGCGCCCATACCCGGCTCGTGACTCTCCACAACACATGCACCAACGACAAGAAGAAGCGCCAGCTCTGCCCCGCCTGTCTCTTCTGGGACCCTCGTCCCGAGGAAGGCTCGGGGCCAGGCATGGGCTACTGTTCTAAGCGCGACATCGTGACCCTCATCCGCTGCTCGTGCGAGCTGTACCAGGAGGCGACCAAGACAAGGGTCGACGCTCGGAACAGGGCGTTGTACGGTCAGATCGACGAGGGCATGGGCGAGGAAGAGTGAGCGTCTCGTCCGTTCCTGCAAAACGCTTAAATGGCCGCAATCGTGTAGCTTTCGCGTCGGTGGGTTTCTGATGAAGGCTGTGATTCTGGCTGCTGGTGAGGGGATGAGGCTCCGGCCGCTTACGGTGTCCGAGCCCAAGGTCATGATCCCCGTCGCCAACCGGCCCGTGCTCGAGTATGTCGTTGACGCGCTCGTGAAGAACGATGTCAGGGACATCGTGATGGTCGTCGGCTACCGGAAGGAGCGCATCATGTCCCACTTCGAGGACGGGAACAAGTTCGGCGCGCGGATCGAGTATGTCGTTCAGGACAAGCAGCTCGGGAACGCGCACGCGTTGTCCGTCGCGAGGGACAGGCTCTCGGGCGAGTTCATCGTCCTACCCGGAGACAACATCGTGGACAAGCGTGCTGTGGGTGATCTTCTCCGGTCGGGGACGTGTCCGAGCGCGCTCGTGGTCGAGAGCGAGAACCCCTCGAAATACGGCGTCGTGACGATTGAGAAGGGGACGATCAAGGCCGTGGTGGAGAAGCCCCAGGACATGATCTCTAACATCATTTTGACGGGCATGTACTGTCTCAGCGACAAGGTGTTCAAGTTCATAGACCGCAACACTCAGGCGGGCGAGTACGGCCTGAGCAACGCTGTCCAGGCGAGCCTCTCGGACCAGCCCGTGACGCCCGTGTTCTCCGACGGCCTCTGGATCGACGCCGTCTATCCCTGGGACCTGTTGGAGCTGAACGCGGCCGCGCTCGAGAATCTCGCGGTGAAGACCTCGGGCAAGATCGAGCCCCAGGTGACGATCCACGGGCCCGTGGGGATAGGTGAGGAGACTGTGATCCGTGCGGGGACGACCATCTACGGTCCTGTCCTGATAGGCGAGGGGTGCGAGATCGGGCCCAACGTGACCGTTCTTCCGTCCACGAGCATCGGGAACAGCGTGATGATCGAGCCGTATACTGTCGTCAAGAACAGCATCCTGATGAGCAACTGCAGCATCGGGGCGCACTCGTACCTTTCGCACTGCGTTCTTGGCTACGGGTCGAAGTCGCAGTCGCATCTCATGTGCGCCGGGGCTGAGGCGTATGTCAACATCGCGGACGAGTTCTACAAGGTGCCACACATCGGGTCCATCGTGGGCGAGGACTCCTCGTTCGGGACGGGGGTCATCGTCGAGCCCGGGACGATCGTCGGCGCCGGATGCAAGGTGTCCAGCGGCGCGAAGATAACCAGGAACCTGCCGAACAGGTCGCTCGTGACATAGGGTGTTATTCGGATGTGCGGGATCGTAGGCTATGCGGGTGCTCGGAAGGCACAGCCCATACTGCTCGACTGCCTCAAGCGGCTCGAGTACAGGGGCTACGATTCCGCGGGCATGGCCGTGATAAGCGGCGATCTCCAGCTGTTCAAGAGCGAAGGGGAGATCGCGAGGCTCGAGTCGGGCATGCCTGAGATGAAGGGCGAGCTCGGGATCGCGCACACCAGGTGGGCCACTCAGGGCAAGCCGACCACAGAGAACGCTCATCCGCTCGCGGACTGCTCGAACAAGCTCGCGGTCGTTCACAACGGGATCATCAGCAACTTCATGGAGCTGCGGGAGTCCCTGATCAAGTCAGGGCACAAGTTCAGCTCCGAGACGGACACCGAGGTCTTTGCTCACATGGTCGAGGCGGAGTTCGATGGCGACCTGCTCTCAGCTGTGAGGAAGGCACTGTCGCACATCGAGGGAACGTACGCGTTCGCGGTCGTCGCTGCCGGTAAGGACGAGATAGTTGTCGCCAGGTGCGAGAGCCCCTTGGTGGTGGGCCTGGGCACGGGTGAGAACTTCGTCGCGAGCGATGTCACCGCCCTTCTCAAGTACACTAATAAGATGATATATCTCAAGGACGGAGAGGTCGCCAGGGTCACGAAGGATTCCGTCACGATCCTCGACAACGCGGGTGCAGAAGTGCACAGAGAGCCTCAGAAGGTCGACTGGAGCGTTGAGGACGCCGAGAAGGGCGGGTACGCGCACTTCATGTTGAAGGAGATATTCGAGCAGCCCGAGGCGATCCATGAATCCCTCCTGGGCAGGATCGAGTCGCTGTCCTCAGAGACGTTCTTCGACGGGCGGGATTTCTCGAGCGTCAAGATAGTCGCGTGCGGTACTTCATTCCACGCGGGTCTAGTTGGAAAGTACATCATCGAGGAGATCGCGAAGACGCCCACGACCTGCCAGATATCCTCGGAGTACAGGTACTCCTCTGCCCCTAGGGAGAACCCGCTCGTGGTCCTTGTTACTCAGAGCGGCGAGACCTTGGACACGATGGCCGCCGCGAGGGAGGCCAAGAAGAGAGGGCACAAGACCGTCGCGATCGCGAACGTCATGGGCTCCGCGATCACGCGTGAGGTGGACCACACGATCTACACGCGCGCCGGCCCGGAGATCGGGGTCGCGGCCACGAAGACCTTCACCACGCAGGTGATCGCGATGTACCTGCTCGCGATGGACCTGGGGCTGCAGACGAGGGCGCTGAACGCTCAGGCGAGAAGGGCGGTCATAGGCGAGCTGAGGAACCTGCCCAGGCACGTCCAGGACGTGCTCAACAAGGCCTCGGAGATAGATGCTCTTGCCCAGAAGTATCACTCGGCGAGGGACATGTTCTTCATCGGGAGGAACATCAACTACCCGATCGCCTTGGAGGGCGCGCTCAAGACCAAGGAGATATCGTACATCCACGGCGAGGGCTTTCCCGCGGGCGAGATGAAGCACGGGCCTTTGGCGCTGTTCTCGAAGGATTCACCCGTTATCGCGATCGCAATGAAGGACCACACGTACGAGAAGATGCTAGGAAACATAGGCGAGGTGTCCGCCAGAGGAAGCCCCGTGATCGCGATTGGGGTCGAGGGCGATTCCGAGCTGGAGAAGTACGCGGACGAGGTCATCCGGATAATGGATGTTCCGCCTGTGTTCTCCCCGATACCGGTCATAGTCGTGCTCCAGCTCTGGGCGTACTACCTGGCAAAGCACCGGGGCTGCCCGATAGACAAGCCGAGGAACATCGCGAAGACCGTGACGGTCGAGTGAGTGCTCACGCGAGCTTCTCGGGGCACACTTCCCTGCGCGAGCAGAACCTGCACTTGCCAGGCCTGTTGTGGTTCCTGTGCACATCGCCCGAGACCGCAGCCTTCTTCATCTCCGCGAGCTTCTCCAGGACGACCTTCTTCATGTCTGCGTTGTACTCGATCTGATGCTCCTGCTCGGGGTATTTCAGAAGTCCGTACGGAGGAGCTTTCTTGTCCGCTTCTTCGACCAGGAGACAGTAGGCAGCGACCTGCAATATGTGCGAGAACAGCGGCCCCTGTGGGGTCCTGCCTTTCTTCTCCTCCACGGGTATGAGTTTGTCGCCGAGTTTGATGACATAGTCCGGCCGGCCTATGAGTCCGTACTTTTCCGACTTGAAGGCCTTTGCGTCGTCCAGGTCGATATACTCTATCTTGCCCTGGACTCTGAACTCCTTTCTCAAGGATTCCGCGATCCCGGTCGCTTTGAGGGAGCGGTAGAGGAAGAACGAGGCCGCGATCAGCCACGCGATGGACAGGAGTTCCAGCGTTTGTGCGAGCCTCACATCGGTGACAAGGAATGCGACCGCGCTCACCGCTATGACCACAGCGATGATAGCGAATATGAGTATGATTCTCTCGTAGATCACGAGCGTGCTCTTGAGCGTGGACTTGGAGGCCTTGTACAGGAAGAACGCCGCGGCAAGCACCCAAATGAGGGCGATTGTCCCGAGTATCCAGCTGAGCGGCTCCGCCCATTCGATCGGGAGCAGCTCCACACCTATGATCGCCATGAGGCTCGCGACGATGGCGTACCAGAGTACGAGCGTCTCGGATTCCCGGGCTGCGCGCTCCCTAGAATCGATCTGCCAGAGGGATTTCCCGAGCTTGTCATGTTCCTGGATCCCCTTCTCCAGGGCGAGCGCGTCGCTGTCGAAGCCCCTGCTCAGCCACCAGCTAAGTGGGCAGTAGCTGAACTTCTCCAGGTCTCCCGCGGAGATGTATCTGGACTCGCTCTTACCCATGGCGCCGATTATGACTCTAGATAGTCAATAACCTTTTGACCGGGGACTCGTGGATGCGAGGTCAGCAGTCTTCAAAGTGCTGGCCGTCCAGGAGCTCGATTCCATCCGGAGGTTCGATCCCCTCCAGATACCCGAACCAGTACACGACCGCGCCCGTGCCGAACATCTCTGTATAGGGCAAGAGCTGTCGCCTCACGTTCTTCTTGAGCTCTATCTCGTCCCCGAAAGACGCCTTGGACTCTATCCAATGGACCTTGGTGCCGTTGATCTGAATCGGCTTATCGAGCAGGCAGTCCGGGGTCTTCTTGTGGGTCGCTCTCAGTTCCTCCTCCGTCCGGTACTTCAGACCCCGCTTGTCGAGCCAATCCTGCAGCTTCTTCTCCCCCCACTGCCCTCTCTCCGTCTGTATGCTGGCACCCTTCGGAGAGTAGATCAGGTCCTCCTCTGCGATCTGCTTGAACTCCTTCTTGAGCCGCTTGTCGTGGCACGAGTCCGGGTCACGGACGTATTTCCAGAACTGCTTCCTGGGGAGCCTTATCTCCGGGGCGAGCATGAGGGCGAGGAGCACGGGCGGGAAGTTGATGCTTCTTGCAATCTTGGCAATCGGGGTGCCTCTGCGCCACTCTTTGGCTATCTTCTTGATGTCCTTCTTCACGATGTAGAATCTCCGGGTAGCATCCCGGACGGTCCTTTGTGTATATATCACGAAAAGGAGCTCGGGGTCTACTCGCATCTTCTCTGCGACCCGGTCGATGTCCCTTGGAGTCTTGAGCTGAAAGTATATGTTCTTGTAGTCTTCGTACTTCATCTGTTCACAGTCCAGCTGTCTGCGCTGAACGAATATCATTCGCAACGCTTTCTGTCGGGGCTGTGTTATTCCATAAGGATACTTATTACTTTGCGGCCAACACGCTCCTCATGGGCTTGTATCAGTACTCGCGGGCGGCACAATCTTGAATACCGAGTAAGTCATGGCCTTCCATCCTGCTCGGGCAGTTTTTGGGGAGTGTGTTGATTGACTGAGAGCGGCGCAAGGAAGATGATAGCTCCGTCCAGGTATGTCCAGGGGATGGGAGTCCTCGACCAGCTGGGAGCCTATGTGAAGCAGTACGGTTCCAGGCCTTTCGTGGTTGGCGGCAGGACCGGCATATCGAGGACCAAGGCTAGGATCCAGGCGAGCCTTCTGAAGGCAGGGGTGCCGCTCGCGGGCATCGATGACACCGTCACTGAATGCACGAAGGCGAAGATCGCGGAGATATCAGAGAAGGCCGAGGAGCTCGATGCGGACATCATCATCGGCGTGGGCGGGGGAAAGTCCGTCGATACAGCGAAGGCCGTTTCGGAGAAGCTGAATGTGCCTGTAATGTGCGTCCCCACCCAGTGCGCGACCAATGCTGACCAGATGGCGGATGCGGTCATATTCACCGAGGACCACAAGTTCGTCGAGGACATGTACCTCTCGAAGGCGCCTGTCCTCGTGCTCGTCGACACCGACGTTGTTGGACGTGCTCCAGTTCAGTATCTCGTCCAGGGCATGGGGGATGCGCTCGCATGCAAGTTCGAGAAGGGCGCATTCGCTGCCACTCAGAAGGCGAGGAAGGCGAACGACCTCGCTACTTCCGCCGCCCTGGAAGTGAACAACAAATGCTTCGAGACGCTCATGGCGCATGGCCTTCAGGCGAAGAAGGACGTCGAGGCCGGGAAGGTCACAGATGCTCTTGAGGCCGTGGTCGAGGCGATCAAGCTGCAGAGCGGCTTCGGGTTCGGAGGCGGAGGATGCGCGGCCGCCCACGCGGTGCACAACGGGCTCACGCTTATTCCAGGCGTGAACAAGAAGCACGGCGAGATCGTCGCATATGGCACCCTGGTTCAGATGGTCCTGGAGAAGCAGCCCATGGGCGAGATCGAGCGCGTGATGCGCTGGTGCAAGTCCGCAGGGCTCCCGATAAGACTGCGCGAACTCGGAAAGCCGGACGTCACCTATCTGACCAAAGCCGCTGAGAAGGCGTGCGATCCCGGAGACACGATGCCTTTCATGCCGTTCCCGGTCACCCCGAACATGGTGCTCGATGCGATGAAGGGGGTCGACAAGCTCGCGGACGACCTGGATTGAGCGTGCGCGTTGCAGGTCGGAAACACTGGCTTTTCTCCAGCGCTAGGAAAGGATATATATGGATATCACGATTCTTTAACTGCCGTTCAATCGGCAAGAAGGGATGAATTAGAGGAGGCATTCTGTATGAACAGTGTTGTAAACACGTTTCTAGGGTCGGGAGCATCCCCGCCATGGCTGCCAAGAGAAGTAGCTGAGGGCAGGAGATTCGCATGGTGGGGCCAGCTGATGTTCCTGCTGGCCGCATTGCTGTGGTTCATCGGAGGTATCGTTTGGTTGACCTTGTTCGCCATCGACGGCGGAACTGGGAGGCTCGCTCTCGGATTGTTCGCCTTCGTGGCAATGATCATTTGCGGCGCCGCTGCGCTGTTTTCGAAGAAGACCATACTCGACGCGATAGACCAGGGCAGGTTCCACGACGCGAAGAACGACACCCTGATCTGGATAGTGATCGGGTTGTTCGGGTTCGCGCTGCCGACGATCATGTTGGTACTCGCGTATGTGAAGCTCGGGGACGCGCTCATGGCCCAGGCTCCTCCCGGATATCAGCCGTACGCTCCCGGGACAGTCTCCGCTCAGGCGCCGCCGCCGATGTACGCACCCCCACCGGTGCCCGTGCAGCCGCAGGGTGCTCCGCCTGCCCAGCCTGGACAGCCCGCCCAGACCGCCCAGTACCACCCGCATCAGACACCGATGGTCAGGTGCAAGAACTGCAATGTCCAGTTCCCGATGTTCATGCACTCGTGCCCGAACTGCGGCGCGCCGAAGGCATAAAACTATTTCCCTTTCCCATCCTTTTCCGTTTTTGGTTTCCAGAGTGAATCATCATGACAGAGCTACTCTACATGAAGGACACTGAGTCCAACTACATTCGCGAGTTCGAGGCGAAGGTGCTCGAGCGCGGGTTCGACTATGTGGTCCTGGACAGGACCGCGTTCTACCCCCTTGGCGGAGGTCAACCGTCAGATACTGGACACCTCGAATGGCCGGGCGGGAAGGCTGAGGTACGAGAAGTCACGAAGAAGGAAGGGATCAGGCACCACCTAGTCCAGAATCCAGAGGGCGTCCCTGACAAGGTGAAGGGCGTGCTCAACTGGGACAAGAGATACGCTCACATGAAGATGCATACTGCGCAGCATATCGTATCGGGCGTTGTGTACGATCTGTGGAAGGCGAGGACGGTCGGGAACCAGCTGTACCACGACCGCTCTAGGATCGACTTCGCCCCGATCAAGTTCACGGACGAGATGATCGCTCAGCTAGAGTCGAAGGTGAACGAGATACTCGCGACGGGCGCTTCGGTCGAGATACGCACGGAGAACAGGACGGAACTGGAGAAGAACATTGATGTCCAGAGAGCGAACCTGGACCTGCTCCCGAAGTCCGTTCAAGAACTCAGGGTCGTGAAGGTCGAGGAGTACGACGTCTGCCCATGCGCTGGCACGCATGTGCGTTCCTTGTCTGAGATAGGAAAGATCAAGGTGGTCAAGAAGGAGAACAAGGGCAAGGACCGGGAGCGAATCACATACGAATTGGTATCCTAGTAGTGTGGTTCAGATTTCGACGAGTCCCCAAAGGATCTCCTGAGTCTCATCTGTGAAGGGGATTAC
>Ga0214474_1000631_pt1 | contig 17044 bp, 16 predicted proteins | sample RVTome_2_FD_187335 | JGI IMG/M metagenome (GOLD analysis project Ga0214474, IMG submission 187335) | Soil microbial communities from uranium-contaminated site in the Upper Colorado River Basin, Wyoming, United States - RVT95D214 HiSeq ...
TAATTGTTTTAATAATGTCTTCTACTCGTTCTGGTTTAGCACTTGCCAATTCAATGCATACTTCTGATACATCTCGTAATCTAATATTGTCTTCAGCTAATTTAATAATAATACCCTCTAATTGTACTTGATGGAATTTAAAGACTAATATAGTAGCTCCCGAAATGTAAGCAAACAATACAACTGAAAAGAAAGTCCAGAATTCTCCACTTGTAATTTGTTTGTTGGATAATGTAGTTTGCCACATTATATTAATACTTGTTATAAAAGCGCATAGATATATTAGAATTAACTTCCAATTCAAGTTCCATTTCGCTTGTATATCGTCTAAAATACCTAATCCAATTGCTTTCTTTCTTATTTCTTCTCACCTTCTACTATTTTATCAAATTTAGGTTCTAAATTCGCTATTTTCCTTAATAATTTCTCGTTTTCCATAGAGAGATTCTTATTTTCTATAGAAAGCTCTGGTGCTGCGTTAAATTCAATGTATTTAACTACAAAACTAATAAATACACAAATTCTAAAAGCCATAGATATTAATATTGTAGTTATTATAAATACCATCCATATAGGATTCTTTACGTAATACGCAGCTACTCCACACGCTAATGTAATCATTTCGCAGAGTATTATAATTATTACTTTTTGTTTGGTACTTAATTTTAAGTTTTTATATTTTATTTCTTATACACCTCAATTATATATAATTTTATACTCGTAATAACGCTCCTGCTAACATATAAAAATTACCTGCTTCCGTTCCAGCAGTATGCCTAATTCTTGTAATTACTATTTCGTTTACTGTAGTTATATTAAACGAAGTGGTTGAATATTGTAAGGGAATATTATTTTGAGTGTTTGATATAGAAATGTTTGTTAACGATAAATATCTCGTAGGATCAAACGCTTCGTTAAATCGCCACGAACCAATCCTTATATCGCCTGTGAACGTAAACGGCTGAACTGTAGATGCATAACCGAGAACAAATTTATGAATACCCTTTATCATAGGTGATATTCTAAATACACAAGTTCCAGCAATGTTATTAGCTACTAATAAACCGTATTCATTTTCTGTAAATCCACTTACAGACTTCATCTCGTACACGTTCGTCCTTTTAACCATTTTTGCAAGTTCAATACAAATTTGTGTAGCTGTTGAAATACCTCCAACGACAGATAAATTACTTGCAAAATCTATAAAATCTCCTTCTTGTACCATATCTTTTTATTGCCTCACTAATATAATTGTATATACATTCATACTCCCTGCAGCTCCTCCTGCGTTATCGTCCTTTTCCCATTGAACGCCTACTTTTGTATTGTTAGCAATAGTGATTGCAGTTGCGTGAAGATAATAATTAACAATTCCAGCGTTTCCTAACGGAAGATCTGCGTTAACAGTATTGAGGTCTGTCCAACCATCTGCACCTCCAGAAGCTACATCTCCTGCACCCAGAGTTCCAGAAGCAGTTTTTCCTGCGTTTGCTCCGTCTCCAGTGTGTATTATAAGTATCTTGAAACTTCCACCAACTGTGACGTAAAAGTTTGCTTTTATTCTTGCATTTACATCGCTAAAAATAACTCTAAAACACGCTCCGTAATAATCTTCTTCTATAAATCCACTACTACCAAAAAAACTGGAAGGATGGATGTAAGGATCTATGTTTGCCACAGAAGTATTTACGTAAGCTTTAATAGATTGTTGCGTAGCTAATTTAGTTGCACTGTCGGAAGCCATATTGTCTTCGTCTAAACAATCTGAAATGTTTGGCGTAGTTGGAAAATCTATGTTTTTACCGTTTAAATCTAAGTCGCCTCCAAGTTGAGGACTTAAATCGTCTTTAAGTTCGGTCATACCTCCACCACCAAGTAATGCTACTTGCTCTATTAAATCAGATAATTCCTCTACTTCTTGTTTAAGAAGTTCCATTTCAGTAGTATAAGAAATAGCGTCTTGTACTTCCCACTTACAAATTCCCTTTCGGAAGTAGAATTCTAAAGAGTTTATAATTCTCTGACCAGAAGCAATCATAGAATCTGGAGAGTACGATAAAGTAATACATTCGTGAGGTAATACCAAGCCTTCCCATCCTATTTTTTTCTGGAAAGTGTATGTATAAGGTACTAATTGTTGTATAGTTAAAATAGCAGTTGCTTGAGCTAAACAAGCGACATCGCTATATAAATTAGCAAATGTTCTTGAAATGGGTTGTACTCCGTATAACTTTTGACTTGCTGTATCGTTAGCAGTATCTTGATAAGGAATTCCAGTAGCAGGGTTAATAGCACCTTTAACTGTGACTTGGTTTATAATGGCTCGTTGTTTCTTACCGTCTACATTACTAATTTTCTCTCCTTCTGTTATGTTAACTAACGAATCCACAGTACCGTCATCGTAATTAAGAAGTCCTTGACCTTGATCTGGTATTATAACGTAAGTGAAACCGTCCAACTGACCGTAAGAGTTCAATTGAGTTTGTAGAGCTTTATTACCTTTAACAATAGTCGTTATAGCAGCAGTTCCGTTAGCCATAGTACCTTCTACAATGTAATTAGCATCAACAACTAACATACTTACAATGTTCTGGTCAGTTCTTGCAGCACCGTACGATCCCGCAGTTAATTTATGTTTCAAATCAAATAGCGAAGGAGAATCGATCCAACACTTTCTTAAAGGTTTCAAATCAGAAGTATGTAAGTATCCTTCGAAAATAACTTGATCTTCTTTAGTCTTAACTAAGTTCTGTCCTTCGTAGTAATCGTTATCTGCAACATCGGAAGGAGCTCCTATATATTGACTATACGCAGCGTTTGTAGAATTATCAATATAAATGTTTGAAATACTCGTACCAATAACGTTAAAATTACCTCCATTTACTCTAAGAGTACCATTAATATAAAGATTAAAAGTATCAGTAGCGCAATCAAATACTATTTTAAAATGATCGAAAGTATCGTTTACGGGAGTATCACCTACGATTTCTGTTTCGACTGTTAAAGCGTAATAATAGTATTTAGAAGCGTCTATTTTTAATATAATACAATTATTATTACTAGCATCTCTGAAAATAATTCTCTGAGTTCTAGTTATATCTGAGGAAGCCCAATACCATTCCCAAGTTCCAGAAATTTCAACAGTGTCAATAGTATGAACTATAGAAGGATCGTCCGCTCCTCCGTCGTGAGTTAGTTTTAGTACGTTCTTATGATCGTCAAAATCTGCTTCAATCGTACAAGTACAAACATTAGGAAGCGTAGCAATATCAACCCAATCAATTAAAGTACCATATACGGTTCTTCCAACTAAATTATCTCCTACTACATATCCAGCATCGGCGGGATCGCCCCAAGCATTTAAATACGACGTATATTCTGCGTCGTCTGCAAGTTTGAAATAAAACTTATCAATCCCCGCAGCTACTGTATTAAACGCAGCTCCCGCAATTATTAAAACATTACTAATATACAAATCGTAAGTATCTGGAGTACAATCCCACGTTATTTTAATGTGAAAAAGCGTGTCGTTCGTTGCTGTTATACCAGTATCAACCCAGCCTCCGTTATCGTACCAGAAAGTTCCCGCATCGATCTTAAATAGTATTCTTGCTGGAGAACTTTCGAGAAAATAATAATCTGTTTCTTTTGTATTATCAGAAGTACCAACCCAAAACTCTCTCGTTCCCGTTACTTCTGCACCACCAGCAAAATCGTGTATTATGTAAGGATTAGCTGTTCCAGTTCCCATACTTAACGCAAGAACGTGATGATGATTATCAAACGATTCTAATAATCTACACGAAGTATCTCCAAGTAAATAAAGCGTATCTATGAAATCCATGTCTCCTGCAACCGTTATAGCTCCTATAGTTTCGAGATTGAAATCGTCTGGTAAGCCAAAATACCAAGTATCGTCGGTAAGATCGATATCAAGAAAGTTATCTGGAGAATTGTAATAACTAATCAAGTCAATATTACCGTATCTGGTCCGGTTGCCTATTATTTGAAAGAACATTCCATCAAATATAGTAACTTCGTCGTCTAAATACTTAGTGTTAATCCAAACATGACCTTCCCAATAGCTTTTTTGTCGAGCTAAGATATACGATTGAGGAGATAACGCTTCAATTGCGTTTATCCACTTATATACCCAAGCATTTGATAAGAATATGAAAGTATCCGTAATTGCTTGAATTGTATTACCAACACCTACATTTATTTGAGCTAATGCGTAAAGATTAGCTCTCTTTTTACTAATCTGATAAATCTTAGCTCTATTATCTACATCGTTGCTTACATCAAAAGCCTTTTCAAAATTAAAAGGTATTTTTGCTGTGCTATCGGTGAAACGATCCATCATAAGAGCAATCGAATAAGTGGTAATTTGAGTTAAGGTATCTGTACTAATCGTATAACTGTACAAATACCATGTACAATCAACACCTGCTTGAGTAGTAGCCACAGTTAAACCAGAATTACCGTCCACTATATTAGTACAAGCTCCGCAATAATCGTTTGTTAAAGTACAAGTAGTTCCCCCAGCATTATCGCAAGTAATATAACCATCTGCATTAACTGCACTTTCAATAGCATCACTTACTTGCTGTGCAGTCCATCCCGCAGTAATTGGTATCCTAATATTAACGTCTGCATCTAATGGATCTGCAGTCCACACAGAATCTCCTGCTTTGTCAAACCATAGGTAACATTTGGCTTGACTATAAGCTCTTGTTTGGCTATCCCATTGTATTGCGTAATATATAATATAATCTTCGTCGTCTATATTGTTAGCTATTTGAGCAACAATAGTTGAGATTTCTTTTGTACCAGTACCAAGAGTAAAATATAAAATGTCGTTCGAATCGTATGCAATAGCGTGTCTTGAAATAGTTGGTAATTCGGTATTTACTCCGCAGTCTTCCATTTGTAAGAATGTAGCTAAACTAAGATCGTACCTCCATAACTCACAATTCTCGTTACTCCATTTGAATAGAAACCAGAATTGATCCCCCACAGTAGTGACTTGCGAAATATCCCACGATCTCCCAGCAAATGTACCCATATCTTCTGTATCAGTCATAGGCGTATCTAAGTTTTCTATTGTTAAAATAGAATTAGATATATCGCCGTAAAAATCAATCTTACAATACATTGCATATAATTGTATTCCGCTTAATATAATATAACTTTTAAGAGTTATTTGTAAATCGTTTAAATCTGCTTGATCTAAACTCAAACCAGACCAAGTTAACGAGTGCCAACCATAAGGTGTAGCTGCACAAATTGTTTCTGTTAATCCTGTTTTATTTCCTGAAATTATTATTTTACTACTTGTAGTTCCTGCAATAATATGATAATATACGGTAATTTGATAAACTTGATCTACTACACCAGCCGAATCGTATCCAGTCATATCTATTGTACTCATTTTAAAGGAATCAATAAGATCGGAAACATTTGTATAATTCAAATCCATTGTATTTAAAGTTGCAGATGTTTCATCAATATTTTTATAATGATCTACATCTGAAAGAGGTGTCCATTGTTTTGTAATATCCTCATTAGGTAAAATATTTCCAGTTTCTAAAGTGTATCCAGAAGTTCCAAAATACATAATAAAAGTTTCGTTCCCATATCGCCAAATATCGTAAATGTTGCATGGTTTTGAAGTAATTTCCATAATGGAATCATCACTTAGAGATATTTTCCACACGTAAGAAGTAGTGTTATCAAATTCGCAATCTACAAAGTATATCTCGTTAGAAGTTCGATCAAAATATCCCCTTGCAATATCTTTATTAGTTCTTGTAGTTATAGTTGTTACAGTAGTTCCCCCATCCGTAGTTTTCTTTAGTAATTTAGGATTAACAGAATCCGCCCAGTATATTGTATCTTCGTCAGTTTCAAATACCAGATTATTATGAATAGGTATTGAATTACCTTGCGAAACACATTGGTAAAAAGGCTGATACCACTTGTAAATCGAGCTTAAATCTGTCATTTTTTATTCAAACGATATTTTTTGTTTGTATTTTATCTTGTATATTATCCATCTTTATTTGTACAAATCCACTATATATTCCAAATAAGAATATTTCTACAAAAATCGATGGTAATACATTTAAAATTAATATAATTAATACAACAATTCCATAAATAATTGCTATAATATCTTTTTTATTCATTTAACATCATCTCCAATTACATTATATTTACCCGCATATTTAACGCATTGTTTTTTTCCTACTTGTTCGTTCTGGGTACGACAACAAATATTTTTTACTTGTATTCATATCACCTTTGTTACCATAAACTGCGCAAAGTAAACGAAAAATTAAGCACTCTCTCCGTTATCTTAGTTTTAGGAGCTGAATCGAATCCACATTTCATATACTTAACCAAACTCCTCGAAGCGTTAGGAAACTTTTTGTAAGAGTTAGCGCTCCATCTCTTAACAAAATATAAATCTTCGTCGTCTAACGCAGAATGTTCTCTAAACATTTTCTGTAAATTATCTTCTTTTGTTTGAGTAATGGCAAACGTAGCTCCTTGATACGTACCACTTATTTTTATGAGTTGATATCCTTCTTCTATTGAAAGCGAAATTCCAGTCCAACCAGGAAGTCCTTCGTAATCAGCGTTAAAGGAAGGAGCGTCCTCTACTTCAGAGTATTCAGCAAACCAGTAATCAGTACCTTCAGCTGTGAAATTTGTAATATCAATTGTTTCGGGATCTGCTCCCGCAACCCAATTCCCTTTGTCTTCGCAAATAATTCCTCCGTTTCCAAAATTTGTCATTTAATACACCTCTAACCTCTCGTAGTTTCTTTTTGCTATTTCTCTTGCTAATCTATCCAGCGAACTATCGTCAGCAATTACAGTATTAGCTCCAAAACTGATGTTAATTGTAGTACCACCACCTGCTTTACTCTTAGGAACTATATATTCGTCTTCTTTCTCAGCTACTCTAACAATACTTCCACCAGGAGTATATTTAGCAAGACCACCTTCTGCTAAACCTAAAGGATTCCACCATTCGTTATCATCACCACCTCCACCGCCACCCCCTCCACTTCCAGGAAGACCAACATTCTTAATCTCTATAAGCAATTCTTTTAATTCTCTTAAGAAATCAGTAAAGGAATCCATAACACCTTTAACGGAATCAAACACCGCAATTAAACCAGTTGTAATAGCACTAACTAAGTTCTGAACTGCGGTAGCAACTGCTTCTACAATGGCTTTTAAGGTTTCAAGTATTTTAATTAATCCATCAGTTATAGTACCAATTAATGCAGTAATAGATTCTGCTAATTTCGATATTATTTTATCGAGGGATTCAAGAATAGTTTGTAGAATTGTAATAGCTCCCGAAACTAAGGTATCTATAATAGCTCCTAACGTTTCTAAAGAATCTTCTAAGAATTGTAATATAGCAATTAAAGTATCTTTAATAAAATCTGATATTATTTTAATTACATTCGTAATCTCTTTAATTACAAGAATAACAATATCAATTACTTTCAAAAACGATTTGTATATTAAATCAATTACGATTTTAACAATGTTAGCAATAGCTTCAAATCCAGGTATTAATCCTGGCGAATGACCAAAAAACAATCCAACAACCGTTTTAACCCATCCTGAAACGAATTTAATAGCTATACCTAACGCTTTAGCTACTATATGAATTCCAATCATTAAATACTTCATAAGTCCAAATTCCTTGTCAAGATCCATTACAATCTTAACTAACTCAAAGACAATATCTAACAACGGTAATAATTCAACTATTAAATCAGCTACGAGCATTAAAATCTCAAATAACGGAGGTCCCATTTCGTCCATTAATTGGACTAAAATTGGAATTAATTTCTCTAAGATTTTGGCAATGACTTGACCGAGCATTTCGCCAAGTTTCTGAACAAAAGGCATGAACTTCATGATGGCATCACCTACCATTTTAAGAATAGGATATAACGGTTGCATCACACTTGCCATGAATACTTTAACAAGTGCCATGATAGGTTTCAAGATCACATCCATAACTTTCAAGTTCATTATAAAATCCATTATACCTTGAAAGCCTCCAGAACCTGCTTTATTTGCAGAATCCATAGCACCTTTCATGTCTTTCCATTGACTTGATTTCATAGAGCTTAGAGATTTCATAGCTCCAGCCATTAACATTGCCATAGTTTCTTATTTATCGATTTCCTCCTTTCTTAGAGATGTTTTTAAGATTATCTAATACTGCTTTTCTTTGTTCTTCTTGTCTATATGTGGTAAATAAAGTTAAGAAGAAATGTTGTTTGTCAAGATCGTCTTCGGGAAAATAACCGTTAAATTCTTTTCTGAAATGATATTCCATAACCCACGCACCGTACTTAGGATGATCCTTAAACCATTTACTAAATCCCGATTGAGTTTTAAGTCGAGCTATAACTTCGGCGTTTTTTTTGTGTTTTGAGATTTGGCAATTGCAATCATTGTTAGTTCTATGAGTTTAGCACCTAATAATTGATATATATCAACTAAAAGATTATCGGGATCTTCTAAGTCTTTCTGCGTAATAACTGGTTCTTTAACGAAGTTTATCAAAACGAACTTAATCAATTCTGTAACTACTGTGGTATATTTCACGTCTTTCTTAATAATATCTGATAACTTTAATTTAGCTCGTTCTTCTTCGGTGGTATTTTGAAACTTATCAAAATTCGTATATGTTTCTAACAACGACATAAATTCCGCTTTCTGAACGAAGCTAATTCCTTCTTGAACTTTAAATTTAATGCCTTCAATTTCCGTTTCTACTAATTTTACTATTTTTATACACCTTTTTTTATTTTATTAATTTATATTATATTTGGAATTTTTAAAAAAATCGTTCCATAATTAGTTCTTAAGCAACTCCAAAATACTGTTGCGATAAATATCCTTTTATAGTATCAGTTCGAGTATTTCCAGGCGCAGCGTGAAAAACAATATCAAATTGAGTATAATAGTCAGCTCCAGGTATGTATTGCTCGAAAGGTATCATTCTAAGTTTAGTGTGTGCTATTTGAATGTAATCGTTAGTGTCCGAACCTCTCTGCATTTTAACAGTTAATAAAATATCTCCTGTATAATTTCTTAACGTAGTTCTTGAAATAGTTCTTAGCGTCTCGTCCGTAGGAATTACCGTTAAAGTGATTTCGTGGTCTCTTTTCTTCAAATATGCAGCGTTAGAGTAATCAGAACCGTCGTCTCGTTTGTAATCTACAGTATTCATTATCTTATTTTTCCAACCGTTAATTCTGCAAGGGATTGGCGTTCCATTGTAAGTAAATGTAAACGTTAAGTCTCCCCACGTGAAGTTCTTTTTATACCTCGTAAACGGATGTTCAGCCGAAGTCCAAGTTAATCCATCTGGACCTCTTGGTCTTGCTAAATCAGTACCATCAACTGAATTTGCTACTAATAATTCTCTCGTTTCTTCTACCTTTCCAGACGGTTCGCATTCTATCGTGTGTTCTATTTGTGTAACTCCAACTAAATCAAATCGTATGTCGTCCCCACTTAGTTCTTGTTCGCAGTGAAAGAAAAAATACGGTAACGTAGTAGATTGAGAATAAGTAATTGTAGAAACACCGTCCACAGTCGTAGCAATAGTAAAACCAGTATCAACGTCGTGTGCATTGTCCACAGCTCCTGTCACTTGATTTGTTGCTGTAATTGTAGTTGCTGTAGCAGTAAATACGCAATCAGCTACTGGTACTGCAATGTCTAAAGCAGCTTTCGTTGCTGTGACTATAGTTAATATTATATCGTTGTTAGCTATATCTACTTCTACACCAGTTCTTCCTACTATTGCTGGATCAGCACCAACTCCCGTAACCTTATACCAAACGTAATATTTAATAAGTGGTTTTGGAGCAGTAAAATCTATGGTATCAAATTCAAAGTATTTTCCTGCTAAACTTCCCGAAACATCAGCAACTGGAGCAAATGTAGCAACTTCAGCTACATTTCCTGCAATATCCGCAGCAACAACCGTATCAACCGATTTGTATAGATTGTGTCCAAATATCACGTGCGCTTTAGGTGCTCCAGCTCCGTCCGAATATCCTAAATCGTACACTTCACCAACTTCTACAGAATCTCCTATAGCTTGTTTCTCTTCTGTATTTAAAGCTGGTTGTAATAAAGGATAATCATCGTCCGTTGGATTATCGCATTGTAGATAAGCGGCTGTTATTGCTATTGATGGTGGAGTTCCTGCAACAACTTCGTTTAAGAAGTTAGCGTTTGCTACTCTTGCAGCTTGGCTAACGCACGAACCTTCTCTTGTGTATGTATCGCCCGAAGAGCTCAACTAATTCCACACCCTCCAATATATCCTAATTGTGCTTTTATTGTATTCATCATTTCTATCATTTTAGGCGTAAAGTGTGGTAGTTTATAGTGAATAAATTCAGAAGGATTTTCCATGCTTGATTCTTTTAAGAAATTCTTGTATATCATAATCATTTGATCTGAAATTGATTTTGCAGTGTTAGTATAAGTAACTGAAACATCAGTATCTGGTAATCCCATTACAAACATATTGATTTCTCTCGCAATCCATTCGTTTATTAGCGTGAATTGAGCAGTTGTAAACACTACATTGTATAAGATTTGCCAATCTGTTTGACTACTATATCCTACCATAATTACGCTTCTTTTACCTCCATTTTTTTAATTCCTAATTTATTATAGTTATTCTCGTAAAATTCTTGAAAATTGGGAAAGAGATTGTAAAAATTGTATATACTTACATCGTTAGGAGTTAATTTATGAATGACTTTCCCGATCTTTATTTTAGGTCTTAATTCTTTTTTATTTAACTTTTTTAAATACAAACATTCTTTAGGTAATGCTCCTACATCGAACATTTCGTTATCTGATTCGCCGAAACAGAATTTAAAGTTTTCTTTTCTGTGTTCGTAATCTGTGCATAAACCAGTTTTCTTATCTAACCATTTACACGCTTGTTCGCTTAGAACTATGTTGTATCCTTTTAGTTCAATGTTAAAATAACAACACATACCTCTGACTGGGCATTCTAAGCATAAGTTTTCTATTGTGGTTCACCCGAATGTTTATGTCTCATATGAGAAGCTAATCCAGAGCCAGTTTGGTAATTTATATTATCGTTGCATTTAGTACAAATGTAAGTTTTTACTGGTTGAACTTCTTGATTTGGTTGAGTTATTGTAACTGTTGATTTATCTACTACTTTAGGTATATCTATTGTTTTTGTTGTTTCTTTAGGTATTTCAATAGGTTTTTGAGCTTCAGTTCTTAACTTCTGTATTCTTTCTTCTATGGCTTTTCTTTCTTTTGTCTTAAATTCTTCTATTTCTTTTTGTCGCTTTTCCTTTTCGTAGATTTCTTTCTTTAACTTGTCCTCTTCGTCTAAATATCTTGATCCAGGAATTAATTGACTTATTCTTCCCTTAGTTTCAAAATACAAATCTCGAATTGTCATATTTTGATTATGAATTTTCTCTTGTAATGCGTAAATTAAAACAGTTCTTGCAACGAGTAATTGAGCTTCCGTTAAGCAATTTAACACGTCTTTAAATACCTTTTCAGTATCTAATACTAACAATTCTTTCTTAGTTTCGTATTTTATTTTGTATTTTGAATTTGGATAATTCTGATTGTAATATAGCAACGCTTTCAAAAACACTTCTTTCAATTCAGAATCGTGCTTTAATTCTGCTTCTTTAGCTTCTTTTATCTTTTCTGCATAATACGATGGAATAGGCATCGTAAGCTTTCCATCGGGTACAAATTCTTTTAAAACTACCATTTTTTTTAATCACCATTATTTTTTTATTTTAATATAAAAAGGGAATAATAAAAAAAATTTATAGTGGTATCCCCACTTGTTAAACCCACTATTTAAGTTAATGTTAAGTCTCCACTGTGTTGTATAGCTGTGTTGTGATAAACAACGAAAGCACCAGACCAAGTAACTCCCCAATTAAAATATTTATCAATATCCATTTGTCCACCATAAACAGGCATGACTCTGAACGAATATCCTTGAATTAACTCGAAGTTGTTGGTTATACCTTTGCCTCCAATTGGTTTAGGTTCGAGTTGTTTAGGAGCAATCATAGCAATTCTATGTTGAGTGCTTGTAATACTCGAAAAGTTAGCAGAATCCATCCATGTTTGAATATATTTCTTTTCAAGACATCTCTGATATTCACTAACTCCTACGTTAACGTACTGATGACTTGCACCGTTATCTGCTTCTTCAACTGTATCTAAGTCGCTTAATACAATGTAAGTACCTAACTCGTGAGCTGCTGCTCTTAAGGCTTTTCTGTATTTTCCTAACGTATATCTATAATCGCCTAATGTGGTCATATCGTTAAGACCACCAGCACCCGCTCCTAACGTAGTTCCAGAGTTAAATATACCTGTGAAAGTACTTGTCCCTTGAATCTTATCTATTGAAGTTAGGAACGATTTCCCAAGATCCCCCCAACTACATAAGCAATCTATTTGATCCAACATGGTAGGTATAACTTGTTTAATAGTGTCTTGTACTAAATCACCGTTAAGCCATTTACCGTTCTTGTATTTATCTACATCTTGTCGAGATATTCTAATCAATGTGTTAAGGTATAAGAAACTAACCTTAATTTCCTTCCATTGTGGTGTCACGATGTTGTGTTGATGAATTGACATTCCCATCCTTCCACCGTCAATAGCAAGACTTTCGAGATATGTTAATTGGTCAACTCCATCTCCTACGTTTCGAATCAATCCGTTGGATTGAAACAATTTGTAAAGAGAAGGTGTAACTTTTAAATAACCAACAATATAATCTTCGAATTGTTTTGCTGTGTTTTCTGTCCATCCTATCATTGACATAGTTTACTGACTCACCCATCTCCCATAGAAGTATTTTCTGGTATTGACTGCTGCTGTAATTGCTTGTTCACAAGTCATTTGGTAATTATCGTTAGTATCTGCTTCTTGAAAGACACCGTCAACGCACTTAAGTTTCATACCTTCTAATAGAGTTACATTAGTTGCTGATAAGATTAAATAGATTCCCCCTTGTTTAGGAATTCCAATAAAAACCCATTTTCCCGCTACAAAAGGGTTATCGTAATCGTTGTAATAATATCCTTGAGTTGGTATAGTATTATCCTTATGACCTGTATAACCTAACAAGATACCTAATAAAGCTTCTTGCTCGGCACACAAATCAATGTTAGGTTTTGTTTCCCTTCTTCGAGTAACTCCAGCTCCAATGAACATATCAGTTCCAGTGGTTTTACCTTCTTCCCATCGTTGCCATCCGCCTTCTTTATCAAGGTTATGGATTCCTAAGTTTAGTAACGTTGTTCCTAATGCTACTGCCATTTTTTTTCACCTACATTTTAACAGTATAAGTGGCATCGAGTTCCTTTTCTTTGGCTGTCATAATGTCCATATTCGCTTGAAAGTCTTCTTTCTTAGGTTCTTCTTGTTTCTCTTTAGTCTTAGCTAATCCTAAGTTTAAAGTGTCTTCTTTAAGTTGTAAAATCTCTAAGGAATCTGCTTTAATCTTATCTTCGGGAATTAGGAAATCTGCTTTAAGTCGTTTTATAATGTCTTGTCGTTTAGCTTCAATTTCTTGAGCTTTCTTCGCTTCGTACTCTTTTTTTATGGCAAGGAAATCTGTTTTGAAAGAATCTAAATCTTTCTTGAGATTTTCCTTCTCTGCCATTAGAGTATCGTATTCTTTCGCTTTCTTCTCTAACATATCTAATTTCTTAGGACATATTTCTACTTTTTCAGGTTTCATATCTTCTTCCTCTTCTTCGTCGTCTTCTTCCTCTTCTTTGTCTTCTTCTTCGGTTGCATCTTTCTTTTTAGCACTTTTTTTCATATCGGTATTGGTGTTTTCGCTTCCGTTTTGTTTCATTCGTTTTTTCACCTCTTTAGAACATTCCTCACGAGATTTACCAGTTGCTTCTTGGCACTTGGAAATTCTTGCTTCCATCATGTTGGTAGAACTGTCCATTTTACTGAATTCAGTTTCTACCCAGTAATTCTCTTCTACTTGCTGTTCTGTCAAATCTTCTCGTTTAGAATCTTCTTTTTGTGTCACTATGCTATCACTTTTACTTCTTTTTTTATTTTCAGGTAGGACGCTTGAACGCCCGTTTGATACACCTGTTTTACTTTTATTTAAATTTTTTGTTTGTTCTTCTTTATTATCAAAATCTAACTTGTTTAGCTTGAAAATGTCTCCGTTCTCTTGTATTACGTAGAGTTTATCTTTAACATCCTCAAAATCCATCTCAAGTTGATTTTCTTCGTTATTAGTAGCCATTTTAATTGACCACCTCGCTTAGATTTTGATCGTGAATTTGTACTTCCTTTACAGTAGTACAAGACTTACCTTGCTCGTTTTGTCCAGTACATGCTCTTGCTTGATCTTTATTACCTAATGATATAGCAATATGATCTACTTTTCTAACGTACTGAGTATTTCCTATAACTTCGTCCGTATAACCTGGCGAAACGTGATATCCTTCTTTAGGATTAAGTAATTTAGTTAAAGTAGGTAAATCGTTCATTAGAACCAAATCAAACTCAATTTCGTGAGTAGTTTCGTTTGGTATAAAATTATAAGCAAAACTTTCTATTTCGTTTGCTATGTGAGCGTTTTTTTTATCCGTACCTCGAACTACTGCGTAATCTAATTTAGGATACACTTCTTTAAGATTATCCCAGTCTTTATATAAAGTGTATTTTTTACCTTTATCGTCCCAATAATCGTAAGAACCGTCTCTTACAATTGAACCATGAAGTATAGTAAAGTCTTCTTGGAAATCGTGTTTGATTTGCTTGAACGAACTTAATGGAATTAAATCTTTCTTTTTAGGTTCTAATATTGACTGAGCCTTGAACTTTCCCTTAACCTTACATCCAACTGCTTTCTTACCTTTTCCTATGGTAAAGGTTCTATAAGTACCTTCCTCGCATTCTGAGGGATTGAATTGCCTTTTCCTAATATAATTTTCAGTTTCGTGAGTCTTGATTGTAGTATCGAATATATTACCAACAAAATCTCCAGATAATTCCTTAACTTCTTTTGCTAACTTTTCAATCTGTTTTAAAATAACTTCTTTCTGAGAATTGGTTAATTTCTCTTTCTTGATTCGCTGTCTTAATCGTGTAATTGCGCTCCTAATAGGTGCTCTTAAGTCAGATTTCTTTTTCTGAGATTCTGCTAATATATTTACAATAAAATTAATAAATTCTGATAAAGCGTTTGATTTATGAGTTTTATTTAATTCTTGAAATTTAGAAATGTGAGATTTAATTGCTTCTTGTTTTCTCTTAATTTTATTTTGAATTGATTTAGAAGGTTCTTCCTTGTATCCAACTTCTTTCTTTCTCTTCTCTTGTTTCTCTTTATATTTAGATTCTATTCTTGATCTTTCTTTACCAGTCTTCTCTACTGTCTTTTGATGTTTTGCTTCTTTCTCTCCAGAAGTCATTGGTTTATAACTGCCTTCCTTATCGAAATGAATTGACTGTCCTTTTGGAACGAATATATGCCTTCCTTTAATGGTAACCCATCTACCATTATTTTCAGATTGTATAACAGTATCTAACTTCTCAAGAAGCACTTTCATTCAATAATTTCCTCATTATTAAATTGTAGTTCATAAAACTGTTTCTTTTCTTCGTCAAAATAAAAGTAATAACCATCAATTTCAAAAATATTATCTGGATCTATTTCTATTTCTTCTATATTCTTTTCTTCCATATCAGACGTTCCACTCATTATTCTTTCTGGATGTGGGTATCGTACCATATGAACTGATGTTTGATGTAGAGATTCTGATTCTTCTAATTCAGCACCAAAATGTTTGTACATATCTCTTAATTCTTCGTAATTTTGTCTATTCCATTGATCGAATTGTTCTGAATTTAATCCTACAGGAGAAATTCTATCAATTGGACAAGCGTGACCTTTACAAATCAAATTGTTTTTATCTAACCAATAAACAAATTGAGGCATCATTGCTTTTACAACACCCATATGTCTAAATTTTCGTTCTGTCATCAATAAATCTAAATAAACTTCAAGCTCTATTTGACCAGTTTTAGAATTATAATCTCTTGTAAACCTAATTTCAGCTTTTCCAGCTCGTTCGTTTGTTTTAGGATGATATGTATAAAGTATAAATGTTTCTCCTTCGTGATGTTGTGTAGGATCAAGATTATTTATATTTTCTATTTCTTTACCACCTTGATAAGCACTTAATTTGAATTTCCATTTAATTTTCTTTTTTCTTTTTCTTTCTGATTGTGGTTGATTTCTTTCTTGAGTTTCCCTAATTCTATTGTTTAATTCGTTTGCTACTCTTGTCCATTCTACTTTCTGAGATCCTTCTAAATTTGCTATATATTGAACAAATTTATCTAACATTTCTTCAGCATTAGTAAAATCTTTTAATGTTAAAAAATTATCAATTTTACGACTATATTTATTCAATCGTTTAGAAGCATTTCGTTCAAATTGTTTTTTTTTAGTAATTTCTCTTCTGGTTTGTATTGCTTCTCTATGTTGTCGTTCTTCTTCTGTTTCTGGTGCTGATCCAGGTGTATCAATTCCTTGAACATCGCTTTCGTTAGGACGATGCATCCAAGATAATGTTGGTTCTGGTAATACTTTTTTAGCTAATTTTCTTCGATCCATTGATTTAGAGCGTTCTGATCTTCTTTCAAACATGGCTTTAGCTTGAGCTAATGGAACTATTGTTGCAGTTCTTGAATCTTCAATAAAATCCAAATCGTTTACATTTCCCACATAAACGAAGTCTTTCTTGCCCCCTTTCTGGAACGCTTTTTGTATCTGTTGCCAGATGTTATACTTCTGCTCTTGATTCTCCTTTAACTTACCAATCCTAATGGCTTGTCTGCTCGTTGGAGGTTCTACTACTTCTTCCTTGAATTTTTTCCATTGTTCAGATAAACTTTCGTATTGTTCTTG
>Ga0214474_1000632_pt1 | contig 17039 bp, 20 predicted proteins | sample RVTome_2_FD_187335 | JGI IMG/M metagenome (GOLD analysis project Ga0214474, IMG submission 187335) | Soil microbial communities from uranium-contaminated site in the Upper Colorado River Basin, Wyoming, United States - RVT95D214 HiSeq ...
CTGCGTCTGGCGCTTACGAGCAGGATTTCAAAAAAGCATTGCTGCAAATGAAAGCTAAAGGCGTGGAAGGCATCGTGACTGGCGATGTCTACGACGTTGCCATGCATGAAGCAGGTTGGCTGGACCGCGTATGCAAAGAAATGGGTTTGAAACCAGTGAAACCCCTGTGGCACCGTGACACACTGCAAATTGTTACCGAATTCATCAATATTGGTTTCAAAGCAACCGTGGTCAGAGCCAAAAACGACGTGTTAGGTTTGGAATGGCTTGGACGACAAGTAAACAAACAGTTCATAGACGATTTAGCAAAGCTCGGAACGGTTGATCCGTGTGGCGAAAGAGGCGAATACCACACAGTTGTAACAGATGGACCTTTATTCAAAAAAAGCATAGAGATTCTTGAAACAGAAAAGACAACGTTAAATGGCTACGGGCGTTTAGAAATCAAAAGCTTCAAGGTTAAACCAAAAAAGAAGGCAGTTTGAAAATGGAAAAAATCTTCGATGTACTCTTAGTTCAGAACGAATTGAAAGGCGAAGCTTTCCTCGACGAGATACGCGGAAAAAAACCCTTGTTTGTCTGCACGATAGCTACAACAGAAACCGCCAAGATTCCACAAATATCCGCTGCTGGAAAACACCCAGAGTTTACTGATTACACACCACCTGCAGACGCTGAACTGCTTCTGCTGGGCAAGTGCAAGTGCATTACTGGCGTTCCTGTGACACCTGATGGAATACCGACACCAGCATTAATAACAATGTCTGCTCTGCGATTGGCAGATATACCTGTGCTGATTGCCAGCGGAGGATTAAAAGTGAAACCATATGTGCCTTTTCTGGATTTGGGCGGAAACATCGGCAAGGATATTAGAACTGGAAACGCGGTGGATAACGTTGAAGAAGTCATCCAACGAGGCAAAATAGCTGGGGAAAACTTGGCTAAAACAGCGGATTACCTTGTAATCGGCGAAAGCATACCTGGCGGCACAACAACGGCGCTGGGTGTCTTGTTGGCTATGGGCGTGGATGCTGAAGGAAAAGTCAGCAGCAGCATGCCTGAGAACCCTCATGGGTTAAAGGTTGAAACTGTCCGAGCTGGATTAGCTGCGGCAGGCGAGAGTTTCGGCAGTTTAGCAGAAAACCCAGTTAAGGCAATTGCCTGCGTGGGTGACCCTATGATGCCTGCTTTTGCGGGTTTAGTTGTTGGCGCTGCCGCGCAGGTTCCCGTTTTGATGGCTGGTGGGACGCAGATGAGCGCCGTGCTAGCCATTGTCAACGCTTTGGAGCCAGATGTTTTGTGTAATGTGGCTATTGGCACTACAAGGTGGGTTGCAAATGACAGCTCTTCTGACCTTAAGGGTATTGTTGCGCAGATAGCGGATGTGCCTGTTCTGGCAGCTGACTTGGATTTTGGTTCTTCCCGTTTTGGGGGGTTAAAGGCTTATGAGCAGGGTGTTGTCAAAGAAGGTGTTGGGGCTGGTGGCGCTGCCATTGCGGCGATGGCTAAACTGGAAGGTGCCGTAACTAAGGATATGCTGCTTAAGGAGATTGAGCGGAATTACGCGTTGTTGATGGGAACGAAGTGATGGGGTTGGATGCTGAAAGAGATTAGGAACCTTTTGTCTTTTCTCACGGCTATCCCAATCAGCATGGATAATGACTGTTTAACTGATTCTGCAAAATGCATGTTTCTCTTTCCCTTAACAGGCGCGTTCATCGGCTTGCTTGCTGGCGCGTTCGCTTGGGCGACTTCGCTGTTTCTTCCCAGCTTAGTGGTTGGCGCGTTAGCCTTGGGCGCATTGCTGTTAGTCACTGGGCTTCACCACACTGACGGCTTGCTGGACTTTGGCGACGGCGTAATGGCTCACGGTTCAGCGGAAAGAAAAATCGAAGTCATGCACGACCAGTTAACTGGTGCTGGCGGCTTAAGCTTGGGCATAATGACCTTTCTAATCACTGCTTTCGCTATTGCAGAATTAAACAGCAGCATCATAATCCAAAGCATAGTGGTTGTTGAGGTTTCAGCAAAGCTTTCCATGGTCATCGCCACTTGGGCTGGAAAAGCAGTGTACAAGGGCATGAATTCGCCTTTTATGGATGCTATGCATGGTAAGAATGGCGACGCACGTTTAGTCGCTGCTTTAGCCATTTCCTTCGCTATAGCAGTGCCTTTGCTGTGGCTGGCAGGCGTTGTAACCCTGTTGGCAGCTGTAATCTCAAGCTTAGTCATGGTCAGCATCGCGCACAAACACTTCAAAGGCGTAACGGGTGACGTATTGGGCGCAACGAACGAGCTTACGCGGATGACTTCGCTGATTGTTTTGCTGGCTGTGATACAATGGCTGTAACTGCGCTGGTTATGGCAGGCGGCAAAGGCGCTCGCATGACGCTTCCAGAAGAGAAGCCTCTGCTTAAAGTTGGCGGCAAACCCGTTATCGAGTATGTTCTTGCAGCGCTGGAAAACGCCGCGAAAGTCGATGCTATAGTGGTTGCCGTAAGCGATTACACGCCTAAAACCGCCAAGCATGTGGCGAAGTTTCCTGTTAAGGTTGTCCAAACGCTGGGGAAAGGGTATGTTTCTGACGTGGGGTGCGCTGTTAAAACGCTCAAGTTGCACGCGGTTTTAGCGATTGGGGCTGATTTGCCTTTAATCACGGGCGAAATAATCGACCACATTGTTAAGCGCTATGAACAGTGCGGAAAGCCTGCTTTGACCGTTGCGGTGCCTATGGCTGCGAAGGCGAAGCTTGGTTTAGGCAGCGAATACGCTTTCGAGGTTGATGGCGCGCTTGTGGTTCCCGCGGGAATAAACGTGATTGACGGCAGCAGGATCAGTGAAGAAGAGTTGGAGCAGGAAGTTTGCGTGATGGATAAGGTGGAAGTTGCGGTGAACATTAACACTGTTCAAGAGCTACAGATAGCTGAGGAATTGTTCCAGAAAAAGCGCTCAAAGAAAAGCTGAGGTTCTACCTTTGCGGATGACGGCTACTTCTTGCCCGCTTGCGTAGTCATTTTCTTGACGAATTCTTTCAAGTCTTCAGCTTGCCCGTAAACCAGCATGCGCCCGTCCTTTTGAATGCTGGTAGAAAGGTTCGTTTCTCGTGCAAGCTGCTTCAACTTTTCAACAGGCAAGTTATCTAAGGGTTCAACGCGGATCCATTGTTGGTCGCGTGGCACACCCGCAACAAAACGCGTTTCTTCAGTGTCATCCTCGCATGTTTCACAGTTAGCCATTTCCAAACGCTTGAGCCACTTGTCAATGCTTTCGGGCGCAAAGTGTTTCTGGGCTTCAGTGACAAGGTACGCTTCGACGCTGCCGAGGTATTCTTCGATTTTCAGGCTGTTTTCGCCGTGACCTGAGTCTGCATTCACTATTTTGATCATGGTTTTTGCTGCTTTCAGGTCATTCATTACTCTTTCGGGAATGGGCAGTTGTTTTTTTCGGAATTCTGTTATGATTTCTTCCAGAACTTTCCACATCGCTGAGTAACCCATGTGGCATTTCCTCGTTTGTGTAAGGCTAGGATTGGCATTGGCACTTTAAAGGATTATTCAAGCAGGTCAGTTGCATAGTGTGATATGAGTTTCCTAAGCGCCGTTTCAGGTGTTAAGGGGCATTGGTCTGCGGTTTGGCAGAATCTGCATGTTTCAATGTTTATGGCGGGTTCGAAGGCTTTGTGGATTTTGCATAGAAGCCCTTTCGCCCTTAGGGTTTTGCAGATTCCGCAGAACGAGCCAAGTTTTTCTTTTTGGGTTACGGCGCCTTTGACGAGGTAATCCGCGTGGTTGGAAACTAGTGCTGCAATGTCTGGGTCTTTTTCCAGGTTTAATGCGGCTCCGCGTAGTTTCGTTTGGTAGAGGCTTATGGCTGGCTGGCTTATGTCGAGGAGTTTTGCCGCGTCAACCTGTTTCAGGTTATACCTCTCTGTGAGTTCGTTTGCTATCATTGCGCGGATTGACGGTAGGGCGCATTTTACTGCGACTTCGCATGGGGTTAACATTTTGTTCGCCGCATCTGAGTATCCTTGGAAGGTGTACATATAGTTTATTACCATTGTAATTTTGGAAAGAAGAAAACTGCCTAAAGCAATAAACAGAAAGCCAAATTTATGACCTTTCGCTTTGTATAGCCTGAGGGTGCCGTTGGATTATCCTTTTTGTGAACGAAAGAATTGCATAAATTGTAAAGAAGGGCGTTGCTCTTTAAAGAATCCCGAAAAGAGCAGCGAGGCTTGTCTTGATTTTGAGGATGCGATGGATTTTCTTAGGCTGAAAGCAGATGCGATAAAAGGGTCACTTGGCTAAAAGTTGATAGCTCTGCCTTCAGCTTGGGGCTGATTTGTTTTTCGCAGTCAAAGCAAACATCGTTTTCTCTGTTTGTCCAGTATTGTTTGCCGCATAGTGTGCATGTGGTTTTTCGAATCAGATTTTTTTTATCTTTCGCTTCTTGCGGGTAAACTGCGTTTTTTGAGGGAAAGCTTATGGCTCTGTTGTGGCAGAGAGGTGCACATGCTGAACAGTTAGGTGTGCCGCAGTTCTTCCCGCAGTTAGCTGGGTTGGCAACTACGGCTTTGCCGTTTTGAAAGACGAAAACGTCGTTAGGGCAGAACTCCACGCATCGTGGTTTTCCAGTTTTGGCGCAGCCATCGCACTTATCAGAAAAGATTATGGGAAACCACGGTTCATTCGTGTTTGCCAATTTATTCACCGACTGAGGCGCGTATCAGGTTTGTTCTTTTCGTAATCTATTGATAATTTTTCCAACTTCTCTTTTTGAAGGGTGACTGATGGCACCAGACGGGCATATTCCGTCGCAACCATTGCAGAACACTACGCAATTGTTTGGATTTTTTACGACAGGTCTCTTTTTTCCCTGCCTCTCTTCAAACTCGTACACGCCGAGTTTACAGTAATCCACGCATTTTCCGCAGCTGACGCATTTTTCATAATCTATTGTCGGGTACCAAGGTATTTTGTTTCGCGGGACTCCGTGGAATGTTTTTTCAGGCATGTTTTTCACCATTGGTTGCATTCATGTCGAGTTGATAACAATATTTAAATATTGTTATGTATATAAGGGCGAACCATGTCTGCACAGGCGGAAAATCAAATCAGGTTCAAGGCAACAGTTTTCCACGCTCTTGCGGATCCAATCAGGCTTGAGATACTGGCGTTTTTGCGCGACGGAGAAAAATGCGTGTGCGAAATCGTTCCCCATCTGAACCTCATTCAACCGCTTGTTTCACGTCACCTGAAAACGCTTAAAGACGCGGGAATAGTCAGATGCCGAAAAGACGGCGCTAAAAGAATGTACTCGGTTGTTGACCGCGAAATATACGCTGCGGTTGACGTATTAACTCCTGAACTTGTTGCCACTCTTGCCAAAGAGGTTTTCGAGCATCTGGCATGCCGTTAAACGGAGATGACGAAAAATGGAAAGCAAACAAGAACACGTGAAAAAAGAGTTGTCCTTGGGACTTTGGGAAAAATATTTGACGCTTTGGATAGCAATCTGCATTGTTGTAGGCTTGCTGGTTGGACGGTTTATTCCTGCCTTTGGAGAGTTTATGGATTCGCTGAAAGTTGCTCAGTTGTCAATTCCTATTGGGATTTTGCTGTTTTTCATGATGTATCCTACAGTGGTTGGAATAAGATTTAGTGACGTTAAAAAGGCGGCGAGAAACCCTAAACCGCTCCTTGTCACGATAATTGCTAATTGGGTAATTGCTCCACCGCTGATGACGTTTCTGGCTAATACTTTCTTAGCGGGTAGTCCTCAGTATATTCCTGGATTAATTCTTTTGGGCTTGTCTCCTTGCACCGCGATGGTTATGTGGTGGATGTTTCTGGCAAGGGGCGACATGGCGCAAGGTCTAATTAACACGGCATTCAACGCTCTGCTAATGCTTGTACTTTATGCTCCTCTTGCTGCACTATATTTAGGTGTAAGCGGCATCCCTGTGCCTTGGGATTTGATAGGGGTCAGTGTACTAGTTTTTATAGCTCTTCCTGTGGCGGCAGGTGCCATTTCACGCAGGGTAATAATCCGCAGGAAAGGTGAGGAATGGTTCAAGGACGTCTACAACCCTGCAGTAGGTAAGATTTCCATCGTTGCACTTCTTGTTACTTTAATTGTGTTGTTTTCGTTCGCAGGCCAGAGAATTCTCGATAATCCGCTGCTTGTTGGTTATCTTGCTCTTCCCAATCTTTTGCATTACGCTATTATGATTTCTTGGACTTATCCTCTGGGGTATTTTCTGGGATGGAAGTATGAATCAGCCATAGATACTACCCTCATTGGCAGCAGCAGCCATTTTGAAGTGGCAATCGCAGTAGCAGTCACCCTATACAGTATTGGGTCGGAAGCGGCATTGGCTACCGTGATTGGGCCTCTACTGGAGGTGCCTTTGATGCTTTCGGTTGTCAAGCTTGGGCTGCGAACCAGAAAATACTTTCCACGGAAAAAGCAGCTTGCCTAGGTTGTCCAGAACGAGTACACCTGCGGGTTCTCTCTTCCAAGCGCGCTTTTAATGAACTGTCTTATGTCTTCGTCTTGTAGGCAACGGTTGCCCAACCTGTCCTCACGTATCGGGATTCCAGTTTCCCTCAACGCGTTATCTTTTGGAAAATCCAGATAAACGTAATAGCCACTGCTCACGGGCATGATCAGCCGCAAGCACGTTAGCTCTTTTGTTTTGGACATGCCATTCTGGTCGATGCTGTAAACCACTGCATCAGGCTTCAGCTCGATGGCTAAGCGCTTGAATTCCTCCCATGTTTTGACGCGGATGTACCTTTCGCTCAACGCGCAGTCCCTTCATAATTTGAACTCCGAGATGGCAAAACGCTATTTACCCTGCTCCTCTTTTGATGTGCCTTTCATTGTCTTCGACATTCTAGAAATATTATCGACGCTGCTTTTCGGCTCCAGCAGCTCTTTCACAAGTTTGAATTGCCGCTGGTAAATGTGACAGTTCTTCGAATGAAAAATCAGCTTACCCGTTTTTAACGAAAGATTTCCCCGTCTGTTAATCTCAGAGACGAAAGCCTCATTGAACAATTGCAGGCCTGCTATGTTTGCTGGCAAGCCCGCGTACGCATCCCACGAGCGAAAATAGCATGTCAAATGCATTTTGCCCTCAAGAATCTCTGTGTCAATAATGCTCAAGCAGGGCGGCTCATGTCTCTTAGCGCCAACATATTTCTTTATGTCTTCGGGTACTCTGACGACAAGAGTAACTTGCCTATCGCGTTGTTCCTGCGCATATCTTTCTATTGCTTCCGCTATCTGATTAATGGGATTGTTAAGTCTGCTTCCATAAGTGTATGTTTCGTCCTGTTTCTCGCCGCACCACAAATACTCCAACGCGTACCCTTGGATGTACTTGATATCACAGGGCGCTTTATCACTAACCAGTGGTCTCGTCTCGGGGCAATTGATTTCTATTGACAGATTGAGCTTTTTGGTCTCTGTTTCTTCGGAGCCATAACCTACTTGGAAAGCGTCTCCTTCGTTCCAAATATGGCTTAACGCTTGAAACCACGCGTCAGGGCAGTCGAATGCCGTCATCTTAACATGCTTCATAGCACTTTTCTCTCCAGAACCACCAGTCAAATAATGCGTCAAAACTATTTCTGTCCACCCCGCATATAAACTGTGCAGTTCCACTTCACAACACAAGTGGAAAACAGCTAACTCGTGATAAAACCTGCAGGTTAAGTTAAAACAAAAGAAAAGAGAAAATTTGGGTTCTTAATATGGGGGCATTCCGCCCATGCCGCCCATTCCACCCATACTACCCATACCGCCTGGAGGCATCGGAGGCATTTTTCCGCCGCCCTTAACAGCTATCACATCGTCAATCTTCAAAATCATGTTCGCAGCTTCAGTGGCTGACTTGATAACTTGCTGCTTCACGCGCAACGGTTCAAGAACCACTAAGTCTATCATGCTTTTGATTTTGCCCGTTGTAACGTCGATGCCGAAGTATTTGTTGTCTGGGTCTTCGTGTTTAGCTCTCAGCGCTACCATAATGTCTATTGGGTCTAACCCGGCGTTTTCAGCCAGAGTCAACGGAATCGTTTCAACAGCCTCTGCGAAAGCTTCAACCGCCAACTGTTCGCGCCCGCCGACTTTTAAAGCGTAAATTTTCAGGTTCTTCGCAATTTCTGCCTCTGCCGCACCGCCACCCGCAACAATTTTGCCATCCTCAACCACGTTTCTAACCACGCATAAACTGTCATGCAGCGAACGCTCTGCCTCGTCAATCACGTGAGTTGAGCCGCCTCTGATGACTATGGTTACTGCCTTCGGGTTCTTGCATTCCCGCACGTAAATGAGCTTGTCATCGCCGATTTTGACTTCTTCCACTTTCTTGGCTTTTCCAAGCGTTTCCGCAGTCAAATCTTTACCGCTTGAAACTGCTTTGCCGCCTGTTGCTCGGGCTAACTTCTCCATGTCGCTGCTGCTTACGCTTTTAACCGCGAGTATGCCGCGTTTCGCCAAAAAGTGCAGTACCATGTCGTCTATGCCTTTTTCGCAGAACACCACGTTAGCACCAGCTTTAGCGATTGCATCCGCCATCTCCTTGAGCATACCTTCCTCTTGCTTCAGGAACGCATCAATCTGCTCTGGGCTTTCAATGTTGATTTTCGCGTCGAACTCTGTTTTCTCAATTTCCAACTTAGCATCAAGCAACGCTATCTTCGCGTTGTCCACTAGCTTTGGCATTTGAGAACTAGCAACTTCTTTGTCAACCACAATGCCCTTCACAAGCTCTGTCTCGTCCAAACTTTTACCATGCTTCTTGACAATCTTAATCATGTCAATATCAGCCTTAAACTTGCCATTCACTTCTTCAGCCACTTGCTTAACTGCGTCAACCGACAGCTTCGCGAAAAGATCGGCAGCCGTAGTGATGCCTTTGCTAGCCAAAGACGTTGCCGCTACTTCCCGCAGGGTTTTGTCATCCGTGATGCATACGGGTATGGCTAATTTATCTAAAACTTCCTGTGCCTTCTCGCTGGCTTTCTTGTAGCCCTCAATAATCACAGTCGGATGCACATTCTTATCCAGCAAAGCTTCAGCTTTAGCAAGTAACTCGCCTGCTAGGACCACGGCGGTAGTTGTTCCATCACCAACCTCGTTGTCCTGCGCTTTAGCTACTTCCACAAGCATCTTCGCTGCTGGATGCTGCACGTCAAGTTCTTTCATTATAGTTGCGCCGTCGTTTGTTATAGCCACATCGCCCATGCTGCTGACCAGCATCTTGTCCATTCCGCATGGACCCAGCGTGGTTTTCACGGTTTCAGCCACGATTTTCGCAGCCATAATATTGTTTTTTTGCGCTTCGCGCCCTGTTGATCTTCCTGTGCCTTCTTTTAATACTAGAACGGGGACTGTGTTTCCTGTAGACATTCTTTTTCACCAAATTTTTCTCGTTGTTAAATAATGCATTGAATTCTAAACGGAACACTTATCTCCACAATATAAGTTTTTCTTAACGTTATTCTGCCCTGACAATGTTGTAAGCCGAGGCTTTACGGAGCCTATTCATAACCGCTAAACCTAAACCTTCAGCAGGCACACCTTCAGCAATTACAACATCTACGCATTCAGCGTCAAACTCTCTCAGAAGCCTGAACAGGTTTTGGGCGATAACCGCCAAGTTGAAGCGGCTACCCAGCGACTTAACCACATCCGCTTTGTACTGCGTTATGGTTTCGTCAGTAGCCAGAACACCCACTTTGCATGCCTCCAGCCTATACAAAGCAATTAACTCTTTAACTTTAGCAGTAACTGCTGCGACAGAGCCTTCCACAAGAAGCACTTTCGCGTTCGGCGCGTAATGTCTATGCCGCATTCCAGGCGACCGCGCTGCACCAAATGGCAATTCTGTCTCAGCAACAACGAACGGGTGAAGCTTCACGTCGCCAACAGCCTTCTGCAACGCTTCAAACGGTGTTCCTCCAGGACGAAGAACCATCGGCGGATTAACGCTTAAGTCAAGCACGGTGGATTCCACGCCGATGCATGTGGAGCCGCCATCTAGAATCGCGTCTATTCTCCCGTCAAGGTCATCGAGAACATGCTTAGCTGAGGTTGGGCTGGGTTTGCCTGCCAAGTTTGCGCTCGGAGCCGCAATCGGGCAGCTGCTTTCTTTAATCAATGCTAAAGCTACGTTATGCTGCGGCATCCTGATTGCAATTGTATCTAAACCTGCAACTGTCACTTTGGGAACGGTGTCTGAGTGTTTGAAAACTAAGGTTAAGGGTCCAGGCCAGAATTCATGCATTAGTTTTTCGGCTTTAGGTGGAACTTGCGCGGTCAGCTTGTAAACGTCGTTTATGTTTTCCACGTGGACTATTGGCGGGTTGTCCAGTGGCCGCTTTTTCGCTTCGAAAAGCGCCAGAATTGCCTTAGCGTTTAGTGCGTCTGCGCCTAAGCCGTAAACTGTTTCGGTTGGGAATGCAACTAAGCCGCCTTTTTTGATGAAAGCGGCTGCTGCTCGCACTTTTTCTGTTTCTGGCTTGTTAGGATTGACTTTCAGCAGTAGGGTTTTTTTCATCCGTGATGCCTTGTGACTAGTACGCGAGCCTGGTTCTTAAATGTAAAAGAGTTGCTGTTATTCCATCATGCGGCTGAAGGGAGCTTTCATTAAACGATGTAGCTGTCTAAAACCTTTTTGATGCTTTTCGGCGGCTCTTGTAAAGCGGCGAGTTTCCTCAAGCCCCTTGTTATGCTCGGCTGAGCGCGGGCAATATCGGTTAAGCTGACTACGCCTACCAAGCAGTTGTGGTCGATTACTGCCAGCTTTTTCATTTTCTTCTCGAACATCAAGCGTGCAGCTTCTTCCACATCCGTGTCTGACGTAATAGCGACTAACGGGCTGGACATGATGCCTTTTACACGAGTCCTTTTTGCGTTTTTGCCTTCTGAAATTATGCGTTTCAGAAGGTCTCGCTCAGTAATTATGCCTGCTGCTTTTCCTCTTCTGGTAGCGATTATGCAGCTTATCTCTTCTTGGTTCATTATGTCGGCTGCTTCTTTGACTGATGCGTTTTCGTCTATTGTGACGACTTCTTTAGCCATCACGACGCCAGTTTTCAAGAAAACTTTGACGTTGTCGGTTTTCTTTTGAGCCATGGAACTCACTCATTTCACTAAAATCTTAATCCTGTTGTGCATAAAAATTGATGTGTATAAAAAACTAATCACACTTGCTGGCTGCGCCACGTTAGCTGCAAAACAGCCTTATTCTTTGAGTTTCAGCACCACGGAAGTTTCTATTTGGCGTTCAGGAATGCCCCAGTATTTTCTGAGCAGCCTGTCCTTTTCTTCTTTTGACACCAACGTGAAGCCGTGTTTCTCGTAGAAGCGAACAGCCCAATAAGCGGCTTCCCAAGTGCCCACTAAAACCGTGGAAGCCCGCGCCAAACTCATAAGATGCCTAAGCAGTCTTTCTCCAAGCCCTATTCTCTGATAAGCTGTCACCACGTACGCGTGCCTAATCAAAGTAACATCATTGACAAGTTGGATGCCCATAACCGCCGTTAAAGCGCCGTTTTCTTTCCAGCCGTAGAATTCTACTCCGCTCGCAATTTCCTGTTCAAGCTCGCTGGCTGGCATGTACGGTTCTTTCCACCTGTCCTGCGGGATTACGCCCTTATACGCCTGAGCAGCGTCGTTGACAACGTTTAGTATAGCGTCAAACTCGGAAGGCAGCAGCCTGCAAATCATGTTCTTTCCTTCTAACGTGTTAGGGCTTCAGCGATGAGCGTAAAATAAATTATATTTTTTCAGCTTCTTTTCGGCTTTCTGCCTGCAGTACTTTTTCGATTAGATGCATGAAAAACGCTTGCGCCTCCAACTCACTGATCTTGTCCAGATAAACTGAGACCAGGGCGATTTTGCCTTTTTTCACGGCTACGTACTCGGCGAACATACGGGCTGAAACCACGTTTCTGTTACCTAAAAGCACCGACGAAGTGACAGGACCCAGCAAATTATCAGGTTTCGGAACAGCCACTGCCAACGTGCCCATCCGATCCTCTTTCTCGCTGAGCATGACGAGGCAGGAGTTTTTTGATTCCACATAAACAGCTAAGAAAGGCGTGTCCTGCCCAAATAACTCTTCTTTCACGACTTTGGCGCGGTCCATTCCACATGCCTCCACTATCTCGTGCATTATTGTGGTAATTGCTTTAAAAGACTTCATGTTCTGGCTGCTGCCAGACTGTCTGTTGTGGCGGTTGTTGGAATAACAACCGCTTGGATATGCTTGTTCCTGAAACGCAAAAAATCAGTTTCTGTAACCAAAGCCAGCTAAACCGGAACATAAAATGCAAATAACAGGGCTGCTGGAAAAGTGTTAGTCCTGCCTATTTTTAGAGTTGCTTTTTCTCTTCTTCCTGCTTCATTGCTTGGATAGCAATGCTTGTCAGGAAAATTATGGTAAACACTAATGCGGCTATGCCGATTTTGTACGTGAACTCTATGTCCGAGTATGTGAGTGCGAAAATTAGCACTATCATCAGTGCCAGCACTAAAGCTTCTTGCACTCTGTTCAAGCCTAATTTGAAACTCATTTTTCTCTCAGCCGTTCACTCGTTTTGTCGCGGTATTAATTATAAACATTGTTGTGAATTCTGATTTTGGCTCGGGTTTAAGAGCCATCTCTCACGTCACCGTTTCCGCAGTTTTTTATACACAATAAAAAGCACAATCACGGCAAGCACAATCCCCAAAATCGCAATTACAGGTACTTCCAGCAAATCAAGGGTGCTGCTTGTGGTTGTTAATATGGTGACATCATCAAAGAATGCGTATGCGCTGAACGTGCTTGATTGGCCTACGTTTACTTGGTTTGCAGTGTTTCCTAATGTATCTAAACCAGAAACGTCCATTATCATATCGTCATCAAGCCAAACTCCGCATGTTCCATTATTCGCATTTTCACTTGTTTCAAGGTAAAGCTTCATTCTTATTGAATGGTATTCTGTTGGAACCCATTGGACATACGGAATACTTCCGTTCCATACGTATTCATATTGTTCATCGCTGCCATTGATATATTTGAATTCAATGCTTGCTTGTGAATTCCCTTCATTATTTTGGCAATACAAGTAAATCGTTGCAAAAACTACAGTGTCTTCTGGATTTGATGCATTCTTCCTTATGCTTAACATATGCGATGGACTACAATGGAGATTTGTATAGTCAATACTGTAATAAAATTGGGCATCAATGATGCTTGAATCTGGAATGTTTTTGTATAGGCCATGATTTGAGTAACAGTACATTGAACAATTGCCGTTGTGAACAATTGTGTGGTTTATCATCGGGTCATCTGGGAAGCCGCGCAATATGCCGTCCCATTTATCAAATCCGCCGCTTTCAAATCCGTCGTAAAACTCGTAACTACCGAGTTGCGTTTCGGCGAAAGCAATGTTGATAAACAGGAAGAAAACAAAAATCAAAATTAAAGGGTGCCTGTGTTTACTCATTTGTAAGACCTCTGCAATCAGCTATGGTTAATTACTTTTCTCTTCATGCACACATTCTCTGCGTAACTGTTAAACCTTTACGGCGCGAACAAGCTTAAATATTCTCTAAGCGCATAACCAGAGCTATGCAGAGCTACCTATAGCTTTGCAATATAATTACAGGAGAACAAGAAATGCAATTATCACCAAAATTGTCCAAAGCAACAACTGCAACTATCATCGTCCTATTACTAACCTCTATTGCACTAACGGTGATGCCTATTCAAGCCCTAACTGAAACGCAAGTTGATACAATCGCGTACCTTAGCTTCAGACCCAACCCAATAGGGCTCGGTCAGACTCTTCTGGTTAACATCTGGATTACACCTTCAACTGCAAGAGGCAACGTCGTACATGGATACGAAGTAACTTTCACTAGGCCAGACGGCTCCAAATATGTAGAGGGGCCAATGGACGACTACGGTTTAGGCGACATGACTCAATGGTTTGAATACGTTCCAGATAAAGTTGGCAACTGGACTGTTGAGTTTAGCTTCCCCGGACAGTGGTTTAACACCAGCAGTACTCATGAATACTATAAACCTTCTAGAAGCCCAGTAAGACAACTCGTTGTACAGAACGACCCAGTACCGGGATATGAAGAAACTCCATTGCCAACCGATTATTGGGACCGCCCAATATACGCTGAGAATCGGGAATGGTATCGGATCGGAGGAGACTGGCTACGAGCTAGGTATAACGTGTCTGGTACAAGCTTTAATCCATGGTCTACAGCACCCAACTCCGCTCACATCATGTGGGCAAAATCTCTCGCTGCAGGTGGCTTAATCGGAGGCGGAGACTACGGCACTTGGGGAGTCTACAGTACTGAATCACCATCTGGTTACACAGGCATAATACTGTACGGCTTAACATACGCGACTTTATCCCCTGGAACACTTAGTTGCATCGATATTCGTACAGGCGAAGTAGTGTGGACTAAGACGATGTCTGCTCCAACTTATGCTTCAAGCGCACACCACTTTACCAATGTGGGTTCTATGACTGGCTCCGCTATGGGCAGCATGAGTTTTCAAACTCCAACTCCAATACTATTAGCATTTGGCAACAATTATTTCCAAAAGTACAATGCATTAACAGGCGATTTGATACTTAACGTAACTGGCATGACAGCTACAGCCTTTGACGACCCGTACGTCTATAGCAAACAGGGCTCGCGCTTGATTAAGTGGACCATAGACGGAACTGACACTACCTTTTCAAGGAGAATAATATGGAACGTATCTTACACGCTCGGTGGCATAAGTTTCATCGGAGATGGCGTAGGCGTTTACCTTATGGGTTCGCCTTCCGGAGCTTTCGACACTGAAACAGGCGACCAGCTTTGGAATGGAACAATCGAGAGGCAATATTCTTTCGGTGGCGTTACTGCGTACGGAAAAGCAATCTATCCGCTGTACTATACAGACCCCGACGATGGCTCAAGAGGCTACATATGCTATGATACTCACACAGGAAAAGAACTATGGAGAAGCGCGCCTGGAGAATATCCTTGGGGCTCTTTCTGGTCTTACACAGCATCCGCAGCATACGGCTACTTCTACGTAGCAGGCTACGACGGATACATCTACGCTCTTAACGCTACAACAGGAAAAGTAGCTTGGAAATACTTCGGCGGGACATCTGGATGGGAAACGCCCAGCGGCGTGAACGGCTATTACGCTTTCTCATACGGTCCAGTAGCTGTCGCAGACGGCAAACTCTACGGAGCCAACTGTGAAGACGTACCCAAGAAGCCTTTCAGCAGAGGCTGGATGCTGCACTGCGTTAACGCGACTAGCGGCGCGGGCATATGGAACATCTCATTCAGCACAGGCATGCAAGGCGGACCAACACCCATTGCGGACGGCTACCTCTTAGCAGCCAATCTCTATGACACCAGACTATACTGCTTCGGCAAAGGCAAAAGCGCTACGACAGTTGAAGCTCCATTGACGGCTATGACGCTGGGGCAAAGCGTTGTGCTAAAGGGCACTGTGCTGGACATTTCTCCAGGTAAGCCGGGTGTGCCATGTGTTTCCGCAGAAAGCATGACCGCTTGGATGGAGTACTTGTACATGCAGAAGTCATGTCCTTCAGACGTGAAGGGCGTTCCAGTGTCACTATACGCGGTTGATGCCAATAACAACACTATTCACATTGGTGATGCAACGACTGACGGTTTAACCGGCGCGTTCAGCTACCTATGGGAACCAGAAATTACAGGCAAATACACTGTGACAGCCACGTTCAAGGGCGACGATTCCTATGGAAGTTCCGTAGCTGGAACTGCAGTGGGCGTGGTAGACGCACCAGAAGCAACACCAACACCGCCACCGCAAGTAATACCTGACTACTCAGTACTGATCTATGTTTTAATCATAGCTGTCGTAATCGCCATAGTCATAGGCTTAGTTAATCTACTGCTGCTCAGAAAGAAACAATAGGCTGCAAAAAGCAGCTAAAACCATCTTCCCCTTTCTTTGTTCAAATTTTTTTGTGTTTCACCTTGAAAGTAATTAATTAGGAGCAGTGATTAGGTTATGCTTGTGGGCTGTAATGTTTAACGAAAAAGCTTTGGCAGTAATTAGAATTAGAGCCACGCTGCTTCATGCAGCTAGATGCTGGCTGAACAATAATGGTTACCTTGAAGTTCACGGGCCGATGATAATCCCTCTAGTCGAAGAGTCTCGTAGCAACAAGAGGACCCCAACGGGTTAAGGCAAGTTACTTATACCTTGTCATATAATAATTGAGAAAGCTCAAATCTAGTTAAGATTAGAGGTGAGAGATGTGCAATCTGAGCGAAAAGGGATGCGGATCCTCTGGTTTGAAGAACTCGGCAAAGAAGACATACCCTTGGTTGGGGGAAAGAATGCCAACCTAGGCGAAATGCTACGGGCAAAGATTAGCGTGCCACCTGGCTACGCCATCACTGCCCATGCATATCACGAGTTCATAACAAAAACAGGCATAGCCGAGAGAATCTACAAGGCAATTGAAAAAACCGTCACTGATGTTAACGATCCAAAACAATACGAAGAGGCTTCTAAGAGAATTCGGAAACTAATTGAATCCACGTCTATGCCCTCTGAAATTGCAGAGGCAATCAAGGCTGCTTACTCCGAACTTGGTGAAAGAATAGGTATGAAAGACGTTTTTGTAGCAGTTCGCTCGAGCGCCACAGCCGAAGATTTGCCAGACGCTTCTTTTGCAGGTCAACAGGAAACATTCTTGAATGTTAAAGGCACAGACGACCTCATTGATAAAACCATAAAATGTTGGTCAAGCTTGTTCACGCCACGCGCCATATATTATCGAAATCAGAAATACTTCAGCCAAGAACAGGTCCTGATAAGCGTAGGCGTTCAGAAAATGGTTAACGCCAAGGCTGCGGGTGTAATCTTCACGCTGAATCCAGTCACGGGCGAATCCAATCAGATTGTGATTGAAGCCAATTGGGGATTAGGCGAATCTGTTGTGTCTGGTTCG